>Ga0307372_10009618_pt1 | contig 13273 bp, 10 predicted proteins | sample OX1MG_FD_202533 | JGI IMG/M metagenome (GOLD analysis project Ga0307372, IMG submission 202533) | Soil microbial communities from Risofladan, Vaasa, Finland - OX-1 | ecosystem: Environmental > Terrestrial > Soil > Coastal area > Acid sulfate soil | place: Finland: Risofladan, Vaasa | collected...
AGATCGCCGACGAGGTCGTGATCCATACCGATGTCGCGGTGGCGTTCGACGACGCGTTCCCGCACGGCCCGGGCATTCTCCTGCTCGCCGGCACAGGCTCGGTGGCTCTCGGGCGCGGCCCTACGGGAGCCACGGCGCGGTGCGGCGGCTGGGGCCCCGACTTCGGCGACGAAGGCGGTGGCGCCTGGATCGGGCGGCGCGCGCTCTCCATCGTGGCTGCGGCGAGCGACGGCCGCGAGCCGGAGACGGCGCTCACCGGCGCCATTCTCACGGCCACCGAGTCGCCCGACGTCACCGACCTGATCAGCTGGGGCGCCGATGCGTCGCCGGCCAGGCTGGCCACCCTGGCGCCCGTGGTGTTCCAGGTGGCCGACACCGGCGACCTCCGGGCCAATGCGCTGCTCGACATCGCCACGGAAGAACTGGCGCTCCATGCGCGCGCCCTGGCCCGGCAACTGTTCACCGACGAGCGGGCCGCCGTGCCGATCGCTCTCACCGGCGGATTGCTCGGCGCGCGGATGCCGCTGCGCAAGCGACTGACCCACCGTCTGAAGCACGCGGTGCCCGGGGCGCAGGTGCGCCTGGACGAAGTGGTGGGAGCGCGGGGGGCGGTGCGGTCGGCGATGCACTTCCTGGGCAACGCGGTGTAGCTAGGCCGCGCGCCGCTCCGTTCCCGCGGCCGGCAGTTCCCCCTCGACGCGCGCCATCACCGCCGACGCCAGGCAATTGCCCAGCACGTTGATGGACGTGCGCGCCATGTCCATGAATGCGTCCACGCCGAGCAGGATGGCCACACCCTCGAGCGGCAGGTTGAACTGGGTCAGTGCCCCGGAGAGGATCACGAGCGCGGCGCGCGGCACACCGGCCACGCCTTTGCTGGTGAGCATCAGCGTGAGCATCATGACGATCTGCGTGCCCACCGTCATGTGCACCCCGGCGGCCTGGGCCACGAACACCGAGGCGAGCGCCAGATACAGCGTGGTGCCGTCGAGATTGAACGAGTAGCCGGTGGGGATCACGAACGCCACGATGCGGCGCGGCACCCCCATCTCCTCCATGCGCTCCATGGCCAGCGGCAGCGCGGCCTCGGACGAGGCGGTGGTGAACGCGATGAGCCACGGTTCCTTGACCGCGGCGACGAACCGCCTGATCGGCACCTTGAACACCAGGGCCACGGGCAGGAGCACGGCAACGGCGAAGATGATCAGCGCCGCGTACAGCGAGAGCACGAGCACGGCCAGTTGGCGCAGCACGTCCATGCCGCTCGTCCCCACGGTCACCGCGATCGCCGCGCCGATACCGATGGGCGCGAATTTCATCACGATGCCCGTGAATTTGAACATCACCTGGGAGAGCCCGTCGCAGAACGCGAGCATGGCGCTCTTGGCGCCGCCCGACGGCACCTGGGAGAGGGCCACGGCGAAGATGATCGCGAAGAAGACGATCTGCAGTACTTCGTTGTTGGCGGCGGCCTCGAAGAAACTCTGCGGCACGGTGTGCACGAGGACGTTGCTGAACGTGGCGTGCGTGCCCGTCAGCGCGCTCTCGGCCGCAGCGTCGGGAGCGCCCAACCGCACGCCGGATCCCGGCTTCACGATGTTGACCACGGCGAGCCCCACCACGAGCGCCAGCGTGGTCACGACCTCGAAGTAGATGATCGACCGGAGGGCGAGCTTGCCCACGCGTTTCATATCGTCGCCATGGCCGGCAATGCCGACCACCAGCGTGCCGAAGATGAGGGGCACGATGAGCGACTTGATCATGCGAAGAAAGAGCGTCGCCCAGATCTTGAGATCGGGGGCCGCCCACCCGTGCTGCGCCCTGGCGCTCTCGGGATACGCCCATCCGATGAAAATGCCGACGACCATCGAGATGAGGATCCACTGCGAAAGGCTGATGCGGCGGAGGAAGCTGCGGCGCGCGGGCGGCGCCGTCGGAACACCGCCGGGGCGATGCCCGCCCAGCGGCGTCGGCCCCTGCCCCGCGCCATCCGTCACGCCCGGTCGCCCCGCGCCGCTTCGCGGAGGCGCAGCGTGGAGTGGGTGTAGCCGTAGGTGAAGTAGAGGACGAGTCCGATCACCAACCAGACCCCGAACCTGATCCAGGTGATCGTCGGCAGCTGCCACATCAGGTAGAAGCAGGCGACGATCGAAATGAGCGGAGTGAGGGGCACCCAAGGCACGCGGAACGGCCGGTAGCGGTCTGGCTCGAGGCGGCGCAGGAAGATCACGCCGGCCGACACGAGCACGAACGCGAAGAGCGTCCCGATGTTGGTGAGGTCCACCACTTCCGCGATATTGGCGAAGGCGGCGAAGGCGGCCACGAAGATGCCGGTGAGGATCGTGCCCACGTACGGCGTCTTGTACTTCGGGTGAACCTTGGCCAGCACTGGCGGCAGCAATCCGTCGCGCGACATCGAAAAGAAGATGCGCGGCTGGCCGAGTTGGAAGACGAGCAGCACGCTCCCCATGGCGATGACGGCGCCGAGTGACACGATGAACCGCGACGCGTTGATGAGGGCCGCCGGGCCCTGGGCGAACTGGAGCGCCGTGATCATCGGCTCCGCCGTCCCGAGCGTCTTCCACGGCGCCATGCCCGTCATGACGATCGAGATGGCGATGTAGAGCACCGTGCAGATGACGAGGCTCATGATGATGCCGAACGGCATGTCCTTGGGCGGATCCCTGGTCTCTTCAGCGGCCGTGGACACGGCGTCGAAGCCGATATAGCTGAAGAAGATGATCGCCGCCGCGGCGCTGATACCCTTGACGCCGTTGGGATTGAATCCGCCGGTGGCCGGGTTGGTCCAATTGTGCGGGTGGATGAGGAAGATGCCGACGCCGATGAAGAACAGGATGATCGCCACCTTGAGCAGCACCATCGCGTTGTTGGCGTCGGCCGATTCCTTGATGCCGATCACGAGAATCACCGTGATCAGGGCCACCACGAGCACGGCCGGGAGGTTGACGATCACCGGAATGCCGAACGGGTGCGGCGCCGCCGTCCATGCAGAGGCGAGGTATTTCGTGGTGGCGTCCACGCCGGACGCGCCTGCCGAGGTCAGTTGATTGAACGCGTCGTGCGCCGACCGGTAGTCGGTGGCCGTCCAGGCCGGGAGGTTGATCCCGAAATGGCCCACCAGTTCGCGGAAGTACCCGGACCAGCCGATGGCCACGCCGATGTTGCCCACCGCGTACTCGATGATCAGGTCCCAGCCGATGATCCAGGCCACGAACTCGCCGATCGACGCGTACGCGTACGTGTACGCCGAGCCGGATACCGGCACCATGGCCGCGAACTCGGCGTAGCACAGCGCCGCGAAGCCGCAGGCCACGGCGGTGAGGATGAATGAGAAGATGATGGCCGGGCCGGCGCCGGGACGGAGGGAGTCGCCGACGATCGCCGTGCCCGTGGTCGCGAAGATGCCGGCGCCGATCGTGGCGCCGACGCCGAGCGCCGTCAGATGCCATTTGCCGAGCGAGCGCTTGAGCCCGCCGTGCTCGGCGACGTCGGCCTCGAAATCGGCGACCGACTTCCTCGCGAACAGCGAATTCATACCGAGGGTCGCCTCCGGCGCCGCGGCGAACCGGCGTACATCACGCCGGCTCCACCTCGATGCGCATGCGGTAGAAGGAGCGCCAGATGAAGACGAGGGCGACCAGGAAGAAGGCCGCGGCGAATCCACGGGTGAACATCGCGCCGCGCTGGGCCGTCATCGACACCGCGAGCTCCACGGCCAGGAGGCCGAAGAGCGTCGTGAACTTGATGATCGGATTGAGCGCCACCGACGAGGTGTCCTTGAACGGATCGCCCACCGTGTCGCCGACCACCGTCGCCGCGTGCAGCTCCGTGCCTTTCTGCTTGAGGGTCACCTCGACGATCTTCTTTGCGTTGTCCCAGGCGCCGCCGGCGTTGGCCATGAAGATGGCCTGATACAGCCCGAACACCGCGATCGAGATCAGATAGCCGATGAAGTAGTACGGCTCCACGAATGCGAAGGCGAGCGTGGCGAAGAACACGGCGAGGAAGATGTTCCACATGCCCTTCTGGGCGTACTTCGTGCAGATCTCCACCACGGCCTTGCTGTCCTTGACCGACGCCTTCTCGGTGCTCTCGAGATTGATGTTGGCCTTGATGTATTCCACCGCGCGGTAGGCGCCGGTGGTCACGGCCTGGATCGACGCGCCCGTGAACCAGTAGATGATGGCCCCGCCCGTGATCAGACCGAGCAGGAACGGGGGATGCAGCATCGACAGCTTGTCGAGGTTCTGCGTGAGGCCGGCCGTGAGCGCCACGATGATCGAGAAGATCATCGTCGTGGCGCCGACCACCGCGGTGCCGATGAGCACCGGCTTTGCCGTGGCCTTGAAGGTGTTACCCGCGCCGTCGTTCTCCTCGAGCAGGTGCTTGGCACGCTCGAAGTTCACGTCGAACCCGTACTGGCTCTTGAGATCGGCGGCGATGTTGGGGATCTGCTCGATGGTCGAGAGTTCGAACACCGACTGCGCGTTGTCGGTGACCGGACCGTAGGAGTCGACGGCGATGGTCACCGGCCCCATGCCTAGGAAGCCGAACGCGACGAGGCCGAAGGCGAACACCGCCGGCGCCAGCATCAGCATGTCGAAGCCGTGGAGGCTGACCATGTAGCCCGCGCCCATGAGGGCGACCATGGTGATGCCCATCCAGAACGCGCTGAAGTTGCCGGCCACGAGGCCGGACAGGATGTTGAGCGACGCCCCACCCTGTTTGGACGATTCCACCACTTCGGCCACGTGCTTGGAACTGACCGACGTGAACACCTTCACGAACTCGGGGATGATCGCGCCCGCGAGCGTGCCGCAGGTGATGACCGCCGACAGTTTCCACCAGAAAGTGGGGTTGCCGCTCAGGTCGGGAATCACGAGGTACGACACGAGGAACGTGAGGGCCACCGAGATGATCGACGTGAGCCACACCAGCGACGTGAGTGGCGCCTCGTAGTTCATGTCGTCGGCATGCTGGTACTTGGCCCTGGCGAACGATTCGTTGACGAGATACGAGATGCCGCTGGCGATGATCATGACGATGCGCATCACGAAGATCCACACGAGGAGCTGGATCTTGACGGTCGGATCCTTGACCGCGAGCAGGATGAACGTGATGAGCGCGACGCCGGTCACGCCGTACGTCTCGAAGCCGTCGGCGCTCGGGCCCACCGAGTCGCCGGCGTTGTCGCCCGTGCAGTCGGCGATCACGCCGGGATTGCGCGCGTCGTCTTCCTTGATGTTGAAGACGATCTTCATGAGGTCGGAGCCGATATCCGCGATCTTCGTGAAGATGCCGCCGGCGATGCGGAGCGCCGAGGCGCCCAGCGACTCACCGATCGCGAAGCCGATGAAACACGGCCCCGCGTAGTCGCCGGGCACGAACAGCAGGATGAATAGCATCATCGTCAGTTCGACGCTGATGAGCAGCATGCCGATGCTCATGCCCGCGCGGAGCGGAATGGAATAGCACGGGTACGGCTTGCCCTTGAGCGAGGCGAACGCCGTGCGCGAGTTGGCGAACGTGTTCACCCGGATACCGAACCACGCCACGCCATAGCTGCCGGCAATGCCGAGCACGCTGAAGGCGAGAATGATCGCCACGCGCAGCGGCTCCATATGCTGCAGCACGCCGAAGTACAGGATCATGACGAGCCCGATGAAGACTTCCAGAATCATCAGGAACTTGCCCTGCGTGATCAGGTAGGTCTTGCACGTCTCGTAGATCAGCTCCGACACCTCGCGCATCGACTCGTGCACGGGAAGCCGCTTGAGCTGGTTGAAGATCGTGATGCCGAACACGAAGCCAAAGGCGCAGACGATCAGCCCGTACATCAGCAGCTTGTGGCCGGGCGTGCCCAGGAAATTCACGGTCGACAGGTCGGGAACCTTGAGGTTGGCCTCGCCACCGGCCTCCTGAGGAGCCGGCGTCGCGACGGCCGCCGCCGGCGCGGCAACGACGGCGGTGGGGGGCGCCGCCACAGCGGCGCCCGGCGTCTGGGCGTGCGCGGCCGGCGCGGCGAGACTTCCCGCGACCGCGGCCAGCAGCAGCGCCATCAGCAGGGGTAGGGCACGGCGAAATACGGTGTCCATCCGATGCATCGTTGTCGTTCTCCAAGTTGACGGGCAGAGGCCGGCCGCGGCGAAACGCTGCGGCCGGACATAGGGCACGGCAGTCATGCGGCAGGCTTCTCCACCGCGCGCCAGAGGAAATACACAGGGACGCCGACGGCGACGATCACCAGGCCGGAAACCGCCTCGGTCCGGGATTGCGGCGACATCAGAATTAGAATCATAACCCCCGCCGCCATGGCGAGGTACAGTCCCGGGACGAACGGATATCCCAGTACCCGGTACGGACGCTCGGCGTCGGGCCGCTTGGCCCGGAGGATGAACAGACCCGCCGTGGTCAGCACGTAGAACACGAGGTTCGCAAAGATCACGTAGTTGAGCAGCTGCCCGTACGTACCACTCAGGCAGAGGGCGGCCGTCCAGACGCTCTGCAGCACCAGGCCCACCGCCGGCACACCGCGGCCGCTCAGCGTGCCCGCCGCTCTGAAGAACAGCCCATCGCGCGACATCGCGTAGTACACGCGGGCCCCGGCCAGGATGAGCCCGTTCATGCAGCCGAACGTCGAGATCAGAATGCCGATGGCCATCATCGTGCCGCCCGCCGACCCGAACATCTGCTCCATGGCCGCCGTGCCGACCCGATCCTGCGTCGCGGCGGTGATCCCGCGGGCAAGCGAGGTGGCGCCTGCGGGATCGCCGTGGAAGGGCAGCACACTCAGATACGACACGTTGGTCAGGAAGTACAGCAGCGTCACCAGCCCCGTCCCCATGATCAGCGCGCGCGGCAGATTGCGCTGGGGATTCTTCACCTCGGCGGCGGCGAAGGTGACGTTGTTCCAGGCGTCGCTGGAAAAGAGCGACCCCACGAACGCGGCGCCGAACGCCACAACCCAGGCGCCGGTGAGGTCCACGTGGCCCCAGAAATTCCCGTGGCCGAAGTTGGCGGCCAGCGCCGTGGCATTGCGCCCGATCGTGAGGCCGAGGCCCATGAGCAGGATCAGCACCCCGGTCTTCACGATGGTGAGCGAGGTCTGGACGAACTTCCCCTCGCGCACGCCGCGCAGATTTACCCAGGTGAGGACGGCGATCGCCACGAGCGCGACGAGCCGCTGGGCAGAGAGTCCGAATTGGATGGCCGTGGACGGATCCGAGCATCCCAGCCAGGCCGCGCACACGTCCAACTGCGGAAACCAGCCAAACCGGTCGGGCGAGATGCTGGGGGCGAGCACGCCGAGGAACTTGCCGAACGCCACGCCCACGGCGGCGATCGTCCCCGTCTGAATCACGGCAAACAGGGTCCATCCGTACAAAAAGCCCACCAGGGGGCTCATGGATTCGCGCAGAAAGATGTACTGTCCGCCCGCTCGGGGGAACATCGCGGCGAGTTCCCCGTAAGTCAGCGCGCCGAAGCAGGTCATGACCCCCGTGAGCAGCCAGGCCATGAGCAGCCAGCCGGGCGACCCCACCGAGCGGCCCATGTCGGCCGAGACGATGAAGATACCCGACCCGATCATCGCCCCGGCCACGAGCATCGTGGCATCGGTAAGCGTGATTGCCTTCACGAAGCCGGTGGGCGCGGGCGCCGATGACTCGTCGTGCTGGGCGGTCACGTTCGTCATGCGAATCCCAAATGGATGTGGGAGAGCGGCCGGCAATCGGGCCGCGCCGGGAGGCGGGAAGCCGCGGAATTATAACGTCTGGTGCGGGAGGATGGAATACAAGGACCCACAATAGGTTAGCGGGCCCAGAAACGGCGCGCAGCGTCTCCGAACGGCAAGCGGTGAGTCGCCGGCGATCCGCAGTCAGCTCTCGGTTCTCGGCCGGCTGTGATCAGGTGCCGCCGGTGCTCAATAGAGATCGACGACGATCTGCGCCTTCATGTGCACCGGAGTCCCGTCCGGCGTCGTCCCGGGCCGGAACTTGAACGAGCGCAACACATCGGTGAGGCGGCGGTTGTACCCGCGATCCCGGGTCGGCGTGAAATCCATGTTCAGTACGCGACCGGTGGAGTCAACGTCGAATTCCGCCACCAGATGGAAGCCCTTCACGTCGTCGGGAATCGGATAGGGTGGCAGGAAGACCTCAATGGGCTGCGGCGGATAATTGGCCTGCGTTCCGCCCCCAGTGCCCGGGCCAGTGCCCGAACCGCGGCCGGTACCGACGCCGGACCCTGTGCCCCCGCCCCGCCCCGGCCCGTTCCCCGACGACCCATCATGTCCCGAACCGCCACCTGTGCCGAGCGTCGATGCGACGTCGAGCGGTTTGGCGGCCGGCGCAGCTGTCGTGGGCACCGGCGAAACCGCTTCCGGAATGACCACGGGCTTCGGCACCGGCGGCACGACCACCGGCTTCGGTTTGGGGGGCGGGGGTTGGACCGTGGCGGCCCGGGGCACCGGAGCGGGCGTCACTGAGATGTACTCCAGGTGCTCGGTCTGCCGGCGCGTCTGCCCTCCGGTGCCCCCGCGGCCCCCTCCTCCGCCTCCGGCGGGCCCCGGGCCGCCCGCCCCCTGGGCAATCTCCGCAATCGGGTGGTGGGCAACGTAGGGAACGAGGATCAGATAGATCACGAGCAGGTGGATGAGCACCGACACGACCGCACCGGCTCGGCGGTTCTCGCGCGCTTCGGGCAGCCCGACCGGCGGCCGGTAGGCCGGCCGCTCGGAATGCGAGGGCGGGGTCTGGTCGGTGCGGGAAGGCGTCATGATGTGTGGCGGGAGCGCTGGGCGTCGCTCACTCTGAATGGTAATACGACCGGGCGGCCGGAAAGGGTTCGTCGACCGGCGAGCGCGGGTGCCGAGCGCTCATTGCCGGCCAAACGCACAGCGGCCGACCCATTTCGGATCGGCCGCCGTGAGGTCGTGCTGGTACGAGGGTGGCGTCAGTCCTTACACGTGCCCGGAGTGCCCTGTCCCGGCGCATCCTTTGGCGGGACGCCGATCACCTTGACGCCGGCGCCGCGCGCGATGTCCATGGCATCGATCACGTCCTGGACCTTCACCTTGGGATTGCCCGAGATGAAGATGATCTTGTCCGGCCGTGGATCGAAGATGTCGTGCAGTTCCTGCGCCAGCTGATCGTGCGTGATGATCTTGCTGTTCACGGCGTAGCAGCCGTTCGTCCCGACCTCGAGCACGATCTGGTCGGAATTCGGATTGGCCGGAGCTGCCGTCGGATTGGGCTGCGGGAGCTGCAGATCGATTGCTTTCCGCATGGTGGGCAGCGCCGCCATGAAGATGATCAGCAGCACGAGCAGCACGTCGATCATCGGGGTCACGTTGATCTCGTTGCTGAGACCGCCCGACCCGCCCGTTGACATGGCCATTAGTTGCCTCCTCCCGGCGGGAGCGGCGGGGCGTCCTTACTGTCGCCGGGCACCGTCGACACCGTGTGCGGCTTCTGGTCACCGATCATGGCGATGACGACCACGCCGTTCTTGGACGCGAGGTCCATGAGGTCGAGCACCTTGCCGTAGTCCAGGTTCTTGTCGGCCTTGATGTAGAGCACCTTGTCGTCGCGGTCGGGTGCGGTGTAGATGGCGTTGATCGCCGCCCCGATCTGCGTGTATTCGATCGGCTTCTTGTCGAGGTAGTAGTGGCCGTCGACGTCGATCCCGAGCACGTGGTCGGAATTCGAGTCTTCGGGATGATCCCTGATGTTCTGCGCTTCGGGCGGGGTTGCGTTGAACCCCGCCAACAGGGCGGGCGTGACCACCATGAAGATGATCAGCAGCACCAGCATGACGTCGATCATCGGCGTCACGTTGGGCGTGCTCTGAACCGCGCCCCCACTGGTTGGTGAGAAGGCCATGGGCCTGACTCCTAGTTCGAAGGGACGGGCTTACTGCTTGATCGGAGCGCCGGCGCTGGTGGACGCGTTGAATTCACGCGTGAACCGGGAACGGCCGAACTCGCCCGACACGCCCTTGATCAGGTAGTCGATCATCTCCTTCGACACGTACGTCATTTCCGCGGTCAGATTGTCGATCTTGGTCGTGAAGTAGTTGTACGCCCACACGGCCGGGATGGCGACGATGAGGCCGAACGCCGTGGTGATCAGGGCCTCGGCGATACCGCCGCCGATGGCGGCCAGACCGCCGGACCCGGAGACGGCCATGCCCGTGAACGCGTTCACGATACCCATCGTCGTCCCGAGCAGTCCGACGAACGGCGCGGTGGCGCCCACGGTGGCGAGCACGGCGAGGCCGCGCTTGAGGTTGGTGATCTCGAGGAGCATGTTGCGCTCCACGGCGCGTTCGGCCGAGTTGATGTCGGCCACGGTCACGGAGCCGTCCTGGATGAGGGGCTTGACCTCACCGAGCGCGCCGCCGAGCACGAGGGCGACGTGCGATTTCTTGTAGCTCTCGGCCAGGTTGATGGCCTCGGTGAGGTTGTCCTCCTCGAGGAACTGCGAGAATTCGGGCGCGAACTTGATCGTTTCCTTCTGCGCGCGCCGCAGGTTCCACCACTTGGAAACCATGACGGTGAGCGAGTAGATGGACATGAACGCCAGGATGAAGACGATCCCCTTGGCGAAATTGCCCATCTGGTGCCAGAGGCCAAGCAGTGAGACATCCATGGTTCGACGAGCTCCGGTAGAAAGGATGCGGGTGAGCGGCCGCCACCAGACGGCGGCCGCAGCGAGACTAATGAGTGTTCAGCGTGAACTGGAAGGGCTGCTGGACGAGTTGCTTGACCTTGTGCCCCCCAATCTCGGCAGCGTAGAAACGGTAGTCACGGAGCGCGTTCTTGACGGCTTGCACGAACAGGTCGTGGGTGGACTTGATCACCTTGAACGTGCTCATGTCCGCGCGACCGTTGGTGTCGACAACGAACGACGCGATGACCTCGCCTTCGACATTTGCCGATCGGAGCACGTCGGGGTAGTGCGGCGGCTGATTGCCGGGCGCCATCTCGACCTGCTTCTCCACCTGGAACGAGAAGAACGTGGTGCCTTCATTGATCGGCGTGCCGCCGACGACGCCCTTGGCGATACCACCCGCCACACCCTTGCCGCTGAAATCCGCGGCGTTGGTGACACTCTTGGAGAGGTCGATCTTGGGAAGGACGTCGGGAATCTTGATCGGGGCCGTCAGCACCTGGAAGCCTTTGGGCGGTGGCGGCGCAGCGACCACGTCGGGAGGCGGCGCCGCGACCTTCTTGGGCGGCGGCGGCTCCTTCTTCTCGACCTTCATGAATTCGACCTTCTCGGCCCGGACTTTTTCGATCTGCTGGCCGGCCTGGAGCGTACCGTAGACGGCGCCGCCGATGAGCGCGGCGTGAATCACGACACTCAGCGCCATGCCCCCGGGGGTTCGCTGCTTCTTGGCCTTCGACTCGATGAGATTGTTGAACATGATGCTCGGGAATCCTGCCTGAGGGGAGGACTGCTCGGAGCTTGCCCGGGGTAAGCTACGACCTCATCTGGAGAGCGGAATGGTCTTCAGATTAAAAGTCGATGAAGCGGCCGTTAGAAAGCCATGGCCCCCACATCATGCCTCTGGAGCGGCGGCGGCGCCGGGTTCCGGGGCCGGTTCCGTTTCGACGAGCATGGGCAGGAGCACGGTGAATACGCTTCCCCGCCCCAAGCGCGACTGCACGCTGAGCGTGCCTCCATGGGCCTGCACGATCCACTGCGCGATGGCCAGCCCGAGGCCGAACCCGCCGCGCTCCGTGGCCCGGGAGCGCACCCGGTCGGCGCGCCAGAACCGCTCGAACACGTAGGGCAGGTCCGCGGCCGAAATCCCGAGCCCGGTATCGCGCACGGCAAACGCCACCGCGTTGTTGTTCCGATGACTCAGCGTCATCTCCACCTTGCCGCCGCGGGGCGTGTACTTGATGGCGTTGGTGACGAGGTTCAGGAACAACTGGCGGAGGCGGGCCGCGTCGCCGAGCACCACCGCGTCCTCGACGAGCGGCAGTGTGACGACGAGGCCGGCGTCCTCGCCGAGAATCGTGGCCGTCTCGGTCACGTCGCGCACGATGGGCTCGAGGTGGATGGGCGCGCGGTGCAGGTCGAACCGGCCCTCGTCGGCGCGGGCCAGCGTGAGGAGGCTGTCCACCAGATCAGCCATGCGGGTGATCTCCTGGATGGCCTCTTCCAGCGCCACGAAGCGGTCCGCCTGTGGTGTCGTGGGGTGCATGGCGCGCTCGACGTCGGCGCGGAGCACGGTGAGCGGCGTCTTGAGTTCGTGACTGGCATCGGCGGTAAACCGGCGCAGGGCGCCGAACGAGGCCTGGAGGCGCGCGATCATGCGATTGAGCGTCTCGGCCAGGCGGCCCAACTCGTCGTCGGCGTTTTCGGTCGGGAGCCGGCGGTGGAGGCTGCGACCGTCGGTGATCGCCTCGACTTCATTGATGAGGAGGTCCACCGGTTTGAATGCGCGCCCGGCCAGGTAATACGCTGCGGCGAGCGAGATGAGCAACACCACCGGGGCGAGCAGGAGCATCGTGCCGACGAGCAGCTGGGGGGCCAATTCGGCGGTCGAGGTGGGGAGGCCAGCGACGATGCGCGAGATGTTGGGCCCAGTGGCGGTATCCGAATCGGCCACCACGAGAAGGTGCGTCTCGAACAGCGTGTCCTGGGTCAACGGGACGACGGCCGAGGGACCGTTGGCGGTGAGCGTGCGGCCGACCGTGTACACCGTGTCCTGGTCGCGGTGGCTGAACAGCTGCAGCGTGGTGGACGAGTAGAGCAGCCGGTCCTGCGGATCGACGAGCAGGAAGAAGCCGGGCACCTGGTCGAGCTCCTCGGCCATGGCCTTGGTGGGCTGGATGACGGGGCCGGTGAGCGGGTTGACCAACACGGTCGTGAGCACGCGGCCGTTTCGCTGCGCGTTGACGATGGTCTGCAGCACGAGGTCCGCTTCGGCGTGCGCCTGGATCGCCAGCTCGTCGTTCGCGGCGAGGCGCCGCCCGAAGTAGAGGGCCGCGCTGAACGCGATCATCGTCGCGAACAGCAGGCCCGCGTAGGCCGTGGTCAGCCGCGTGCGCGTGCTGTACATGCGGGGGGGCCGGCGGGGCCGGCGTTCAGGCCTTGACCATGTAACCGACCCCGCGCACGGTGGTGATCAATCGCTGCTGCCGACCGGCGTCGATCTTCTTGCGCAGGTGGTTGATCACCACGTCCACGATGTTCGTTCCGGGATCGAAGTGGTATCCCCAGGCGTACTCGGTGATGAG
>Ga0307372_10009619_pt1 | contig 13272 bp, 6 predicted proteins | sample OX1MG_FD_202533 | JGI IMG/M metagenome (GOLD analysis project Ga0307372, IMG submission 202533) | Soil microbial communities from Risofladan, Vaasa, Finland - OX-1 | ecosystem: Environmental > Terrestrial > Soil > Coastal area > Acid sulfate soil | place: Finland: Risofladan, Vaasa | collected...
GCATTCAGCAGCTGATCGACGGCACGCCCGGACTGCAGAAGGCGACCAATCCGCAGCCGTCCTACGGCGGCGCCGATCCGGATGGAGCCGACCAGATCCGGGTCCGGGCGCCGGCCGGCGTGCGCACCTTCGACCGCGCGGTCAGCGCCGCCGACTACAGCGAGCTGGCGCTGGAGTACCCCGGCGTCGCCAAGGCGAGCGCGGCCCGGGTGCTGCGCGACCCTGTCACGCTCCAGACCGTCGCGCAGCCCTACATCCTGCTGACGGTGGCCACGGCCGACCGTGTCCCGCTCGCCCAGCAGGTCGACTTCGCCCGCAAGCTGCGCGGCTTCCTCGACCGACGGCGCGACCCGAACGTGCCGCTGCGCCTGGGAGACGTCACTCCGGTCTACGTCGACGTCGCCGCGACCATCGAGGTCGACGACCGCTACGGCCGGCAGGCCACGTTCAACGCCGTGCTCACCGCGATGAACCCGGGCCTCAGCCCCGGCGGCACGCCCGGCTACTTCGCCTTCGAGCGCCTGGACTTCGGCGAGAGTGTCCACCTGAGCGCCGTCTACGCCGCGCTGCAGTCCGTGTCCGGCGTGCGGGACGCCACGATCACCACGCTCCGTCGCCTCGACCTCGATCCGGACCCGGCCACGGTGCGCGACGACATCTTCATCCGGCCGACCGAGCTGGCCGTGGTTCTGAACGACCCCGCGGATGCCGTCAACGAGTTCGGCAAGCTCGCCATCACGCTGGGACAGGGAGGGTTCGTCGACCTATGAGCGTGAGCACGACGAGCGCGGCGACTCACAACGACGCGCTGGACTACGCCCGCCGGCTCTACCAGCGGGTGCCCGCGACGTACCGCGCCTACGACCAGGAGCGGGGACAGCCGCTGCTGGCCCTCCTGACGGTGATCGCCGAGCAGGTGGCGAACGTCCGCCAGGATCTGGACGCGCTATGGGACGACTTCTTCATCGAGACCGCAGACGACTGGGTCGTCCCCTACCTGGGGGCATTGGTCGGCACGAACCTGCTGCCTCATCCGGTCGGGCAGACGGAGCGGCTGGACGTCTGGAACACCGTCCTCTGGCGACGCAGCAAGGGCACGCCGGCCATGCTGCGCCAGCTGGGAGAGGCGATCAGCGGCTGGCCGGCCGATCTGGCGGAGTTCTTCCAGAATCTGGGCTGGTCCCAGAACCTCAACCACCCGCGGCTGGACCACCCGCTCACGCCCGACCTGCGTGACCCGCTGGCCCTCTCGCTGCTCGGCCGCGCCCGTGACCCCTTCGCTCACGCCGCCGGGTTCACGCCGGCCGCCGCGCTCGACGAGGCGCGCCTCAGCCGTGGCGGAGTCGGGCTGGGCACCACGGCCTGGGGCACTCCCGGCCGCCACCAGATCAAGAGCCTCGGCCTCTTCGTGCGCCGGCTGCAGCCGTTCGCGCTCGCCGGGGTGACGCCGGCCGCCGCCGAGCCGGGCGCGGCGATCCCGCCCGACGCGTCGTGCTTCACCTTCGATCCCCTGTTCCGCGACGCTCCGCTCTTCCGGAAGGCGACCGCGGAGCCGATCACCCGCGCGGACTTCGACGCGGCGCCGTGGGACAGCTTTGGGCGCGACCTGGCCGTGCGGCAGTTCGGCGTGCTGCTGGCGAGCGAGGTCCAGCCAGCACCGGTCTTCAGCCGGAGCGACATGCCCTTCAGCTTCGGCGGCCGGGGCGCGGGACTGGCGCTCGACGCCGTGGCCGGCCTGCGCCTGCTCGAGCCGGGCGCGTCCCCGGGCGGCGGGGCGCACTTCGTCATCTCCGCCGTCTGGCACGGCGCCGGCCCGGACGTGACCCTGGGGAGCCTCAGCACCCGGCACGCCGCGCTGGGCGACGGCGATGCGTTCCACCCCGGAACCGCGGCCACGGCGGCGGGGCAGCTCGCGCTCACCGTGCGGACCGGGCGCGCCGGGCTCGGCTGGCTCGGCCTGGCGCCCTCCCCTGCCGCCCGCTTCCCGGGCGCGGTGGTCGCGGTGCGCGCCGCCCGGGTCGGCCCGCTGCGTGCCGACGACGCGCGTTACGTCTACTTACCGCCCGCCTTCCTGACCCCGGCGGACACGCTGACCTGCTACGTGGCCGACGACGGCAGTAGCTACGCCACCCCCGACCTCGGGTTCGCGTCGCTCCTGCGTGAGTCAGAAGGGCAGCTCTACCCGCCCCGGCCGCCATCCGCGAGCGCCGAGCCGGCCCGTGCCTTCACCGTGCTCGACCGGCAGCCGGGCGGGCTGCGCCTGGCCGACCCCAGCCGTTTCGGCGGAGGCGGCGCAGTGTTCGAGCTCGAACTCTTCACCGGCGCGTTCCAGCCACTGGGCGCGCTCGCGACAATCGACCAGCCGGCGGCGACCTACCCGGAACTGGCCGTCCCCAATCCCTGGCCGGCCTTCACCGCCGGCCCGAGCACCGCCGCGATCGACGGCACCGCAGCCGAGGTCGGGCTGCTCACGGTGCGGGTGAACGCGCTCGGGGGCGGCTTCGTCCCGGCCAGCGAGCTGATCGTCACCAGTCGGGTCGGCGAGAGCCTGCTCGTCTACCTGCCCGAGCTGGAGAGTCCGCCGGCCGAGGGGATGCGCCTGTTCGTCGCCGCCGACGGCAGCAGCTACGCCGTGCCGCCCGATCAGGTCGGGCAGCTGGCCGCGCTGAACCAGGGGACCCTCAGCGGCCTCCCACTGGCGCGCGCGAGCGCGGGCCAGGTGCTACCCATCGCCGGGGTGTGGCCGCTTCAGCAGCGCCGGTCGATCGCCATCGACCTCTGTCGCTGCGAGCGGAGCGCGCTGCTGCGGCCGGGCGAGCTCGGCGTCGACCCGGAGCGCGGCCGCTTCGCCCTGCCGGCCGGCGACCCGGCGATCCAGGGGGCGATCCCCGGCGACCTGATCTCGGCGCCGCGTGGGCTGAGCGTCGACTACGTGGAGGCCTTCAGCGATCGTGTCGGCGCACGGACCTTCGACCGTGGGCTCGACCCGGCTGTGCCACCGACGCGACTGGTGGCGCGCTCCGGCGACGCACGCAGCCCGCTCAACCCGGGCCTCGGCAGCGATCGCATCCACGCCACGGTGGCAAGCGCGCTCGCCGCGGCCGAAGACGGCGACGTGATCGAGGTCGTGGACAGCGCCACCTACGCCGCGAACGCCGAGACCCTGATCGACAACGCCGCGCTCAAGCGCCTCACGCTGCGCGCCGCGGCCGGGCAGCGCCCCTGCCTGACGTTCTACCAGGCGGCAGGCGCACCGGCGGCCGCCAGCCTGCACGTCGCCACGCCGCTCGACGTGCTGGATCTGAACGGGCTGCTGATCAGCGGCGGCCCGCTACAGATCGACGGCCAGGTCGGCAGTCTCAGCCTGCTGGCCTGCACGCTGGACCCGCTGAGCGCCGCGCTGGGGCCGGCGCCCGGCTCGCTGGTGGCGACCGACGTCGACCCGCGCGACCGCGCGACGTACCTCCTCTGCCGCTGCATCGCCGGACCGCTGCGCACGGCGCCCGGGATCACGCGGCTGATCGTGGCCGACTCGATCGTCGACGGGCGCGGTGCCGTGGCGATCGGCGGCGCCGACGCCGACACGGCCGCGCAGACGGTGCAACTGGAGCGCGCGACGGTGCTGGGCCGCGTGCGCTGCGACGTCCTCAATGCCAGCGAGTGCCTGCTCGACGAGCTGACGGTGGTCGACGACCAGCAGGCCGGCTGCATCCGTTACAGTCGCTACGAGCCCGGCTCGACCCTACCGCGCCGCTATCAGTGCGTGCCCAGCAGCGACCAGCAACAGGCGTGTTCGCCGGGGACGCGCTGCCTGGCGCCGCTCTTCAACTCGCGCCGGTTCGGCCGTCCCGACTACGCCCAGCTGGCACCGGGTACGCCGTCAGAGATCCTGACCGCGGGCGAGCTTGGGGGCGAGGTGGGCGCGTTCTCCGGCGCGCTGAACACGCTGCGGCTGGACAACCTCCAGGTGAAGCTCCGGGAGTTCCTCCCGGTCGGACTGAACGCTCTCGTCATCGCCGAGACCTGAGTGTGGACCGCTGTCGCGGAGCCATGGCGGCTCCGGCGCGATCGGCAGCGGCCGAGGGTCGTCACGAGGGCTGGGGGACAACTGGGCACGAAGGAGCGCGACTCGCATGAGAGCTGACGTGACGCGACGATTGACCGCCGACCGGACGAAGCACTACGTCGGCGTGGTTCACCAGCAGGGCCGGGTGTGGCTGGACGCCGACTGGAACGCCGACGTCTTCGAGCGGCTGGCGCGACTGCAGCAAGAGACGTTCGACATCGTCGGCGCCTGCGGCGCGCCGGACCCGGGCACGGCGTTCCAGCTCTCGCCCCTCGCCCACACAGGGTCGGACTTCCGGCTCGCGGGCGGCCCCGGTCCACAGGGCCGGTACTACGTCGACGGTCTGGTGGCCGAGCTCGACCAGAGCACGAGGTACCGGAACCAGACGGACCTGCCCGACGCCCCGGCGCTCGCCGTGACGCCACCCGCGAAGGGCGAGACGCTCGGCCTGGCCTACCTCGAGGTGTGGCGCCGGCTCGTCACCTACCTCGAAGATCCGGCGCTGCGGGAGATCGCGCTGGGCGGGCCAGATACGGCCACCCGCCTCAAGACGATCGCGCAAGTCAAGGTGCTCGTGCCGCCCGCCGACGCGAAGTTGAGCTGTGCCACCTCCGCCCAGTTCCTGCCGCAACCCGGCCAGGGCACGCTGACGACGCTGCAGCCCACCAATGCCCAACCCGACGACCTCTGCCGTCTGCCGGACCCTGCCAACTACACCGGCCGGGAGAACCACCTGTACCGGATCGAGATCCACGACGGCGGCGACGTGCTCGGCAGCGCCGGGGCCGGTTTCGCCTTCAGCCAGACGCTCGGCGCGGACGTGGCCGCGAACGCGCTCTCGCTCACGCTGGCCGCCGCCCTGAGCTCCGACCAGGCAGCCGCGCTGCTTCGCGCCGGGGTCGCGCTCCTCGCGGACGCCAACCGGTCGGAACTGGTGACCGTCGCCGGCATCGACGCCGCCCGCACGACGCTCACCCTCGCCGACCCGGTCGTCGGAGCCTACGCCGTCGCGAGCGGCGCGGCGCTCACCGGCGGCGCGGCCCGGTTCAAGTGGTCGCGAGACAACGCGGCGTTCGCCGTCCAGGTGAGCGACCTCTCGGTCGACCGCACGACGGTGACGCTCGCCAGCCTGGGCCGCGATCAGGCGACCACGCTGCGCCAGGGGGATCTGGTCGAGCTCGAGGACGATGCGAGCGCCCTCGGCCCGGCGCGCGGGCACCTGACCCACCTCTCCGCCGACCCGGACCCCGACCTGCTGACCGCCACCCTGGCCGACCCGTTGCCGGCGAACTTCCAGGTGGGCCGCCACCTGACGCTGCGTCGCTGGGACGGGGTCGGCTGGGCACGCGCCGTCTTCGATCCGGTGACGACCCCCGACCTGGACCTCGGTGACGGCGTGCACATCCAGTTCGGCGGCGAGGACCTGCGGCCGGGCGACTTCTGGCAGTTCGCCGCGCGCAGTGCCGATGGCTCGGTCGAGCCGCTGACCGACGCGCCGCCGGCCGGGATCATCCGCCACGTCTGCCCGCTGGGCGTGATCCACTGGCAGCGGCGGCCGTTCTTCGGCCGGGACGTGCTCGCGGGCGTCTTCCGGGAGGCCGGGTTCTCCGCCGATCAGGTCCAGCAGCTCGCCAAGGTGCTCGAGCCCGCCCAGCGCGCGGCAATCGACGAGCAGACCGCCGAGGACCTGGCCGCACGGCTCAACCCGCCGGCGACGCCCGACCAGCTCACCGGGCTGCGCGCCGGCCTCGCCAAGGTCGCCGACACCGACGCGGCCGGGGTCGAGCAGCGGCCCGTGATCACGAGCATCGACGACTGCCGGGTGCCCTTCGAGCCGCTGACCAAGCTCAAGGCGTCGCCCTGCGACTGCACCGTGGCCGTGGCTCCGGGCGAGTCGATCCCGGATGCCATCGGCAAGGTCGGGCCGGGCGGCGGGACCGTCTGCCTGCTACCCGGTACCCACGAGCTCGACGGCACCGTCAGCGTCTCCAAGCAGCCCGGCCTGACGCTGCGGGGAGCCGGCGCGGCCACCATCGTGCACACCGACGCGCCGGTCGCCTTCCACTTCGACGCCTGCGACCACCTCACGCTGCGCGACCTCACCATTGTCAGCGGGCGGCAGGCCCAGGCGCCGTCCGAAGCGACGCTCAAGACGCAGGCCGACATCCCCGACCTGCTCAAGGAGCTCCAGGGTGCGCCGCCAGACGGCGTGGTGACCTGCGTCGGCTGTCGCGCGGTCAGCGTCACGGGGTGTACCGTGCGCTGCCTGGGACAACTAGCGGGCCAGATCGGCCGAACCTGCATCACGTCCCGCGGGGCGGTCCAGCCAGAGGGGCGCATCGCGTTCACCCCGGACTTCACGGTTCGCGACTGCCGGCTACAGGTGGACGCGCGCCAGAGCGGCATGCTGGTGATCAACGGCCAGGGGATCGTCGTCGAGGACATCTGGGTGGTGAACCTGGCGACCCTGAACCGCTTCGGCTTCGCCGAGATCGGACCGGTCGGCGACGGGGCGCAGCTCGGCCTGTTCGGCATCGCGCTGGTGGGGAGCACTCGCGCGTCCGCGGTCAACAACGTGCTGCTCGGGCTGGAGGTCGCGGCGCTGCTCCAGGGCCAGGGACACGGCCTGCGTGGGAACCTCGTCGACGCCTGCGCCTTTGGCATCGCGACGAGCGCCACGGGCGGGCTGCTGCTGACCGACAACGCGATCACGACCAATCTCGGTGTCGCCGTCCTGGTGGACAGCCCAGGCGAGGTTCACCTGCGCGGCAACATCGTCGAGGCGCCGGCAGCCGCCGCCCCGGCGGGCGCCGCTCCGCCCGCGCGGGCCGCCGCGGTCCAGGTGCAAGCCCAGACCGCGCTGCTCCAAGACAACAGCGTCCACGTGGTCGGAAAGGAGCCACCGTCCCACGCGGTGGACGTGCGCGCCGTGAGCATCACCTACGGCGGTAACCGCTCGGTCTGCGACGTCCTGCCGGCGCGCACCAACGTGCTGCTGTTCGCCACGGCGGCCGGCGCGGGGGAGGGAAAGCTGACGGCCTGGGGTAACACCTGCCTGGAGCCGGCGATCCCCAACGCCACCAACGTGCTCAACCAGCTGGAGGCGGTGGAGAAGCGCCAGAACGACGTCATGGCGAAGCTGCTCGGCGGGGGCGACATGGCGTCGGTGCAGCAGGAGCTCACCCAGGCGATCGCACCCGACTGGCAGAAGCTGGACCCGGCCCTGCGCGATCTGATCACCGGGTCACACCGGGTCTCACTGGTCGCGGTGGCCGGTGCCGCGGTGACCGGGATGAACGTGCTGAGCTATAACCTGCTGCGGGTCGGCCTCGGCGTCGATCAGGGCAGCCTGAGTGGGGTCTTCTAACGCGCCCGGCCCGGGTTGACCGTGATTGCCTAACTTCAGACGGCCACGCCGCACAGTCGCGCCGCCGTGTCGCCGAGGATGCCGGCGTGTGCCCCGGGCGAGACGGTGTGCTCGATGCCGGCGATCGCGCCGGCCACGTCGCCGATCACATGCGGGTAGTCCGACCCGACGGTGGTGGCCCGACGCCCACGGTCTCCAGCGCGCAGCGCCTGGCTGGCTCGTAGAAGGAGACGGTGTCGAGGTGGAGCCGTTTGATGATCTCGCCTGGCGGCTGATCGATCCCCTGGCAGTGGGGGTGGTTACGGAGCCGCACCGAGAGAAGCGGACACGAACTTGACCGACGCGACACGCCCCACCCCAATCCGGATCGAGACCCTCCCCGTAGTGACAACGAGCACCCAGGCGAACATCGCGGAGCAGGCGAAGCTGAGATCGGGGAGAGGGCACCCGCAGCCATGGCATCCACAGTGACCGACACCGGCGATCGCGCTCCCACGCCTTCCGGCCGCGCGAGCCGCGAGGCACTGGGCAAGGCCATCGTCCAGACCGTGGCCTACTCGGACATCTTTGACTACCCACTGACCGCCACCGAGATCCACCGCTACCTGATCGGCCCCGCCGTCTCTCGCGAGACGGTCCAATCGCACCTGGCCGGCGAGGCGCTCGTGCCAGAGCTGCTGGCCGAGCGTGACGGCTACTTCAGCCTGCCCGGTCGCGAGGCGATCATCGCGACGCGGCGGGAGCGGGCGCGGCGGGCCGAGGCGCTCTGGTCGCGGGCGCTCGTGTTCGGGCGTATCATCGCGAGCTTCCCGTTCGTGCGCATGGTGGCGATCACCGGCGAGCTGGCGATGGACAACGTCCGGCCGGCGTCCGATATCGACTACTTCGTCGTCACCGAGCACCACCGCCTCTGGCTTTGCCGCGGGATGATACTGGCGCTGGTACGGCTGGCGGCACGTCGCCACGTCGCCATCTGCCCCAACTACCTCCTGTCGGAGCAGGCGCTGGCGCTGCACGACCGTGATCTGTATGCCGCGCACGAGGTGGCGCAGATGGTGCCGATCGCCGGCCACGACACGTACGCCCGCTTCCGCCGCCTGAACGCGTGGACCTTCGGCTATCTGCCCAACGCGGTGGGCTCGCCGCGGGAGCGACGCGCGACGCCGCATGCACGACCGGTGCGTGCCGTCGCCGAGAGCGCGCTGCGCAGCCCGGCCGGCGGACTGGTCGAGCGCTGGGAGCGGGAGCGGAAGGTCAGGAAGCTGTCTCGCTCGGCGCCTCCGGGCGGCGAGGCCTCGTTTGCCAGCGACTGGTGCAAGGGCCACTACCACAACCACGGTCAGCTCGTCCTGCACGCCTTCAACGCCCGGACGGGAATATGCGAGGAGGCGCGACCATGACCGAGGTGCTCTTTGGGCAGTCGTATTTCCTGCGCTTCGATCCGAAGCTGTGGGACGCCATGCAGCCGTACCCGCCGCTCGGCACCCTCTACGCCGCCAGCTACCTGCGCGCGCGGGGCTACGACGTGGCGGTGTTCGACGCGATGCTGGCTACCTCGGAAGACGAGTGGCGGCAGGCGCTCGACCGCCACGCACCGCGCTACGCGGTGCTCTTCGAGGACAATTTCAACTACCTATCCAAGATGTGCCTGCTGCGGATGCGTGACGCGGCCCTCACGATGATTACCATGGCGCGCGCGGCCGGCGCGACGGTGATCGTGTGTGGCGCGGACGCGTCGGACCACGCCGACCAGTACCTGGCCGGCGGCGCGCACTACATCTTGATCGGAGAGGGCGAGGAGACGCTTGCGGAACTTCTCGAGCACCTCACCGGCCGGACCGACCGGCCGCCATCTGCGATCCGCGGCCTGGCCTTTGTCGAGCCGGAGCGGCAGGCCGTCACCGTCACACCACGGCGACCGGACATGCGCGACCTCGACGCGCTCCCCTTCCCGGCCTGGGATCTGGTCGACATTCCGCGCTACCGGCAGGTCTGGCAGGCCCGCCACGGCTACTACTCGATGAACCTGGTGACGACGCGCGGCTGCCCCTTCCACTGCAACTGGTGCGCGAAGCCGATCTGGGGCCAGCGCTACCACGCCCGCAGCCCCGAGAACGTGGTCGCCGAGGTGAAGTGGCTCGAGGAGACGTACCATCCGGATCACCTGTGGTTCGTGGACGACATCATGGGCCTCAAGCCCGGCTGGATCGAGCGCTTTGCCGATCTGGTCGTCGAGCAGGACGCTCGCGTGCCGTTCAAGTGCCTGAACCGGGCGGACCTGCTGCTGCGCGGCGGGACGATCGCGGCGCTGGCGCGGGCCGGCGCGAAGACGGTCTGGGTGGGGGCCGAGTCGGGTTCGCAGAAGATCCTGGACGCCATGGAGAAAGGCACCCGGGTCGAGCAGCTCCAGGACGTCGCCCGGCGGCTCCGGCAGGCAGGCATCGAGGTCGGCTTCTTCATTCAATTTGGATACCCGGGCGAGACGCGAGCCGACATTGAGCAGACGCTCCAGATGATCCGCGACTGCGAGCCCGACGACGTCGGGATGTCGGTCTCCTACCCGCTCCCGGGAACCCGCTTCCATGAGCGAGTCAAGGACGAGCTGGGGGTCAAGCAGAACTGGCTCGACTCCAACGACCTGGCGATGCTCTACCACGGCCCGTACTCGACGGCGTTCTACCGTCAGCTCCACACGGTGTTGCACACGGAGTTCCGCTCGCGGAAGTCGTGGTCAGAGCTGAAGGAGCTCACGCGCAGTCCGCGCCGGCTGCGGCGCCGGCACCTGCGGCAGGCCGCCGCGCTTGTCAAGCACGGAACCAGCCTGCCGCTCGAACGGTGGAGGCTCAACCGGTTGGAGCGACGATCCGAGGCGGGAATCGGCGCGCTTCAGCCGCTGCTGCAGCAGGACGAGGCGGCCACTCCGTCGGCCCAGCCCGACGCGTAGACGCGGCCGGCGCGGCGGCAGGTGGGTCTGCCGCGCGAGAGCAAGGGGGGAGCCAGTGGACATTCTGTTGACGCATGGCTATTGCCTGCAGGAAGACCCGCACGAACGTGAGGTGATGAAGCCGTACTCGCCCCTGGGGATCCTCTATCTCTGCTCTCACCTGAAGGCCCGCGGCTTCGACGCCCGGGTCTTCGACATGACGTTCAGCACACGCTCGGCCTTCCATGAGTACATGGAGCGTGAGCGCCCGCCGGTGGTCGGGTTCTACGCCAATCTGCTGACCCGTCCCACGGTGATCCGCGAGCTGGGCTACTGCCGCGCTCTGGGCTGCAGGGTCATCGTGGGCGGGCCTGAGCCCGCCAACTACCCCGAACAGTACCTGGAGAACGGCGCGGACGTGGTGGTCGTCGGCGAAGGGGAGCTGACCCTGGAGGAGCTCCTGCCGCACCTGGCACGCTACGGGCCGCGAGACATGGCCCACATCCCGGGCATTGTCTACCGGGAGGAAGACGGACAGGTGGTCCAGACGGCGCCGCGGACCTACATTGCCGACCTCGACGCCCAGCCCTATCCGGACCGCGCCTCCATCGATATGGACCAGTACGTGCGGACCTGGCGCGAGCATCACGGCATGGGGTCCGTCTCGCTCATCACCGCGCGGGGCTGCCCCTACAAGTGCGCCTGGTGCAGCCACGCGGTATACGGCTACACCCACCGGCGGCGTTCCCCGGAGAACGTCGCCGATGAGCTCCAACTGATCCTGGACACCTACACCCCGGACATGGTCTGGTATGCCGACGACGTCTTCACGATCCACAAGCGGTGGTTCTTCTCCTATGCCGACGAGCTGCGCCGTCGCGGCATCCGCATCCCGTTCGAGACGATCTCGCGCGAGGACCGGCTCAACGAGGACATCATCCGGACCCTGGCCGAGATCGGCTGTTTTCGCATCTGGGTGGGCGCCGAGAGCGGCTCGCAGAAGGTCCTCAACGCGATGAACCGGCGCACGAAGGCGAGCCGCGTCGCCGAGGTCGTGCACCTACTGCAGCGCTACGGCATCGAGGCCGGCATGTTCATCATGCTGGGCTACGACGGCGAGGAGATGACCGACCTCGAGGAGACGGTGGACCTGCTCAAACGCTCCAACCCGAACCTCTTTCTGACGACCGTCGCCTACCCGATCAAGAACACGCCCTACTTCAAGACGGTCGAGGACCGGGTCATCCCGCTCAAGCCGTGGACCGAGGGGTCGGACCGCGACTTCACCGTCGCCGGCCGGCGTTCGCGCCGGTTCTACCAGCACGCGACGCGCTGGATGGTCAACGAGGTCGCCGCGCATCAGGAGCGTCAGAGTGAGCACCCGAACTACCGCCGGATGGCGAAGGCAGTCGCGAACGCGCAGGTCGGCCGGCTGGGGATGCGGCTGACCGAGCGAGAGGTCGAAGATGGTCAGCAGTAACGGGGTGGAGCGCCTGGCGCACCCGTTCGACGGGTTGGCCCCGCGCTACGACGCCGCGTTCACCGAGCAGATTCTCGGCCGCCGGCTGCGCTCGACGGTGTGGGGGCGGCTGGCGGAGTGCTTCGCCCCAGGTGACCACGTACTCGACCTGGGCTGCGGCACCGGCGAGGACGCGGTCTGGCTCGCCCGGCGCGGGGTGCGCGTGACCGCCGTGGACGCATCGCCCGGAATGCTCGCCGTGGCCCGCGCCAAGGCCGGCGAGGCCGGGGTCGCCGACACGATTACGTTCGCGCAGGTCGACCTTTGCTCGGCAGCGGCATCCGGCTTCCCGTCGTCGGTCCTCGTCACGGCCGCCGACAAGGGAGGCCAGTTCGACGGAGCGCTCTCGAACTTCGGCGCGATGAACTGTTTGCCCGACCGTCGTGCGTTCGCCGAGGTGCTGGCGGGCGTTATGCGGCCGGGCGGGTCCCTGATCACGGTCGTGATGGGCCCGTTCTGCCCGTGGGAGATGATCTGGTGTCTCGCTCATGGGCGTGTGGACGAGGCCGTGCGTCGGTTTCGGTCCGGCCGGCCGGCGCGCGTGGGAGGCAGCGCCGTCGAGGTGTGGTACCCATCGCACCGACGCTTCCGCGACGAGTTATCCGGCGGGTTCACGCACCGGGAGACTGCTGCCATCGGTGTGTGGTTGCCGCCGTCGCATCTCAGTGAGCTGGCGACGCGCTGGCCCAGGCTGTTCCGGATCATGGATGCGCTGGACAGTCGGGTCACCGGCACGGGGTCCGGGATCTGGCGGAGCGATCACTACATGTCCACCTTTGTCCGGCGTGGACCCCAGGACGAAGTGCGATGACGACGGTAGCCGGTCGGAACACACCGCCACAGGGTGAGCCGCCCACCCGGCTGGCGACGCACAACCTGCCCGCCGACGCGCGGGAGCAGCTCCAGTTCGCCTGTCCAGTCTGCCGCGGCGCGCTCGAGCCGAGCGGCCCGGACACCCTCCGCTGCCCGGCGGACGGGCACGCATTTTCCCGCGTGGGCGGCATCTGGCACTTCCTCCCACCAGAGCGGCAGGCGTACTTCGCGACCTTCGTCGACGAGTACGAAACCGTGCGCCGCGAGGAGGGCCGCGGCAGCCGGGACCCCGAATACTACCGTGCACTCCCCTTCCGGGATACGAGCGGCCGATTCGAGCAGAACTGGGCCATCCGGGCGGCGAGCTTCCGCACATTTGTCGATCAGGTGCTCCAGCCGCTGGAATCTCGAGGCCGCCCGTCACTTGCGATCCTCGACCTGGGCACCGGCAACGGATGGCTGGCCAATCGACTCGCGCTCCGTGGCCACCGGGTCGCGGCGGTCGACCTGCTGATCAACTCCTCCGACGGATTGGGCGTGCATCGCCACTACGCATCGACGTTCGTCCCTCTCCAGGCAGAGTT
>Ga0307372_10009621_pt1 | contig 13270 bp, 11 predicted proteins | sample OX1MG_FD_202533 | JGI IMG/M metagenome (GOLD analysis project Ga0307372, IMG submission 202533) | Soil microbial communities from Risofladan, Vaasa, Finland - OX-1 | ecosystem: Environmental > Terrestrial > Soil > Coastal area > Acid sulfate soil | place: Finland: Risofladan, Vaasa | collected...
TTGGAATCCTGGGCTCTACGGCGATTGTGGTGGGTACCATCATCGGCTCGGGCATCTTCCTGGTTCCGCACAACGTTGCCCAGCAGGTCGGCAGCGTCTTCAGCCTCTACCTGGTCTGGATCGTGGGCGGAGCGCTGGCGCTGGCCGGAGCGCTGTCACTGGCGGAACTGGGCGCCGCCATGCCGGAAGCCGGCGGTATTTATGTTTACCTGCGGGAATCCTACGGCAAGCTTTTTGCCTTCCTCTACGGCTGGGGATCGCTGCTGGTGATTGACGCCGGCTCCGCCGCAACGCTGGCCGTGGCCTTTGGCATCTACGCCTCAGGGTTCGTTCCGCTGACGCCGCTCGAGCAGAAAGTGCTGGGCGCGGTTGTGATTGCCGTGCTCACCCTGATCAACATTCTGGGCGTCCGCAAGGGCACGGCGGTGCAGACCATCTTCACCATCGCCAAGCTCGGCGGGCTGGCGATTATCATCGGCTGCGCCATCTTTCTGCCGCCTCTCGCGCCCGCCGTTGCGGCCCACCCGCTGCCCACGCCCCACACCACCCTGAGCACCTTTGGCGTGGCGCTGGTGGGCGTGTTGTGGGCCTACCAGGGCTGGCATCAGCTTTCCTACACCGCCGGTGAGGTCAAGAACCCCTCCAAGGTTCTGCCCATCGGATTTTTCGTGGGCACCGCGATCATCGTCATCGTCTATCTGGCTGCCAACGCGGCCTACCTGCACGTTCTGCCGCTGCCGGTGATGGCGGAACACCAGCGCGTGGCGGCCACGGCCATGCAGTTCCTGATTGGCCCGCGGGGCGCGCGGTTTGTTTCCGCGCTGATTCTCTGCTCGATTTTTGGAGCTTTGAACGGGACCATCCTGACGTCGCCGCGCGTTTATTACGCCATGGCCAGGGACGGCGTTTTCTTCCGGATTGTGTCCCGCATCCATCCGAAGTTTCAAACCCCGGCCGTTGCTCTCATCGTGCTGGGAGCGTGGTCCACGGTTCTGGCCGTGAGCGGATCGTTTGAAGAGCTTTTTACCTACGTGATTTTTGCCATGTGGATCTTTTCCGGGGCGGCGATTGCCGGCGTGATCATCCTGCGCCGCCGCCTGCCTGACCTTCATCGTCCCTATAAGGTCTGGGGATATCCTTTTCTGCCCATCGCTTTTATCGTCGCCTCCATCGCCATCGTCGCCAATACCCTGGTGACCAAGCCGCTGGAGTCCGTGCTGGGCTTGTCGATCGTGCTGGCAGGCATCCCGCTCTACTTTATCTGGAAGCACTGGGGCGGGGCAGCGTCCAGCCGTTAGTCCCTCCGGACACTTGTTGCTGATTGCCCCCAGTCGTCGAGCATCGCGGGCTGCCGCCGTTCTTCATAGCAGGCTAAAACTACCTGCGTCACATCCTGCTGATCCCTGCGCTTGTCATCCTGAGCCCGTTTGCCCTCCGCTCGCGAACGGCACCGAGCGAAGAGCAGATTCCTCGTCGCTTCTGGCTCCTCGGAATGACAGCCTTCCACATTGGGGTCGCTTTTCTGCCGGCCCCTTTAGTTCTCCAGAACCGCTCGATTTCTATCCTGCGGGAGGTTGGTTTGAATTATTTTCCCCTTCTAGATCGGCAGGGAGATGGGTTGTGATTTCGCTCACAAACATCTGTGAGATGTGTCACTGGCGAATAGGGGATAGTGCGGCAGGATAATAGCCAAACAGGTAGTTTGACAGAAGTGGCTGAAATAACTGTAGTGCCGAGCAACAGGTTATGACCATTACACCTAGCGTGGAAAAGTTCATCGACGCCTGGGCCGAGATGGCCTGCAAATGGTCGGTGAACCGCACCGTTGCCGAAGTGCATGCGCTTTTCTACCTCTCGCCCGAGCCGCTGAGCGCAGAAGATGTTGCACAGGCCCTCTCTGTTTCCCGCTCCAATGTCAGTGCCAGCCTGCGGGACCTGGAAGGCCGCGGGCTCATCACCACCGTCCACGTTCGCGGTGACCGCAAGCAGTATTTCGAAGCGACCAAGGATCCGTGGGACGCGTTTCGGGCCATCCTGGACGACCACAAGCGCCGGGTGATCGATCCGGCCGTGGCGGTGTTTGAGACGTGTCTGGAGGAACAGAGACACACGGCGCCGGAAGACATTTATACGGCGGAGCGGATGCATGACGTGGTCACCTTCTTTACGGCCGTTATTCCTTTATACGAGGAGTTGCGGCGCCTTCCGAACGGTCCCATTCAAAAACTCTACAGAATAACTGCCACCATCAGAGAACTCCTCAGCTAGCCCATCGAAGGCGTTGACAAGGTCAAAGCCCTCGCATTTCTGCGTCAAAATCGGTGATCAAAGAGTTTGAGCTAATGAAGTCTTAAGCCAATTATTTCAGTTGGTTAAGAGCCTTACCGGATGTGTCTTTGGGGCAGGATGTGACGGCCATCACATCGTTTGGTGACGCAAATCACGGCTCATGTATAATCGTATGTTGCAAATTATCCAGTGTTAAGTGTAATTACGGAAAAAACAGGAATATCTGAGATTACTGAATATTCGCTATGGACCTTACGCCTCCAACCGAAAAATTCGTCGCCTGGTGGGGCGAAATGGGAAGCAAGTGGGGCGTTAACCGCACGGTGGCGGAGATTCATGCGTTTTTTTACCTGTCGCGCGACCCCTTGAATGTGGAAGACATCGCCGCCGGCTTGTCGATTTCCCGTTCCAACGTGAGCGCCAGCCTGCATGAGCTGAATAACTGGGGCCTGATCAGCCCGGTGCACTTCCGGGGCGACCGCAAGCAATATTACGAGGCGATCAAGGATCCCTGGGAGATGTTCCGGGTGATTCTTGATGAGCGCCGGCGGCGGGAGATTAACCCGACGGTGGCCACGCTGCGGGCGTGCCTGGATGAAGTGACGGCGTCCGGCCATGGAGAAGATTTGTACACCCAGGAGCGTTTGCGCGCCATGCTGGAATTTTTCGAGGTCATGATTCCCATGTATGACCAGCTTCGGCGCCTGCCCCGCGGTCCCATTCAGAATCTTGCCCGGTTGACGGCCAAGATCAGGGAAGTTATCGGGTAGGAGCTGCAAGGCGACAGGCTTGCGGCTGTTTTTCGAGCCGCTCCGGAATGCGGCAGCGCCGCGACGGGAATGGGAATCATGTTATGGGGTTTTAAGTCCGGTTTCAGACAGATCGGGCAACGAAGGACAGACAAGTTGGAGGTGTTATAGATGGGTTCGTTTAAAAGTGGTTATAAGTTAGCGTGGATTGGGGTGGCCGTGCTGGCGCTGGGTTTGCTGGGTAGTTCCAGCGCCATGGCGATCACCAGCTTTGCAAGGCAGACGGGTCTGCCCTGCAGTTCATGCCATACCATCCCGCCAGAGCTCACCCCGTTCGGGAGAGCATTCAAACTTAATGGATACACGATGACCGGGATGCCGCAGATTACCGCCAAGCCCGACCATCAGGAGGCGGGCCTGAACCTGAACCGGTATATGCCCATTGCCGCTTTCATTCAGTTTTCAAACGCGGGAACCAATCGTCCGCAGCCGGGAACAGAGAACTGGAACTATGAATTTCCGCAGGCGGCAAGCCTTTTCCTGGCCGGGGCGATCTCGGACCACGTCGGCAGCTTTATTCAGGTCACCTATGATGCGCAGGGCGACCACTTCAGCTGGGACAACACGGACCTCCGTTATGCCAACCGGCGGACCTTTGCAGGCAAAGACCTGGTGTATGGCCTGACCTTTGACAACAATCCGACGGTGGAAGACCTTTGGAACGACACACCAGCCTGGGGATTCCCCTGGGTGGGCCCGGACCAGACTCCCACGCCCATGGCCGGGACGCTGATCGACGGCGGGCTTGCGCAGGACGTCGCTGGAGTGGGCGCTTATGCCATGTGGAATGACCATCTTTATGGCGCTGCTTCCATTTACCGCTCTGCGCACATCGGCAACCCGCAGCCGAACACCGGCACCGATTTCGGCATCAATATTCGCGGCGCCGCTCCTTACTGGCGCTTTGCGTGGCAGCAGACGGCCGGAAACAATTACCTTGAAGTCGGCACTTTCGGCATGCACGCGGCGTCTTCGCCCGGAGCGATTACGGGGCCGGAAGATTTTTACACGGACGTGGCCGCCGATGCGCAGTACGAGCGCATTCTGCCGTCGCTCAACAACAACACCATCTCGGTCCATACGACCTATATTCACGAATCGACCAACCTGCAGGCCACCTATGGCTTGGAGGGCGCGGCCATGCCCAAGCATGACCTGAACACCTTCAAGCTGGACGGCACGTACCACTTCAGGAACAAGTACGGCCTCACCGCGGGATACTTCAACACCTGGGGCACGGCGGACCCGGTGCTTTACGCCCAGGACCCCATCGACGGCAGCGGGACCGGCAACCCGGGGAGTGACGGATATACTCTCCAGTTTGCCTACTGGCCGTGGCAGAATATTGACTTCACGGCCCAGTACACCGGCTACCTGAAGTTCAACGGCGGGAAAACGAACTACGACGCCGCGGGCAGGAACGCTTCAGACAACAACGCTGCATACTTCACGGCCTGGTTCATTTTCTAGACTGGACCGGTAAAAGCAGGGAGGCCGGCGCCTCGAGCGGAAAGCCGGATGGCGGCGCAAGCGCAAGAAGCCACAGCCTCCCTGCAGTCCTTCGGCGATCGCGGGTTGCGGTTGGGCCGTGACGGAACAAACAGAGGAACCGCGCCTCTGGGCAGGACGGCTCAAGCCTCCTCTCAGACACCTTGATTGGTGGATGCTAATTGGAGTGGAAACTGTTATGCTGTTCGAAATTTTTGCGGGGGTCAAAAGAAGAATGAAGACGAAACGAAATACCTGGATCATCACTTTGATCGCGGCTTTGTTAACCATCTGGGGCGTACCAGCGAAGGTTTCTCTTGCGGCGCCCGCGCCCCGTCCGCGGGGCCAGGCGGCCACCGGCGAGGTCACCGGCAAGATCCTGTTTGAGGGAACCAGGCCGCACCTTCCCCAAATCTCCATGGCGCAGGACCCGGAGTGCGCGAGGGAGTTGCAGGGGAAAACGGTCTATCCGCAGGACGGAATGGTGAACCCCGACGGCACGCTCCCCAACGTTTTTGTGTACGTGAAATCCGGGGCGCAGGGACATTATGCAACTCCGCGCCAGGCCGTGACTCTGGACCAGAAGGGATGCACTTACGTTCCCCACGTTCTGGGCGTTATGGCCGGGCAGTCCCTCAAGTTTGTGAATACCGATTTCACCACGCACAACATTCACGTCATGCCCAAGAACAATCCGCAGTGGAACCAGTCTCAGCCGCCGGGCGCCGCGCCGTTTTACAAGAAATTCGCGCACGCGGAAATTATGATTCCGGTGCACTGCAACGAGCACCCTTGGATGAAGGCGTACATCGGCGTGGTCACCAATCCCTTCTACGCTGTTACCGGCAAGGGCGGGACGTTTACCCTCAAAGGCCTTCCCGCAGGTGAATATACGATTGAGGCCTGGACAGCGACCTTTGGGACGCAGCAGACGACGGTGACCGTGCCTGCGCACGGGTCCGCAACGGCGGACTTTACGTTCCGCGCTCAATAAGGTAAGGCGGGATTCACCATTGCGCCGCGGGCGGGCTGAAGCGAAACAGAAAGTCCGCCCGGCGGCGACCGGGGCCCCGGCCATCCAGGCGGGCAAGCGGGCAGGCTTAAGCAGTACGAACAAGTGGTCAGGGAGTTGCTTCTTTGCCAAAGGCCCCGCTTCCGGGAACGGGAGCAGGGCCGGCGGAAGCCAGGAAGCCGCCGGGGGAAAGAATCGGTTTTTAACCGGCGGTTAATCATAAGGATGAATCGACGACTCATCATGCTATCTTTCAGGCGCTGGAATAGAGTTGGATTAGGTTTGGTTGCTGCCGTTATGGTCGCGGCTTTGGTCTCGTGCTCGACGGGCAAGCAGCCGCAACCCAAAAATCCGCCGTATGTAACCTCGGGACAGTTCACCACGGCGCATCCGAGCATCCGGGCTGCGGCCAGGGATTATTTTGACGAGTACCCGACCCAGGTGCAGCAGCCGATCGCCTTCACGCACAAAATACACCTGAAGAATTCCATGCAGTGCACGGATTGCCACAAAGGGATCGGGCAGGGGCCCGACATCACCATCCCGAACGTGCAGCTTTGCATGACCTGCCACCAGGTGATCGCCACCGACAAGCCGGAGATCAAGAAGGTGGCCGCCTATCAGAAAAAGGGTGAGCTGATCCCCTGGAACCGCGTTAACTGGTTCTATCCCTCGGCGCATGTGAAATTCCGGCACGGCCCCCACATCCGCGCCGGCGTCGATTGCGCAACCTGCCACGGAGACCTGAAGCAGCAGACGGTGGCCGTGCGCAAGGCGGGGCTGGACATGAAGTTTTGCGTCAGTTGCCACCGGCTGCACAAGGCGCCGACAGATTGTACGACTTGTCATTTCTAGGCACGGCGGATTCGCCCGGAACCGGGCGGATACCGGCGGGGCCGATCGAGCGAAGAGGATTATGGACCGTCGCAATTTTCTTAAAATCTCGGCAGTAGGCAGCGCCACCGTCGCGCTGGATGCCTGTGGCAAGCCGGAGCGGCAGCTCATCCGCTTTATTCCGGATGAGGAACTGATTCCCGGAATCGCCCAGTGGAAACCCGGAGTCTGCACCCAATGTTCGGCCGGGTGCGGCATCCAGGTGCGCGTGATGGAAGGCGAGGCGGAAGTGACCCGCCACGGGCAGGTCGGACTCCTCAGCATGGGGCTGGCCAAGAAGCTGGAAGGAACTCCGGGCCACCCTGTCAACCAGGGCAAGCTGTGCGCGTGGGGACAGGCCGGACTGCAGGTGACGTACAATCCGGACCGCATCCGGTTCCCCCTGCGGCGTTCCGGACCGCGCGGCTCGGGAGAATATCAGGAGATCAGTTGGGACGAGGCGATCAAGGATCTGTCCTCGCACCTGCCGTCCGCAAAGCCGGCGGGCAAGCCGGCGCCGCTGGCCTTCCTCACCCAACCGCTGCGGGACCACCGCGGCGTTCTGATTGAGCAGTTCCTTTCGGCGCTGGGCGCGCCTCCGGCGGTGAAGTTTGAGTTTTTTGAGCAGACGGTGCTGCGCCGGGCCAACGAGTTGAGCTTCGGCCATTATCAACTGCCCACCTTCGACCTGGCGAACGCCAATTATGTGATCTCGTTTGGAGCGGACTTCCTGGGAACCTGGAATTCGCCCGTGGCGCAGAATGTGAGCTACGGAACGATGCGGCAGGGACGGCCCGGGGTGCGCGGCAAGTTCGTGCAGGTTGAGTCGCGAATGTCGCAGACCGGCGCCAACGCCGATGAGTGGGTTTACGCGAAGCCGGGAACGGAAGGTCTGCTGGCCCTGGGCCTGGCGCACGTGATCCTCAGTGAGAAACTGTGCCCGGCGCAAGCGGCCGGCGAGGCGGGAGCGCGGATCGACGGCTGGTCGAAAGGGCTTCCGGAGCACACGCCCGAGGCGGTCGCGAAATCGACCGGCGTGGAAGCGGCAAAGATTGAACGCCTGGCGCGGGAAATGGCGGCGCATGCGCCGGCCGTGGTCCTGATCGGCGGAGCGCCGCTGGCCCAGACCAACGGCCTGGCCAACGCGCTGGCGGCCAACGCGCTGAATGCGCTGCTGGGCAGCGTGGAGAAGCCGGGCGGGATACTGTTCACGCCGCAGGCGCCGGTGGCGGATTTTGCCCCCGCAAAGGAAGGGTTGTCCGTCCGCGCGCTCGCAGAGGGTATCCTGGCCGGATCGAATCCGGTTGAAGGCCTGCTCATCTATAACGCCAATCCGGTGTTTGCCAGCCCGGCGGTCTGGGAGGTTCGCGAAGCGCTGGAGAAGGTTAAGTTTATCGCCAGCTTTGGAAGTTTTGTGGATGAGACCAGCATCCTGTCGGACCTGATCCTGCCGGACCATTCCTATCTGGAATCCTGGATTGACAACCTGCCGGAATCGGGAACAACGCAGGCCGTGGCCAGCCTGGCGCCGCCGGCGATGAAACCCCTGCACCACACGCGCGCCATGCCGGACGTTCTGCTGGATGTGGCGCACCAACTGGGCGGCGACGCGGCCAAGGCGCTGCCGTGGAAAACTTATGATGAGATGCTTCAGGCGGCATTTGCTCCGCTTCGAAGCCATCCCGGCTCAGTGACCGAAAAGGACCCCGACGATTTCTGGAGCGGGGTGCAGGCCAAGGGCGGCTGGTGGAGCGCCGGGATCAAGGGATCGCCCGCAGGGCGCGCAGCCGGTCAATTGCCCGCTCCTGCCAAGGTGGCGGAACCGCAGTTCGACGGCGCCGCGGCGGAATATCCCTTCAACTTCCTGCCTTATGCTTCGCTGCAGTTTGGCGACGGGAAACACGCCAACCTGCCCTGGATGCAGGAGATGCCGGACGCGATTTCATCGGCCATGTGGAGCACCTGGCTGGAAATCAATCCGCAGACTGCGGAGCGCCTGGGAATCAAAGAGGGCGATCTGCTGGAAGTCTCTTCCCAGCACGGCAAGCTGCAGGCGCCCGCGCTGATGGCGCCGGGAATCGCTCCCGACGTGGTGGCCATGCCGGTGGGCCAGGGACACGAGAATTACGGCCGCTACGCCAGCCATCGCGGCGCCAACCCGATCAAGATCCTGGCGCCCCAGACGGAACCTGAAACAGGCGCGCTGGCCTGGGGCTCGACGCGGGTGAAGATTGCGAGCCTCGGCCGGAAGGGCGATCTCAATCTGTTTGGCGGCGGGTTGCGGGAGTGGCCACGGGAATCCCGCCACCGTTAGGCGGGGACGGACGCTGTTGAAGTAGCCAAAACTTTGGAAGGTGAAACCATCTATGGGACATCAATGGGGCATGGTAATCGATGAGGACCGCTGCACGGGATGCGAGGCGTGCGTGGCGGCGTGCCATGCCGAAAACAACATTGCGACCGTGGGCGATGATCAGGCCGGGCACGGCCGTGCGATACACTGGATTCGTGTGGAGCGATACTACGAGGGGGACTTTCCCAACATCCGGGTGAAGTACCGCCCGGTGCTCTGCCAGCAGTGCAACGATGCGCCCTGCGAACCGGTCTGCCCCACTTACGCCAGCTACCACAACTCCGAGGGGCTGAACGCCCAGATTTACAACCGCTGCATTGGCACACGCTACTGTGGGAATGCCTGCCCCTACCTGGCGCGGTTCTTTAATTTTTTCAACCCGGTTTGGGACAAACCGCTCGACCTGCAATTCAATCCCGATGTTTCTGTGCGCTCGGTGGGGATCATGGAGAAATGCACGTTCTGCATCCAGCGCATCAAGACAGCGGAAATCAACGCCAAGGCAGAGAAGCGCCCGCTGAAAGACGGCGAGTTCAACCCCGCCTGCGTTCAGTCCTGTCCCGCTGGGGCGATGGTATTTGGCGACCTGAATGACCCACAGAGCAGGGTTTCCCGGCTCTCCCGTTCGAGCCGCAGCACCACGCTGCTGTCGGAACTGGGAACTCATCCGAAAGTGACTTATCTTAAACGTGACACCTGGCAAAATGGACAAAACGCCTGAACAAATCAACCAGGATTTACTCCGCCCCCTTTACCACGCCTCGTGGCGCTTCTATGCCGCGGTGGCCATCCTTAGCGCCCTGGTGGCGGCGGCCTTTTACGCCTGGGGCTATCAAATCTATAACGGCATCGGAGTGTCGGGCCTGGATCGGCCGGTGTTCTGGGGCTTCTACATCACGGACTTCGTTTTCTGGATCGGCATCAGCCATGCCGGCACATTGATCTCGGCCATCCTCCGCGTCTCGAACGCCACCTGGCGAAGGCCGGTGACGCGTTGCGCGGAAGCCATCACGGTTTTCGCCCTCTCGATTTCAGCCATGTTCCCGCTGATTCACCTGGGGCGGCCGTGGCTGTTTTTCTGGCTGATTCCCTATCCCAGCGAGCGCGGCATCTGGCCCCAGTTCCGCTCGCCGCTGCTGTGGGACTTTTTCGCCATCAACACCTACCTGATCGGCAGCGTCACTTTTCTGATGCTTCCGAGCTTGCCGGATTTCGCGCTGATTCGCGACCGCGCCGAGGGCTGGCGGAAAAAGGTTTACGGCATCGTCTCGCTGGGCTGGCGGGGAACGCCCAAGCAGTGGCACCGGCTGGAGATGGCCATGCGCATCATGGCGGTGGCGATCATTCCGGTGGCCGTTTCGGTGCACACCATCGTCTCCTGGGATTTTGCCATGGCGCCGGTTCCCGGCTGGCATTCCACCATCTTCGGCCCCTACTTTGTGGCGGGCGCCATTTTCAGCGGCATTGCCGCGCTCATCATCGCCATGGCCTTGCTGCGCAAGTTGCTGCACCTGGAGGAGTATCTTCAGCCGATCCATTTTGACAATCTGGGCAAACTGCTGCTGGTGATGAGCCTGCTGTGGTTCTACTTTGTCTTTGCCGAGCGCTTGACCACCTGGTACGGCAACTTCCCGAGTGAGATGTCGGTGTTCTGGTCCACCCAGACGGGAAGCTTTGGCCCGCTGTTCTGGACCATGGTTTTCTGCAATTTCATTATTCCGGCGCCCATCCTGGCCATCAAGAACCTGCGGAACAAGATCGGCTGGACCGTGGTCGCCTCTATCCCCGTCATTGTGGGCATGTGGCTGGAGCGCTTCCTGATTATCGTTCCGGCGCTCTCGCACAAGTTTCTGCCTTACAGTTATGGATCGTACCGGCCCAGCTGGGTGGAAATCACCATCACGGTCGGAACGTTTGCGGGCATGGCGCTGCTCTACCTGATCTTTTCCAGGGTCTTCCCGATCATCGCGATCTGGGAGCTGAAGCTGGGCATGCAGAAGAAAGCCGAGGACGCCTCGGCGCTGACTTCGCCAGAAGCCGTGGCGGAGCAACCCTAGGGGTTTGACGGGAATCCATGAAGAGGAATCAGATGAACGCTATTTACGGACTCTATCCCGATCCCGACTCCGCCCAGCGCGCCCTGAACGTGCTCGAGCGCTCGCAGGCGGAGATGGGCTTCAGCAGCGGGGACATTGCTGTGCTATCCGGCGAGCCTTACGAGGATCATGGCTTTGGGCAACGCGATCACAAGACACGGATGCCGTGGCTGGCGGCGATGGGAGGCGTGATCGGCGGCCTCAGCGGCTGGTGGTTCGTCTCTTTTACCCAGAAAAGCTATCCCATGATTTCGGGCGGAATGAACCTGATTACCAAGTGGCCGGACGGCATCATCACTTATGAGCTGACCATGCTGGGCGCTATCCTGACCACCCTGATCACCCTTCTGATCACCGCACGTATTCCGGACTGGGGTGGGCGAAAGCTTTACGACCCGGCCATCAGCAATGGTAAAATTCTTATTGGTGTGACCAACCCGCCGGCAGCGGCGCGGGCCGAGTTGGAGAAGAGGCTGCGCGCGGCGGGCGCGGAAGTTGTGAAAGAATTCAGCAAGTAAGCCTGAGGAGGCACAATGCAAGGACTTTCTTCAAAAGCCATTAAATGGGTATTCATTCTGGCGCTGGCTCTGGCGCTGCCGGCGGCGACCATCAGTTGGGCCAAGGGTAAGACGCCGATTTCTCCCGCAGCCAAGGCGGGCCAGAAGATCTTCGACCAAAACTGCACGCTGTGTCACTTTCCTGATCAGACGACCAACAAGATCGGCCCCGGGCTGAAGGGAGTTTTGAAGAACAAAGAGCTTCCTTACTCTCACCGGCCGGCCACCGTTGCCAATGTGCAGGAGCAGATCGAAAAGGGCAACGCTCAGGGCAAGCCGATGCCAATGCCGCCTTTCGAAGGCAAGCTATCAAAGAAGGATATGAGCAACCTGATTGATTACCTGAAAACGCTCTAAGGCGCTGACTGGTGCTTGAGCGGCTCACCGTGCATGCCCGGGACCTGATCGCGGGATCCCGGGCGATTCTTTCCAATACCATCTGATATCCCATCGATCCTGCGGAAGCGTGCCGCGAGATCGCTGGGGTGTGCCTCGCACGACAAAACATACTCTTGTGGCGACCCTCAGGCTCCGGGGTCCTTCAGACGCAAACCTCGGCGGTCGTGACCATCTCCGTCCCTGCGGCGGCCATCTCTTCAAGGGCGCCGCGCCCATCTTCCTCGTTAATGGCCTGGATCGCGTCCACGACAAGCTGGACGGAATGGTTGCGCTGCCGGAGCGCGAGCACGTCAGCGCGCACGCAATATTCCGTGGCAACTCCAAAGACAACGTAGCGGCGCGGGCCCAGGGCCTGCAGGATGACGTCGAAATTAGGATTTGCTGACGTCTCATAGACGTCCTTCTCAATGACGATCTGGGAGGGCCAGTTCGCGGGCGGAATGAAGGGGCCGGAATCCATCGGGAGGGTCAGGGCGCCGGGCAGAGAAGTCTCCGGGATGCGCCGCTGGCCCGGCGTGCCGGTGACGCAGTGGGGAGGCCAGAGTGTGAATTCGGGGTCGTCGGGCGCGTGAGCATCGGCCGAGGAGAGGACGGGAATATTCCGTGCGCGCGCGTAAGCCATCAGCCGGGCGATTTGAGGGATGATCTCCTCGGCGTGCGGAACGTAGAGTTTTCCCGCCGGGTCCATGAAATCAATCTGGGTATCAACGTCAAAAAAGACTAAGGGTGTTGCCACGGGTTCCTCTGAGCCTCAGCGCGCTCCCCGCGCGCCGGCAGGTTTGCGCGCCGTCACGTACTGGCTGCGGACCTCCTCCAGCAGTTGGTTGAGGGCCTCACTTTTCTTCACGGGGTATTCGGGAGCGCCGCGCAAGGCGTGGTATTTTTCCGGCAGGAGGTCAAGGCTGGCCCGCGCCGCCTGGCGGATGGATGATGCCGGACGCCGGGCGCTCAGGCGCCGCCCGTCGCGCATCAACGGCTGAAGCAGAGCGTCGGCTTGGGGATAGCTTTCGTTCGAACGGGCGAGCACGTCGTGATCGTAGCGGCCGTCGCGCGTGAATCGAAACACTTGTTTCCGCCCGGGGCAGTAAACTTTTTCTTCGCTGAACTTGGCCTTGTATTCCACCCCGCCGTCCCGCTCCGTTTCCACCAGCTTGTAAACCACGCTCAGGGCCGGAGCGTCGCGCGAGGTCGCCAGATCGGTCCCCACGCCGAAGGAATCGATGGGCGCTCCCTTTTCGACCAGCTTTTCGATCCGGTACTCGTTCAGGTCGCCGCTGGCAATGATCTGGACGTTCTGCAGGCCGCGCGCGTCCAGGATCTCTCTGACCTCGCGGCTTTTTTGCAGCAGGTCGCCGCTGTCCAGGCGGACGGCGCGGAATTGCCTTCCGAGCGTG
>Ga0307372_10009624_pt1 | contig 13268 bp, 11 predicted proteins | sample OX1MG_FD_202533 | JGI IMG/M metagenome (GOLD analysis project Ga0307372, IMG submission 202533) | Soil microbial communities from Risofladan, Vaasa, Finland - OX-1 | ecosystem: Environmental > Terrestrial > Soil > Coastal area > Acid sulfate soil | place: Finland: Risofladan, Vaasa | collected...
GCCTGATTATCCACTCCACCTTCACGGGATCGAGCTTCATGTAGACGAGGTATCGTCTGCCTCTGCTCCATACCCACCTCGCCCCTATCCCCTTGGCCAGGGGGTGAACTAATTTCAGGATAACAGACCCCGCCGTCGAGGCGAACAAGACTTAAATCGAATATTCATGAGGGCCTCGTCGCCGCATGCTGTATTCGCTTCCATTAGTTGCGACACCGCCGACGGTCCAGATTTTTACGACGCTCCAGGACTACTACCTAATCCTCGGTGGAGCGGCCGCGGTCATCGTCATCGGCTACATGACCTACATGATAGTAAAGAACCGCGAGCGGCCAGGCCGGACGGTCCCCGCCTTCCACGAAGAGGAGGGCGACTGGGGGAATTGGAAGGGCATAGTCTTGCTTCTCTGCATCACGGGCTCGGTCCTCGCCTTCGTGGAGTACCAGACGTTCGTGTCGGCTAACCTCGTCGCGATCCCCGACCCGCCGAACACGCTTCACGTCGGCGTCGTGGGGCGGCAGTACGCGTGGAGCTTCACCTACCCGAACGGTTACACCGATTTTCAGAACCTGACTGTCCCGCTGAACCAGATAGTGATCCTGAACATCACGTCCGCGGACGTCACGCACGGGTTCTACATACCCGCGCTGGACGTCGCGAAGGACGCCCAGCCGGGAATCTACAACCAGCTCTGGTTCAACGCGACCCAACCAGGCGTCTTCACCATCGAGTGCCGGCAGCTCTGCGGCGTCGGGCACGCGCTGATGCTCTCGAAGCTGGTGGTCGAGAGCGCAGCCCAGTACAACGCGTGGTACACGAAGCTGCCCGTAGCACCGCCCGCGAAAGGAGGGGCTTAGGGAGAGATGAACGCCTGGCTAGCGCGCTGGCTCTACACCACCAACCACAAGGACGTGGGCCTGCTCTACATCGCCGGCTCGATGTACTTCGGGTTCATCGGCGCGATCCTGATCCTGCTCGTCAGGGTGGAGCTCGCCATCCCCGTCTGCGCCGCGGGCGTCAGCGGGATGTGCTGGCCCAGCGCCACGCAGACGTTCCTGAACGCGGCCTCGTTCAACCAGGCCGTCACGCTTCACGGCCTTATCATGATCCTGTGGTTCCTCTCCCCTCTCGCGATCGGCCTCGCGAACTACTTCCTGCCTCTGCAGATAGGCGCCTCCGACCTCGCCCTCCCCAGGGTCAACGCCCTCGGCTACTGGCTCTGGCTCTTCGGAGGGGTCATCGCGACCATCGGGTTCTTCATGCCGGGAGGGAACACCGCGGGAGGATGGACCGCGTACTCGCCGCTGTCGTCCTCCGGCTTCAGCCCTGGCGCAGGGCCTACCCTCGCCTTCGCCGGCCTCATCATGCTCGCCACGTCGATCACCGTGGGCAGCGTCAACATCCTCCTCACGGTCGCCACCTGCAGAGGCCCAGGGATGACCTGGCGCAGGATCCCCATGTTCAGCTGGTTCATGCTCTTCACGATTCTCGCGATGCTCTTCTCGTTCCCTTCCCTCTTGGCGGCCTTGCTTCTGCTCATCTCCGACAGGGTCCTGGGGACGATGTACTTCTCGGCCTCCGCGGGGGGCTCCATCCTCTGGGACGACCTCTTCTGGTTCTTCGGGCATCCTGAGGTCTACGTGGTGCTGCTCCCTGCCTTCGGCCTCATCGCCGAGATCTTCCCCGTCTTCTCTGGGAGGCCGCTGGCCGAGAAGAACATCATACTCATCTGCACGGGAGCTATCGTCATCCCGCTCAGCTACATGGTGTGGTCGCACCACATGTTCCTGACCGGGGTCACGCTCAGCGAGGACGAGGCCTTCAGCGTGGCGACCATCCTGATCTCCCTCCCGTTCGACGTGATCACGCTCGCCTTCATCAAGACCCTGACCAGGTCATCGATCCGCCTGACCGCGCCTATGATCTTCTGCATCGGGTCGGTCTTCCTCTTCATCATCGGCGGGATCACCGGGGTGTTCCTCTCCTCGTTCGTCCTCGACGTCGTGTACAACAACACGTACTTCGTCGTGGGCCACTTCCACTACGTCATGGTCGGGGCAGCGATCTTCGGCTTGATCGCCGGGCTGTATTACTACATCCCGAAGATGACGGGGAAGATGTATCACGAGAAGATGGCGAACTGGCACTTCGTCCTGTCCTTCATTGGGTTCAACGTCCTCTACTTCCCGATGTTCTTCCTCTACGACATGCCGAGGAGGATCTACACCTACCAGTCTCTGCCGAGCTGGAACGAGATGAACCTGATCTCCACGATCGGCGCGTTCGTCTTCGCGGCCGCCCAGATCCTCCTCCTCGCGAACATCATCTACGTCTGGAGGCGCGGGAAGATCTCCCCGCCGAATCCGTGGGGCGCGACGACCCCGGAGTGGGTGCCCTTGATCACCGGGGCATCTCACGGCGCCGCGGACGCCGCGGGCTCCACGCTGGGAGCGGAGGGCGGGGCGCGCCACGGGCATCTGAGCTCGAAGCCGATATGGCTCGCCACGGGCGTCGGGATAAGCCTCGTTGGGCTCTCCCTGATGGTCTACTCGTGGGGGCTCGCGGTCTTCATCCTGGGGCTCGCGGTGGACGGCCTCGCGATAGTGGGATGGATGTACGAAGACCTGCACGAGAAGTTCCACATGCCGGAGGAGGTCACGGAGCGCTGGCCCTTCAACGCGATCCCCAAGATGAGGCTGGGGATGTGGATCTTCCTCTCCACGGACGTCATAGTCTTCGGAGCGATACTGGGCGCCTACCTGTACATCCGGTCGTTCACGCCCAACTGGCCGATCCCCGGCTCGGTGCACGAGATCCCGCTCGGTCTCGCCAACACGATCGTGCTCTTGACCAGCGGTCTCACCGCGTTCCTCGCGCTGGAATCGATCAAGGAGGGGAAGCAGAGGAACATGATAATGTGGCTCAGTGCTACCTTCGTCCTCGGCGCGACGTTCCTCGGCGTCAAGGGTGCTGAGTGGTACGACCTCTACTTCTCGAAGGCCTTCACCTGGAACTCGAGCATAGCCGGGAGCACATACTACTTCACCGTCGGGCTCCACGCGGCCCACGTCACTGTGGGGCTCGTACTCATGGCATACCTGATCAGGAAGGCGATGATGGGAGGCTACACCAAGGAGCACCACGAAGGGGTGGAGAACTTCGCCCTGTACTGGGCCTTCGTCGACATCGTCTGGATATTCGTCTTCCCGCTCTTCTACCTTCTCTGATTTGGAGATTTAGAGAAATGAACTACAAGACTCCGGTGGCGGTCTGGCTCTACATGATCTTGACGACTGTGGGCGAGGTCTACGTCTTCTACACCGGGCCCGGGACGTTCTCGGTCGACATCGCCGTGGGAGTCATCGCGATGATAAACAGCCTCGTCGCCGCGCTCTTCCTGATGAACATCCGTAAGGAGCCTCCCGTCATACAATACCTGATGCTCGCCCCGCTCGCGCTCATAATGGTGCTCATCCTGACCATGCTCTTCGCCTTCGCCCAGTGAGTGAGTTAGAATGCGAACCCAAGACTACGCGCCTCCAAAGCTGACGCTCGGAGTGCTGGGCGTGATCGCGATAATCATCCCGATCTTGGTCGGGTACTTCCTCGTCAGCGGATTGGCGACCAACACGGCGTATTCGTGCGCGTTCTCATGCGCGACCTCCACCACGGCCAGCTCGACGGGCGCGTCCGCGGTGACCGCGATCTCGATACCCAGCGGGGCAGGAAGCCCGAACGGCGCGCCGGGCTACGCGCCGGACAAGGTCACCGTGGTCGTCGGCGTGAACTCCACCGTGACGTGGACCAACAACGACGGCTCGACGCACCACACCGTCACGTCGAGCAGCGTCCCGACAGGGGCGAGCACCTTCAACTCCGGTGACCTGGCAGGCGGCGCGACCTTCACCTACAACTTCACGACGCCGGGGACATACAAGTACATCTGCAGCTACCACAACTGGATGAGCGGCACCGTCGTGGTGGTCGCGGGCTCCGGCTCAAGCGGCGTCGCTGTTTCAATCCCCAGCGGCGCGGGGAGCCCGAACGGGGCACCGGGCTACTCCCCTGACAAGATCACCCTGGTGATCGGCGTCAACAACACCGTGACGTGGACCAACAACGACGGTTCGACGCACCACACCGTCACGTCGAGCAGCACCCCCTCTGGGGCGAGCTCCTTCAACTCTGGGGACTTGGCTGGTGGCGCGACGTTCACATATACGTTCACTACTCCCGGGACATACCAGTATCTTTGCAGCTACCATAACTGGATGACCGGCACGGTGGTGGTCGTGGCGGGGACGGGTAGCTCGAGCAGCACCTCGAGCAGCACCTCGAGCAGCACCTCGAGCAGCACCTCGAGCAGCACGTCTTCGTCTACCACGTCTTCGTCGACGAGCAGTTCCGCCGTGGTGAACGGGCTCACTATATCGATACCCAGCGGGGCAGGAAGCCCGAACGGCGCGCCGGGTTACGCCCCCGACAACATCACCTTGGTCATCGGAGTGAACGCCACCGTGACCTGGGTCAACAACGACGTATCCCACCACACGGTCACATCGACCAGTGCCCCGCCTGGAGCCTCGATAAGCTCTGGAGACATAGCGCCAGGCGGTTCGTTCAGTTTCACGTTCACAGTCCCCGGGACGTATCAATACATCTGCTCCTATCACAACTGGATGACCGGCACGGTCATCGTCAAAGCGTAGCTCCCGCCCCCGTTCCTCCTTTCGTGGCGCTCCTCTCCAGCGGAGGACGAAAATCCGTGCGAGCTAAATTCAGACTCTTAATGCCGATTTGTCCGATTTCCTATTCTACGCCACGGACTATCAGGTGCGTTTTACGCCGCTTTCAAGAGGGCCTATCAAGGCCCGTGGACTTTTTCTGCGATAACGGTTTGATTAGACGAATTGGACGCCCATCTCCGAGGGCTGTCTTGCCCCAAAGACGTCTTCCGCCCGTCCTAAGTCTTCGTTTCCCTAAAATGCCGTGAATTTTGCTCCGTTACCGAGAGCTTAAATATCAACCTTGCGTGGTTGGACGCGAGCAAACGTGGTCACGGGCTACTGTGTCTACGAGAAGAAGAAGAACAGGGAGATCAAGAACCCCAAGCAGATCAAACTGAAGAACGGTCGGTTCGCTGTCCGGGGAACTTGCGGATCCTGTGGAAAGCCGATTTTCCGCATCGGGAAACTGAAGTAATCAGTCACCAAGCGGGATTCTCCCTTCCTCCTTTATTTTGTGCGCACAAGGAAGACCTTATCACGCACGTGACCGGGACATCGGTCTCCAGATGGTACTAGTCCTCCACAACACGCTCGGCAGGCGGCTCACGAGGTTCAAGCCCGTCTCCGGGAAGATGGTGAGGATGTACACGTGCGGACCGACGGTCTACAACTACGCGCACATCGGAAACTTCAGGACCTTCGTCTTCGAGGACATCCTCAGGAGACACCTGAAGCACAAGGGCTACGTCGTGGTCCAGGTCAAGAACATCACCGACGTAGAGGACAGGATAATCGAAGGCATCAAGCGGACGGGGAAGAGTCTCAAAGAGCTCACCGACTTCTATACGTCCGCCTTCATGGAAGACCTGGACGTCCTAAACATCCAGAGGGCGGAAAAGTATCCGAGGGCCACCGAGTTCATCGACGAGATCGTGACCGCGGTCGAGTCTCTTGTGAGGAAGGGGTACGCCTATCGCGAGGACGACGGCTCCGTCTATTTCTCCATCAAGAAGTTCCCACGATACGGGAGGCTATCCGGGATAAAGCAGGCCGAGGTCAAGTCCGGCACCAGGGTGGCCGCCGACCACTACGAGAAGCTGGGCGCCAACGACTTCGCGCTCTGGAAGGCATGGGACCCGGACGATGGCTCGGTCTACTGGGAGACCCGGCTGGGGAAGGGGAGGCCTGGCTGGCATATAGAGTGCTCCGTCATGGCGATGAAGCTTCTTGGTCCGAGCCTCGACATCCACACCGGCGGGAAGGACCTGAGGTTCCCGCACCACGAGAACGAGATCGCCCAGTCCGAGGCGCTCACGGGGAAGCGCTTCGTCAAGCTCTGGATGCACTCGGAGTTCCTCAACGTCGACGGCGAGAAGATGAGCAAGTCGCTCGGGAACTTCATCACGCTCAGGGATCTGGTGAAGCAAGGTTGGAACCCACGGGCGATCCGGCTCTTCCTGATCGGCGCCCACTACAGGGACGAGCTAAACCTCACAGACAGCTCGATGGGGCAGGCCGACGCGACCATGAAGAAGGTCGACCAGTTCTACGAGCGGCTTCTGCTGGGGCAAAAGTCTGCGGCCAGAGGGAAGGCTTCCCTCGCCATCCGGCCCGTCAAGTCGCTGGTTCGAGGCTTCGAACAGGCGATGGACGACGACCTGAACACGCCGAAGGCGCTGGCCGCACTCTTCGGTTTCCAGCGCGTCGTCAACGCGCTGATCGACTCGAAGCGGCTTTCGCGGGGCGACTACAAGCTCGTAATCGGGTCGCTGGCGAAGATCGACGAGGTCCTGGGGATAATGCAGTTCGGCCAGGGATCCGCATTGGTCGTCGAAGGGCCCCAGAGGGCTTCGGACGGCTCCGACATACAGGCGCTGGTGGACGAGCGAGAGGAGGCCAGGAGGGCGAAGGACTATCCCCGGGCCGACGTTATCCGCGGGCAGCTGAAGGAGAGGGGGGTGGATGTCCAGGACACGCCGGACGGGCCCGTCTGGCGCGTCTTGTCAACACCATCTAAACAGATGCTCAAGTAGGTTCAATCCCCGTGCATTAGTTCCCGAGGCGCGTCCTCCATTCCTGATGCAGCGCGAGCTCACTCAATTTTCGCGCACGCGCGAGCTCTCCGCCTCTCAAATCAAGCGGAGCGTATACCTCTTCAGGCACGACATCAGGGCTAGGGTCGAGCCCGACGCCTCCTCCTCGTGGGTCCACAGCGCGACTGCCAGCAAGCTGCTCTTCGGGAGGGAGGCTGCTGAGGTGTTCAAGATCCAGTCCGGAGTGAAGATCGCGGTGAAGCACCAGGACGTCGGGGTGAGGGCGACCCCGACCAGCGTCTCCTACACGCCGCGCGGGCAGGACAAGGTCCAGGCGGCCCACTCCGTCCGACTCGTCGTCGGGGACTGCGCGGGCTCCGTCAGGTCGGTGAGGCTCACTAACAGGGGAGACACGGTCGTGAAGCTTAGAGTGCTGACCCTCCACGACCCCACGTCCCTCAATTACCGGAGGGAGCGCGACCCTCCGGGCGAGATAGGAGTCAACGCGTTCAACCGTCACGACCAGGTCGTGATGGACGACGTAGGCGACACGACGGGAGTCAGGGTAGTCGGCTTCTCCCCGCGCCCCTCAATAATCTACATGACAAAGGACCGGAGCCGGGCCGCGGAGCTCCTCGCGCTCGCGGAGCTTCCGGAGAGCTCGCTGGGGATGTCCGGCTCGGTCATCTTGCTCACCCAGCACGACATCGACCTAGCGCCTGGCGGCACGGCAGAGGTGCGCAGCGTCTCCGTCTATCACCCGGACTCCCTCGAGTCTGCCCTCAACGCGGCGGCCTCGCGCGCCACAGAGGGCGAGGCGGACGTTCCCGAAGCGCAAGGGACCGAGTTCGCGTCATCGAGCCCCTCGATGAACTTCGCCTTCGACTGGGCGAAGGCCGCGCTCTTCGCGATAGAGGGCGAGGGCAACCTCGCCGAGCGACTGTGGTCGGGGGTGGCGCTCTCCATGGTCAGGGGCGATTACTTCGAGAAGCTGGTCGACTCCATGAAGGGCTGCCTGAGGAAGGACGGCGCCGTCCGCTATTCGGAGACCGCGGTTGCCGGCGAGCACCCTGAGAGAGCCGGACCTGTGGAGACCTCACTCTATCTCCTGAGCCTCTGCACCCATCTCAGCACGCGGGGGCGCGACAAGAAGCTGCTCAAGAAGTGGTATCCTCACGTGAAGAAGGTCGGCGACGGGCTCGCGGGGATGCTCCTCGGCGGCCTCGTCACGTCCTCGCCCGAGTCGCCAGACGGCTGGCGCCGGCGCCTCGGCGCGGGCTTCCCCTCCGGGCAAACCGCCGAGGTGAACCTCCTGGCCACCAGGGCGCTGAAGGACGCCTCGACGGTCGCATACCTCGCCGGCAAGGGGAACGACTCTGCGAAGTTCCGCGAGCTGAGCGTGAGGCTGCTCAACGCGCTGAACGAGAAGCTAAGGGACTCGGAGAGCGGCGTCCTTGCGCTGAACGTCGACGGCCGCGGCGTCGTCCACAAGGAGATCACGATAGACCAGGCAGTGGGGCTCTCGTACTGCTCGCCCGACCAGAACCTGGCCTCCTCGGTCGTCCACAGGCTGCTCGAGAAGGACTTCGAGACGGGCTTTGGTCCACGCACGGTCGCAAGCTCGAACAACCTCTACTACAGCCCGAGCTACGGAGAAGGGCAGCTCGGCGGCTACTGGACGAGGGCCGCCGTCTCCCACGCCCTCCTCGCGTACCTCACCGGCTACCCGAGCATAGGAAGCGCCCAGCTGGAGAAGGTGGCCCGGCTCGTGCACCTCGACGCTGAGCGGCTCGGAGGGATGCCGGGCGAGTTCCCTTACTGGATCGACCAAGAGCGGAGGCAGATCATGGGCTCAGGCTCGGACCCGGTCGCCGCGTCCAGACTTATTGAGGCCGTGGTGTTCGGCGAGGCAGGCCTTTCGCTGGGCTCGCAGGGCACGAGGTTCAAGGTCCCAGACGGTTCGCAGCTGAGGTGGCTCTTCATCCACGACCTCGACCTGGGCCGGAAGGGGTCGATCTTCGTCGGCAGGTCGGCAGGGCGAGCCTTCGTGGCTTCTACCTTCGAGCAGGAGTCCTTCGAGGACTCGTCCCGGACCAGCGGCGGCCTCGCCACCACCGCCTCGCGCTTTCCCGACTGCGAAAGAGTCGGCGGCCAGGCGGGGCTCGAGGGGCTCATGTTCTGGGACAACAACACGTCCCTCCTCTGCCTAGGCAACGCGAGCAGCTCCCCGTACTCGGGGGTCGTCTCCGTCGCGCTGAGGTCCAAGTCGTTCTCGACGGCGCTCTTCGCTCAGATGGATGAGCTTCAGCAGGAGACCGGACTGTGGACCAGGGGGGAGCGCGTAAAGCTCCTCGCCAGGCTCGAGACGAAGGTCGAGCTGAGGCCGAGCTCGTGGAAGATGCTCAGGCTCTCGAGAGTCGTCCAGTAGGTCGTGCGGCCGCCCAAGCGGCCCCGATTCGACTTCCTGGACCACCGACAGCACTTATTAGACGCGAGTCTTTCCCATCCGCAGTCGGATTGGTAACCTACCAGAAGAGAGCGGAAGAAAAGCCGAAAGGGCACAACCACCCGTTCAAGGAGAAGTGCGGCTCGCACTGCCCCCGGAACGAGAACTACAAGGGGCCCGTCAAGAAGTTCGACTTCTTTCAAAGGAAGAGCAAGTAGCTTCGCTCCTGGAGCCGCGGGCGACTGTTCGGCAGCCGTGCTCAGGTTAAGATGAGTTAGCCTCCAGATGTAAATGAAATCACCTCGGCGTTATTATCCGGAAAGCTCCGAGATGAGAGGAGACGAAACAAATGGGAACCACGGGCAAGGCTTCATCGTCGGGGTCGAGGACCACGCTCGCCACCAAGCAGACGACGACGCGGATCATCGCGGTCGCCAACCAAAAGGGCGGGGTGGGGAAGACGGACCTCGTGGTGAACCTGTCCTGCCAGTTAGCGTCGCTGGGGAAGAGGACGCTGATCATAGACCTTGACCCGCAGGCGAACGCGACCGACTACCTTGTCGCACCGGGCACCCCCGCTGGGAGGACGGCAGCAGACATGCTACTGGACGATTCCGTGACGCTCGACGACGTTGTGATGGAGGGCTGCAGGGAGAACCTCGACCTCATCCCCTCGCACCAGGACCTGAGCTCCTGCCAGATCAGGCTCGCCAACGACATCAACATGCAGTTCAAGCTGAAGAAGAAGCTAAAGGCCGTCGCCGACGGCAGCCGTGGCTACGACTTTGTTCTCATCGACACGCCTCCTTCCCTAGGACTGTTGATGGTGAACACCCTCACGGCCGCCAGCGCCGTGATAATCCCTGTCCAGACCCACTACTTCGCGATGGACGGCGTCGTGCACCTCCAGGAGACCATCCAGAGGGTGAGGGAAGACATCAACCCGGGCCTGAAAGTCCTGGGAGTGGTCCTCACTATGTACGACAGGAGGACCCTGATATCGAGAGAGGTGGCAGAGAAGGTGAGGGACGAGTCCAGTGAAAGGGTCTTCTCCACCGTCATCCCCGTCAACGTCAGGCTCGCAGAGGCGCCCAGCCACCACAAGTCAATCTTCGAGTACGACCCCGAGTCCACGGGCGCGAAGGCGTACAGAGAGCTCGCGAAGGAGATCTTGAGTTGCCCCGACGTCTAGGCGACGACCCGCTCACCAGGGCCAGGAGCCAGAGAGCCAAGGCCGCAGAAGGGTCGGCGCCCGTCGCGCTCGAGTCTGGAGGAGAGCAGGGCACGGCGCAGCTTGGAATCCAAGCGTCGTCTCACGAGTCCTACAATGACGTTTTCTTCCATAGAAGGGGCGACGATTTCGCACCACCGAAGGCAGCAGTCGTCGTGCAAGGAGCCCCAGAAGCCCCAGAGATATCAGAAATCTCGGAGATCCCGGAGATTCGAGACGCCGCCGCGACATCAAGGAGCGAAGCGGCCCTCGAGTTCGCCGCCGACGCCAGGCCAGCGTCCATGGTCGCCCTAGACACGCAGACCACACAGGCTCCTCCCGTCTCGATAATCGAAGAGGTCGTCGCAAAGCTGAACGCGCAGGCTGCGGTCGCGCACGTCAAGGACGAGCCGGCGAGTCCGCCTCTTGAAAATGGCGGCGACGAAGCCAATCCCGAGCCCCAGAAGAGCGGCGGGTTCCTCAAGCGGCTCTTCGGCAAGCTCAAGTGAAGCGAAGCGTAGTCCGACTACGCGCCGCCCGAATCCCTTTGCGCGCGTTTCTTTGCTGATGCACTGGATTACCAGCTAGATAGCGGCGGACTGACCACACACGCCGCCCAGCGAAACGCGTATTGCTCCCCAATAGACGCGCGCCTCTGTGATCCTCGTCGACTGCTCCGAGCTCTCGGCCGATGAGAAGCTGGCCCTCGCATCGCAGATCTCCGATAGGCTGGAGGGGGTGGCCATCGCGTTGGTCAAGGGCGAGAACATCGTCCTGGACGAGCTCTCCCAAGAGAAGCCAGAGCCATCTATAGTGAAGGAGACGGTCGCAGGCTTCATCTCGCGGCGAAGGGACGCGGAGCACTATTCCGTGGAGATGGCGGGCGAGCGGATCATCGTGCACTCGGCAGACCCGATCTCAGCGATGGGAAAGAAGGCGCAGAACCAGCTCCCTCCGAACCTCAAACAGTGCCCGTTCTGCGGGTTCGTCACTCCCTACGAAGAGCTCATGATAGTCCATGTCCGAGCTCACGGGCGCGTATAGTCTTCTGCGGTTTTTCGTCGTGCTGCTCGCCAAATGCGGGTCAGGTGCTTCCCTACCGCGACCCTAAACGTCATTAGAATATTAGTATCGCGCCACTAAATACGCTGAGAGACAGGATTCAGCAGGACGCTGTCTCGCTTTGTCGTGATCAGTTGTGGCACTCGGACCTCTTTGTTATGCTCGGTCCAAAATCGAAAGCTTAGCGTTGGGCACGAGACAGCGAGCAGCAGAGCCTTCAGATGGATTAATCTGCGGGACGTCATAAATACTCGAATATGGAATGGCCGACGATAAGATTGGTATCCGAGATGGTCATGCGTTTTCAGAACAAGAACAGGGCCATCGATCAGTTGGCACAGCAAATTTCGAAACGGTTACAGTCTGAGGGGTACAAGACCCAGTACGCAAACCATTTCCTGGGAAGGGTCGTGCAGGCCAGAAAGTCCGGGATACTGCGAGACATAGTCACTGCCGACAGAGCGTTTACAATTCTGGTCACCGGAGATCCGAACTACTTTGGGGTTCACATAGGCATCGGCAAGTGGGTCCAAACCTCGCCGTAGTCGCGGTAGAGGCCATCCTTCTCTCTGTCCTGTTTCTCGCGGTTGACGTGCCCGAGATGCTGTGGACACGCCACATCGAGGGCGAGATTGCAAAGGAAATCACCCAAATCGTGGGTTGACCTGCTGAGATAGTCAGAAAAATGACTGAGCCGGGCGGGACGATTATTCAAGTGGAACTGAAATGGACCGGGGGGACTCACCCTAAATAATTAGGGTGTGCATGTACGCAACTGTATCCAATAACCGATGAAAGTTCGAAAAATACAGCGACCCTCGTAAGAATCGGTGCATAAGATGAAAAAAGCCAAACTGATCATAAATCCAAAATCTGGGCGAATGCAAGGAAAACTGCCTCCAATCGCGAAATGGACTGTCAAAAGGTTTCAGACGATGGGCGGTCATAAAGAAACAGTCGAGGAGATTATCGAAGTAGTAACAGAAAAATGCGAACGCGCAAAGATAAAACTTGACGTGGAAATCACAAAATATCCGAAACATGCAATCGAGATAGCGAGGCGCGCGAGAGACAAATGTGATTTGGTCATTGTAGCCGGGGGAGACGGAACAATAAACGAGGTGATAAACGGGATAGCCAATTCAAGAACAACATTGGCGATAATTCCGTTTGGCACTGCCAATGTTTTTGCCCTTGAGTTAGGAATACCCCTGGACGTCAAGGAAGCATCTGAATTAATCACAAACGGGGAGAAAATAGAGATCGACCTCGGCTATGCAGAAACCAAGGAGGAATCCAGATACTATTCGATGGTTTTGGAGGCTGGTTTTGGTGCGCTTGTGATCAAAGATGCGACGTCAGAATTCAGAAAAAAATGGGGAGGACTTGCCTACCCAATACTCGGAACTAAGCATCTTCTGACGTACAAATGGCCCAAGATCCATGTCAAGCACGCATCGACTTCGACGGGTTATTTTGTGATCATAGCAAACTCCAGGCTTATTTGGGGTGAACATCAGGTAGCGGACGCGGCGAGCATGACAGACGGCCTTCTGGATCTAGTGATAATTGACAGAAAAGAATGGTGGAGTAAGATGGATTTGTTCTTCTCATTATATTCAGGAAGGCTGAACAAATTCCTCCCGAAAGAATACCGCCAGACAAAGGAAGCGCGTGTGCACTCGAGGACCAAGATCATGGTTGAAGCTGATGGCGAAATGATTGGCACAGCGCCAGTCAAGGTTAAAGTTGTCCCGAAAGCGCTGAGCGTGATTGCAAAGAGAGGGTGG
>Ga0307372_10009628_pt1 | contig 13265 bp, 6 predicted proteins | sample OX1MG_FD_202533 | JGI IMG/M metagenome (GOLD analysis project Ga0307372, IMG submission 202533) | Soil microbial communities from Risofladan, Vaasa, Finland - OX-1 | ecosystem: Environmental > Terrestrial > Soil > Coastal area > Acid sulfate soil | place: Finland: Risofladan, Vaasa | collected...
GGGCCGTTATTCGAGAACATTGGGCGGAGCATGAGCCGGAGTTTGATATTGCCCTGCATACAGGGTTACGGCGGGGCGGCATGTACAAGCTGGAATGGCGAGACATCGACTTTGAGCGGCGGCTTGCTACCGAGCGGCTAAGCAAAAGCGGCAAGACACGCCACGTGCCACTGAATGAGGTGGCTCTGGCGGCTTTCAAGGCGCTACGGCGGGCGGGGACTGGTGAGGGCAGGGTATTCGCCACTCACAAGCCCCGGCACTGGTTTGAAAAGGCCGTTCAACTGGCCGGTATTCAAGATTTCCATTGGCACGATTTGAGGCACACTTTTGCTTCCCGCCTCACGATGCTCGGTGTACCCTTGAGGGGAGTACAGAATCTTATGGGACACGGTTCTATCCTGATGACGGCCCGCTACTCGCATCTTGCCCCGGCTTTTGAGCAAGCGGCGGTAGAGCGGCTGGTTGGGTACGGAAAGCCGGATTCTGAGGAACCAACTGACACCAAAACTAGCACCAGCCATTCCGAGGCGGTTTCAAGTGAGCCGGTCTATGTCCAGTAAGTTGAAGCATGATAGTATCTTAGAGGTTTTGCGGGCGTGTAGCTCAGTCGGATAGAGCATCGGATTTCTAATCCGAGGGTCGGGGGTTCGAGTCCCTCCACGCCTGCCATGTTTTCAATAGCTTAGCTCATTGCTGACCTTCTCCCGGCTACCTTCCTGGCTACTTTAAGCGAAACCGCATTGCTCTCCTCCTGCGATTGGGCTGCCGCCGATGTGGGTTCCTGCCCGGCGAGCTGTGAGGCCGCCAACTCGTCGTGCAAACTCCCGAAACTGTGGCACCCCATTCATAAGCTTGAATTCATACGTGCTCCTGGGTCAGCCCGCGAACCAGTTGGAAAGGGACTTGCGTTGGCCCGAAGGCACGAAGTAAAGTGCGATGCATTGACGGAAGAACCCCCGGGGAGGTGTTACTGATGGCCATATCCAGGCGTGCTTTTTTAGAAGTGGCTGTTTCTACGGGAGCAGGTCTTGCGGCATCCTGCACCGCGAAGAAGGAAGCCGCGGCTTCCCCCCTAGCCGGGCAGGAAGTTGTTCCTGCACCGAAGGGCGAGTGGATGGCAGGCACGCCGGCGAGCGCCTACCGTGCCTACCGCTCGAAGCCCGCCAAGACCGCGGACGCAGTAACGTGGGTTCAAATCGACCTGGGCGCGACCCATCCGATTCACAGCGTCAAGGTTTATCCGGCCAGTGAGAGACTCTTTCCAGGGCGTGACGAATATTATGCGGGTGAAGGCTTTCCCGTGCGGTTCAAGATTGAAGTCTCTAATCAGCCGGATTTCCGTAACGCCAGTACGATCGTGGATCATACCGCCACAGGTTATCCCAACCCCAAAGGCACGGTTCAATCGTTTCACGCGCGAGGAGTTGAAGGGCGCTATTTGCGCCTCACCGCAACCCGGCTGATGAATGTCCGGGGCAGAAAGGATTATTACCTGGCATTGGCGAAAATAGGCGTTTACTCCGGCGGAAAAGAGATCGCTACCGAACGCCCGGTTACCGTGGATCCAGGTTATGGAAACTACGATGATGTGGCGCAGGTGACGCGGGCTGAGCGTGCGGGAGGAGAAGGCGTTTTTTTGAACAACCCCGGCAACGTCACCCAGGCGAATACCTGGAAGCCCCCCGTTGACAAGGCCAGGAAACCGCTGGGCGGCGTCAGCCTGAACGGCGGAGTTTTCCAGACTGCCATGGAAAACAACATCAGCTATCTGTTGAATTCCTACAGTGTTGACGAATTGCTGCGCCAGTTCCGCGAGCGGGCGGGGATTCCCAATCCACCCGGTTTGCCCAAGCCGAAGACAAAGTTCTGGGAGGCAGACCTTGCGGGCTCAAATGCCGGCCGTTTCCTGATGGGCGCCGGAAACACGGTGCGGTGGATCGACCATCCGGAGCTTCGCCGGCGGCTTAATGCCGTTGTGGATGGCATCGCGAAGTGCCGCCAGCCAAACGGGTACATCATGGCCTACCCGGAGGACACGATCTTCTTTTCGGAGCGTGGAGCGTACACCCGGGCGTGGTTGACGCACGGCCTTATCGAGGCAGGTTATGCGGGAAACCCGAAGGCTTTTGAACTGTTGCGGGGATATTATGACTGGTTCAACCAGTCTCCCTATCTGCCCTATTTGATGCGCTTTGCCACCCAGGGCGGGCAGGGCATGATTGCCAACACCCGCCTCTACTCGACGCCGGTGGGCAAGCCCGCCGACATTCAGGTCATCCAGCGCTACTTCCAGGAAAACTACTGGCTGAATGATCTGGCTGCCCGAGACGAACGCGCCATCTGGCAGTATCCCTATGACCGCCCTCACTGCTATTTGCTCACAAACGTCCTGGCTTACCTGGACCTTTACCGCGCTACCGGCGAGCCCCGCTACCTCAACGCGGTCCAAGGCGCCTGGGAACTCTTTCACGACCAATGGGAGAATATCGGCGGCAGCACATCCATCATTGAATTTGTTGTGTGCCCGCCGAAATCCTTCCGGCTTCACGCCAAGCTCGAGGAGCTTTGCGGAAACGCCTTCTGGGCGTTTTTGAATCAGCGCCTCCATGCACTCGATCCGGATAAAGAAGCCTACGTTACCGAGATCGAGAAATCGATTTACAACGTCGCCCTGGCCAATCTGGCGGGACCGGAGGGCTTCCGTTACCATGCCCTGCTGACGCATCAAAAGGAGAAGCCCACTCAAATCAACACCTGCTGTGAAGGGCAGGGCACGCGGCTGATCGGTTCGTTGCCGGAACACATTTATTCAATCGCTTCCGACGGCCTCTATGTGAACCTCTTTGAGCCGTCCACGATCCGTTGGAAGCAGCATGGGCAGGCCTTAAGCTTGAAGATGACGACAGGGTTTCCTTTCCATTCGGATGTGCGACTGGAATTCTCGGCGGCCCGTCCGGTCGGCGCGAAAATCCGTGTGCGGGTGCCCTCGTGGGCGGCGCGCGAAATGGCCGTTCAGGTTAACGGCAGGCATGCCGCGACGGGTCGTCCGGGCAGCTATGTTGCAATCGACCGGACCTGGTCCAGCGGTGACACAGTTGCGTTCCAATTGCCGGCCGAACTGCGCGTGAAGCGGTACACGGGCGTTGACCAAATTCCCGGGCATGACCGCTACGCCATTTTGTACGGGCCAATTTTGCTGGCTGCGGTGGGCGCGCCGGAAATCAGGCTGCTCGGTGCAGATGCAAAACATCCTGAAAGGCTCGTGGAGCTGCTCAAACCGCAGCCAGACCGGCCGCTTCATTACGCGGTCAAGAATAATCCAGGCATTGAGTACATGCCCTACTGGCAAGTCGAGCAACAGCCGTTCAATTGCTTGCCGGGAGTCCCCGCCGCCCGCTCATGATTTCTCCAGCCCCGCCGGCGGGCTTCTCTTTCTCACAGGCTGAACAGGGAACGGCACCCTTTCCGGGGCTGTGTCACGGAATTTGCGGGAGGGCAGTGAAGGATGGGTGTCTTGGGTGCGCGCCTGCCACACTGCTTTGGTCGCCGACCTACCGGAGGGCTAAGAGCAGGGCCTCCTCAATGGCCTGCGTCTGAGCTGTGCTGAGCTTGTTTCCGTCGAGGGTGAGATAGAACACGTCGATGGCGTTGTGGCCCTGGGTGTCAATCATGGCAACCTCGATGTTGCAGCCGTATTCGGCCAGCAGGGAACTGATCCCGTAAAGCAGGCCGGGGCGGTCCCGGGTACTCAGCTCAAGAAGGGTGCTGTGAGAGGAAGAGGTGTCGTCAAACCGGATTCGCGTGGATACTTTCAGGCCTGTTGCCGAACGGTCTTCCGGCCGCAGGCGGCCGCGCATCAGGTCTTCCAGGCTTTTCCCGCCGGTCAGGACTTCCTGAATGGTCTGCCGCAATCGGTCCTGCTCAGCGGGGTTCAGGTCCAGGGTTCGAAACAGATCAACAAACCGGAAGGTGTCCAGCACGGTTCCGGCACTGTTGGCAAAGGCCTCTGCCGCAACGATGTTCATGCCCCAGGCGGTCAGGGCGCCGGTGAGGGAAGCAAAAAGGCGGGGGCGGTCACGGGTCACGACCATCAACTCCCAATAGTGTTTGCGGTCCCGAAGGAGGGTCTGGACGGGGTTTTCAGAAAGCCCCTGGGCCATCTGGTGATGCGCCTCGATCTCTTCAACCGTGTGGATCCGGAGATAACGCTTTGGAAAACCTTCGAGGAACTGGCCGATGCCTTCCAGCAATTTTCCGGCCCCCTCGGAGGAATCGGGGCCGATTGCTGTTGAGAACACGGTTCCGGCCGAATGGATGCGGTCACTGTCCAGGGTGCGGGCGAGCGCATTGGAGGTGGCGGCGTAGAGCGTCCAGAGCATTTCGGCTTTCCAGGGTGTCAACGCTTCAGGATTAACCGACCGGATGTCCGCGTAGGTGAGGAGGCAGAGCATCTTCAGACGTTCCGGGGATCCTACGGTTTCCATCAGACGGCGCACCGTGGCGGGATCGAAGATGTCCCGGTGCTGAAACGAAACCGACATCTCCAGGTGGTTGCGGATGAGGAAGCAGATCGCCTGGCGGTCTTCCTCCTTCACGTGGAGGCGGCTGAAAACCTGCTCGACGGCCTGAAGGCTGCCCTCGATATGGTTCTCGACGGGCATCCCCTTGCCGACGTCGTGAAACAAGAGCGCAAAGAGGAGCAGGTGCGGCTCCTCGAGTTCCGAGAATATTTCCGCGAACTTGCGGTCCCATTCGCTCTCAGCGTTCTTGAGGGCGCAAAGGTTCTGGATAGTCAGGAGGGAGTGTTCATCCACGGTGTAGCGATGATAAAAGTCCCGGATGACCAGCGCGTCGATGGCGCGGAATTCAGGGAAGAACTCTTCCAGCCATCCCAGCCGGTGCAGGGTCCGGAGCGCATCAATGGCATGCGGCAGGGAAAGAATCCGGCAAAAGTGCCGCCAGAAATCGGGATAATTCTGAACGCCTCCCAGTCCGCCCTCGGCCAGTGCCTGCTCCGCCCAGTGCTCGGCCTCGCGGCTCAGTTCCAGCCCATGGCGCGCGACAAATTCGAACAGCCGCATGAGGTACCCGAAATCGCGGGCTTCGGCGGGCAGCTTAAGCAGGATTTTTCCCCGTGCCGCTGAGAAGTCAACGTTGGAGACGCGGGACCTCCAGTCCCGGTAGAGGTTGTAAAGTGCCAGACGTCCGGGTTGGACTTCCTCCATCATCTCGTTTGTCAGACGCTTGATCGTGCGGGCATGGCGGAAATACGCGCGCATCCAATCGGCTGCGGGAATCCCCTGGCCGAAGCTGATCCCGATGCCCCGGCCGGCGGCCTTCTCCTGCAACTCATAACTCAAGCGGTTGTCATCGCGGTCCTGGTGATAGTGGAGAAAGCAACGGGTGGCGGCCAGGAATTCAAACGCCTGGCCGGCTGCCTCCCTGGACCGCGGTGGAAAAAGGCCGTCCGAAGACTTCCAGCGCCCGCCCGATTCCAGTTCGGAGATGAGGCTGAGCCAGCGGGCAACGTGCAAATCGCGAAAGCCTCCCGGCACTTCTTTGATGTTGGGTTCCAGGTGGAAAATGGTGTCCCAGTGCTGGTGGTGGCGCTGGCGGGTCATCTCAATCAGATCGCTCAGCAGGGTTTTGCCGTCTTTGAAGAGGAGCCGAGGCAGCCGGGTGTCGCGAAGCTCGGAGAACAAGCCGGTGGAACCGGCAAGGTAGCGGAGATCAACCAGCGCCACGTTGAATTCCAGGTTGTCGCGGTGAAGAACACCGCAATCGTCCAGCGTCCTGCAGGTCTGGGAGGCGCGCAGGCGCAGGTCCCAGAGGGAACGGACGAACTGGCCGATGGGCTCGCGGTATTGGGCCAGGGTCGAACTCCGGCTGGAGAGAAACAGAAGGTCGACGTCGGAATGAGGGAAAAGCTCCTGCCGGCCATACCCGCCCAGAGCGATGACGCACAGGTCGTCCGGCGTTTCAATCTGCGAGGCTATATGAGCGTGGTGCAACTCCTGGATGACCCGATCAACCACCTGCGAGCGCGCGAGCGCGGCGAACGGTCCATCACCGGATACCTCAAAGGCGCCGCGGATGCGGTCAAACTCACTGGAGCAGAGATCTTGCAGCGACGTCTTAAGAGGGGCGGATGTCATGGACTTAGATTATAAGAAGACGGACATCGGGGGCCAATCAAATCAGCTTATCAATGGCATAAACAGGGGTGGGCCTATCCGCGTGTGCCTGGAAGGGCAGCGATGGACACGATGGGGGGCTGAGGGATGCCCGGTTAATTCCAGGCCAGTTCGGCCCGGTTGCGGCCGGCCCTCTTGGCCTCGGCCAGGGCGGTATCTGCGCCGGCAATGAGTTCGTGGGCCTGGTGATTGTTGCCGCCCACGGCGATTCCAAGGCTGATCGTGAGGAGGATGTCGCTGTTGAAGATCTTGATGGATTGACTGGAGATGGTTGATCGGATTCTTTGGGCCTGGCTCAAAGCGCCGGCGTTGTCGCAAGCCGGCGAAACGACAACAAACTGTCCTCCGCCGTAATTCGCCATCGAGTCATAGAGGCGGATCGTACTGCGGATCCTGCGGGCCGCCTCCCGCAAGACGGCATCACCGGCCAGATGCCCATGCTGCTGGTTGATCTGCTTGAGATGATCGATATCAACCATGAGCACCGCCAGTGGAGATCTCTGGCGGCGGGCGCGGTGGATTTCGCGATGGAGGATTTCAATGATGGACGAGCGGTTCCATAATCCCGTGAGCGGATCGTGGGTCGTCTCAATCCGGGTGGCCTCGCGGGCGGCCTGGAGTTGGTCTTCCAGTTCAATGATCCGTCTTGCGGCGCGCAACCGGGCTTTCAGTTCCTGGGCGGCATAGGGCTTGGCCAGGTAGTCATCCGCAACGGACTCATAGCGGCCGTTAGCGTCTTCAATGGCCTGTTTTGCCGTCAGCAGAAGTACATAAGTAGCCGGAGGAGCTTCATTCTGCCGGATCATCCGGCAGACCTGGACACCGTCCATCCCGGGCATCATCCAGTCCAGAATGGCGATCCTGGGTCGCGTCGAGCTCTGCAATGCGCGCCATGCTTCATCGCCATCAGATGTCACGGTGACTTCGTATCCCCACTTGTTCAGGAGGACCTCCAGCAGGCGGCGGCTCACCGGTTCGTCTTCGGCGATCAGTACATTCATCCTTTCACCTCGCTCTCCCGGGCCTCAATTGCAGCCAGCACCCGCGCAATCTCTTTTTCAAGGTTGCCGGCGGCATCAGCAGCGTGTTCAAGGTCTCCCTTGCGTGCCATGCTCTCCAGTACTGATGCCGCCTGGATAGCTTCGTCAGCGCCGAAATTGCCCATCGAACCCCTCAGCCTATGAGCTGCGCGCTCAATGCTACCCGCGTCTTTCTGTTCGACGGCAGCCCGCAGTCTCCCGAGGGCCGCGGGAGCCTCGCTGGCGAACAGTCTGAGCAGGTCCTGAAAGAGGGCGGAATCGCCCTCCAGCATGGCCAGCCCGTGTTTCCAGTCGATGGCCGGTTTGGCGGCCGCCTTGACGTCGGAGGCGCGTCGTGCCTTGCGAGCGACGGGCAGCGCTTCTTCAATCGTGCTGATCAACTGGCGGGCCTGAACCGGCTTGGCGATGTAGCCGTCCATGCCGGCCCCCAGGAATCGCGTCCGGTCGCCTTTCATGGCGTGTGCGGTCATGGCGATGATCGGCAGATGCGTTGGCGTCCCTTGTTCCAACGCCCGGATAGCGGCCGTGGCTTCAAGGCCATCCATCTCCGGCATCTGGACGTCCATCAGGACAACGTCAAAACCAACCGGACCTGCTGCCTGGATGGCCGCCACGGCTTCATGCCCATTCTGGACCGACGTGACCTGGTAACCGACCTTTCTTAGGAGATGTTCAGCGAGCTGGCGATTGACCGGATCATCCTCAGCCAGAAGGAGCCGGAGGTTTTGACGTTCTTCGCGCAGAGTATACCGGGTAATCAGTTCGGCATTTTTTGCATCTTTCCGGTACGGTGACAAGGCCAGCATCATGGCCTGGAACAGGTCCCGTTCTTTGACGGGTTTGTGCAGGTAGGCGGCAATGCCCAGCTCGCGGCATCGGGCGGCGTCGCCGCGGCGGCCGGCGGAGGTCAGCATCATGATGGTGGCCCCGGCAAGCGCGGGATCCTCTTTAATCCTCTCGGCGAGAGTGAAGCCATCCATGTCCGGCATACAGGCGTCAATCAGGACCAGCGGGAAGGATCGCCCGGTACGCTTGGCCTGCTCCATGGCAGCCAAACCCGTCCAGCCGCCGTCGGCCATCGCGGGCCTCATACCCCAGTGGGCCAGGATCTCCTCGAGCAGGCGCCGGTTGGTTGCATTGTCATCGACCACAAGGGTCGCCAATCCTTGAAGATTAACGGTTTCGGATGGGGTCAGAACATCGCTTTTCGATGTTGCGGGGCGAAGACAGACAGTAAAGTGAAAGCTGCTGCCTCTTCCTTCCTCACTGTCCACCCAAAGGCGCCCTCCCATCAATTCGACGAGTTGGACGGAAATCGCAAGGCCCAGGCCCGTGCCGCCGTGCCGCCGCGTAGCGGAGCTGTCGGCCTGGGTGAAAGGGGCAAAGATCATCTGCTGCTTCTCGGCGGGAATGCCGGCGCCCGTATCCGTCACGGTGAAATGGAGAAAGAGCTCTTCTTCGGTCTGCGACTCCATCCTGACGTGCAGAACCACTTCCCCATGATCGGTGAATTTGATGGCGTTGCCGACCAGATTGACGACGATTTGCCGCAGGCGCGTCGGATCGCCCTCCACCCGGTAGGGCACGTCGTGAGCCACGTGCAGGGCCAGTTCCAGGCCCTTTTCGTGAGCTCGCAGGGAAAGGGTCTTCAACGTATCTCCGAGCGAGTCGCGCAACTCAAAGTCGATCGGGCTCAAATCCAGCCGGCCGGCTTCGATCTTCGAAAAGTCCAGGATATCGTTGATGACCGTGAGGAGGGTTTCTCCCGAGGTTTTTACCAGGGTCAGATATTCTCGCTGTTCTTCAGAAAGCTCGGTGTTCAGCGCCAGTTCGGTCATGCCCAGGACGCCGTTCAAGGGCGTCCTGATTTCGTGGCTCATGTTGGCCAGAAACTCGCTCTTGGCGCGGTTGGCAGACTCTGCCGCCGCCCGGGCCTCCTGGCCTTCGAGTTCGGCGAGCTTCTGGGCCGTAATATCCCGAACCACGCCGGCGTGACAGAGCACCTCACCGGTAGAACCCAGGACACTGAATCCCGACAATTCAACGTTCAGCGATTTCCCGGAGCGGGTCTGAAATACGGCTTCGGCGCGAAACGAACTCGATTGGCGGACCTGCTCGCGCAATTCCAGGAAGGTCTTTTCGCCCATCATGGTGAGCGGCCCTCCCTTGCGGAACTCGTCGTTGGGATACCCAAGAAGCTTCCGGTGGGCTTCATTCTGTTCCAGAAAACGATATTCGTGGTCGAAGATGGCAACCGCTTCATTGGAGTGGGCAAAAACTTCCCGGTACAGCTTCAGCCCTTCCTCCATGTGCTTGCGCTCGGTAATGTCGCGGGCGATGCCTTGCAACCCGGCGGGCTTTCCATTTTCGTAAATCAGGCGGCTGCTGATTTCCAGGGGAACCCTACGTCCGTCCCCGGTCACGATTTCCAGGTGGTCGGTGGTGGGTGCGCCATCCTGCAGCATTTGAGTGACGATTTGCAGGGCATGATCCCGGTATTCTTCCGCCACGTAGGAGGAAATATCCTTGCCCAAAGCCTCTTCACGGTTGCAGCCCATCAGTTTTTCGGCTGCCCTGTTGATGGAGGTCAGCTTTCCCTGGTGGTCCGTGGTAATAACAGCGTCACTGGCGTTCTCGAACAATTCCTCGTATCGTTTTTTCAGCCCTACTTCACGGCGCGCCCACTCCTGGAGCAGGGCTGTCTGGCCGCGGACACGCCGCCGGAGGACCTCAGCCCAGAGAAACGCCAGGAACAGCAGGATTGCCGCGCCGCCCGGGAGCCAGTTCCATCCCCGCGTCTCCCGCAGGTGGATTGTTTCAGGGAAGGGGATGCTCCTCGCAAGAACCGGACGGAAGGAACTGCGGTTAAATCCGCTGGCGCCATCCGGTAATTTCAGGACCGCTTGCCGGACGCAAGGGTTTCCTTTGCCCAGTGGCTGGGGCCATAGGCTGCCCCGGCAGAGGAGCGTGGTTGACACCAGCAGGGCCATCAAGGCCGCAATTTTCAACGGCCGGCGATGAGCGACAAGGGAAACTGCAGGCAGCATTCCACAGACGAGCAGCGTCCGAAACTGCCCAGTGGGCTTTTCACTCGAGCTGGGACTTAAGAACCTTTTCATAGCATTCGGGACAAATCCCATGGCTGAATTCCGCCTCTGTGTGGTCGCTGATATAGGACTCAACCTGTTGCCAGTAGTCCTCGTCCTTGCGGATTTTCTTGCAGTACATGCAGATGGGTAACAAGCCTCGCAGCTGTTTGACTTGTGCCAGGGCTGTCTCCAGATCGCGAACGCGGTCGGCAAGCTTGTTCTGCAAATCCAGCACACGGAATCCGACTCGAACGCGAGCCCGTAATTCGGCGTGATGGAAAGGTTTTGTGACATAGTCGTTGGCGCCGGCCTCGAGCCCGGCCACGATGTCGATGTAATCGTTCCGGGCGGTCAGCAGGATGAGATAAGGGTTCGGAGACAGGGGGACAGCCCGGATCCGCCGGCATATGGTGGGGCCGTCCATTCCCGGCATCATCCAGTCGAGAACAGCGAGTTGGGGCGCGTCCGGCATGGTCAGGATCTGCCAGGCTTTCGTCCCGTCACTGGCCACGACCACTTCATGCCCCCATTTCTCAAGCGCTCTTTGCAGCACCCGCAGAGAAATCGTATCGTCATCGGCGACAAGAATGCGTGGCGCCTCTTGCCTCGCCTCCGGATTGTTGTCCGTTTTGGCCATGATGCGACTGCCCGGAGCAGGCGGGGTCTCAATTTTGCTGAATTTTCTGCAGCGCCTGGGACAGGTCTTCCATGGTGTAAGGCTTTTCCAAAAACTCCGGGTTGCCGGCTTCTACGGCTTCGCGCTTGACGCTTCCGGAACTATATCCGGAGGAAAGGATGACTCTGACGCGAGGATTAATGTCCCGCAGCCGGGCATAGGTGTCCAGTCCACTCATCCCCGGCATGATCAGATCGAGCAGGACACAGTTGATGTCTCCCGACTGCCCGGAATAGATCTCGCAGGCCTGGCTTCCGCTTTCTGCGGCCACCACGTCGTAACCCAGGCGGGTCAATCCCTTTTGGAGAAATTCGAGGACCCGCGGCTCGTCGTCGACAACAAGGACCTTGCCCCGTCCGGATATCAGCTGAGTTGGCAGGGGGCGGACGGTTTGCGGCAGCACGTTGAAAACAGCAGGCAGGTAAAGCGCAAATTCACTCCCCTCGCCGGGCGTGCTGCTGACGGAAATAAATCCCTGGGCCTCTCGAACGATTCGATCGACCATGGCCAGGCCTAAGCCTGTGCCCTTGCCGGTGCCTTTGGTGCTGAACAAGGGAACGAAGACCTGTTCCATCACTTCTGCCGTCATTCCCACTCCGCTGTCACGAACGGCGATCCGGGCATACAGGCCTGGCGTGCAGGAGGCGGGAAGCTGCGGGTCCTTGGGGTTCAGCATCTGAGAGGAAGCTTCGAGGGTCAGGGTCCCGCCTTGCCGCATGGCGTCGCGAGCATTAATGCAAAGATTCAGGATGGCTTGTTCCAGGCGGTTGCGAATCCCTTTGACACAAGGCATCTGAGGGACGATCCGATGCTCAATCCGGAACTTGCGGTCGAAGGTCCGGGTAATGATGCTCAGGACCGAGTTGACGAGATCTTCCACGCTGATAGGTTTTTCGCCGTCCGGGTCGTCCTTGGACACGTCGAGAAGCTGTCGGGCCAGGCCCGCGGCGCCTTTGGCGGACTCCTCGATGATCTTGAGCGGCTCCTGAAGGGGGTCAGCGGGTGACAGGCGGACGCGCGTCAGGGAGGCGAAGCCGATGATGACTTCCAGCGCGTTATTGAAGTCATGCGCAACACCACCCGTCAGCATACCCAGAGTTTGAAGGGCCTGTCCCTGGTAGAGTTCGCTTTCAAAGCGGTTGCGCTCCGCGACATCCTTCCTTGACCGGGCGTCCCCAACCAAAACCAGGAAGTGAGAGATCTTCCCGCCGGCATCATGGATGGCATGGGAATCGATAAGACACGCAATCGTCTCGCCCGATTTTCGCGCCAGATGGTTCACCTCCGGCAGCCCCCGGCGCACGCTGGGCAGTATCTCGGTCCCCACGTGACAATCCTGGGTGCGCTTGGCCCCGCGGACCAAATTATCCAAGGTCTTGCCGGTCAGTTCTTCCACCGTGTAGTGCAGGAGGTCGGCCAGCGCTTGATTGGCAAGCTGAATCCTGCCGTCTACACCGACAATCGCTGAGCCGATTTGCGCCTGCTCGAAAACCGCCATCGTAACTTGAGCATGCTGCGAATCATCCAGGTGGAATGCCGGTCCGGCTTGCGCTCCCGGGGCGCTTCGCCCATGCTGACCGATCGAGACGGTCGTATGGTTCCCGTCATCTCCCTGACCCATCTTTTCCGGGGCATTCAGGGGAGGATCCAGGGTTCCGCCGTGGTTGAGCTTCTTTGAACGTTGTATGCCTTCCGTCATGACGATTAATCCTGAGTTTGAGCGTTAGATCGAATGGCCATTGCGCTTTCCCATTGCGGCCCCGCCATGGAGGGCAACCGCATCTGGCAATGCCAACATCGCAAAGGACTTCTCATCACTAAACTTTCGGCATAGTTCCCGGAAACTTGAACAACCGCGCAGGGGTGGGGGTAACCGCGCTGAAACAATGGGCGAACCGGGCGCACGCCCTGCTGATTTGAAGGGGCGTTTTCCGATAAAATTGTTGCGTTGCGCAGAATTTGTATCAAAAATGAACACTAATCTGGATTAGAGGAGGAGGAGATGGTTAATACACTTTCGACGATGGTTCCGCTGGGCACCCAGGCTCCGTCGTTCCACCTTCCGGACACCGAAGGCCGTCTTGTTTCGATCGAGGACTTCAAGGGATCTTCCGCCCTGCTGGTTGTTTTCATTTGCAATCACTGCCCGTTCGTAAAGCATGTGCTCCCGCATTTTGTCCAGCTTGCGCAGGAGTATCAGCGCCGCGGCGTCGCAGTCGCCACCATAAGCTCCAACGACGTGGACAGTTATCCTGCTGATTCACCG
>Ga0307372_10009630_pt1 | contig 13262 bp, 17 predicted proteins | sample OX1MG_FD_202533 | JGI IMG/M metagenome (GOLD analysis project Ga0307372, IMG submission 202533) | Soil microbial communities from Risofladan, Vaasa, Finland - OX-1 | ecosystem: Environmental > Terrestrial > Soil > Coastal area > Acid sulfate soil | place: Finland: Risofladan, Vaasa | collected...
GCCCGCGTTGTACCAGACGCCGTCGGGGTTGTAGTTGTCGATGGGTGCGACAACGGGGATCGTGCCGGGCAGCGTGGCGCTGGGACCAATAGGGCGGCGATGAAAACGCAGCGGCGTCTCGATATCTGTCGAGTCTCCGGTCGCGCATAGGTCTGATACCGAGAGACAAGCTGTTTCCTGATGACGCTGCAATGCTTTTCACCTCGCCTGAGAAGTTTGCCAAGATCATTCCACCTCAGTGTCAACCTGGGCCACGGAATCCAAAATGGAAGATATCACCCGCTGAATGGCCTGCTCTCCTGGAACGTATCGAAAAGGGAGAGAGGCTTCAACGCATCGCTGAAGATTACGGCGTCACATATACCACTATCAGAAAAGCGGAAAAAGCGGCTCGGCAAGCTCTCAATAGTGCAGAGCGACTCCCTCATCTCTGGAAAATACCATCGTCTGAATGGCCGTTCATTTTGCAACGTATTGACAAGGGAGAATCGTTCACTCAGATAGCAAAGGAGTATGGAGTATCAAGAACAGCTATTCGGCGGGTAGAAAAAGCGGCTCGGCAAGCACTGAACGTGCCGGATCGTCAACCTCAGTATCGAGGTAGCGTCTCTCCCGCTGAATGGCCGATCATTTTGTCTCGTCTTGACACAGGGGAAACATTTGCTTGCATCGCTCAAAACTATCAGATTTCTGAAACAACAGTACGTCGCATCGAAAAAGAAGCACGAGTGGCTCTTAATGCTCAAGGGCGGCCTGCACATCGACACGAGAAAATCCCCTTCTCCGAATGGCCTGCCATTGTACAACAACGAAAACAAGGAGTCAGTTTTCGCACGATCGCGAACGGCTATGGAGTTTCTGATGCAACGATACGTCGCATACTCCGGCTAGCTCATGAAAAGAAAGAAGGAGAGTCGAACTCCGCAAGCGACTTTGGCGAACTTGAGCGGCAGCGATAGCACGATGATGCCTCAGAGATCTAAAACGCCTTCATTTTCTGATGGCAAAGTGTTCAGCTTAGGTAGTTCTCAGCGATCAACAGGAGAACTTGGAAAAGGAGACGCCAATTTTCTAATGTATCGTTAAGATGCTCAAGCTATGGTAAGCCATTATATTTGTAGTGTCGAAGGGGGGACACGGTAGAGGTTGTTCGTGGACATCCTCTATCGTTCTTCGTGTGGCTTCCCAGGCGGCTTCACGTCCGTCTCTGTTTTTGGTAATTCGCTCATGGTTGTCGGCTTTCCTGTCAATTTTCCTGTCAGGACTTGAACCAGAGCAAAAGCCTTTGTGTCAAGCTTCCTGGTCAGTCCGCTCATCAAACCGGCTCTCCGGGTGTCATGTCCTCTATCGAACGGGATAGTGACCAATTTCAATCAGCCCCAGACGGTAAGCCACCCGTTCAGAATCATTGAGGTGAAGCAAAGCGACAGTAGCGCGACCACTTGCGGTCATACCCTCAATACGAGCCCCGTTCAGGCGAAAATGACGATGCCATTTCTGTGTCCGTGGATGAAAGAGAAGGACGACTTTGTGTGAAGTCGGGTCTAGAGAAGCCAGGTCTGAACCTTTGAAACGGTTGCAATAAAAGCACGCCCACGCCAGATTATCCAGGGAGGTGGGTCCACTGTGTTTTTCAGCAATCACATGGTCGGCTTCATGCGGATAGTACATATCTGATTCGTGGACGAGGCAGTATTCACAGCGTCCCTGCGCACGCTCTTGTACCTGACGCCGTAAGCGTTCGGGGACAGAGGGTTTTCTGGTCATCGCCTTATGATGCCTGCTGTCTTAATTGTCGATGGGCCTCCAGTTTGATCTGCTCCATCAGATATTCAATGACCAGATAGCTCTCCAGTTCCTGGCGTTCCTCTTCGGCCAGCGTTCCCTCACGCTCAGTATGGATGAGTTCGTAGGCTCGTTCAGCCACCTCGGAAGACGGATGGAAAGCCACGATTTGTTCAGGAGTGGGATGATGGGCGAGAAACCGCGCAAGTTCGGTCGCCGCTTGTGTTTTGAGCATCAGAGCCACTTCCTCCTTTTCCAGGAAAGGATTTCCTATGCAAACCCATTGAAGGCTTCGTGCTTGACGATACGCCAGAAGTATATCATAGAAGCGACTCTGTTGTAAAACTCTGTATGGTTGTGGGTAGGGGCCAGCATTTTGCGGAAGGGAAAGATGCTATTCATCCAGAGATGGGACGGGAGTTCGGCGACATCCGGGCTTACAGCCCAGTGATCGACAGTGAGACACTGCCGCAGCATCCCTAAGCCATAATCGCGCGTCAGCGGCCAATGTAGCGATCCTGGCGGGGACCAATCGCGATGAATGGCGACTGTTCGCGCTGATGAGCGGAGGGCCACAGGTGGATGAGGAGCAGCTCGGGCGGATCTTTGGCAACGTGGCAGAGCCTGCGCTCGCCCGGTACACGCAAGCACGAGCAGATCGGTCGAGGGACGGGGCCTGGATCGATATCATGAGCGATCTGGTCTTCCGTGTGCCGAATGACCAGGCAGGCCATGTCTTTACTATAGATCGGCAACATCGCGCGGTACAATGAGCGTAAGAGAATACTCACCGTTCTGCTGTGAGAGAATACAGCAAAAGTTCCTGGTCTCGCACATATGAACAAAGGAGTTGCTGATGCGTCCCGCCATTCTCTCAGATATTCATGGCAATCCTCTGGCCCTGGATGCAGTTCTGGCTGATATCCAGAGCCAGGGTGAGGTTGATGCATACTGGGCGCTGGGGGATTTCTCCGCTCTTGGCTACGACCCGCTGACGCCGCTTGAGAAACTGGCGGCCCTCCCCCATGCCAGTTTCACTCGCGGCAATACGGATCGCTATGTCGTGACAGACGATCTCCCGGTACCACCGGAGAAAGCCCTGCAAGATCCACCATTGCTCACCGAGATCGTCGAAGCGGTACGAAGCTTCTCCTGGAGCAGGGGCTATCTCAGTGCGGCAGGCTGGCTCAACTGGCTCGCGAATTTGCCGCTCGCAGTTCGTTTCACCTTACCGGATGGGACACGGTTGCTTGGCGTTCATGCTTCTCCTGGGAGGGACGACTGGCCTGGTATTCAGCCCAGACACAGCGATGAGCAACTGGAGCAACGACTAACTGGCTGCGAGGCAGATGTGGTCATCGTCGGACATACGCATGTGCCACTGGATTGTCAGGTGGGCAAGATCCATGTCATCAATCTCGGCAGCGTCAGCAATCCGGTCACGCCGGACTTGCAGGCAACCTACGCGCTTCTTGATGCCAACGAGCATGGCTACCACATCCAATTGCGGCGCGTCGATTATGACCACGAGGCCGTCATTCAGGCCATTGAGCAGTCCCATCATCCCACTCCCTCCTTCCTGATCGCCTTCATGCGCGGAGAATGCATTCTCTCATCCGCTCCGGGCTTCTTCCAGGCTAGCAGGAGTGCCGAGAACTAGATGAAGCAAGAGATGAGAGATGACCAGGGCAGAAGGAGGTATTTCTGACGTCAGTTCTGCTACTCTTCTTTGCGCTATGAGCCAATGGCTATAAGAAATACCTTTCATGAATCTCTTTTTCTTCTCCTGCCCTGATATGTATTATACCGTAGCCCTCTCGGACACTAACTCGCCTCTCACAGCACTCAGTCGAACTATCGCCACTCGCACCTCCAGCAAACGTTCGCAGCGGCCCGTGGTCGCCTCGACGTCACCATTTCAGGTGAGGTTCATCGTACTGCGTTCCCTCCTTTTGTGTTTGCTCGACCACTCGAAGCCTATGGTTGCTTTAGCATCACCTATCTCTCGGTCTCTACCGCTGTTTGCAGCCGCGTTATCTCTTCACGTCGCTTTCTTACTTTATCCACAGCACCTCTTCCAGGGCGCCCTTTTGTGCATTGCACAGTAGCGACTTGCTGCTGTTTGTCATCTGTATTTTGAAGAAAGGAATTTCCCTATGACTCGTCCCGTTCGCGGCATATCACCGCTTGACCTCTCAGCCTCTCCCGCTTTGAGCTTTGAGGGGCTAGAACGCAGCGCCAACTATCGCACCATCTCGTTCCGCGAAGATGTCCTGCATGTGCTGGACAAGCGGGAAGCGGCGGCCATCATCTTCCAGATTATTTTTCGCTGGCAAGAGTATTTACGCGATAAGGTGCTGGCTGAGATCGAGCAGAGACGCACCAATGGCCTGCCGCCATTGACGCCTGCCGCCATTGAAGAGCGCATGTGGGTGTACATGTCCTATACCCAATTCGTTCGTGAGTCCGGCGGTGCGCTCGGCTACAATACGGTGATCCGCACCTTGCACTATCTGATCCACGAGAAACAGGTGCTGGAACAGCGAGCCAACCGCGATCCGCGCTACTCCGATTATGAGTATCGCATCAATCGACCGGTGGTGCGCGATTTGCTCATCACTCTTCCCCCATTTCCCTCTCTTGCTCCTAAAAAAGCGAAACCGGAACCGACGGTGGACCCTACCCACACGGGTACAGCTACTCCCCAATTGGGGACGTCTCTTCCCGACCCAGACGCTACCCACCTGGGTACAGACCCCCTTCAGTTGAGTATACGCTCTCCCCAGATGGGTACAGCGAACTACCCACATGGGGAGACAACACAAGAATCATTACAGGATTCCCCACAGGAATCATCACAGCAGCAGACGAGCAACGCAAGACACGATGCCCAGGCCGCTCCTGCTGCTTCTGGTTCCCAACCTGCTCGTCCTTCCGACGAAGGAGTCGCGCGCATTCCGGTGCATCGAAGCTGCACCATCTCACAGGTCGTACAAGAGCAAGATATCCTGCCCGCGCTGGAAAACACCGCCGGAGTCAGTGGCAACAACGACAGCGATGCCCCCGCTCTCTCTAATGAGACGGGAAAGTGCGAGAAACCTGGTAGCACGCCACCGGAACCCGCTCTATCCGCCAGCGAGGAACAGAGCATGCAGCAGGCTCTGCCAACGGCGGCTCCCAATACCACATCGCAAGAGGCTCGCACGCCTCCACAGGAACCGGCCCTGTCAGCTCAGTCCCTGGTGGCGCTTGTTGAGCGTAAACGCGGCATGTCGTATGACACGCAGGCACGCCCGCGCCAGCTTGCCGCCGCCCGTCAATTGCTCGATCTCCATCTCCCGCTTGATCTCGCCTGCTTCGAACGACTCTACGATGCGTGTCACGATGACTGGTGGAAAGCCCATTTCGGCGACTTACACCTGACCCATCTCATCGAGCGCGAAAAACATGGGCAGCTTCGCATCACACGCCTGCTCGCTCGACTTCAGGCAAGCGACCGCAGAGTGGCGAGGGAAACCGCCGTCACACTTACATCAGAGCAAGCGAACGACCGCACGCCCATCATCGGTGTCTCTGGGCGGCCTGTGTTTCAGCCATCCGGGCAGCCACTCAAGATTCTGCCTCCAGAGCGCCCGGCTCGTCATTCTCTTATCTCATCGCTAGGAGTGTAACATGGAAAAACACTTGCCGCACAGTGTCGAGGCCGAGTGCGCTGTGCTTGGCAGCCTGATCATCGACCCGGATGCTATCGGGCTGGTCGAACCGTGGCTTGGTCCCGACGATTTCTACCGCGATGCCCACCGCACGCTCTACATGGCTATCATCCACCTGTCGGCTCGCCGAACGCCTGCTGACTTCATCACGCTCTGTGATGCTCTCGAACGCGATGGGAAGCTGACCGAGATTGGCGGAGCCAGCTATGTCACCTCCCTGGTCAACGCGGTTCCCACCAGCAGCAACGTCGAATACTACGCCCGCATCGTGGCGCACAAAGCGCTCTGCCGCCGGCTCATCCAGGCGGCAGGCCAGATTGCAGCCCTCGCTTATGCGGAAGCGGAGAATGCTGCCGAGCAGGCCGAGCAGGTCATTTTCAACGCCACACAGCGCCAGCATGGCGTGCGCGAACCGGTTAGCGTTGGGACTGTGCTGAACGATGTCCTGGCTCCTCTGACAACATCTCAGGAAACCGCAGGGGCGATTACGGGCGTGCCAAGCGGCCTCTCCCACCTCGACGAACTCACCGCCGGATTCCAGCGCACAGATCTCATTTTGCTGGCTGGACGCCCGGCTATGGGTAAGACGGCGCTGGCCCTCACGATAGCGCGCAACGCCGCCATCAGCTACGGACGATCGGTCTTGTTCTTCTCGGTGGAGATGAGCCGGCAGCAACTGCTCTATCGGCTCCTGGCGATGGAAACCAAGATCGATCTCGCGCGCATCTGGAAACGGCGGCTCTCCGAAGCGGAGCAGGCGCGCCTCATTGAGGTGAGCGGACGCATCCTGGACGCGTCTTTGCACATCGACGACATGCCCAGTCTCACCATCACCGCCATGCGCAGCGCGATCCGGCGGTTCTTGACTCGACACGACCTCGATCTCGTGGTGGTTGATTACCTACAAAAACTCACCGCGACCTATGACACGGGCAAACGCTATGCCGACCGCGTGCAGGAAGTCTCGGAGGTGGCGCGCGGTCTCAAACAGATCGCGCGCGAGTTTGACGTCCCGGTGTTGTCGCTGGCACAGCTTTCCCGCGCTGTGGAGATGCGGGCCGACAAAATCCCCCAATTGTCCGACCTCAGAGATAGCGGGGAACTGGAGCAGGAAGCGGACCTCATCCTGTTCCTGCACCGCGATGAGTACTATGCCGGCTACGCGCCCGATGGCACATCCAGGTCGGATCGGCCAGGAACAGCGGATGTGATTGTCGCCAAATACCGCAACGGTCCACAGAGTGAACTTCGCCTGGGCTTTGCAGCGCGCGAGACCCGCTTCTCCACACTGGGCAACGACAATAACCACTGAGCCAGGAGGAAGAACATCTATGGATCATCACAGCCAAATAGCTTTGCCTCCACAAGGTACGCCAGAGATCGTCCTACACGGCTATCGCCTGCATCTGTCACCAGTTCAAGCTCAGTTACTTGCCTGCCTGTTGGAGCAGCAAGGCCGAGTTGTCTCGCACGAGGCTCTTGCCAGGTACGCCTATGACCGCGCCTGGGATAGCACGCTGACCAACCGGCTTCGGAAGCACCTCAGCCAGATTCGTTCTATGATTGAGCCACATGGACTGGCACTGTACTGCGCGGAACGGCGGGGCTATGTCCTCCTAGCCGAGGAGCAACCGTCATGAACCAGCGCACGATTCGTCAATCGCTCACGCAGGGACGTGGACTGCGCGACCTTACTGAATTCGGGGTGATCAATGGGCATCGCCTGCACGGAGATCCAGAAAAGCACGTCCTCATCGTGGACGGCGTGCAAGCCATCACCTGTACACCATTGGAGTATCGAATCGCGGCCCAACTGCTTCGCTCACCCAACACCCCCGTCTCGTTCGCACAGTTCGTCGATAGTCTGTACCTGCCAGATGTGGATCGGCGAGCCGTTATCCGCGTGATTTCTACGTTGCGACTGAAGATCGCGCTGCTTGGAATACAAATCACCAACGTCAAAACCTATGGATATATGATCACCCTTGCTGGTGAAGAAGAGAAAGGATGAGGAACAGCACACACCCATCGCCTCTAAAGACTTTGCTGGCGAATGCAAAAAATACTGAAGTGGTAGAGTAGCGAAAAAAAGCGGCGAAGAGAAGCAGCGTAAGGAGGATGCCGATGTCCATGTACGACAGAGAACTGGGAAGCATTCCAGAAGAACCAGCCTGTATCGCCCGCGCCGTCTGTCCAAAAGGAATCCTGGCGATGCGCTTGCGTGATGAGCCTGTGACAATCTCGATACCCATCCAGCGGTATAGTCTTTCTGGGCAAGAATGGGCGCGTTTCGCTGTTTATACGCGTGATTCGTCCACATGCCTTTCGTTTCACCCTGACCATTGTCCATAGAGGCTCCCCAGCACCAGTCCATACAGCAGGCTGCTCATAAGAAACAGCATCACACCATACAAGGATTGCTGCCCGTGCCGGATGATGGTTCCCAACAGCCAGACGATAACTACCCACCAGACCACGCCGGTGAGGAGGCCAGCCAGCACGCTCTGGCTCATGGTCAGGCGGCGCCGTCCACACACGGCCCCGAAAACAAGCCCGAACAGCGTTCCCACCGCCAGCAGGAGGACAAAACCGACCAGTTTGTCCAGGCTCGATCCGCTAAGCGCAAACCAGTGGGCAATCGTCGAGAGATTGGTCCCAGGTCCATAATCGACAAAGAAGAGCAGCGCCACGACAAAGCCTGCAAGGAGTCCAGCCGCGGCCCCACGACGAAGATGAGCCATCTCTTGCCTCTCCTTTTTCCTACACGAACCATGCCAGCAGCCGTGCAAGACGATGGCGTGTTCTGGCGGCATACCAGCGCGGCGCGAGCAGCGCATCCAGGCCCAGGCGACGACCGGCGGGCAGCGCGACAAAGACCAGGGCAAGCAAGACGAGCATCCCATACGTCCAATACCACTCGCCAGGAGCGAAGGCCAGTCCGATAAAGAGTTGGATGGAGAGGACAAGCGCCAGGAGCGCGCCCAGGCGAGTGAAGAGGCCGAAGAGCAGGCTGATGCCAACGAGCAGTTCCGCGCTCCAGACGCCTGCGCCGAGAAGGAGAAAGCGCGTGAGAAAGACGTGTTTGAGGATTGCGCTGTAGCCGGGTACGAAGGTATATGCAGCCTCCTTCAGGACGTAGCTGCGCAGACCACCGAAGGTCGGCGGCATTTTCCAGGCCAGTTGTTGGAACCAGAGCAGTCCAAAGAAGATCCGCACCAACGCCAGGAGGAACAGACCTGGTTCGCCGAGTACGACAGGCGAAACGCCTACCCTGGACGCCGCATCGCGTTCTGGTGACACCATCGTCTGCTGGGAGGGTGAAGAAGAGATGTGCATGCGCAGACATTCCTTTCAAAATAGAGGCGCGGCAATTTGCAAAATACTCACCTGTAACACGCAGGAGCCGCTTCCCGTTTACAGGAAGCACACGAGCCGGTTCACCTCATTCGCGCTTTCCGAAGTGCTATCTCACTGTCAAGACAGGTTTTCCAGCGTCACAAGAACCACGCAATGGAAGAAGCCGGTTTCGTTTTTGTAGTTACTAGCATACGTAAAGAGCGATGAACTGTCAAGGAAAGAGTTTTTCGTTTCTCTTGACGAACCACAAAACCTATGGTATATATATCAGTATATTCGTATATCATTGTAATTTGATATCTCTGCGCTTTAGAGAAGAGGTATGATCTATGGAACAACTCTCCGAGCAGACTGGCGCTCCTTTTCCTGCGCCGTCACCGGATATGGCTCCTCCGGCCAGAGAGGCAGATGGAGTACAGGAGGTCAGCCAGGCTGAACTCTACGCCCGTTTTTTCAAGGTGCTTGGAGACTCGACTCGCGTGCGTCTCTTGCACTTGCTCCTCGACGCACCAGAGGCTGGGCGCACGGTCAGTGAACTGGTCGCAGCCGTGGGCGCTCCACAAGGCCGCATCTCGACGCACCTGGGATGCTTACGCTGGTGTGGACTCGTGCAGCCCTATCGAGAAGGCAAACATGTCTACTATCGCATTGCCGACCCTCGTATACACGAGATCCTGGCGCTCGGTGGAGCGGTCATACGCGACCACGCGGCCGGCATTGCTTCCTGCGGGATGATCCGATGACAACCAGGAGATAACACCCATGTCCATCCAGGTACAGTATGATCTGGTCATTCTGGGAAGCGGCTCGACGGCTTTTGCTGCGGCACTGCATGCTGCAGAACTCGGCAAAACCGCCGTCATGACCGAATATCGCACCGTTGGTGGCACCTGCGCCAACCGGGGATGTCTCCCTTCCAAAAACCTGATTGAAGCGGCGCGGCTGGTCTACCATGCCGCTCATCCTCGCTATCCGGGTCTATCCCCAGTGCAGATACCGGTCAGTTGGGCAGAGCTGGTAGCCCAGAAAGATGAGATCGTTCAGGAGTACCGCGCCCACAAGTACGAGAGCCTTCTTGATGATCCCGAACGCATCCAGATCGTCCCCGGTCAAGCCCGACTGGTTTCTGATCATGAGGTCGAGGTGCGCGGCGCCGATGGGACGCGCCGCCTGGTTGGAGAGCAAATTCTGATCGCGACTGGCTCTCAGCCTGCCATTCCTCTTGTGCCGGGCCTCTCGGATGTGCCGTACCTCACGAGTGACCTCTTGAGTTCCGCTGATGACCCCTGGGGGCTTGAACTGCGCGAGCAACCCGACTCGCTGCTCATCCTGGGCAGCGGCTACATCGCGCTCGAACTGGGCCAGATGTTTGCCCGCTTCGGCACCCAGGTCACGCTTATCAGCCGAGGCAGAACAATCCTCTCCGGCTACGAGCCGGAAATCGCCGAGGCTCTCACCGAGATATTACAGAAGGAGGGGCTGCGGATCGTCACTGGAGCGCAGGTGCGTGGTGTACGAAAGGCGGGAGAAGACGTCACCCTCTCGGTCCTCCGACACGAGAGCCAGCAAACGTACACAGCGGCAAAACTCCTGGTGGCGACCTCGCGACGCCCCAACACGCCGGAGATCGGCCTGGAGCGGGTGGGAGTCGAGGTAGATCGGGCTGGAGCCGTGCGCGTTGATCGCACGTTACGCACGACCGTTCCCCACATCTGGGCTGCTGGAGACGTGATCGGGCGAGAAACCGGGAGCCAGATGGCAACACCCGTTGGAGCGCATGACGGCAAGATCGCCGCCCACAATGCGCTCTCCGAGGAGCCGCTGCGCGAGGTCGATCACACAGTTATCCCGCGCACCATCTTCACCGACCCCCAGGTCGCTGTGGTAGGCATGACCGACGAGGAGGCCAATGCAGCCGGCATCGCCTGCGAGTGCAATGTCATTCCCCTGAGCGTGGTACCACGAGCCGGGGCCATTCACGATACGCGCGGAGTCATCAAGATGGTACTCGAACGCCCGACACGTCGCGTCGTGGGCGTCTCCATGCTTGGCATGAACGCGGGGGAAGTGATCGGTGAAGCGGCGATGGCTCTGCGCTTTGGGGCGACCACAGACGACTTCATCGACCTGGTGCATGTCTACCCCACAATGGCCGAGGCGCTCAAGCTCGTTGCTCTCTCTTTTACCAAAGATGTGAACCGGCTCAGTTGCTGTGCAAGTTAAGAGAACAGGCAGAAAAGGGAGGAAACCGATGCAGCATCCGCCACTCGAAACAATTGCTCAACACTTATCAGCGTTGTTGCAATGTGAGCAGGAAGACCTGTGTCTCCCAATTATTCAGCAGGTCGCGCGCGGGAAACCGGTCACGAAAGCTGATCTGCAAGTCTCGCTCCGGCTCAGTCAGGACGAACTGGAGCAACGCCTGGCGCATCTCCCAGATACCGAGTTTGATCAGAATGGCAACATCGTCGGCTGGGGAGTGACGCTGCTCCCCACAACTCATCAGCTACAGATTGATGGGAAAGCACTCTATACCTGGTGTGCCTTTGATACCGTCCTATTTCCCCCGTCTCTGCACGCGGAGGCACAGGTCCAATCGAGTTGTGCGCAGACCGGGCAGCGCATTACCTTTGTTGCCACCCCTGAAGATGGCGTCAAAGATCTGACTCCTGTTGGCAGTGTCATGTCACTGATCCTGCCAGCCGAGCGCAGTCAATGTGTCCGCGACACCTTTTGTTACCAGTCTCTCTTTTTCCAGTCGGAACCAGCCGCCTCGGTGTTTCTCGCTGCCCATCCAGAAGCAATCCTGCTTTCGGTTGAGGAGGCTGCCCTGGTCGGAAGATGGGTAGCCCAGTCCCGTTTTACTGAAGAGCAGGACAAGAAGAGCGTATAATGCTCGTTTGTTTCTATTGATGTGTAGACTAATTTGGCTTCGATGGGCCTGTGGGGCGGCGTGAGACCATTTCAAAGAAATATCGGCGGAGCCGCTTCCCAGGCCGATCTATCTAAAATTATTCCAAACACCAATTTGTAAAGAGCAGCTGGCCTGCGCTCAAATAGCTCTCAAATGCAAAGCTTAGTGGGAGGCAATGGAGGCCAGCAGCGGCGAAAGGATGACCGGCGCAGAGGGAACTGTGTACACTATCGTCGTCGAGACACTGCCCACGCTCTAGTACTTCAATGACACGTAATACGCGAATTGGCTTGCGGAGCGGGTTGGCTCATATCGATAATCGGCTTGTCAAGCCGTTTCACAACAATTATCTCTTCCTAATAGTGGACACCATCCCGATAGTTGATACCGTTGGCGAATTGGTGGGAGTACTAGACAGAGGAGATGACATCGGGCAAGCTAGCAGAAAAGCTCTATTCAGGAAATCCAGAAAGAGCGAGTGAAACAAGTGAAAAAGGAGAATAAACGATGTCATTACATCCAGAGGAAATAGGATCAGTGCCAGAAGAAACGGCTCGTGTTGCAAAGGCGTCCTTTCCGAAGGGAAATCGTTATATCCGTTTACGAGAGGTTCTGGGTACCATTTTTGATGATAGCGAGTTTGCTGATCTGTTCCCCCAAAGAGGGCAACCAGCAAAAGCCCCGTGGAGATTGGGACTGGTCTGTCTGGTGCAGTCCATGGAAGATCTAACCGATCGGCAAGCGGCAGATGCAGTACGCTCTCGTATGGATATCAAGCATTTACTGGGTCTGGAACTGACCGACCCAGGCTTCGATTTGAGCGTCCTCTCCGAATTTCGCACCCGCCTGATCGAGCATCAAGCGGAGTACCGCCTCTTCACGCTTCTGGTGGAAAAGTTGAGTGAGCAAGGCTACCTCAAAAAACAAGGAAGCCAGCGGACGGACTCAGCCCATGTGCTAGCCGTCGCGCATCGTTCCCATCGCGTAGAACTCCTGCCGGAAACACTGAGGGCAGCCCTCAATGAACTCGCCACACACGCCCCAGAATGACTGCAACAGTGGGTGCCGCTTGACTGGTTCAAACGCTATGAGCGTCGCAGAGAAAAGTCGAGATTATCAATCAAGAAAGAAGAGCAAGAGGAGTTCTTAGAGCAAGTCGGGCGAGATGGCTCGCAACTGCTTTCGATGCTCTACCGAGAAGAGACCCCTTCTCTGCTCGCTCACCTGCCTCAGGTCCAAATCCTGCGACAAATTTGGATTCAGCACTATTTTTGGGAAGAAGGGCATCTACGCTTGCGAAACAAAGAGAACCTTCCCCCCGCTCACCTGACGGTACGTTCACGGATGCGTCCCGCAAGCTCATATTGGACGAAAGGGAGGTTTCTCATGGTACGGCTACAAAGTCCATCGGAGTCGAAACCTGTGATCCTGAGTATCCTCATCTGATCACTTGTGTTCAAACGACCGATGCGACCACTTCTGATATGAAACAA
>Ga0307372_10009632_pt1 | contig 13261 bp, 18 predicted proteins | sample OX1MG_FD_202533 | JGI IMG/M metagenome (GOLD analysis project Ga0307372, IMG submission 202533) | Soil microbial communities from Risofladan, Vaasa, Finland - OX-1 | ecosystem: Environmental > Terrestrial > Soil > Coastal area > Acid sulfate soil | place: Finland: Risofladan, Vaasa | collected...
ATTGTTGAATAGATCGTAGACGATCCGACACGGTTAGACATATTATTGTCCTCCTTTGTAGATTTAGTTAGTTACAAACCTATTCTACAAGTCGGAAGTGTCTACGATCTATTTGAGTACCGGCATCTATATAAAGAATTAGACTAATAAACAAGACTTAAGGCCTAGACTCTAACCCGAATTGCAACACTACCAGTTTCGCTTAATTACTGCCTCTGGCGTTTGGTAGCCGAGTCGTTTACGCGGTCTAGTATTAATCTCTTCCACTGCTTGGTCAAGCATCACCTGATTAATACTATCGATGGCTTTATTGGGCGTATCGATAAGTACGAAGTGGGATTGGCCGCTAGAGATGCACAATTCGATCGATTGTTAGATTGGGCTAGAAAAGTGTCAGTGAAAACGGGCGTCTCCATAGTAGATCTCTAGTAGTTTTGGCTGGGCATAGTGCACGAAATTAGAACTAAATTGGTTACGAACTTCATATTGCTTACCGCTATATTCTTTTCAACAGTTCATCAATGGCTCTATCTTGATATGCGTATTCTTGCTGGTTGTTGCCACCATTATCGCGGTAGCTATGGTCGGCATTTGCGATTTCAATTACGTCAGCTTCAATTTCATGTGCTGTCAATTCGACCCTGATTTGTGCCGGGCTCGCATACCTATCGTGTTCGCCTTGGACCACGACTCGTAATTTGCCGCGAAGGGCATCTGGCAATATATTACCCTCACCCGGCACATAACCCATAATGCTAACGTCTACATCCTCAGCGTCTCTATTTTGTGAAAGCCAATGACTAGTAACTATTCCGCCAAATGATTTGCCGATGATATGAATGGGGGTTTTGCCTGCCGATTTTAGAAAGTCGTAGGCAGTTTGAAGGGCGTACATTTCTTCGTTTGTATTCATCCCGCTTCTTTCTTCTCCCCGAGACATGTAGGGAAAGTTCAAGGCCAGCACCGTATCATCACGGGATTGAAGTTTATTAAATAATGCTTGCGTATATGCCTCATGTATCCCGCCACGGATACCATGCAGCAGCAAATAAGCTCCACTTTTTGAGGAGCTATTACGATATTCAAATTCTAAACTCTCAATGCCTAATGATTCCATATACTTGCTTACCTTCTTATAAGACTATTAATAAGTATTGTATATCAAATAAAGATTTCCGAAGAAGTCTTTCATAGTGCTTATGCTTGGCTGAGACTATGGTCGGATTTCAGAACTTTGACTTGTATATTAACTACTAGCCCCTTGCCTCTGTGGGGGACTACAATGTTTGGTGGTATGGAGGACGATCTAACTCCGACTGGGAATTAGCTATAAACAAGCTAGTATCTCGCGCTAGAGTCTATCGCTTCTAATATCAGTTGGTAACAATCAATGATGAGGTTATCGAGAGAAACCTCAGCTAACGCAATCTGTTCTGAACGTTAACTATCGATACAAAACAGTTGCCGCTGAGGCTTTTCTACGGTCAATCACGTACAAGTCTATTGTATCACTGCGCACCTTTGCTAAGAAGCGTTGCCATCATACCCATATTTACTAATTTAACCTGGAACCGAGCATACGTCGGTTGGAGGAGTGTTTGTTATGCGTTATTTTCTTGGCTGTGATGTTAGTAAGCTTAAAGTTGATGTGTCGCTCGTTGATGAGCATGGCGTGGAGCAGTGGATAGATAAAGTACCTAATAATATGGTAGCTATTGCTAGCTTACTGCTAACCATAACCGGTCACTACGAAGGTGATTATCTACAAGCGGTAGTTGAAGCCACCGGAGAATATCACTATCCACTAACCGAAGCTGCGATAGCACTTGGCATAGGTTGCCGGGTCTACAACCCTATTCTCACCAAACAAGGTATTAAACAAAGTGTTCGGGGTAAGAAGACCGATCGAACCGATGCTTTAATTATTGCTCGTATAGGACTGCGGGGTGAAGGTAGGCTTTATAGCCCTGAACCCTATAGGGTCACTAAGTACTACTCTAGAGGCCAACAAAAGCTAGGCGAACTAGCGACTACCCTTAAAAGATACGAAAACCATCTTACCGGCGCCCTAGAAGATGAGCTGAGCATTGCAGCCAAAGAAATGCTAGCAGGCATCCAAGCTCAGTTTAAAGCTGCAAGAGCTCAATTCATTAGTGATACTGCTGACAGTGCTCCGATAGGAATAATGCAGCGTCTAAGAACAATCCCGGGCGTCGGTCCATTCATTGCCGCTAACTTAATAGGTGAAATACAAACAATTGAACGTTTTACTTCAGCTAAAGCCCTTATTGCCTACGCTGGGTTTGACCCTAAGATAAGGCAGAGTGGCCATACCTTAAATAGCACCGGCAGATTAACTAAACGCGGCTCTGGCCATCTTAGACGTAGCTTATTCATTGCTGCTAGTGTAGCCAGGCAACATGATCCATACTTTAGGGCTTTGTACGATAAGAAACGAGCTGAGGGTAAACCCTACACAGTAGCTAACATAGTAGTAGCTAGGAAGTTATTAACGATTGTTAGATCAGTCTGGCTTAACGAGCAAGATTACAATTTAGATTATTGGACAAAAGACATAAACCAAAAAACATTGACTTAATATATGAGGACTTGTATCCAATCATGCTGCTTCAAAACAAATACTCGCCACACTTGCCGATTACACTGCGGAAGCAAGTTCATATAAATCTAGTCCCCATGCCAATTACGCGGCATTTGAATACTGTAAATCCAATCTTCAACAAGCAGCATCGGTTGCTTCACCAACTGTGCGGCAGGCTATTTTGGCTAGCTTGCAATCACTTGAAACTTCATAATTTGTAACAAAACCACACTACACGCGTTACCTATTAGGTAGCATAAAAAATAAGGGGACATTATGGACGAACAGCCATCTGATAAGCAACCAAAAGGTTACGGTAAGCACTCCAAGAAATACTGGTTCGTCGTCTATCTAATAGTTGCAGTTGTTGTATACGGCCTAATTTACCTACTGCTTATTCATAAAGGTGGTAGCAGCAGTGGCGGCGGTTTTAGATACTAAATACTTGCACGTAAGAATATGAAAAAAAATAGCATAGCATCCTATACCCTAGTGGTATTAAGCCTAGCATTGTCTTTTAAGATTGTGCCCGTATATGCTGCAAATTTCTCGATAACAGGAGGTACCTATGGTACGACCTGTACCTCGGGCGGCTACTTTACACCCAGCTCAGTGACCATTAATGGTGGCGATACAGTAACTATTACTGTTCCAGCCAATGATCCTTATGCGGGCGGTCTTGAAATACACGGGTTCCCACAAGGTAGCTTTACGGTTGCTCGCGGTGGATCGGTGACAACTAATGCCATTACGGCAAATGTGAACTATTACGGTACTTGGCCGAGTACGGGTTGCATGAAAGGCAGCGGCGCAATTACCGTTAGTGCACCGACCCCTACTCCTACTCCGACCCCAGCACCAACGCCAACGCCTACTCCCACCCCGTCACCTACCACTGCTGCACCCAAAGCCTCAACTACCACTACTACGCCTAAAACCACAACCACAACGACGCCAGCTGCTACTCAACCAACGACGTCCACTACTGCAACCCCGACTACGACTCAAACCACAACGACCAAGCCTAAACCTAGTGATCATACCGTTGCTAGCGCAACGACTACTACACCTTCACCAAAAAGCCTAGCCTTTAAAACTGTAGCAGCCGTAGGCGGCGCCTCTCTAGCCGTACTAGGCGCAGTTGCAGTGTTAGTTTGGCGCCTAATACTTCGACGACGCATGCATACACCGTTGCCTACGCCACCAACAAACCAGCCAACCGATCCGCCGCCACCATAACACTATCTGGGTGGATCATCGAATATAGGTAATTAAAGCCAAGGAGGCAATATGAAAGCATTTATTATTGGACTAGTAGCAGTCATCGTTATTGGAGGCGGTGGTTATCTGGTTCTGCACAAATCATCCAACAAGATGACAGCTACAAATAGTAGTCAGTCTCAGAGCACCAGCTCAACAAATAATAACCAAAGCTCTCCGAATACTATTACATTCGATGGTACTCAGTTTAGCCCAGCAATGCTAACGGTTAAATCAGGCTCGACAGTAACAATTAAAAATACTTCCTCACAGGACATGCAGTTGAACTCAAACCCTCACCCCGTTCATACCGATGACACTGATTTAAATGTAGGGCTTGTGTCTGCAGGTCAAAGCCAGACCTTTACTGTTACGAAAACTGGTTCATTTGGGTATCATGACCACCTTGATCCAAACATTCAGGGCAAAATCACGATACAATAAGAAAAGTGAAGAAAATATATAGCAAAAATATGCTTGCCAGCCTGTTGCTCCGCATCGGGCTGGCTGCCGTGCTTATATACGCGAGCGTATCATCATTTGTGACACCATCTGACTGGATTGGGTATCTGCCGCACTTCATGACAAATCACGTTTCAGGTCAACTTTTATTACATGTCTTTTCAGTTTATGAAACAGCCTTGGCCATTTGGCTACTGAGTGGCATTTATCTAAAATACGCGGCAGTCATTGCCGCCTTAACGTTCAGCGGGATAATACTTACAAATCTAGGCCTATTAGCTGTTACCTTTAGAGATATAACAATGGTCTTTGCTGCATTGGCTTTGATATTTATTGAAGACTGATAGTTATAACGTCACAATCGCCTACAATCACTGCCACGTATCTTATCTCGTAATGCGCAAAACCTTCAGGATTTAAAATAGAACCATTCGCTAGGACATAAGGGACGGAAACCAAACTTCTTCAGATAACAAAAAACGACCCAACAGGGGTCGTGGTTTGGTTCTATCAGTTGAATAATCACTTGGCTGGGGAGATGGTTCCAGAATGGAACTTTTGATCAAGAAGTAGAGTGTGATGTTAAGGAGATAAGACAACTCATAGATGGAAATACATCTGATCCCTCTACCCCTATTGTACCAATAGACGAGGGAGAAACTAAATGACACACTCATATAGCCGTAGAACACGTAGCAAAAGCTATGATGAGCGAACATCACTAGTCGCCATTATTCTAATCACTGGTACACTTTATGCCCATAGAATAGGCTTATATAAGGCTATATTCCCTATCGTGTGGATTATTGGTCTTATAGGGCTATTATTTGCCATTAAATATACCTATAAAACATCAAAAAGGATCTTAAAGTGTAGAAAAACGAATAATCCCAGCATGAAACTAATAGACAGAATGGCTGGAATACAATTTGAACATCGTGTTGCAGGTTTACTAAAGAATCAAGGATATACAAATGTTAGATTAACCGAAGAATATGATTACGGTGTTGATATTATAGCCAACAAAGATGGTATTACATGGGGTATTCAAGTCAAAAGATACTCAGGACTAGTTAAAGCCGATGCTGTTAGACAGGTTGTCACAGCGCTTAAGAAATATGATTGTGATAGAGCTATGGTAATTACTAATAGCATCTATAGTATGGTTGCCAAAGATTTGGCAAGCCGTAATAATTGTGTGCTAATTGATAGGGGAATTATTTCGAAATGGATAACTTGATCGCATATTAAAGAATCGAATACGTGGTCTCTTCTATTTAAATAATGAATATCTAGATTTTGACTATGTATCAATAATATTTATTTGAAACGAAAGATTGTATTGACTAACCATTAAGTATTTGCTTAAGTACTAATATGATATTATCAAAGAAAACAAGAGTTAAGCTCAGCAAGCAAGATGAAAGACTTATTAAAGCCATGCAGACTCTTGGCGATAAAACTAGATATAAAATTTTCAAATTGCTTCTATCGGGTGATGAAATGTGCGTAACAGATATTGCCGATAGCCTTGGTATATCTGTATCTGCTGTATCTCAGCACTTCAAAATATTTGAACTAGTCGGATTAGTAGATAAAGAGCGTATGGGACAGAAGATTTGTTATATGCTTAAAGGTAGTGATCCGATAGTTAAACAGTTAATAATTTGTGTTTCACAAAAATAATTTGATAGGGGAATAAAATGCCAAAGATAAAGATATACGGAACTCACACTTGCGTGTACTGCCATATGCTGACAGAGTATTTAAAAAGTAAGAGCGTCACATTCGAGGAAGTATTTATTGATACTGAACCGGAAGAAATGCAAGCTTCAATCGATACATGTGGATCGATGGGCGTGCCATGTACGCATATAACCCTTGACGATGGTACAGAGAAAAGAGTACTTGGATTCGATCGTTCGAAATTCGATGAAATATTAAATCTTGGTTAATTTGTGGTTTTAAATAAATAATAAGGAGGAGGGATTATTGATTAAAAATTGTTAGTTTAGCAATATTAAATAATTCAAATAAGGGGAAATTATCATGGATCAAACAACTTGTACTAAATGTGGAGCTCACTTCACGACACCAGAAGAACTAACCACTCATGTTAACTCAGAGCATATGGAGCATGATCATAGCCCTGATGATGGTCATGATCACGGTGCCGACCAGGGTTTTGTATGTGCTGCTTGTGGTGCAAAGTTTAACTCTCAAGAAGAATTACAATCACACAACGCTAGTTCGCACTCTCAGAGCATGTAATTAGTTAATTAAAAGAATGGAAGGAATATAAATATATATGAGATGTCCAATTTGCGGAACAAATGCCGAACATCCAATGAGTCATATGATTTCTCATATGCCTGGAGTAAAACCTAAAACCCCTAAACCAAAAACATGACAGAAACAAGTCTCAAAACTTACGACTTAATCGTAATTGGTGCCGGGACTGGATTAGAAATTGCTAGCTTCGCATCCCAGAGTAACCTTCGTGTTGCTCTGGTCGATTCTGGCCCTTTAGGCGGTACTTGTTTAAACAGAGGCTGCATTCCATCAAAAATGCTAATTCATGCTGCAGACGTAATAGAAACGATTAAATCTAGCAATAAATTTGGAATTAAATCTCAGGTCAAAAGTATTGATTTTGATGGATTGGTGAAACGAGTTTCAGATTATGTCGATCACGAGTCTAAAGAAATCGAAGATTCAATATCAAAATCCAAAAACATTGATTTCTATAACACAAACGCCGAATTCGTAAAAGATAAAGTATTAAAGGTCGGCGTAGATCATATAACAGCAGAGAAAATATTTATTGTTAGTGGCTCACGACCCGTTATTCCGCCAATTCCCGGTCTTAATGATATTAAATATCTTACCTCTAAAGAGACTTTGCGTATTGGTCATAAGCCCAAGAAACTAGTTATTGTCGGCGGAGGCTACATAGCAGCTGAACTAGGTCACTTTTATAACGCAATGGGAACGGCAGTAACACTAATCGTTCGATCTAATAAATTGTTAGAGAACGAAGATAAGGAAATCTCAGAGTGGTTCACTAATGAATTTAATAATAAAGTTAAGATTATATTTAACTCCGAAGTTGAACTATTGTCTTCTAGTGGAAAATCTATAAACGTAAAGCTAAAAGGTCGAAAAGAAAAAATTATCACTGACCAGCTTTTGGTGGCTACTGGCATGAGCCCAAACACTGACACCCTGAAAGTTGAGCTGACCGGAGTTAAGCTAGACGACAGAGGCTATATTAAGGTTACAAAAGAATTTAAGACGAACGTTGAAGGTATTTGGGCTTTTGGAGACGTTATTGGAATTATGCCCTTTAAGCACACAGCAAATGAACAGGTTGGGTCAGTTATTAGGAATGCATTTTATGATATGCACGAAACAATCGATTATCATACCATCCCCCATGCTGTATTTTCTTCACCTCAGGTAGCTGGAGTAGGTTATACGGAACAATATCTTCAAGAAAACAGTATCAAATATAGGGTTGGGAAGTATGAGCTTAAAAACACCGCAATGGGTGGTGCTTTACAAGAAAATGGTCTAGTAAAATTATTAGTAGATGAAAAAGGAAAGATTCTAGGAGGTCATATTGTAGGGCCTCAAGCTTCGGTGTTGATTCAGGAGATAGTCATTGCCATGAAAATAGGTGATATAAAATCTATTAGTTCTGCAGTACATGTTCACCCAGCACTTAGCGAATGGGTACACCGTGCCACATTTTCTCTAAACGAGGCAACCCATGACTAAGGAATTAGTATTTGTATATAATGCCAAAAGCGGTTTCTTAAACGCTGTTACTGATTTAATTCATAAATCAGTCAAACCTGAAACGTATGGCTGCGAACTGTGTCGAATTACATTCAACGGAGTGAGTATGGATAAGGTCTGGAGAAACTACGTTCAAAAACTACCACTTAAAACTACTTTTATTCATAAAGATGAATTTACTAAAGAGTACCCGGGAGAAAACATGTCCTTTCCTGTTATACTCATAAAAGATGAAAATTCATTAACTGAGTTAATAAAATCATCTGAATTTGACCAAATTACTGATATTGCAGGCTTGATAAGCTTACTTAACAAAAGATTAAAAGAATTAGGTATCAACTAGCTCGGTGTAGATATATCAAATCATTCCCTTCGTTGTTAGTAATTAAAGGAGTCTAGATATGGAGAAACCAAAACTTTACCAGTGTCCCGAATGCGGGCTGCATTATAAAGATGAAGCCACAATGAAAAAATGTGCCTCATGGTGCAGCCGGTACAAAAGCTGTAATCTAGACATTACAAAATCATCCATAGAGTTACAGAAGGCCAAAGATGCAGATAATTCATAGCTTCATTCATGCGCTCACTATAGCTGGCATGATGACCTGGCAGATTTTATGGTCGTTAATACTTGGATTTATAGTTTCGGCGGTAATACAAGCAGTAGTTCGAAAGCAAACAATAGCCAAGCTACTCGGTAATGATCACCCGAAAACTTTGGCAATTGCGTGTGGACTAGGTGCTGCCAGTTCATCCTGTTCCTATGCAGCTGTAGCAATAGCCAGATCATTATTCCAAAAAGGAGCAAATTTTACTGCAGCGATGGTATTTGAAATTGCCAGCACCAACCTCGTAATAGAACTTGGGATAATTATGGCTATATTGCTTGGCTGGCAGTTCACGCTTGCGGAATTTGTTGGAGGTCCTTTGATGATTATTATACTAGCGATTGTATTTCGTTTATTCTTACGTAAAAAAGTACTTGAAGCTGCTTTCTTGCAAGCAGAAACAGGGTTGGCAGGATCGATGGAAGGTCATGCTGCAATGGACATGAGTATTGGACGCAAAGGATCGATTTGGCAACGATTACGCTCAGCTGAGGGTCTTACAAGCATCAGCCACATATTCGTCATGGAAGTGGTAGCTGTCTGGAAAGACATTGTCGGTGGCTTACTAGTTGCAGGTGCTGTAGCAGCATGGGTACCAACCTCTATCTTTCGCACTCTCTTTTTTGCCAATCATCCATTGGCGTCAAAAGTGTGGGGCCCCATCATTGGGCCTATAATTTCTCTACTGTCGTTCGTTTGTTCGATTGGTAACGTGCCACTGGCGGCTGTCCTATGGAATAGTGGTATTAGCTTTGGGGGTGTAATATCGTTCATATTTGCCGATTTAATTATTATTCCGATTCTACTGATATATCGTAAATATTACGGCACGCGCATGATGTTGTTTATCGGTCTAAGTTTTTATGCAACTATGGTAGTTGCTGGGTGGTTGACGGAACTCATATTTGGTCTAGGTGGAATTATTCCTAAAACTCATCATGTTGTTGCCATCGGAGAGCACATAACATTTAATTACACCACGGTATTGAATATTATTTTCATAGGAATTGTTGGTTGGCTAGTAGTTAGGTTTATATCTACTGGGGCACTACCTATGCTAAAAATGATGGGTGGTAATCCTCATAAAGAGAAACAAGAACATTGCCATTAATGTCGGTGATATTAACTCGATAATAGTTGAATAATAAGACTATATATTAAAAATTACTCAATCTATAAGTACATAATGTCAAAAAGTTTGGTCGTCCCGTTTGCCCTACCAAATAACCAAACTGTTATGATCTGTTATTTGCATTCCGTTCTATTGGCTGGGACTTAAGAATGATTATAGAACTTTAATAGAGGTAGAAGAACCTGAGGCTGATGTAAAAAAGAGCGTCGATAAAGATAAGGAGCCTGGAGATGTTTAGACGGCTCATCTTTTCCAAGTCACGATCAAACGGCATGCTGACCTCCAAGCTATTTTGCGATAAGTCGTTCTATAGTGCCTTCATCAATGACTTAAAGCATACGCAGGATGAAGTTTTGATTGAAAGTCCGTTTATAGCCAATAATCGAACTAGTAGTATGCTGCCAATATTTAAAAGGTTAGTTAAGAAAGGGGTAAAAGTGCGTATAAATACACGCAATCCTAGGCATCACGATAAGGAGCTTCGGATTCAAGCCTGGCAGTCTATTCGTAGATTACGGGACGCAGGAGTAAAGGTGAAGTTTTACGATGATATGAGGCACCGAAAACTCGCTATCTTAGATCGAGAAGTTCTTTGGGAAGGCAGCCTAAACATCATGTCACAGAGCTACAGCAAGGAAATCATGCGACGAACCAAATCCAAGGAATTGGCAGTTCAAATGATTAGGTTTACCGCCATCAATACGTGGGGTTTGTAATAGCAAGATTTGGAATGCGTAGGCGTGAGGGTGTAATTTAACTTTAAATTGCACTATGCAGTTGTATCAAAGCGCTAAAAATCAAATACCTTGTATATACTTAATTACAGAGGCATTTATGTTTAATGATTTAGTTAACGAAATTGATCGAGCAAAACAGAACAATAATAATGTTGTTGTAGCTATATCTGGCTTCGGCGGTTCAGGGAAAACCACACTGACCAACAAGTTAATCGAACATTATGGACTTATTGATGGCCAGGTAGTTCATCTCGACAATTTTATTATTGATCATGCTGAGGGCGATGGGACACTGGGTGGGTACGACTGGAATCGCCTTGAAGGGGTACTCCAAGACATTCGTGACGGCAAGCGACTCTACTACCAAGTTTATGATTGGCCGAATGACGCACTTACTGACTGGTACATCGACGAACCCCTACCCTCAATTGTCATTGTTGAAGGCATTAGGCTACTCCAACCTCGGCTACTAACGTATTTTGATGTTCGTGTCTGGATAGATTGTCCAGTAGATGTTGCGACACAACGCGGTAAGCAGCGTGATAGCGAGAACAAGAGTGATCCGGACTTTGACCTAGCCACACATCTTAAAAAATGGGATGAAGTATGGGTCCCAAAAGATAAAAATTACTTTTCTGAGTATCACCCAGAGGAACTTGCCAACTTCATCTACAATTGCTAGCTCCTAATGATTAGGTAGGAATTGTCGGGCTAGTAAATTGGAGACCAAGGTCATTTATCACTATGTCCCATTGAGAGATTATTTTCTCGACTAGCTCTTTTGCTTCGAGTACTGAGCCGTCATTCAGTAAAATTTCTTGAGATGTGAGAGCAATGCCCTGATTCTCGCCACCGAAGTTCGCTCTAAGGTGTCCAACACCAAAGCTAGGATCTTTTGCGGAACGGTGATCATCATAAACCAGGTGTTTTCCACCATTGCATAGATCCATACAAAGTACTAACTCAGAGTTTTCATCAATTTTTACCTGAACCTCTCTTTTGGTTATGGGATTTGACGGGTCATTCCCTATCCAATCCTTGATGTGATGAGCGTTCATAAAAAATGACAAAAGATCGTCTCGTATATGCCTAGCTTTTAAAGGAGTGGTTATTTCAAACCCCTCGTAATACTTATCAATTCGCTCAGCCCAACTCAGCATACGCTGGTACTGCTGCTCCCAATATGGCATTCCGCTTTCATCATTCATATCTGTACTATAGCAAAATCGGATAGCGATTAATTAAACAAGTTCGCCTACGAGTAAGCTAGTAACCCCAATCCCATAGCTATGAGCGCGAACGCTATCATCTTGTTCATTGTTAGCCTTTCTTTTAGCAAGAAGAGTCCTGAGATTGCTCCGACTAACACACTACTACTTTTGATAGCACTGATGCATGCAACAGGGCCGCCAACCATGGACATTACAACAGTCAAGTATGCAGCGCCCTGCAGCGTGCCGAGGATGAGAATTGGCTTGAGTAATTTGTGCTCCGGTAAGGCCACTTTGTGTACTCGCCAGCCAGCAAGAAAAAGAATAAAAGCGGCAGAAAATGTACTAACTATGGCGTACGTAGCAGCATTTGAAGCTTTGATTGCGATTACGTCAACCGGCACAACAATAGCAACGAGTGCAGTACTCAGGAGCATATACAGACTGGGGCGTTCTTCCAGAAATGGCCTTAAGGGATGGTGCAAAACCGTTCCCTTCATCCCTAGTACATACACTCCGAGACAAATGACGAGAATTGACAGTATCGCGAGTAAACTGGGCGTCTGGCGCAAGATTAGAAACCCAAAGAGTATGCTCATAGTCGGGCCTAGGCTCTGGATCGGCATCACTTTTGATAGTTCACCATATTTCATAGCTCTACCCATAAACAGTGTATTGAGCGGATAGAATACGATCATTGCGAATAGTATTGGCAGCCAAAAGCGTGGACCTAGTAAAAATGGGTTAAGAGGCGCGCCACTAAAAGGCATCGCTAAAAGCATTATCGGCAACGAAAACGCTTGTATAAGCCACCCGAGGGTAAATTGATTAGTTTGTTGTAAGAGTTGCTTCTCGCCTGCGCGTCGCAGGCCAGCAAGAATTGCGCTCGTGAGCGCAAGGAAAAACCACATGTATTGTAATTTCACTTTCTGTGTTTTTAGCCGGGAGGAGTGTCCGGAAATTAATAGTTTCTAAGAGATTGTTGATCAAATATTAAGTTAATAATAGCATACTGGTCATGCTTTGTCAATGAGGGAAATAGTAATCCATGTTATTAACAGATAGAGGATTTTATGAGCAACGAGAATCGCGTATGGTGATGCGATTTACTTCTATTTCTTAGCAGGGGCAAAGGGGATTCGAACTTTTTTGAAGAGGTTAACTTGACGCCAACAAAAAAGATTGAAAAGTAGGTCAAATAACCAAACTATTTCAATCTGTAATTTTGTAATTCATTCTATGGCTGGGTAGGAGGGATTTGAACACTAAAACCTCAAAGGTAGAGCAGCGTGCGATACTCTTGATCTTTCAACGTAGACGAAAAATACTCTGAAAATGTATGTATAAGTTCAAACACATATTAGACTCTGCGGACTAAACTAAGCAGGGTTTTTATATGTCTACTCCAGGTACTGTCTTTATGTGGGGGTTCGTAAAGGGTTATGCTC
>Ga0307372_10009636_pt1 | contig 13260 bp, 9 predicted proteins | sample OX1MG_FD_202533 | JGI IMG/M metagenome (GOLD analysis project Ga0307372, IMG submission 202533) | Soil microbial communities from Risofladan, Vaasa, Finland - OX-1 | ecosystem: Environmental > Terrestrial > Soil > Coastal area > Acid sulfate soil | place: Finland: Risofladan, Vaasa | collected...
CGGCGCCTCGCTGGGCTCGGGGGTCGTGCTCGTGCTCGACGACCAGGTCGACATCCGCGACGGTCTGCGGCGGATCGCGCAGTTCTTCCGCGACGAGTCCTGCGGCCAATGCGTTCCCTGTCGGGTCGGCACCGTCCGCCAGGAGGAGCTGCTGGCCCGGCTGGCGGCGGGGACACCGCTGGGGTCGCCCGCGGACGAGGCGCGCCGCCTTGACGACCTCGCCCAGGCGATGCGCGACGCCTCCATCTGTGGGCTGGGCCAGACCGCCGCGGTCGCGATCCAGTCGGCGGTGCGGCTGGGCCTGGTCAGCCTGTTCACCGATCCGGCCTCATGACCGCGACCGGGAGCGGGATCCTACCGCGGCTGGTGACGTGCAGCATCGACGGCCGCCCGGTGGCGGTGCCGGAGGGGAGCACGGTGTTGCAGGCGTGCCGGCAGCAGGGGATCGACACGCCCACGTTGTGCTACCTGGAGACGCTGACTCCGGTCAACGCCTGCCGGGTCTGCGTGGTCGAGCTGGCGGGCAGTCGGGTGCTGGTGCCGGCGTGCTCGCGGCGGGTGGAGCCGGCGATGGAGGTGCACACCGACACCGAGCGGGTCCGCACCAGCCGCCGGCTGGTGCTGGAGCTGCTCGCCTCGTCGGTCGACCTGGCCCTGGCCGCTCCCGAGGTGCGCGGGTGGATGGCGCGCTACGGCGTCGACCCGGGTCGGTTCGGTGACCCCGTCGCCCCCAGCCACTCCCGCGACCGCGCCGCGGCCGGCCACCATCAGCCGGCTCCGGCTCACGGCGCCCAGAGCTGCGCCCAGCCGGTCAAGGACGACAACCCCTCCTACGTGCGTGACTACAGTCGCTGCATCCTCTGCTACAAGTGCGTCGAGGCCTGCGGGTCGGACGCCCAGAACACCTTCGCCATCGCGGTCGCCGGCCGCGGCTTCGACGCCCGCATCTCCACCGAGTTCGCGGTCCCGCTGCCCGACTCCGCCTGTGTCTACTGCGGCAACTGCATTCAGGTCTGCCCCACCGGGGCGCTGATGTTCCGCAGCGAGCACGAGCTGCGCGGAGCCGGCGCCTGGGCGCCCGAGCGGCAGACGGTCACCGCCACGATCTGTCCCTACTGCGGGGTCGGGTGCACCCTCGAGCTCCACGTCCAGGACAACCAGATCGTCACCGTCACCTCGCCGCTGGACCATCCGGTCACCCGCGGCAACCTCTGCGTCAAGGGGCGCTTCGGCTACCAGTTCGTGCAGAGCCGCCGGCACGAGGGGTGAGGTCCCCCCGGCGCCGATACTGTCGGGATGACACCCTCGTCGGCCCCGGCCTCGGTTCACTTCACCGAGGTCGGGCCTCGCGACGGATTTCAGAACCTTCCCCGCAGCCTGGCCACTGCCGTCAAGCTCGGCGTGATCCGCGACCTCCTCGCCACCGGGGTCGACCGGGTGGAGGTCACCGCCTTCGTGTCGCCGGCCTGGGTGCCGCAGCTCGCCGACGCCGAGACCGTGTGCGCCGAGCTCGGGCTCGGCGCTTTCGGGGAGCGCGTGCGGGTGCTGATCCCCAACCGCCGTGGGCTGGAGCGGGCGCTCGCGGCCGGCGCCCGCCGCGCGGTGGTGACGATCGGAGTCACCGACGGGTTCAATCGCCGCAACGTCAACCGGGCCGTCCGCGACAGCCTGGCCGAGCTGGCGGTCCTCTGCGACCTGGCGGCGGGCGCGGGGGCCCAGCTGGACGTCAGCTTGAGCTGTGCCTTCGGCTGTCCCTTCGAGGGGCGCGTCGACCCCGACCGGGTGGCGCAGCTGGCGTGTGCCTGCACCGAGGCGGGGGCCCAGGAGATCGGGATCGCGGACACCATCGGGGTTGCGACCCCCCCCGCTGTGGCCAGGGTGCTGGATCGGCTGGAAGCCCGCGGTCTCGCCGTCGAGCGGCTCTCACTCCACCTGCACGACACGCGGGGGCTCGGGCTCGCCAACGCCCTGCTCGCGGCGCAGGCGGGGGTCCGCCGGTTCGAGGGGTCGGTGGGGGGGATCGGCGGCTGCCCGTTCACCCCCGGCGCCACCGGCAACGTCTGCAGCGAGGACCTGCTGCACCTGCTGGCCAGCTTGGGCCACCCCATCGCGGCCGACCTCGGCCGCTACCTCGAGGTGGCGGCCGGCCTGGAGGCGATCCTCGGCCACCGTCTCCCCGGCCACCTGCACCGGTCCGGGCTCTGGAACGGCTCGCCGCTCGCGGACGCGGCACCCGTCAGCGGCCCCTGAGCCGAGCCGCTCCGTCCGGTCGCCCTCGCCTCCCCCGGCGCAGCGCCCGCTCAGCGGTCGGCCGCGGGAGCGCACCCGTTCCGCGAGCTCGATCCCAGCCGTCGCGAGCGCGCGCCCTCGCGGGACCGGCCCTGTTCCCCCGAGGCTGTCCGCGCCGGTCAGGCGGAGGTCGGGTCAGCGGGCGGGGCCGTCGTCGCCCCGGCGGCGGCGGCCCCGCCGCGATCCTCACGCTCCAGCGCCAGGCAGTAGCCGATCACGGTGATCTGGCCAACCACGAATGCGTAGAAGAGGATCAGAAAGAAGAGCGCGAAGGTCTGCCCGTAGGTGGCAAACCCGTGCTCGAGGCGGAAGTACAGAGGGAAGAGGAGCGAGAAGATCTCGAAGAGGGCCCCGGCCGCGATCGCCCCCGGGAGCACCGCCCGCGGGCGGTGGGGCCGGTTGGGGACGACGACGTACAGGACGAGGAAGAGGAGGGTGGAGAGCGCTCCCGCCACCAGCACCTGGAGAGCCAGCCCCGCCGGCCCCGCGATCAGGGCCCGGGGGACCACTGGGAGCGTGTGCAGCGCCGCCAGGAGACTGGAGCTGAGCAGCACCGGAACCGCCAGCACGGTGAGGCACGCGATCATGCCGACCGCCATCAGCTTTTGGGGAAGAAAGTCACGGCTGCTGCATCCGGCCAGGGCGGAGAGGCCCTGGTCCATCGCCCCGAAGAGCGAGCTGCCGCTCCACAGCAGACCGATGACGCCGACGGCGGCGAGCACCCCCCGGTGCTGGCGGAAGGCCTGCAGGGCCGCCACCACCTGGGCACCCTGGCCCCCCGGGAGCATCCCTGCGATCTCACGGTGGAACAGGTGGGTGACCCCGGGGCTCTGGAGCAGGAAGCCCAGCGCGCCGACGGTCAGCAGCGCCATCGGGAAGAAGGCGAAGAGCAGGTTCCAGGCGATCAGGGTCGCCCAGTTTCCCCCCTGGCGGTCGAGGTAGCGCAGCAGCACCCGTCCGACCGTGTGTCGGCGCAGGCGGCCCATCCCCCTACGGTATCGGGTCCCTGCTGCCGGCGCTCGGGCTCCGCCACCGGGTCTCGGCTGTCAGAGCGGCGCGGGCGCTCGGCTCTGAGACACTGGCAGGGTGGCGGGGCAGGCAGCGGTGGAGGTGGGTGGCCTGGTCAAGGACTACGGTCCGGTCCACGCGGTCGCGGGGCTGGACCTGCGCATCGCCACCGGCGAGCTGGTGGCGATCCTGGGTCCCAACGGGGCGGGCAAGACCACGACTCTGGAGGTGATCGAGGGCCTGCGCCGAGCGGACGGGGGGACGGTGCGCGTGCTCGGCGACTCGCCCGCCCGCGCCCGCCGGCGCGTCGGGGTCCAGCTCCAGGAGGGAGCCCTCTACGCCGACCTCACCTGCGCCGAGACGCTGCACTACTTCGGCCGCTGCTACGGGGTCCGGGTTGACCCCGTCCCGCTGCTGGTGATGGTCGGGCTGGAGGGGCTGGGCGACCGCCGCACCGAGCGCCTCTCCGGCGGCCAGAAGCGGCGGCTCCAGATCGCGCTCGCCCTCTGCAACAATCCCGAGCTGGTGATCCTGGACGAACCCACCACCGGCCTCGACCCGCTCAGCCGGAGGCGGACCTGGGATCTGGTGCGTCGTCTCCACCAGGACGGGCGCACGATCCTGCTCACCACCCACTACATCGAGGAGGCCGAGACGCTCGCCCAGCGGGTCGTGATCGTGGACCGGGGCACCGTGATCGACGAGGGCTCGCCGGCGGCGCTGGTGCAGAGGCTGGGCACGGCGGTGACGGTGAGCCTCACCGCCTCCGCCGCCGCCGGCCTCGACCGACTCCCGGCGGTGCTGGACGCGGGCCGGGACGGCGACCGCTGGCGGTTGCGCACCGACGACGCCGGGGGGCTCCTGCTCGCCCTCACCGCCCGACTGGGCGGCGCGGGGCTGCGGGACGTGCGGGTCCAGGGGCCGACCCTGGAGGACGTCTTCCTGGCCCGGACCGGGCGCCGGATCGCGGCCGTCCCCCATCCGGACGAGGAGGCCTGAGAGGGCCGTGCAGGAGCGCGGCGGCACCCGCCTTGCTGAGATCACGTGCCCCGCCTCCGGGGGGGCCGCCGGGACCTTCTTGGAGCTGGTGCGGATGAACCTGCTGATCCTGCGGCGGAATCGTCAGATCCTGGTCTTTAACGTGCTGGTTCCGCTGCTCATGATCCTCATCTTTGGCGGCCTGTTTCAGAGCCATCCGGCCATGGTGGCGGTGGCGGGTCCCGCGCGGGCGGTGGCGGTGCTCCGCTCCGCGCTACCCGCGCACAGCTTCACCGTGGAGCGCCTCCCGAGGGCGGCCGCCCGGCGTGCCGTAGCCGACGGGAGCGCCAGCGTCGCCCTGATCGTGCCGGGCGGGGGGACCCGCCCGCTTCGCGTCACCGTGGTCGAGAACGCGGCCAACGTCACCGACAACGGGGCCCGCACGGCGGTGGCGGAGGCGGCCGTCGGCCGCCTCAACCAGGTGCTGCTCGGGCTCCCCCCGGCGGCGGTGCCGGTGGTGGCCACGGTGGCGGCGACCGGGGGAACGCGCTCGAGCTCGCTCGCCAGCAGCGACTACATCCAGTTCCTCACCCCCGGGGTGCTCGCCTATGCCGTCTTCACCGCGGGAGTGCTGGGGGCCGGCCTGCGCACGGTCACCGACCGCGAGCGCGGAACCCTGCGACGGGTGCGGGCGACGCCGCTGCCGATCGGCAGCTTCCTCGGAGCGCAGATCCTCAGCCAGCTGGTGCTGGTGGCGGTCCAGGTGGTGGTCCTCTTGGGGGTCGCCCGGCTGGTCTACGGGGTCGGCGTCGGTCCTGACCCGGCCGGACTGGCCGGGTTGACGCTGGTGGGGGCTCTTTGCTTCCTCGCCTTCGGGTTCCTCATCGCCGGCTTCGCCCGTGGCGAGCAGGCGGCGCTCACCATCGGCAACCTCTTCTCGCTTCCCCAGCTCTTCGTGGCCGGGATCTTCTTCCCGATCTCACAGTCGCCGACCTGGCTGCAGGCACTCAGTTCGGTGATGCCCCTGCGGTACTTCAGCGACGGGCTGCGCGGGCTGATGGCCGAGGGCCAGTCGCTGGGGGCGGTCGCCGGCGACCTCGCGGTGCTGGCCGGCCTCGGGCTGGTGGCGCTGGTGCTGGCGGCGACCACCTTCCGCTTCGAGCCGGTGGGGGCCTCGCGCTGATCCCCCCGCTCCCCGCCGGCTCGGACGACGGGGATGGACCGCTCTCCGACCTGCTGGTGGTCGACCTCTCGCGGGTGCTCGCCGGCCCCTACGCGACCATGCTGCTCGCCGACCTCGGTGCCCGCGTGATCAAGGTCGAGCGCCCCGGCGTGGGCGACGACACCCGCCGGTGGGGTCCCCCCTTCGTGGGCCCGGCCGACGATCCCGAGAGCGCCTACTTCCTCGCCGCCAACCGGAACAAGGAGTCGATCGCGCTCGACTTCGGTGCCCCCGGCGATCGCGCGGTCCTGCTTCGCCTGATCGCGCGCGCGGACGTGGTGGTGGAGAACTTCCGCCCCGGCGCCCTGGCCCGGCATGGACTCGACCCCGAGACCCTGCGCCGCCGCCATCCCCGCCTGGTGGTGCTGTCGGTGTCGGGCTTCGGCCCCGACGGTCCCGATGCGGGGCGCCCGGGCTACGACCACATCCTGCAGGGCGAGGGCGGTCTCATGAGCGTGACCGGGCCGGGGCCGGGCCAGCCGGTCCGCATCGGCGTGCCGGTGGTCGACATCCTGGCCGGCACCTTCGGCGCGCTCGGGGTGCTGGCGGCGCTGCACCAGCGCGAGCGGACCGGGGAGGGTCAGCTCGTCCATTCCTCCCTGCTCGGCGCGGCGGTGGCCAGCCACGTGTACCAGGGGACCCGCTGGCTGCTGGCCGGGGAGGTGCCGGTGCCCCTGGGCAACCGGCACCCGACGATCGTCCCGTACGGGGCGTTCCGGTGCGGCGACCGGCTCATCCAGATCGCGGTGGGAACGCAGCCGATGTGGGCGCGGTTCGCCGATCTGCTCGGGCTGGAGGCCGCCGATCCCCGCTTTCGCCGCAATCAGGACCGCGTCGTCCACGTGGAGGTCCTGACCCAGGCGATCGAGGCGCGACTGGCGAGCCGCCCGGTGGAGACCTGGCTGCGCGACCTCGGGGCGGCGGGCATCCCCTGCGGCGAGATCCGCTCGCTGGACCAGGTGTACGCCTCGGCCCAGGTGGCCGCCCAGGGGCTGGTGGTGACGGTGGATCATCCCACCCTCGGCCCGATCCGCCTTCCCGGCCCGCCGCTGCGGCTGCCGCGGCGGCGCACCCGGCACCGGCCTCCGCCCCGGCTGGACGAGCACGGCGCCGCGATCCGCCGATGGCTGGGGACGGACCAGGGGGCGGGCATGCCGCCCCCCGCTGGGGCCGCCCCCGACCTCCCGGCGCCCCCGCCGGTGGACGCCGCAGGGTGAGCGCCGGGCCGGCGGTCACCCCGGGCGCGTGGCGGGAGCGGGTCTCCGGCGGCTGCCCGCCGCGGGCGCGGCGAGCCCGGCTCCGGCCCCCAGGGGGGACGTGACGTGCCCGGCTTCGAGCCGGCGGTGCCGAACCCCGTGCGCCCCTTCGACCTCGTCCCCCTGCTCGAGGGATGCTCCGGCACGATCGCCTTCCAGGCCCGCAACCGTGTGACGGGGGAGGTGGTGGAGCACCGCCCCGATTTCATCCAGCCCACCGCCAGCGTCGCCAAGCTGATGGTCCTGGTCGAGACCTTTCGCCGGGTGGAGGAGGGATCGGTGGCTCTGGACGAGCCCTTGGGGGTTCGGGCCGAGCACCGGCTGGGGGGCGCGGGGGTGCTCCACCTGCTGGGGCGGGCGGCGGCGCCGTCGCTGGGGGACGGCGTGCTCCTGATGATCGCCCTCAGCGACAACACCGCCACCAACGCGCTGCTCGACCGCCTCGGGGGCGCCGAGGTGGTCACCCACACGATGCGGGCGAGGCTCGGCCTGGCCACCCTGCGGGTGAACCGGCCGATCTCCTTCGACCCCCTCGTGGAGGCAACAGAGCCGTTCGGAGTGGGCTCCCCGGCCGAGCTGGTCGAGCTGGTGGATCGGATCGTCGGCGAGCGGCTCTGGAGCCCGGCCGCGTCGCGGGCGATGCTGGCGATCCTGCGCGAGCAGCGCCACCTCGACCAGGCCGCCCGCTACCTCGATGCCGTCGAGCTGGAGCCGGGACCGGGGGAGCTTCCGCGCTGCCGGGTGGCGGGCAAGACCGGCTGGGACCACGGGCTGCGCAGCGACGTCGGGGTGGTCGAGTTCGCGGGCGGGGGCGGGTTCGTCTATGCCCTCTGCACCTCCGGCTGCCGGGATCGCACCCCCGGCCTCGACCACGAGGCCAGCCTGCTGCACGGCCGGATCGCCCGCCAGCTGGTGCTGCGGTGGTGGCCCCGCGAGCGCGGGCCGGCCCCGGTCCGGTGGGGAGCGGGGGAGCCGGCCGCCCGGTAGCCGAGCGCGGCCGAGGTCCGCGCCGCCCCGGCGCCGACCGCCCCGAGGGCGCAGGCGACGTGGCCCCGATCGACCGGTGCCCCCGCCGCGTCGCGCATCGACCGCTCCTGCCCCGCGCTGTGCTGGAGATGCTGGTCGAGGCGCTCGGGGGCGCGCCGGCCGAGCGCCTCGACGGCGGCCAGGGGTCCCTGCCGTTGCCGGGGGCGCGGGCGATCACCGCACGCCCCCGACCCGGGGCCGGACCCCATCCTGTCGGGCCCGCCGGCGCCACCGCGGGGCGGGCGCCCGGCTCCTGGGGGGCCTGCGCCGGGGGGGCTCAGCTCTCCGGTCCGCCCGGGTGACCGCCGCGATCCCGCCGCCCCCGGCGGTGCGCGCGGAGCTTGCCTACCCCGTCCCCGGGCAGCTGGTCAGCCCCTGGCAGTTGTTCGGCTGGTTGCCGCTCACCTCGGTGCCGGGCCCCGCGGTCACAGTTCCCCCAAGGTTGAGCACTCCCCCGCCCCCGGCCGCGGCGCGGTTGTCCCGCACCACGGTGCGGGTGAGCACCAGCACGCCGCCGGCGTTGGCGATGCCCCCCCCGCCGGAGCTGGAGCGATTGCCGCTGACCGTCACCGTCACCAGGTCGGCGACGCCATAGTTGAGCAGGCCCCCGGCGCCGAGGTTGCCGCTCAGGGTGGAGTCCACCAGCTGGAGCTGGGCAGGATCGCCCGGATGGCCCTGGTTGTAGACGCCGCCGTCCTGGTTGCCGCTGATGCGACTGCCGCTGACCAGGAGCCGGACGCCGTAGTTGTCGAAGATCCCGCCGCGACCGGTGGAGTTGTCCGCTATCGTGGTCCCGCTCACGGTGACCACCGCGCCCACGTCACTGTAGAGGGTCCCGTACCCGGTCGGATCCCCGCACGGCGGCAGGCAGCCGTTGCTCTCGAGCGTCGACCCCCGGATCACGACGTGGGCGGCCTCGTCATCGACGGCGGCGCCGTAGCGAGCCTGGTTGCCGCTGAGCAGGGTGGCGGACATGGTCATGCTGCTGCCGGCCGCGTTGTAGACGGCGCCGCCGCCGTAGGGCAGCTCGCCCCGGCCGGCGGTGTTGGCCTCCAGGCGGCTGGAGGTGACCGTCAGCGCCCCCACGTTGAGGATGCCGCCGCCGTTGTTGCCGGCATGGTTGCCGCTGATCTGGGAGGACTGGATCGACAGGGTGCCCCGGTTGAGGATGCCTCCGCCGATGTGCTGGGCTGAGTTGCCGACGACCTGGGCGTCCACCAGGACGACGCGGCCGCGCGCGCCGCCGATCGCCTGGTTGAAGATGCCGCCGCCGCTGCTGTCGAGCGACCCCGTGCGATTGTCCGCCACGGTCGAGTCGCTCACCACCAGCGTGGCCGCGTGGTGGTTGTAGATCCCGCCGCCGTCACTGGTGCCGGGGCCGCCGTTCCGGTCCACCTGGCTGTGGTCCTCGAGGCGGATCACGCCCTGGTGGTTGTTCATGAGCCCGCCACCTTCGAAGCCGCTGTTCTGGGTGACGCTGCTGGCGACCAGGGTCAGCCGACCGGTGTTGTAAATCCCGCCGGCGTTGATCGTGTGGTGAGACACAGCGGTCAGCTGGCAGCTGCCGTCGGCGGCGGGACCGGGGCGACCCGGTCCCGGCATGAGGGCGCAGCCGTTGTGGCTGACTGCGACCTGCTCCAGGGTGAGCGTCCCCGCCGTGTGGATGCCGGCCCCGGTTCCCACCAGGCCGCCGGGGTCGCCGCTCAGCCCGCCCGTCACCGTGAGCCGGGCCAGGGTGACATCGGCCGCGGGGCCGATCGTGACCACCGACTGGGTGGTGGTCGGGGCCAGCACCGTGGCGCCGGTCCCGCTGCCCCACAGGGTCACCGGCTCGGGGCGGCTGATGTCGAGATTGGTCCGGTAGCGGCCGGGGCCCAGGCAGATGACCCATCCGCCCCGCCCCCGGGGGGCGGCGGACAGCGCCACGGTCAGGGCCGCCGCAGTCCCCACCCGGGTCGTGCAGGCCCGCGCCGCGAGTTCGCGCACCGGGATCGGCGCGGGCCCCGCCCCGATCCCGGCCGCGGCGAGCAGCAGGCCGGCGGCGACCCCGGCGGCCCCGGCACGGCGCCGCGCACGCGTGGAGCTCGGGGCGGTCCGGGCACGGCGGCGCCGGGATGCTGCGCTCATGGTCCCCAGTCGTAGCACGCCGGAGGGCCGGCCCCGATCGCCGTCCCGCGACGGGATCGTGACGGATGGGGCCGCGACCCAGGGCGGGCGGACGGTGGCGCGCTCTCCCCGATTGCCCGACCCGCCCCGGTGGGGGAGGGGACCCGGCCCGCGCGGTCGCGGAGCCGAGCGCTGAGGCGGTCAGGATCCGGGCGCCCGCCGTCGGGCAGGCCCCCGCGACCGCAGCCCTACCGGCCCGCCGGGTCCCCGCGCCTCCCGCTGATGAGGTCGGCGACCAGGCCGGTCCACCCGGTCTGGTGGGAAGCCCCAAGGCCCTTGCCGGAGTCGCCGTGGAAGTACTCGTGGAAGGGGAGCAGGTCATTCCAGACCGGATCCTGCTGAAACAGGCGCTCGTCACCGAACACGGGGCGACGTCCGCTGGCGTCCCGCAGGAACAGCGACACCAGTCGCGACCGCAGCTCGGACACCACCTGGGCCAGGGTCAGCAGGCGCCCGGATCCGGTCGGGCACTCGACTGTGAAGTCATCCCCGAGATAGGCGTGGAAACGCCTCAGCCCCTCCAGGATCAGGTAGTTGAGGGGAAACCAGACCGGGCCGCGCCAGTTGGAGTTGCCGCCGAAGAGCCCGGAGGTCGACTCGCCCGGCTCGTAATCCACCCGCGCGGTGGTGCCTCCCAGGTCGAGCACCAACGGGTTCTCCAGGTGGGAGCGTGACACCGCCCGCAGCCCGTGGGGGGAGAGAAACTCGGACTCGTCCAGCATCCGCTGCAGGATCCGGCGCAGCCGCGTCGGATCGACGATCGAGAGCAGCCGCCGGTCCCGCTGCCCGGGACGATGGATGTGGCCCACCACGTCATCGATGCCGGGCTGATGGTGGGTGTACCAGTCCATCCGCCGCCGGAAGTCGTGCAGGTGGCGGATCGACTCCGGTCGCAGCACGGTGACCGCCGCCAGCGGCACCAGCCCCACCGCCGAGCGCACCCGCAGGGGGATCCGCTCGCCGGTGGCGCGGTGCAGCACGTCGTAGTAGAAGCCGTCCTGCTCGTCCCACAGCCCCTGCTGGTTCATCGCCTGCGCGATCAGGGTGAAGTGCTCGAAGAACTTGGTGGCGATGTCCTCGTAGGTGTGGTCCTGCTCGGCCAGCCGGAGCGCGATCTCGAGCAGGTTCTGGCAGTACATTGCCATCCAGGCGGTCCCGTCCGACTGCTCCAGATGGCCGTCCACCGGCAGCGCGGCGGAGCGGTCGAAGGGGCCGATGTTGTCGAGCCCGAGAAATCCTCCCTCGAAGACGTTGTGCCCCTCGGCGTCCTTGCGATTCACCCACCAGGTGAAGTTGAGCAGGAGCTTGTGGAAGATCCGCTCCAGGAAGTCGTGGTCCTGGGCGCCGTCGATCTCGAACACCCGCAGCGCCGCCCACGCCTGCACCGGCGGATTGACGTCGCCCAGCGCCCACTCGTACGCGGGCAGCTGGCCCGAGGGATGCATGTACCACTCCCGTCCCAGCAGGATCAGCTGCGACTTGGCGAACTCGGGGTCGAGGTGGGCCAACGCGACGCAGTGGAAGGCGAGATCCCAGGCGGCGTACCAGGGGTACTCCCAGGTGTCCGGCATCGAAATCACGTCCCGGTTGTCGAGGTGCAGCCAGGTGTGGTTGCGTCCCAGCCAGCGGCTCGCGGGCGGCGTCGGCTGGGCTGGGTCGCCGGTCAGCCAGCGGCGCACCTCGTAGTGGTAGTACTGCTTGCTCCACAGCATTCCGCTGAATGCCTGCCGCATCACCTGCGCCTCGTCTGCGCTCGCGTCGGCCGGGGTCAGGGCCTGGTAGAACTGGTCGGTCTCCTCCCGGCGACGGCTGATGATCTGGTCGGCGTCCTCGCCCAGGCCCCCGGCCGTCTCCCGCAGCCGCAGGCGCACGCTGGCGGTGCCTCCCGCCGCCAGCGTGAGCCGGTACCACAGGGCCGCCTTGGTGCCCTGGTGAGCCGGACTGACGGTGGCCAGCCCGTGCACCACGTGGTCCTGGATCCCGTCCTTGGGGAACGGACGCTGACAGCTGACCCCGTAGAGGCGCTCGAAGTTGGTCTCGTTCTCGCAGAAGAGCGGGGTCGGCTCGCCGTCCCAGCCGAGCCAGCGGGTTCCCAGCTCCCAGTGGTCCGCGCGCAGCAATCGCCCCTCCAGGCTGACTCGCGGGCGGCGGCTGTCCGGCCCCCACGACCAGGTGTTGCGGAACCACAAGGTGGGCAGCAGGTGCAGGGTCTGGGGCTCGGGACCGTGGTTGGTGGCGTCGATTCGCACCACGATGTCCTCGGGTCCGGCCTTGGCGTAGGTGGCGGTGACCGCGAAGGTCTTGCCCTCAGAGAAGATGCCGGTGTCGACCAGCTCGTACTCGGGGTCGAGCCGGCCGCGGCGGCGATTCTCGTCCACTAGCAGCTGGTACGGGTAGGCGGCCTGGGGGTAGTGGTAGCGCCAGCGCATGTAGGAGTGGGTCGGGGTGGCGTCCAGGTACCACCAGTACTCCTTGACGTCCTCGCCATGATTGCCCTGGTTGCCGGTCAGCCCGAAGAGCCGCTCCTTGAGGATCGGGTCACGTCCGTTCCACATCGCGAGCGCCAGGCACAGCGTCTGACGGTCGTCGCAGAGACCGCCCAGGCCATCCTCGCTCCAGCGATAGGCGCGCGAGCGCGCCTGGTCGTGCGGGAACGACTCCCAGGCCCGCCCGTCGGGGCTGTAGTCCTCGCGGACCGTGCCCCAGGCCCGCTCGCTGAGGTACGGTCCCCAGTGGCGCCAGGGGGCGCGCCCGCGGGGGACCTCCAGCAGCCGGCGACGCTCCGGATCCATCGCCAGGCATGGTACGGCCGGGGGCTGCGACCTCATGGCAGGCCGGGGCTCGCCGGCTTCGGCCGGGTGGGGGCCGCGACGCGAGCCGAGCAGCGGGATGGCCGCTCCCTGCCGGATGACGAGCTCGTCCCAGTCCCCCATCAACCCGCGACGCAGGGCCGGCGGGTGTCGTCGCCGGGGTCCCGCTCGCGGGCCGGCGCGTTCGCGGCCGGTAGCGCCGGCAGGGTGGTGGCACTCCGCGGGCCGCCGGCGACCCGCGAGGGGCTGGCCGCGTCCGCCGCCGGGGGAGGGGACCGCGGCTGACCCGGGGAGCGTGAATTGTCCCTCGGCCAGCAGCCGCTGCCGCTCCCGGCATCCTCCGTGCACGGCGGCGGCCCGCCCCGCCCGGGGGCGACCTCGGGCGGGCGCAGCCCGTCTGGACCCGGCGGCGGAGCGAGGTCGCGCCGACTCACGTGCCCCTCCCCATGCCACCCGCCAAGCGGCCATCGGGTCAGGGCCGCACCTTCCCCGGAGCGCCGTTGAC
>Ga0307372_10009637_pt1 | contig 13259 bp, 10 predicted proteins | sample OX1MG_FD_202533 | JGI IMG/M metagenome (GOLD analysis project Ga0307372, IMG submission 202533) | Soil microbial communities from Risofladan, Vaasa, Finland - OX-1 | ecosystem: Environmental > Terrestrial > Soil > Coastal area > Acid sulfate soil | place: Finland: Risofladan, Vaasa | collected...
GTCGAACGACGTTTCCGTACGTGCCCGCGCTCAACGCGATCACTCCTTGCTGGTTGCAGTAGTTCACGATGGCCTTCGCGGCGGCGGCGTTGGGATTCATCGTGCCGGGTTCGATGAGCTCGATCGCCACCATGGCGCCGCGCCCACGCACGTCGCCGATAATGGCGACGTCTTGCTGCAGCGTACGAAGGATGGCCAACATCGTGGTGCCGAGGGCTCGCGCTCGCTCGGCCAAGTTCTGGTCGCGCAACGTCGCGATCGTCGCGAGTGCCGCGGCTATGGCGACGGGGTTTCCGCCGTAGGTGCCACCGAGGCCGCCTTCGTGGACCGCGTTCATCAACTCGGCTCGTCCCGTCACGGCGGCGAGCGGCATGCCCCCCGCGAGTCCCTTGGCCGTCGTCACGAGGTCGGGAATGACGCCTTCGTGGTTGACCGCGAACCAGTCGCCGGTGCGGCAAAAGCCGCTTTGAATCTCGTCAGCGATGAAGACGACGCCCTTGTCCTTGGTCCATGACGACAGCGCCGGCAAGAAGCCATCGGCCGGCACGATGAAGCCGCCTTCGCCCTGAATGGGCTCGATCAGCAACGCGGCGACGTTGTCGGCGCCGACCTGGGTTTCAATGAGGCGAATGGCTTGAGCGGCGGCGTCGGCGCCGCTGAGCCCGTCGCGGAAGGGATAGCTCATCGGCACGCGGTAGATCTCGGGTGCGAAGGGTCCGAAGCGGTCTTTGTAGGGCATGTTCTTGGACGTGAGGGCCATCGTCAAGTTCGTGCGGCCGTGGTAGGCGTGGTCGAAGACGACGATCGCGGGGCGCCCCGTCGCCAGGCGCGCCACCTTGACGGCGTTCTCGACGGCTTCGGCACCAGAATTAAAGAGTGCGCTGGTCTTGGCGAAATCGCCCGGTGTCAACTTGGCGAGTTCTTCACAGACCTCTACGTAACTCTCATAGGGGGTGACCATGAAACAAGTGTGGGTGAAGTTCGCGACCGCTTCGCTTACCGCGTCGACGAGCGCCGGTACCGCGTGACCAATGGAGGTCACCGCAATTCCTGAACCGAGGTCGAGCAAGCGGTTGCCGTCGACGTCTTGGAGGATCGCGCCCTCGCCGCGCTCGATGTAGACCGGAAAGCCCTGGGTCAGGCCGTGGCTGACGACGGCTCGACGTCGCGCGTGCAGGGCCTGAGACTTGGGCCCGGGGATTTCGGTGACGACTCGACGTTCGGTGCCGATGGACGATTCGATGGAAGAAACCATGGTGCGCTCCTGGAATGATCCGCGCGACGCGGACCCCTTTATCGTACTTCGCCCTTTCGCCAGGTCGTTCGTGACGAAGAAACGGGTGACCGAAGTCACCCGTTTCTCGCTGGCGGAGGAGGTGGGATTTGAACCCACGGTGCCCGTAGACACAGCAGTTTTCGAGACTGCCCGATTCGGCCGCTCTCGCACCCCTCCGTCTTCGAGTCTACAACGAGCCCCTCGCCCAACTTTTGGGTCCGGTCCGTCTGGCTACGCTCGGCGAGATGGATAGCGACGAGCGATTCATGCGCGTGGCCCTCGAGGCGGCGGCCCTGGCCGCGGCGCACGATGACGTGCCGGTTGGTTGCGTGCTGGTACGCGACGATGAGATCATCGCCATTGGCGAGAACCGGCGTGAAGTGGACGCCGACCCGACCGCCCACGCCGAGATGGTCGCGTTGCGCCGTGCCGCGCTGGCCGAACTGCATTGGCGCATGGACGGCGTCACGGCGTACGTGACCCTGGAGCCGTGCGTGATGTGCGCGGGCGCACTCTTGAACGCTCGCGTGTCGCGCGTCGTGATCGGCGCGATGGACGAAAAGGCCGGCGCCGTGGGATCGCGCTACAACTTGTTGAGCGACCCACGACTACTGCACGAGGCGAAACTGACCTACGACGTGTTGAACGAGGAGTCCGCCGCGCTGCTCCGCGAGTTCTTCGCGGCTCGCCGCGGCTAGAACGCCCTCCAGGCACGGTTCCCCGCGGCGTTGTCGTTGGCGCGTTCGCGCCGCACGGAGCAGCGAGAGCGTTCTACGTCGTGGCGGCGTAAGGCAGTGTTTCCTTTGTGGCGTGACGCCGATGACGCCGCCGCGTCAGGGTTATCCCCTATGGAACGCTCAGCCAGGTTGGTTTAGCCTCCTGAAAGATCAACCGGTCTCCCAATGAGAAGGAAGCCTTTATGAGTGCACCCACTCTCGATGACGCCACTCGTTCGGACGCTTCGCAGAGCCCGTGGGCCGTCGAGACCCACGGGCTGACCAAGCGATTTGGTGACAACGTGGCGGTGAACGACGTTGAACTGCTCGTGCCGCGAGGGTGCGCCTTTGGCTATCTGGGTCCCAACGGCGCGGGAAAGACGACGCTTATTCGCGTCCTCTTGGGACTCACCCACGCCGACGCGGGGACGATGTCGCTGCTCGGCATCCCGGTCCCTCGCCATCGCCCCCAGGCACTCGCACGAGTGGGGGCGATAGTCGATGAGCCCCGTTTTCATGGTCACCTCTCGGGCCGCGACAATCTTCGAATTTTGGCCGCGGCCCGCGAGCCGGCGGCACGCGCGCGTATCGACGCGTCACTCGAGCGAGTGGGCATGTCCCAGCGGGCGAATGATCGAGTGTCGAAGTATTCGATGGGTATGCGCCAACGCCTCGGCGTCGCGGCGTGCCTGCTCGGGGATCCACAGTTGTTGGTGCTCGATGAGCCAATGAACGGACTCGACCCAGCCGGCATGCACGAGATGCGCGACATGATTCTGTCGCTGGTCTCCGAGGGTCGCACCGTGATGCTCTCGTCACACTTGCTCGATGAGGTGGAACGGACCTGCGACGCGGTCGCGATCGTGGACCGTGGCCGAGTCATTCGACAAGGTCCCATCGCGGAACTCTTGGCCGGAGCGACGATGCAGTTGCAGGTGGAGTGCTCGTCACCCGAACGCGCGCGTGACGTCCTCGCTGTTAGGGCGCTCGCCACGCAGATTGAGCTGGAGGCGTCAGGATTGGCCATTCATCTCGCCGCCGGTACCGAGCGCAGCGTCATCGCGGAAATCAATCGATTGCTGGTCGAAGACGGCATCGCGGTCTATCGCCTCCAGGAGATGCAGGTCTCGCTCGAATCGTGGTTCTTGGAAGTGACGAGCCGCTTAGGAGAGTCCACGTGAGCACCGACGTACATAGCGCCCCGGGTCCTTCGCGGTCGTCAGCGCGGACCTCGGCCGCTGATCGTCGAGGATCGTGGCTGCCGACGGGTTCGATGATCGCGACGAGGATCTTGGAACTTCGTAAGCGCCGCGGACTCATGGCGGCGCTCATCGTGGTCAATATCGGCTTGCCCGCAATCTTCTTGCTCGTGCGATTGATAGCGCACGCCGTGGCGCCGAAGTCCTACGGACCGGCCGGCGGCTACGACATCTTCACCGCGCTGGTCGCCGGTGTCATGTACGGCTTCGGCTTCATCGTCGCGGCCACGCTGGGTTGTTCGGCGGGATCGACCGACTTGACCGAAGGCATGTTTCGACATCTGGTCATCACGGGTCGCTCGCGTCTGGCCCTCTACTTCGCGCGCATTCCCGCCGGGCTCGCGATCATCGTTCCCTTGGTCGCGACGGGCTTTACGATCGTGTGCGCGGTGTGCGTCTTCGCCGCGCCAGCGAAGCTCAACTACCAAGGCGTCAACGTGCCTGCCGGGCTGTCGGCTTCGAGTTTTGAGAATTGGGCGGCGAGCCATCCCAAAGAAGTGGTCTGTGGTTTTCCCTCGCGCGGCCCCATTGGGGTTCCCTGCGGCATCAAACCCAACGGGACGATTGTTACTCCTCCGGGTACGAGCGGTTTTAAGAACATCACCCCGGCCCAGTTAAAGAATGACGCCGTCTTGATCGCCAAGCAGGACTACGTGGACTACTCGCAACACTTCCTCACCCCGTCGACCTCGCTCATGATCGACGCGGGGCTGTGGATCGAACTTGAGGCCATCATTGGCTTCATCGTGGGACTCGGACTTTCGTCACTGATGGGTCAAAGGACCCTCCCCGTGGTCTTGATGATCGTGCTCGAGATCATCCTCACGCCGCTCTTGACGCACTCGGTCATTCCCCACATGATCAACGTCCAGCGCGGCATTGTCGGCCTCGCGACCGCGCACCTAGAACCGGGTGGCCTGCCGCACGTCTTTGGCGGTGGCGGTGGCGGAGGTGGGGGAGGAATGTCGTCACTGGTACCCGAAAGCACACTGTCGGCGTCGCTCGTCATCGTCGGGTGGCTAGTGGTGTGGACGGCCCTCGGGGCTTGGCGAATGGCGAAACGCGACGCCTGAGCGTGTAGGACCCCTGCGCCGGGGTCGAGATTGGTCGCGTGCGCCGCGACGTGGACCGTCGCGGCGAAGCTGCGGCGATGAGTCCAGCATCACCACGTCACTCACGAGGTTGTTACTTCAGCGAATCGCGCCAGGTCCGACCTTCGTTGGAAGAGACGATCAATTTCGAACTCGTGGGCGACGTCTGGACGATCGCGGCGCCCAGACGGGGAGAAGCGAAGGTGACGGACTGAATCGTTCCAGACATTGCGCTCGTTGGCGTTGCGAGCACCGACGTCCAGGTCCGACCTTCGTTGCTCGACAAGTACAGATGGTCACTCGACTTCTGGTCCTGGGGAACCACCTTGGCGACGAGGATTACCCCGGGGGCGGGCGACGCCGGGAGTCCGGGAACTGGGCTGAGCCACTGAGAGGAGTGGTCGACGACGACACGCGAGGTGGGCTTGAACGTCAGCCCCGCGTTTTGTGAAGCGAAGACCCAGTTCGAGCCCAATTTTAAATAGTGCGGCGTCGTGGGAGCGACGTCGGCCCCGTAGCCGCCAATAGTGCAGACGTCGATGAGCGTCGTCGCACTCGTCGCGACGGGAACCGCGAAGGCACTTCCGACGCTGGTGCACGGCGCGGTCCACTTGACCCAACGGCCTGAACTCGTCAGGCGCGCGCTGCCGGTGGTGGCGCGGTCATTACCCACCATCAGCCAACCGTTCGCGCCCTTGAAGATAAGGGCGCCTTGCATCGCCGTTCCCCCGGCCGCGGCGTAGAGGGTGGGAGTGGCGACGCGTTGCCACGAATTGCTCCCGGCCGGGGATCGCCAGAGCCCGAAGGTTTGACTCGCCCGCCACGCCATCGCGTACACCTCGCCTTGATGGGCGCTGACGGCAAGGACGTTGAACTTCATTCCGAGTGATCGCGCCGGAAGCGAAGACCACGTCGCACCACCATCGTGGGTCGACCAAAGTTCGGCCACCGGCGTGACGTAGGTGCCGGTGCTCGACAGGCCGGGTTGCACGGAGCCGTAGAGCCAGCCATCTTTGGCGTTAGCGAAGTAGAGGTTCAACGAAACGAAGGGGAAGTAGTCAGAGATGTTCTCACTCGTCAGGTGTTGAAGCACGACAGGCAGAGGGAGGGACGTCCACGACCGGCCCTCGTTCGAGGTTCTTTCCAGATTGACGCACAAGCCGGCTTGGCAGGGCTGCTTCGCCAAGGCCCAGCCTTCGCCCGAAGCGAGAAAGGACACCGACACCGGCGACGACTTCGTAGAGGTAATCGATCCGACGCTTGGCGACGTCGCCACCATTGCCGCCACGGCGGTGGTGGCCAAGGTGAGCGTTGCGACGAGGCGACGCGCGAAAAGGAAGTATCCGTTGTGAGGCCGTTTCACGTCTTCAGTATGGTCCGGGCACTAGCCCGATGTTGGTGCGCCCGGAGCCGTCGCTTACGCCGTATCGATCCTTTGGAGGGGCCCTCTCGAACAGTTGGGAGTTCACTCGCGCCCGGGTTCCTTGGCCCAGTGTTTTCGATACTCTGTCGTCGTCACCACGGCGGGGCTACAGCGAAAATCTGGAACTTCTCCGCACGATTCAGAACAAGTCGACCACACGGTTTCGCAGGGTTTCGTTGCTTTCAGGTATCGATACGTGCAGTCGGGGGCGTCGAGGCAAGTCGAAGGTGCTCCAGGTTCAGCCGAGGATCTCGACCGTGGTCGCGTCCAAAAAACCAACCGCGCACCGCGTCTTGAGGGTCGCGGTGCGCGGTTGAAATGCGGCTCGAGGTTCGAGCCGTAGGTGGCTAGGCCGTGATACTCGACGCGATGACCACCGACGACGACTTGCCGGCGTACTTGCCCGTCACCGAGACAATGGCACCCTTGACGAGGGAAGCTGAAGTGCCCTTCTTGAACGTCGTGGCAGAAGTGAAGCTGGCGCGGTAGGTCTTGGCACCGACCTTGAACCAGAAGGCACCCTTCGTGATGTTCACCTTGACCACACTGCCGGTCAAGGAAACAGTGGCCTTGACGGCGGGGTGGGCCTTGACAGCGGCGTGGGCCTTGGCGGCGTGGTGAACCTTCGTTGACGCGCTGGCGGAAGTCGTGGCAATGGTTCCGAGGCCGAGTGAACCGACCGCGAGGACTACCGGAAGTACAACCTTGGCAAACTTGTAATTCATGATGTGTTCTCCTTGTTACTTAGGTGGATGAATGGGTCACTCGACTCCGTTTTTCGGGGTCGAACGAACCTTCTTTTCGAAGATATCGAGCACCACTACTTCGTGACACGCGGTTTCATCCAAGAAACAGCAAAGGTTTTGTCTCGCCGCCGCCGAGTAATGATCGCCTTACGAAATTCTCGAAGCACTCTTATGAAAAGGCGGCCGCGATAGTTGTCGCTTCGTCCGCGCAACTCTCGGAGACCGAGATCATCCAAGTGCGACCGATACGTTGATGAACGCGGCTATGGCGCTAGACGCAAGAACACGGTTGCATCGATGCCGCCGCCGGGCGCCTCACGGAGCTCAATTGATCCGCCCGATAAGCGAACCAGTTGGTCGACGATGGCGAGACCGAGGCCCGATCCTTCGCCATCGTTGTTACGACTCCGCCAGAAGCGACGAATTGCGAGTTCGCGATTGGTGGCGTCGAGGCCGACGCCCGTGTCAATGACGTGAAATTCTGCGTGGGCATCCATTTTGGAAACCACGACGAGGATGCGCCCACCCGCGTGCGTCGCGTCGAAGGCATTCGAAAGGAGGTTGTCAAATACCTGTTCGAGCACCCCGGCAATGGCAAGGACCCTGATCCCACTGGGTGCGGTGACCGTGAGGTCTAAACCGTGCTCAACGGCGAGCGGTCTCCAGAAAGCGACGCGACTCTGCGCGACGTCGCTGAGGTCCACCGCCGCGAGGATGGGGGGGCGCGATTCGTTGCGCGCCAATTCGAGCAGCGACTCTACGAGGCGATTGAGACGCCCCACTTCAGTGAGGACCAGCGCGAATTCTTCGGGCGCGGGCCGCTCCTCGCCGTGTTGGAGGTTCTCTAGGTGCAATTGCAGAGCCGTCAGTGGCGTGCGCAGTTGATGCGACGCGTCTTCGACGAATGTCTTTTGTACCGCCAGCAGGTCGATGAGTCGCGACGAGGTGGCATTGATCGTTTCGGCCAGGCGGCGAAGTTCTGGTGGTCCAATTGTGACTGGCGCCCGGACCCCCAATTGACCCTTGCCGATGGCGTCGACCGCAGTAACTATCCGACGTAGCGGCCGGGTCAATGAATTCGAGATGAAGAGTCCGAAGGCGCAAGCCAGCAACAGCATCAAAATTCCGAATAGACCGAGGTTGCGCCAATTGCTGTGGATGATCTTGGTGACGACCGCGACGGGATCGGTCACAATCAATACAGCACCTTCAAGTGAGCGAATCGCGGAATGATCATCGCGTAACGGCAGGGCAACGTAGTACCGAGGTCCTTCAGCGGAGGAACCGGGAATAACCCCGGAAAGCTGACTGGAATGAACGGTCTGAGCGATGTGCGCCAGCTCTTTGTCAACGACGTGGTGGCTATTGCTGGAGATGAGAGTGGTCGTCCCCTGGATCACCAGAACCTGGCGTCCGGTCGTGCGTGCGTATGAACGCGCGAGCTTCACCGCCTCGACGAGTCGATTACGGCTGATGTCGTTGGTCAGGAGCGAGGATAAAGCCTTGGTGTCGCGCTTCAGTGCCGAGAGCGTGGAAGCATTCTCGTGGGCATCCAGGGTGAAACCAATGGGCACGATCAAAAGTGTCATCGCGATGAAGGCGAAGAGAATGAAGCCGAGGAGCAGTCGGTTTCTCATTGCGGTACGACGAGTCGAAAGCCGATGCCGCGAACAGCTTCAATAACTTCGGCAATCCCCAGCTTTCGCCGGAGCGATGCAACGTGTACGTCAATCATCTTGGTGGAGCCAAACCAGTTAGAACCCCAAATGTTGTCAAGCATCTCTTGTCGGGTGATTGTTGCACCAGGGTCGCGTGCGAGAAACTCGAGAATTCCGAACTCCTTTGGCGTGCAGGCTATCTCTTGGCCTACGACGGTGACCTTCCGAGTTCTTCGATCGATCTCAATCGGCCCAAGAACCTGAGTCATCGATCCCGCGTCTCGGGGTGAACTACGTCGTAGGACGGCGTTGATTCTCGCAACGAGTTCGCGAAAGCCAAAGGGCTTGACGACGTAGTCGTCGGCACCTAGTTCAAGGCCGGCGATTCGATCCTGCTCGGCACCTCTTGCCGTCACCATGATGATGGGTGCGCTCGACACGGCTCGCAGGCTTTGGAAAAGTTCGACGCCGTCTCGGTCGGGGAGTCCGAGGTCGAGCAGGATGAAGTCAACCGGCAGAGCGTTGAGAGCCTGGGCGGCCGTGCCTGCTCGGACCGGATCGAAGCCCTCTCGAGTGAGACCCTTTATGAGAGCCGAGCCGATTGCGTCATCGTCTTCAACCACGAGTACACGCATGCCTCATTATCTCCCATGCACCTTCGTCTCGTGCCCGCACGTGGTCGATTCTTAGGGTGAGAATCCGGTAAATGATTCGCGTACGTGCTCGATTGTTTCGACCGGTGCGAAGCAGCTCGAGGCGGGTTCTGCGTGCTCGGTGTCCAACACCGAACCATCCACTCACATGGTCGGGGAACGTCCGTTCGTGGCCGCGAGTGCAACGCCTTTCCAGGCTCGTCATGGTGCCCCTGACAAGGTTTGTGGAGGCAACCTTTGATCTCTCGACCGATCGTCTCTCCAGGTCGCTTTGTCTGATCCTTTGGTCCACCGCTGCTGGTGAATCGTGACCTCGAAGTATTGGATCGAGTTATCTCGCGTCGACGATCGAAATGACTCGATCATCGTGCGAGCGATCCTCGGAGTCAGTCTGGGAAGTCCGCCGGAGGAGCGACGTTCGGTGGGTCGTTTTCGTTGCGCCATCTCCGTGCCTCATCGGTGGATCGTCGAACGCACTGCCCACGAACGCAACCGACGACCCCTCGAAACCGTAACGCCGCATTCAAACGGGCCCATCTGGAGATTTTGTACAACATCGGTCCCACTGTTGTGAGGACGGCCTTGGCGGAGGAGGTGGGATTTGAACCCACGGAAGGTTTCCCTTCACACGATTTCCAATCGTGCCGATTCGGCCGCTCTCGCACTCCTCCATGGACACTCAACGTAAATCGAATGCCGGCTCGTTAGGCTACCCGAGTCTCTCGAGCGACTCTCCGGTAGCCTGGTATCGCCGAGATTGAAAGCGGTGGTCGGGTCCCGTGCGACGGCCGTTCGTGAACCGAGTCAGGGGCGGAAGCCAGCAGCTCTCAGCGGATTGTGTTGGGTGCCACGGATCGCCTGGCCACTGCTTTGGACCTCGGCGCGTCACGCTTCACCGTTAGCATCGTTACGTGAGTGAGCCTTCTTCGTTGACCTCTGTCGAGGGCGTGACTTCGCTCTACCGGCGCTTTCGCCCCGGACGCTTTAGCGAGCTTCGCGGGCAAGATCACGTGGTGCGAGCGCTTCAAGGCGCGGTGAAGAACGACCGCATCTCGCACGCCTATCTTTTTTCGGGCCCGCGCGGAACCGGCAAGACCACGACGGCGCGGGTCCTCGCCAAGGCCCTTAACTGCGAAGCGCCTGTCGATGGTGACGCCTGTGGCGCGTGCGCGAGTTGCGTCGCGATCGCCAAGGGAACGTCGCTCGACGTCGTTGAACTCGACGCCGCGTCGAACAACGGAGTCGACGATATCCGTGAGATCACCGCCGGCGCGTGGCACAACTCGCCCGGTACGTGGAAGGTCTACATCTTCGACGAAGTCCATCAACTTTCGAAGGCGGCCTCGGCGGCCCTTCTCAAAACCCTTGAGGAGCCGCCACCGCACGTGATCTTCGTCCTCGCGACGACCGACCCGCACAAGGTCATGCCGACCATTCGTTCTCGCACCCAGCATCTCGAGTTTCGACTCTTCGCGGGTGACACGCTGAGCGCGTTGTTGCACGAAGTCGATGGCGCGGCGGGTTTGGAGGCGGACGAGGCCACCATCGAGGCCGCGGTGCGCCTCGGGCGAGGCTCGGCCCGCGACGCCTTGAGCGCCCTCGACCAGCTCTTGGCGACGGGAGCGCTCGACGAAACCCAGCCCTCCTTTGATCCGCTGCTCGCCGCGCTCGTGGCCAGCGACGCCGTGGAGAGCCTGCGCGCGATCGCGGTTTTGAACCAAGAGGGTTGGGACCCCGAGCAGTTGTGTGAGAGCTTCGTCGCCGAGGTTCGTCAAATCTTCTTGCTCCAGGTGGCCCCCGAAGTGGCCGACGCCGTCGACGCTGATCGTGATCGCTTGGGCCATTGGGGTCAACAGTTGGGTCTCGCGCGCACCGTGCGCGTTATTGAGACGTTGGGTAAGGCCATTCGAGACATGAAGAGCGCCTCGGAGAAGATCGTCACGCTCGAGGTAGCGCTCGTTCGCCTCGTTCGCCCCGAGCTTGACTCAACCTATGAGTCGCTGGACGAGCGCCTCACCAAGCTCGAACGCGCCTCGCGCGTAGCACCCGCGCCGGTCCCGAGCGCGCCGGCGCCACCGTCACGGCCCATCGGCGCGAGTGCGCCGACGCCTCTCGCCGCTACGCGCGTTCCCGAGGTGGCCCCCGCCGTGGTCGAGCCCGTGGTCGAGCCAGTGGTCGAGCCAGTGGCCAGGGTGGTGGTGGCCCAGGAGGTGGCCGAAGCGACGGGCCCGCTGGTCTTTGAAGACGTCCGAGATCGATTCGTCCAACACGTCGTGCCGCGCACGTCGCGCTCCGCGCAACTGCTCCTTCGCTCGGCGCGCGTCGACGCGCTCTCGGGCACCAAGTTGACGATCGCGGTCGGTAGTGAAGAGGCCCGTCAAAACACCGAGATGATTGCCCAGGGCCTTCGCAGCGCGCTCGAGCACGAGTTCAAGACGGCGCTGCAGATCGCGTGGATCGTTGATCCTTCGCTCGCGAACGGTGCTCCCAGCGCCAAAAGCGCGGCGCCACAACCGGTGACGAATGAACACGACTTCATCGAGGACGACGGTCCGTCACTCGTCGTGGACTCCGCGGCCGAGCACTTGATCACCGAGATGTTCCCCGGATCTGAGGAGATTTCGTGAACTACCCCCCGGCCCTGCAAGCCGTGGTTGATGAGTTGGGTCGCTTCCCCGGGGTGGGTCCGAAGTCCGCTCAACGCATCGCCTTTTGGCTCATGCGCCAGCCAGGTGAAGACGTGGAGCGTCTGGCCGCGGCGCTGCGTGAGATGACCACGCGGCTCGCGTTTTGCGAGCGGTGCTGCAACGTCGCCGAAACCGGGGGACTCTGTACGATTTGCGCCGACGAGCGCCGCGACCAGACCATCATCTGCGTGGTGGAAAATCCGCCCGACGTCGTGGCCGTCGAGCGTTCGGGCGCTTTTCGCGGGACCTACCACGTGCTGCACGGCGTGCTCAATCCTCTCGAAGGGATAACGCCCGATCGCCTGCGGATCCAAGAGTTGCTGACGCGCCTGCACGGACCCGTGAAAGAGGTCATCCTCTGCTTTAACTCCAACGTCGAGGGCGACCACACCGCGATGTACTTGAGCCGTCTCTTGCAGGTTCCCGGTCTCGTGGTTTCCCAACCGGCCAGTGGCCTACCCGTCGGCGGCGACGTGGAGTTCGCCGACGACCTGACCTTGGGTCGAGCGCTTGAAGGACGCCGAGTCCTCAGCGACTAGGCGAAGTGCGCGATGCAAAACGCGCCGACCCCGAGGCAGTAGAGACCAAAGGGCGTCAGGGTCTTGGTCGTGAACCAGCGCACCAGGAATCGCACCGAAAAGTAGGCGGCGAAGGCAGCGAAAAGTGCCCCAACGAGGGTCTGGGTGCGCACGCCGTTGCCTAGGGAGCCCATCAGGTCGGGCAACTTCAACACGCCCGCGGCGAGGATGACCGGCGTGGCGAGAAGGAACGAAAACCGAGCCGACTCTTCGTGGTCGTAGCGTCCGAGCAGACCCGCCACCATGGAGACGCCGCTGCGCGAGATGCCCGCGAAAAGCGCAAGGATCTGCGAGGAGCCAATGGCGAAAGCCCCGAGGGGGGACATGGTCGCGAGGTGACGATGACGGGCGTGGCGGCCTTGGCCGCGGCGTAGCTGTTCGCCCACCAACAAGATCAGGCCGTTGATCGTGAGAAAGACGGCGGCGGCGAGGGGCTTGGCGAAGAGCACGCGGAGCTTCTTCTCAAAGACCACGCCGACCAGACCGACGGGGATGCTCGCCAAGACCAACATCGCGAGCAGGCGGTAGCGCGGATTGGTCCCGGGTGCGTTGAGCCGCCAGAGTGAGGACGCGCCTCTTTCTCGCGCGCCGCGCAGTTGAGCGACGAGCCCCGCGAAGAGTTCGATCCACGTACGTCGGTAGTACACCAGCAGGCCAAGGGCGGTGCCCACGTGGAGCCCCACGATGAAAGCGAGGAAGAACGACGTACTTTGGCTCTGGGCGCCGACCAGGTTATGCCAGCCGAGCAGGCTCGGGATCAGGACTGAGTGGCCGAGACTAGAGATTGGAAAGAGTTCGGTGACTCCCTGGAGCAGACCCATGACGACGGCCTGAAAGTAGGTCAACGGGCTCAGCACGCCCACAGGATAAACGCTGGGCCAAACTGTGTCGTGCGTTACCTCACGATCGTTCGCCACGCGAAGGCGACTCCCGCTCGCGCGGGCGCTTCGGATTTCGACCGGACGCTGAGTGAGCGCGGCGTCTCCCAGTGCGCTCGGCTACGCGCGTGGGCCAGTGACCTCGCGGAGCTCGGTCGATTCGGACCATGCGTCGCGCTCGTCAGTGCGGCGCGTCGCACGCAACAGACCTTCGAAATGGCCTTCGACGGAACGGCGCTCGTTCGAAGCGTGGAGGTGACCAATGACATCTACAACGGAGTGCGCGACGTCTCG
>Ga0307372_10009641_pt1 | contig 13253 bp, 9 predicted proteins | sample OX1MG_FD_202533 | JGI IMG/M metagenome (GOLD analysis project Ga0307372, IMG submission 202533) | Soil microbial communities from Risofladan, Vaasa, Finland - OX-1 | ecosystem: Environmental > Terrestrial > Soil > Coastal area > Acid sulfate soil | place: Finland: Risofladan, Vaasa | collected...
TGGTGGCGCCCGGTCGGACCTCCACCCGGGGCCCGTGCGCCTCGAGGGTCCAGGCGTCGCCGTCGACCTCGATCACGAGGGGCGGGGGCGCCAGCGTCTCGCAGGCCGACGCCACCAGGGCGCGGGCAGACGTTAGGGCGGCCGGGAGGTCGTGACCGAAGAACCGGAGGGGATCGACGACGGTCTCCTCGCCGTCGAGCCGGGTGCGCACGTCGACGCTCAAGTCCGTCCCCTTTCTGTTTCCGCCAAGCGCCACGGTAGCCCGGAGGGGAGGCCCGACGACGGGCCGTCACCGCCCGGCGGGTCACGGTGGCGACGGCCCGGTCGAGCTGCGCGGCGCGGCGGACGAACACCAAGACGATGTCGGCGCCGACGCCGAGGGAGCGCCGGGTCCGGACCCCTCGGGGAGGTCCGGCACGGCCCACCCCCGGGGGGCGCCGACGAGCGCCACGACGTGGCCGGGGCGGATCCCGAGCTTCGGGGCGAGCGGCGTGCCCGAGTAGCCGGCCGCGCCCGGCGAGGAGCTCACGGGCCCGGCGGCGGGCTCACGGGCCCGGCGGCGGGCTCACGGGCCCGGCGGCGGGCTCACGGGCCCGGCGGCGGGCTCACCGGCCCGGCGGCGGGCTCACCGGCCCGGCGGCGGGTCCCACGGTCGCCGGCGCATGGCCAGGCCACCGGTGCCGCGCCAGAAGCCCTCGGCGCGGTACAGGCCGACACCTTCGTCCGACGCGTGGAGCTCCACGTTGTCGACCCCCCGGTCCTCGAACCAGTCGAGCAGCCCGAGCAGCACCGCCCGGCCGAGCCCGCGACGGCGGAAGGCGGGGTCGGTGGACATCCACTGGACGTAGCCCACCCGGGCGTCGGCGTGCCACGGATTGGGCAGGCGCTCGGTGATCGTCCCCGCCCCGCACGCCACCAGCCGGCCCGGCGCGCCCGGGTCACCGGCGACGATCACGGTCAGGTCCGCGCCCAGTCGCGTCCGCACCACGCGTTGCGCGCCGCGGCGCCACCGGGCCCAGGCGTCATCGGTGCACCGCGCGCCGAGGGCGCGGTACATGAGCTCCGCCAGCCGGGCGATCTCGGGGGCGTCGTCAGGGCGCGCCGACCGCACCGGCGGGGCGGCGTCGGGTCCGGGCACGCGGGCGGGGCCCGGCGCCTACTGGCGGCGTGGGATGCGGCGGACGCCGGGGATGCCCGCACCCACCGGCTCGGGCTCGTCGAGCTCGATGCGGACCGGCACCGGGGTGGGGTCGAGCTCCGCCGGGCTGTCGCCGGGGCGGGGATCGGTGGGGATGCTCTCGTACTCCCCCTCGGGGCTCCGGGTGATGACCACGGCACGCTTGCGCCTGCCGATCCCGGGCACGCCCGACATCTCCCGGCACAGGTAGTAGGCGAAGAAGCCGGCGACGGCGGGGACCACGAAGACCGCGAACCGGAAGAACCACAGGACCTCGTTGAGCGAGACCTCGAAGTAGTTGGCCAGGACGTCGGTGGAGCTGGCGGCGAACAGGGTGAAGAAGAAGGCCAGCGCGGCCACCCCGACGGCGGTGCGCCGCGGCTTGTCGCGGGGTCGGTCGAGGAGGTTGTGCTCGGCGCGGTCCCCGGAGAGCTTCGCCTCGAGGGAGGGCCAGGCGTAGAAGAGGGTGAAGCACAGGCCCGGGAAGATCACCGCCGGGAAGGTGACGACGAACGGGATGGTGTGGCCGAAGGCGTGGAACGACCACGGGGGCATGATCCGCAGCGCCCCGTCGAGCCAGCCCATGTACCAGTCGGGCTGCACGGCGTAGCTGATCTTGTACGGCTCGTACTGGCCGAACTGCCAGATGGGGTTGATCTGGGCGAGCCCCCCGAGGGCCCACAGCACCCCGGCGGTCACGAACAGGAAGCCCGTCGTCTTGAAGATGAACGTGGGGTACATGGGCGACCCCACCACGTTCTTCTCGGTGCGGCCGTGGCCGGGGAACTGCGTGTGCTTCTGGCGCACGAGCAGGCCCAGGTGCGCGGCGATGAGGCCGCCGATCACCGCCGGCAGGACGAGCACGTGGATGATGAACAGGCGCGGGATGATGGAGCCGTCGCCGGGGAAGTTCCCGCCGAAGAGGAACGTGGCCAGGTAGGTGCCCACGACCGGCACCGACAGCACGATCGAGAACATGATGCGCAGGCCCGTCCCCGACACCAGGTCGTCGGGCAGCGAGTAGCCGAGGAACCCGTTCGCCAGGGCCAGGGTCAACAGCGTCACCCCGATCATCCAGTTGAGCTCGCGGGGCTTTCGGAAGGCGCCGGTGAAGAAGATGCGGCACATGTGCACGGCGATGGCGCCCACGAAGACATCGGCCGCCCAGTGGTGCATCTGGCGGATGACGAGGCCGCTGCGCACCTTGAAGGAGAGGTCCACCGTCGACGCGAAGGCCGCCGACACGCGCGCCCCGCGCAACGGTGCGTACACCCCGTGGTAGATGAGCTCGTTGGCGGACGGCACGAAGTAGAGGCTGAGGAACACGCCCGTGGCGATCAGCACCACGAACGAGTAGAGGGCGATCTCGCCGAGGAGGAACGACCAGTGGTCGGGGAAGATCTTGTCGAGCAGGACGCGCCCGCCCTTGGCCACGCCGAGGCGCTCGTCGATCCACCGGACGCCGGCGACGACGGGGTCGGGCTTCTTGGCGCCGCCCCTGGCGCCGGTGCGGCTCGCGCCGGCCGATGTGGGGGACGTGGATGTGGTCACGACCGCTCCCAGAATCCAGGGCCGACGGGCTCGCTGTAGGGCCCCTGCGCCCGGAGGAACCCTTGGCCGTCGATCATGAGCGGCAGCTGCGGCAACGGGCGCGGGGCGGGCCCGAACACGGGGTTCGCCCCGGTCAGCACCGAGAACAGCGACTGGTGGCACGGGCACAGCAGCTTCTGCAGCGTCTGCTCGTAGAGGCCCACCGGGCACCCGGCGTGCGTGCACAGCTTGGAGTAGGCCAGGTAGCCCCGGGGCCCCCAGGTCTCGCGGCCCGGCTTGGTCACGATGTCCTGGTCCGTGGGCCCCGGCCGGATGAGCATCGTCTGGTTGACCGAGGTGCCGGCGAAGCCCTTGGGGAAGACCGTGAGGGAACCGCCCACCTCGAGGTCGGCCTGGTGGATCGGGCGCTCGTCGAGGTCGACCAGCTGGATGCCCTTGGTCCAGTTGGTGGTGTCGAGGCTCTTCTTCGGCTGCGGGCCCAACGAGCGCAGCAGGGGGAAGGCGAGCACGATGCCCATCACCCCGGCTCCGGCGCCGAGGATGGTCCCCAGGAGCCCGCGCCGGCGGAACACGATCCTGCCGCGCTCCTCGATCGCCGCCGCCATGGCCTGCACCTCGGGCTCGGTCGAAGCGAACGGGTGGCGCTCCTCCTCGAAGGGCCCCTGTGGGAGGAGGTACTTGCCCCAGGCCGACATGCCGAAGCCGAAGGCGAACAGGCCGACGCCGAAGAACACGCCCTCCCACTGCGGCTGGCCCCCGACCCAGTAGAGCCCGCCGTAGGCGCAGAAACCGGCGAGGCCGACGAGGAGGACGAGGCCGATGAGCGCTTCCGCGCGGCGCGGGTTCTTGGCGAAGGGCTGCAGGTGGGGATCGTCGAACGACGTCAGGGGTAGGCCCCCCCGATCCCCGTCGGCGTGGCCGCTCTCGGCGGCCCCGCCGGACGCGCCCGAGGTGAGGTTGTCATCGGTCACTTGCGGTCCCCCAGCCAGAACGCCACCAGCATCAGCCCGCCCACGCCGAAGAGGAGCCCGATGAAGCCCTCGGCCACCGGCCCGATGCCACCGAGGCCCAGGCCGCCCTGGTTGGAGGGGTGCTGGATGGGCCCCGTGACGTAGGCGACGATGTCGGCCACTTGCTTGTCGGTGAGGTTGTGCGGCCCGAAGTGGGGCATCTGCGTCGGCCCGGTGCGGATGGCCTCGACGACCTGGCGCGCCTTCGCCTTGTGCAGCGACGGGGCGAAGAAGCCGTTGGACAGGGCGTCACCGGCCCCGGTGATGGTGTGGCAACCGGCGCAATTCAGGACGAACAGCGAGTTGCCCTCGACGATGTCGCCCGCCGAGACGTCCACGTTCGGGATGCCCGACGGGTAGTCGGGGGCGGTGGGGGCGAGCGAGTTCACGAACGCCACGATCTGCAGCGTCTCGGTCCGGTTGAAGCGGGGGGGCTTGCGCGCCGGCTGGGCGTTGGCGTCCGCCAACGGCATTCGGCCCGTCGACACCCAGAAGTCGACGGTGGCCGGTCCGAGGCCCTGCAGGTTCGGCGCCCGATCGGTGCCCGAGGCGTCGACACCGTGGCAGCTGGCGCAGTTCTGCTCGAACAGGGTCTGGCCGGGCGCCACGTACGAGCTCGGCGGCAGGTCGTACGTGATCGGGCCGGTCATGGCGCTCGAGGCCGAGTGGAGGGCCTTCGCCCCCGCCGGCGGGGTGGCCGCCTGCGAGACGGCCGCGCCCGAGGTGAGCAGCCCCGCGACCGCCACCCCGACCACCACCAGGCCGGGCAGCAGGTACCGCCAACGGTGCGTGCGTTGCATGTCCTCGCCGTCCCCCGCCGCGCTCAGCCGGTCTTCAGGAGGAACAGGCAGCTGAAGATGCCGATCCACATGAAGTCGACGAAGTGCCAGTAGTAGCCGACCGCCTGGAACACGTTTGTCTCGCCGGGGTCGCCGCCCCGGCCTCCCATCCGTCCCAGGAGGAAGATCATGGCGACGAGGCCGAGCGCCACGTGCAGCCCGTGGATGCCGGTCATGACGAAGAACAGCGACCAGTACGCGTTGAGCGACGGGCCGTGGTGCGAGGCCGCGAAGTCCGACCATTCGTAGAGCGTGTTGCCGAGGAACGCCGCGCCGAGGAGGAAGCTCGTCACGATCCACGCCACCGCCCGACGGCGCTCACCGCGCTCCTGTGCCCACACGCCGAACTGGAACGTCGGGCTCGACACCAACAGGATGATGCTGAAGATGCCGGCCTGGACGTAGTCGAGCTTCGCCCCCGCGAGCGGCGGCCATGCCGACGAGTGCGCGCGGATCGTGAAGTACGCGGCGAACAGGCCGCTGAAGAACATCAGCTCCGAGCCCAGCCAGATCATGACCCCGACGGCCAGCAGCGGGGGCCGCTCGGGGACGTGGCGGGGGGCGCGCGCGGGTCGTTCCACCGACAGGGCCTGCGTCACGGCGTCTTTCCTAGCGGACGGCGACCCTTCCGCGCCAACACCGTGGGCGTGCCCGGTTCAGGCGTGCAGGGCGGGGGGCAACGGCCGCGCGTGGACGACCGCCAGCCGGCGGGTCGGCCGGGTGAGCGCGACGTACAGCGCGCGCAGGCCCTGGGGGGACGCCTCGACCACGGCGGCGGGCTCGACCACGACGACGGCGTCGAATTCGAGGCCGTTGGCCAGGTCGACGGGCAGCAGGCTGAGCGGGGCACCGAGGCCGTCGCGCCGGGGGTCGGTCGCCTGCAGCCCGGCGGCGTCGAGGGCGACGGCGAGGTCGGCGACGAGGGAGGCCGGGGCCAACACGGCGGCCGTGCCGGGGGCGACCTCGGCACAGGCCTCGGCGGCCAGCGCCACCACCCGGTCGGCGAGGGAGCCGGCGCCGACGTGCTCGAACCGCGGCGCCACCCCGGTCCGCCGCACGGGAGTCGGGGGGCGCAGGCCCGGCGCGGTCACGGCCAGCAGGCGGCTCGCCACCTCGACCACCTCGGCCGGGGTGCGGTAGCTGACCGTCAGCTCCACCATGCGGGGCGGGCGCTGGCCGGGGAGATGGGCGGTCACCTCCTCCCAGCTCGCCGGGGCCCAGGGCCCGGTGGCCTGGCCGATGTCCCCCACCACGGTGATCGACCCCGACAGCGAGCGGCGGGCCACCGAGCGCAACTGCATGGGGGACAGGTCCTGGGCCTCGTCGACGACGATGTGGCCGTAGGTCCGGGGACCCTCGTCGTGGTCGGTGCCGCCCTGGCGGGCGCGGCGCGGCCCCAGCAGGACCCGGGCCTCGTCGATCAACGCGAGGTCGGCGACCGTCCACGGGATCTCGGCGAGGGCCTCGCTGCGCGGGCGCAGCAGCCGCGCCTGCTCGGCCGGCGACAGCACGCCCTTGCCCGCCAACGCCAGCAGGGGCCGGGAGCCGAACAGGTCGTGGAGGAGCTCCTCGGCGCTGAGCCGGGGCCACATGCGGTCGAGGGCGTCGGCGACGGCGGGCTGGCGGCGCACCTGGCGCGAGAACTCGGCCAGGTCGAACGTGGCCTCCTCACCGTCGTCACCGTCGTCACCGTCGGGCCGTCCCGGGTCGTCGGCGCCGGGCCCGATCCTGGCGTGGCCGTTGGCGTCCGGGGCCCGGAGCTGCCCGTTGCCCAGGGCGCCGCCGTGCCCGTCACCGTCCGGCCGCCCGGCGGGCGCCGACGCGTCGCCGGGCCCGACCCCGTGGACGCTCAGCGTCCGTAGGTACTCGTCGGCCAGCCGGCGCACGACCAGCTGCCCCACGAAGCGTCGCCGGGCGTTGTGGGTCCCCGGGCGCCGCCGGGCGGCGGACACGATGCCGGCCGACACCTCGGCGGTGAGGCGGAGCACGGCGGCCCCGAAGGGGACCTCGGCGTCGCGGCGCAGCGGGCGCTGGCGGGTGCGCACGGCCCGCGCCACGAGGGTGGCCATGCGGGCCTCGCCCTTCAGCCGGGCCACGCCCGGGCCGTCCTCGGCCCGGGCCTGCACGCCGTGCACGAGGCCTCCGACCGTCGACAGGGTGACCCCGCTCTCGCCCAGCGAGGGCAGGACATGCTCGATGTAGCGCAGGAACAGGGGGTTCGGCCCGATCACCAGGACTCCCTGGCGTTCCAGGGGGAAGCGGTGCGTATAGAGGAGGTAGGCGGCCCGGTGCAGGGCCACCGCCGTCTTGCCCGTGCCGGGGCCACCCTGCACCACCATCACCCCGGGGAGGGCGGAGCGGATGATGGCGTCCTGCTCCCGCTGGATGGTGGCGACGATGTCGCGCATCACGCCCGTGCGCGCCCCCTCGAGCGCCGCCAGCAAGGCCCCGGGGCCCCCGAGCTGCAGGTCGTTGGGCTCACCGTCGGCCGAACCGGGTCCGGCGGCCGCCGAGCCGTTGCCGCCGCCCGCAGCGTCCGACGGCGCGCCACTCCCGAACCACTCGTCCTCGATGGCCACGATCCGTCTGCCCTGGGCGGCCAGGTGCCGGCGGAGCACCAGGCCCATCGGCTCGCGGCCGGTGGCGCGGTAGAAGGGCTCGGCTACCGGCGCCCGCCAGTCCACCACCAGGGGCTCGAGGTCGTCGCCGGAGATGCCCAGCCGGCCGATGTGGAAGCTCTCGCTCGGCCCCGGCGGGACCGGGAGGAGACGGCCCTCCCCGCCGTCGGGGCGGTCGTCGCCGTCGGCACGGCGGTGGAGGCGGTCGTTGCCGTCGGCACGGCGGTGGAGGCGATCGTCGCCGTCGGCGCGCCGGTCGATGCGACCGAAGCACAGGGCCTGCTCACCGATGTCGAGCTGGTCGAGGCGGGCCAAGCTGGTGCGGACGATGACGTCGCGCTCCTCGCGGAATTGGTGCGTGCCCCCGCGGCCCTGGTCGAGCACGGAGCGAAGCAGCTCCGCGGTGTCCGAGCGCAACTGGTCGAGGCGCTCGTAGGCCCTGTCCACGTGGGCCTGTTCCGCCTCGAGCTCAGGATGCGTTGCCACGGCCGCTCCCCCTCCACCGCTGCGCGGTGGACCATCGATCATACCCGTCGGCGCGCGCATGGCGGTCGGCCCGGCGGGCGGCGCGCGCCCGCGGGGATCGGGCTCTCCAACAGGGAGATGTCCGGCGCGCAGGGTCAACTAGCGTCCCTGCCGTGCCAGTCGCCGACTCGGCGTTCCTGCGGGCCTGCCGGTGCCAGCCGGTCGACCGGGTACCGGTCTGGTTCATGCGCCAGGCGGGGCGCTCCCTGCCCGAGTACCGGGCGGCGCGCGGCCCCGGGAGCGTGCTCGACGCCATCCGCCGCCCCGAGCTGGCCGCCGAGCTCACGCTGCAGCCCGTCCGCCGCTACGGCGTCGACGCCGCCATCCTCTTCGGCGACATCGTGGTGCCCGTGGCCGCCGTCGGCTTCGGCGTGGAGGTCGAGCAGGGCCGGGGCCCCGTGGTCGAGCGACCCTTCCGCGCCGCTCCCGACCTCGCCCGCCTGCGGCCGCTCGAGCCCGAGGCCGACACCCCGTACGTGCTCGAGACGATCGCGCTCGTCACCCGGGAGCTCGATCCGCTCGGCATCCCCCTGATCGGCTTCGCAGGAGCACCGTTCACGGTGGCCAGCTACCTCATCGAGGGCGGTCCCTCGCGCGTCTACGCCACCACGAAGGCGCTCATGCGGGGCGAGCCCGGTCTGTGGGGCCGGCTCCTGGACGCGCTCGCCGACATGGCGCTGGTGTCGCTGCGCGCCCAGGTGCGGGCGGGCGCCTCGGCGGTGCAGCTGTTCGACAGCTGGGTGGGGGCGCTGTCCCCCGCGGACTACGACCGCTACGTCCTGCCCGCCACCCGCAAGGTCTTCGCCGGGCTGGCCGACCTCGGCGTGCCCCGCATCCACTTCGGGGTGGGCACCGGTGAGCTCCTTCCGCTGATGGCCGAGGCCGGCGTCGAGGTCGTCGGGGTGGACTGGCGGGTCCCGCTGGACGAGGCCCGGCGACGCGTGGGCCCGGGGCTCGCCCTGCAGGGCAACCTGGACCCGGCCACCTGCCTGGCGCCATGGGACGTGGTGGACGCCGAGACCCGGGACGTCCTGGCGCGCGGCGGAGGAACGGGCCACGTGTTCAACCTCGGGCACGGGGTACTCCCCGAGACCGACCCCGACGTCCTCGCACGCGTCGTCGACCTCGTGCACGCGACCGCACCGGGCGGGACCGCGGGGGCGCCATGACGTCGCTCGGTGTGCTGGTCATGGCCCACGGAACGCCCCACACGCTCGACGACCTGGCGGCCTTCTACACCGAGATCCGACGGGGCAGCCCTCCCCCACCCGCCCTGCTCGCCGACCTGGAGCGCCGCTATCGCGCCATCGGCGGGACGTCCCCGCTCAACGAGCGCACCGCCGCGCAGGTCGAGGGCATCCGGCGCGCTCTCGATGCCCGGGACCCGGGACGGTGCACCGTGGCCGCCGGGGCCAAGTTCGCCGCCCCGCGCATCGAGGAGGCCGTGGCCGGGCTCGGACGATCCGGGGTCGGGCGCATCGTCGGCGTGGTGCTCGCCCCGCACTTCTCCGCCGCCAGCGTCGGCGAGTACGCCCGGCGGGCGCGCGCCGCGGCCGCGGGCCTCGGCCCCGACGAGGGCGGCCCCCGCCCCGTCGACATGGTCGAGCACTGGCACCTGGCGCCGGGCCTCACCGAGCTGCTGGCCGGGCGCGTGCAGGCCGCGCTCGACTCCCTGCCGCCGACGGCGCGCCCCGAGGCGGCGGTCGTCTTCAGCGCGCACAGCATCCCGGCGCGCCTCGTGCAGGGCGGGGACCCCTACCCCCTGCAGGTGCAGGAGTCGGGGGCCGCCGTCGCCGCCGCCATCGGCCTCGACCGGTGGTCGGTGGCGTGGCAGAGCGCCGGGCGCACCGCCGAGGCGTGGCTCGGGCCCGACGTGCGCGACGTCATCGCCTCGCTCCCCACGACGGGCGCCTCGGCCGTGGTGGTGTGCCCCGTGGGATTCGTGTCCGACCACCTCGAGGTGCTCTACGACATCGACGTCGAGGCGCACGCGGCGGCGTCGGCAGTCGGGCTCCCCTTCGCGCGCACGGCGTCGCTCAACGACGACCCGGCGTTCTGCGACGTCCTGGCCCGCGTCGTGCTCGACGCGGCCGCGGGCGCGCCGACCCGATGACGGGCGACGCCGTGGCACACCGGCCGACCGCGGTCGTGGTGGGGGGCGGCATCGCCGGGCTCAGCGCGGCGTGGGCGCTCACGTCGGCGGCACCCGGGCTGGGCGTGGTCGTGTTGGAGTCCGACGACCGGCTCGGGGGCAAGCTGCGGACGGGAGAGATCGGCGGGCGCGCCGTGGACCTCGGCCCGGACGCCTTCCTGGCCCGCCGGCCCGAGGCGGTGGCGCTGTGCCACGAGATCGGCCTGGGTGACGAGCTCGTGGCCCCGGGGGACCGGCGCGCCTACGTGTGGTCCCGCCGCCGGCTCCGGGCGCTCCCCGCCGGGCTGGCGCTCGGCGTGCCCACGCGCCTGGGCCCGCTGGCGCGGTCGGGGATCCTGTCGCCGCTCGGGCTGGGACGCGCCGCGCTCGACCTCCTCGGCTGGTCGGTGCCCGGCGGCGGCGCCCGCCGGCACGGCACGGACCGGTCGGTGGCGGACATCACGCGGCGCCGGCTCGGGCGGGAGGTGACCGCACGGCTGGTGGACCCTCTCGTGGGGGGTATCCACGCCGGCGACACCAGCGTCCTGAGCGCGGCGGCCGTCTTCCCCCCGCTGCTCGAGGCGGCGGCGCGCGGCGGCAGCCTCATGCGGGCGCTGCGGGGCGCCGCTACGCCGGCTGCGCCGCCTGGCCCCGGCGGCACCGGGCGCCCGCAGGACGACGAGGGCGACGACCGGCCGCCCGTCTTCCTCACCGTGCGGGGCGGGTTGTCACGGCTCGTCGAGCGGCTGGCGACGGCCCTGGCGGCGCGCGGCGTCGAGATCCGCACCGACGCGCCGGTCGATCGACTGGAGCTCGTGGCGCGCCCGGTCCCACCGGACGGCGGGCCGGCCCCCGCCGGGAACGGAACCGGGGGACGGTGGGCCGTGCACACGCCCCACGGCACCATCGCCGCCGACGCCGTCGTCCTGGCCACCCCGGCATGGGCCACCGCCGGGCTGCTCGCCACCGTCGACCCCGCCACCGCCGCCCTGCTCGATGCGATCGCCTACGCCGACGTGACCCTCGTCACGCTCCGCTTCCCCGCCGCGGCCGTGGCCGAGCCGCTCGACGGCACGGGCTTCCTCGTCCCGGCGGACGGGGGGCGACTGGTGACGGCCTGTACCTGGCTCACCTCGAAATGGCCCGAGCTGCGCCGCACCGGCGACGTCCTGCTCCGGGCGTCGGTGGGCCGCGCCGGTGACGACCGCGCCGCCCGCATGTCCGACGACGACCTGGTGGCGCGCATCATGGACGAGCTCGGCCCCGTCATGGGGATCAGCGAGCGCCCGACCGCCATCGTCGTCACCCGCTGGCCCCGGTCCTTCCCCCAGTACGCCGTGGGTCACCTCGAGCGCGTCGCCGCCATCGAAGCGGGCGTGGCGCGACTGCCCGCCCTGTCGCTGGCGGGCGCCGCCCTCCACGGTGTCGGGATCCCGGCGTGCATCGGCAGCGGGCGCAGGGCGGCGGACGCCGTGCTGCACGCCGACGCGCTCGCCGGTACCGGGACTGCGGCCCCGTGAGCAGTGGCACGCCGTCGGGCCCCTCGACGGAGACACCGTCGGGCCCCTCGACAGAGACACCGTCGGGCCGGTCGACGGACCGGGGACTGCAGCGCCCGGCGGCGCCGCTGCGACGGGAGCGGCGCAGCCCACGGCGCGGACGGGTGGTCGTGCCGAGCCTGGCGGCGGGAGCAGGCCTCGCGCTGTCGCTCCCGCCGTGGGGGTGGTGGGTGCTCGCCTTCCCGGCGGCCGGGCTGTTGTGGTGGCGCCTCGGCGGCCTGCGCCTGCGGGCCCGCCTGCTCGCCGGATGGGCGACCGGCCTGGGGCTGTTCGTCCCCGGCCTGTGGTGGGCCACGACGTTCAACACCTATGGCGGCGCCGTCCTCATGGCGGTGGAATCGCTGTTCCCGTTGCTGGCGTGCGCCGCCGTGCCCCGCCGGGCCCGCGGGCGGACCGTGGTGCTGGCGGGCGCCATGGTGCTGGTGGAGGCCCTGCGGGACACGTGGCCGTTCGGCGGCCTGCCCATGGGCGGTGTCGCCCTGGGCCAGGCGGCGGGGCCCCTGGCCGGGGCAGCCCGCGTGGGCGGGCCCCTCCTGCTGGTGGGCCTGGTCTGGCTCGGTGGCGCCGGGGTGGCGATCCTGGCCGAGGAGGTTCTGCGCTGGGTGGGCCGGGCCCGGGCGAACCGGCGCCTGGCCGCGTCGGAGGCGGACCGTCAACCGGGGACGCCGGCACGCCGCCACGCGCCGGAAGAGTCGCCGTCGACGTACCCGCCGGGGACGGGTTGGTGGGGCACGACGGCCGCGCCCGAGACGCCGCCCGAGCCCGCGGGTGCGACACCGCCCCCCGGGCGGCGCGTGCAGGCGCCGGCGCCGGCGCCGGCGCCGGCGACAGCTTCCCTCCGGGCACGACGCCATGACGTGCGCACGGGGACGACCTTCGGGGCACCGACCGCGGCCCCGCCCCGGGGGCCCGCCGCACGCCCCGTGCTGGCGGCGGTGGTGGCGATGGCGGCGGTGGCCGGCATCGGAGCATGGGGGACGTCCGCCCCCGACGGGGGCCCCGCCCTGCGCACGGTGCGCGTGGCGGCGGTGCAGGGCGGGGGCGTGCGCGGGCTGCGCAAGGCCGACGTCGACCCCGCCGTGGTGTACGCCGCCCAGTTGGCGGCCAGCGCCGAGATCCCCGGACGCGACGGTGGGCGCGCCCCGTCGCTGGTCGTGTGGCCCGAGGACGTGGTGTCGCTCGACACTCCCCTCGACGGGTCGCAGGCCGAGAAGGACCTGTCAGGCCTGGCGGTGCGCCTGCATACCACGCTCGAAGCGGGCGTGACCGAGACGGTGCGCGGCCGCCGGTTCCTCAACGAGGTGGTCGCCTTCGCCCCCTCCGGTGCGCTGGTCGGCCGCTTCGAGAAGGTCCACCGGGTGCCCTTCGGCGAGTACGTCCCCTACCGGTGGTTCTTCAAGCACCTCGCCGACCTGTCGGGGGTCCCGCTCGACGCCGTGCCGGGGCACGGGAACGGCGTCCTACACACCCCCGCCGGCCCCCTCGGCACGATGGTGTCGTACGAGGTCTTCTACGCCCAGCGGGGCCGGATCACCACGCGTGCCGGCGCGCAGCTCCTCACCGACCCCACGAACACCTCGTCCTACCTGACCAGCCAGGTCCCGACCCAGGAGGTCGCCGCCGCCCGGTTGCAGGCGATCGCCGAGGGCCGCGACCTCGTCCAGGCGGCACCCACCGGGTTCAGCGCCCTGGTCGACCACACGGGCCGCGTCGTGGCGCGCAGCGCCCTGGCCGAACGTGCCGTCATCATCGGCGACGTGTCCTTGCGCAGCGGCCGGACCCTCTACGAACGAGCCGGCGATCTTCCCGTCCTCGTCGTGTCCGGGCTGTTCGTCCTCGGGGG
>Ga0307372_10009648_pt1 | contig 13248 bp, 15 predicted proteins | sample OX1MG_FD_202533 | JGI IMG/M metagenome (GOLD analysis project Ga0307372, IMG submission 202533) | Soil microbial communities from Risofladan, Vaasa, Finland - OX-1 | ecosystem: Environmental > Terrestrial > Soil > Coastal area > Acid sulfate soil | place: Finland: Risofladan, Vaasa | collected...
ACACGCGGGCTAAAACCATGCCCGCACTCCCGCGGCGGCACCACGCAACAAGACTCAAAGACCGAAACGGAGCACGATAGCGGCAACAACTCGGAACGCCACAAACACCTAAAGTCCCTGGTGTTGATGCCTTAACCCGCGAATTGGCGAACGACCGCAACCGCGATTGCGGATGAGGAGGTATCGCCACCAGCCTCATGACTTTCCCCGGCCGCGGCTGCGAGTACGTTCCTCAAAATCGATCCGCATGACCACCCGCCGGGCGGTGGGGTGGCTGACCTCCTCGAACCCGGCGTCCTCGAAGACCTGACGGGCCCCCACGTGTACCTCGCCCCAGGTGATCTCCTTGCCCGGCTGGGTGATCATCGGATAGGCCTCGATCGCCCGGGCGCCGCGCTCGCGGGCGAAGTCGATCGTGGCCCTGGCGAGCGGATAGGTGAGGCCGCGGCCCCGGTAGCCCTTGCGGACAGTGAAGCAGGTCACGGCCCACACGCTGGCGTCGCCCTTGTCCTCGTCCCGGCCGCTCCACGGGACGCGAGAGGTGCGCAGCTTCGGGTACGCCGTCCGCGGCTCGACCGCCACCCAGCCCGCCGGCTCGTCGTCCACGTAGGCCACCAGCCCGCTGGTGGCCGCGGCGTCCGGGTCGCCGCACGCGGTCTGCGCGCGGAGCATCGCGGTCCGCTGCTCCTGCGTGGAGTCGCGCCAGATCCAGCCGGGGACCTTGAACCGCTGGCACTGGCACCGGCCGGGGTAGTCGGCGGTGCCGAAGATCGCGACGAGGTCGTCCCAAGATGCCTCGTTGGCAGGAACGATGGTCAGCCGCCTGGCCGCGATCGGCGCATCCATAGCCGTCATCATGGGTCGATCTCGCTGCCCGTCGTCGACGGTTCGTGAATCGTGGTGTCCAGAACGGTGTCCTCGGTCATGCACGGCACGCTAGTCTCCATTCCGGACGTTCTACTGCCGGAATGGGTGAGATTGCGTGAAGCCCGACGCGAGTCCCGCAGCACGGGCGCTGCTGACCCTGGAGCTGGTCCAGGGCAGCCCCGGCATAACCGCCGAGCGGCTGGCCGGCAAGCTCGGCGTCTCGGAGCGGGCCGCCCGGCGGTATGTCGGCATCCTGCGCGAGACCGGCATCCCGATCGAGTCCGTCCGCGGACCCTACGGCGGCTACCGTGTCGGTCGCGGCCTCCGGCTTCCGCCGCTGATGTTCAGCGCCAACGAGGCCCTCGGCCTGGTGATGGCCGTGCTCGACGGTCACCACGACGTGAGTGATCCCGCCGACCCAGCGGGCCGGGCGCTCGGCAAGATCGTGCAGGCGCTCCCGGAGCCGGTAGCCGTCCAGGTCGAGGCGATCCGCCGGACCACGGCGCCCGCCCCGGATCGTGCCGCCGCCCGGCCCGACCCGGGGACTACGACCGCGCTCGTGCGGGCCTGCTCCAGCCACCGGCGGGTGCGGCTCGGCTACCGATCCGAAGCCGGTTCGGAGTGGCTCGCCGAGGTCGACCCGTGGGCGATCGTCGTCCGCCACGGCCGGTGGTACCTGCTGTGTCATTCGCACACCGCGGACGCCCGCAGGGCCTACCGGATCGACCGGGTCCGCGCGGTGCAGGTGCTCGACGATACCTTCAGCCCGCCTGCCGACCTCGACCCGGCCGCCCTGCTTGAGGACCATCTCGCCGTCGGCTGGGAGTACGAGGTCGAGCTCGTCATCGACGCCCCGGCGGATACCGTGGCGCGTTGCCTACCCCGCGCCCTCGGACGGCTCGAGCCGCTCGATGCGAAGACCAGCCGCCTGGTCGGCAGCACCAGCAACCCGGGATGGTATGCCGAGCAGCTCGCGGCGATCCCGGCGTCGTACCGGATCCTGAGGTGCCCCGAGCTTCAGGAGGCCGCGCGCGTCCTCGGGCAGCGGATGCTGGCCGCGGTGGAGAGTCCGCGGCCCTGACGGCTCGGCCAGGAAGCAGGTCAGTAGCGGGCGCCCTGCGGGGCGGGACGCTGCCTGATGCTGCGGAGCGAAGGCTGGTCATTCAGCGGGAAACTCGATGGACTTGACGATGGTGACCTGGAACTCGTGTTCTACCAGCCATCGAAGGGACCTGGTCAGACGGCGCTGTGAGCATGTCAGAACCGGACGTGGGTAGTAACGGTTGCGGAAGCGGAACGTGGACCTGCGCATAGGATCGAGTGGCTGCCGTGATCGTCGCCTTTTCAGTGACCCCGCTCGGCATCGGAGAAGGTGTCGGCGAAGTCGTCGCGGACGCGGTCCGCGTCGTCCGGGAAAGCGGGCTGCCTCACCAGACCGACGCGATGTTCACCTTGATCGAAGGAGACTGGGACGAGGTCATGGCCGTCGTCAAGAAGTCGGCCGAGGCAGTCGCCGCGAAGGCTCCGCGCGTGAGCCTGGTGCTGAAAGCCGATATGCGCCCCGGAGTCACCGATGCGATCACGTCCAAGGTCGAGGCCCTCGAACGCTATCTCGCTGAGTAATGACCGTCAGGCGGTCAGGGGTGCCGCGCGGCGGGCGGCGGCCTACCAGCACTTAGCCGCTGGCTGGCTGCCATGCCACGTCGGCATTGCCTGGTGGCCGTCGGCCACGTCGAGGGCGGCATGTGCCAGCAGCCGCGTTGAATCCAGCGTGGGCAGCGGGGAGATGTCGGGTGTCATCAGGAGCGGGATTTGATGAGGTGACAGTCGTCCTCGGCAGGGAGTTCGGCGGTTATCCCGCGGGCAGCGAGCGCCCGCGGGTAGAGCGGGCCACTCATCGTGTGGCTGGTGCCGACGTAGTCCGCTTCGGCGCGGGCGAGCCGGGTCACGCTCGTGGCGAGCGTAGCGCGGACCGAGGCGGTGATCCCCGGTTTCCCACGCGGGCATGCTGCGCGCTAGGGCGATGTTGTCCAAGGTCACATCCGGGTGCTCGCGGGGACCTAGCCGGTGGGACCCGTCCTGGCAAAAGCGCGGTAGCACAGTCGCGAGGCGCCGGAAAACTCGACGGCCCGGTTCAGGATCGTCAGCCCAGGGCACGTAACGGCAGAGGGCTCCGCTCTCACAGCTGAGGACGTACCTCATGGCCTACTCCGCTCGCGATCAGTCCACACCGGCAGACCAAGTTGAAGCACTTGCTGCGTGAACTGGCGGGTCTAGCAGTTGCGAAGCGGTGAGTCTCGGGGGCAGACATGAGCGCATGGCAGAGGTTTAAGGCGTTCCCGAAAGCGGTGCGGGTGTGGTGCTGGATCCTGGCCGCCGCAACCGTCTACCTGATCGCTAACACCATCTACTTGAACTCTGAATCGCCGCACTACCACACGACCGCCTACAGCAGCACGGTCACGAGGCTGAGCGCATCCCAGATGAACAACCTTTGCCACAGCCCGACTGGCCGAGCGATGCAGCTAGCCAATTCAAGCTCGGTGGCCACCTGCCACAACGCGCAAAGCATCGAGCAGCAGAAGGCGATCAGCGCATGGCTGCTCGTGCTCGTCGCGTTCGCGCTGCTCACGCTCTTGCTGGTGTTCCAGAGCAAGACGCGGTCCACTCCACAGGCCACGGCGTCCCCGCCGGGCTGGACGCCTTGATGTTCCCCCCTCCGCAGTCGGGTTGTCGAGCTGGCGAGGGAGAAGACGCTCCGGTTTGCTAATATCGCGACGGATCTGGGCATCATTGAGTGTTGATCTTATTTGTACTCAAATCTGGGGTTATCGTACCTAGTCTGAGGAGTTCGACCGCGAATCCTGGGAAGCGAATGGCGGCTGCGGTGCCAGGTAAGACCGTTTTTCGGGAATGGCTACGAGGTCCCGACGTCGCCAGTCAGGCTGCGACCGTTACCGCCAGCAGTTGCGCTTCACCGACCTCTTCCGGCACCGGTTCACCGTCGGCTTGCAGTCCTGCGATGTGAGTCTCTATAGCCGGGCAACTGCGCCGCCGGCTCGAATGCGCCGCCGGCTCGAACTGCGCAGCAACACCGGCGGGAGCATGCCCAACTGCCTCAGCGCAACATCAATCGGAGCTTCGCTATCCGGTGCAGGCGGGCCGGGGTCCGGCTGATCCGCGTTGACGACACCAGGCACACCTGCGGATTCACTTCTGGCCGCGCTCGACGTGCATCCTCGCGTCGCCATGCAGATCCTGCGGCACAGCCGGATCAGCATCACGATGGAGATCTACACCGAGGTCCCGTCCGAAGTGACCAGGCAGGCCCTCAAGCGACTTAGTGGCCAACTTGACGATGCCGGAGGTCAAACGACCTGACCCAGGTACGCAAACAGGGGCCGGTGCCGTATTCGGTACCGGCCCCTGGCGCCAAGTTAGCTCCCAGGCACGGGCGCCATCAGCCGCGCAACAGGCTAGTCCGATTTCAGATGAAGGCGCTCCGGGATCATCGCGAGATTCCTCTGCCACCATGCCGCCACGATGGGGCGCATCTCCCGCAACTGCTCGTCCGGCCTATCCACCGTCACCCCAAGACCCACAATCGCGAAGGCCCCGAACTCGGCGGCAGGCACCTGGCTGGCCAAGGGTGGCATGTTCAGGCACATTCTCAGGGCTGCGATATCACGATTGCTGACAGCACTAACCGCACTGGTCAGCCGCAGCCACGCCAGCTCGTCGATCCCATCGCTTAGCGGGCTTGACGAGCCACCTGCGTCCGGCGTGAGTGATCCAGACATCTAGCCCCCAAAGAAATGCTGCCACTCGCCGGGTGCGACCTTGAGAGTTCCCTGTCCCCGGTGTCCCCCGAGTCCCCCGACACGGGGTTTGACCTGCGGAAACTCAGATGATCATGGGGACAGTTCGGGGACAGTCTCAGATGAGCTGTCCCCGAGTTTACGGTGGCGCCAGGCACCTATTGCTGTACTTCGCTGCTGTACGGCCCTCTCACGGGTACCGTATCGGCAAGTTTCCCCAGATGGATCGGATGTACCGTCATGCGAACCGGCCGATCCTCATCGAAGGTGACCCGCTCCCGGTACATCTGAGCAGGTCACGCACCCCCAAGGCCGCGAAGTGACTCGCCCCGCGCCCGCTCAGGAGCGGGTCGGCAGGTGCCATGCCAAGCGGTCAGGCGACCTTCCAGCTCCGGTCGCCCAGCGTGGCGACGACGTCGATGCTCCCGCCCAGCGCGGTGACATACGCGCGCACGACGTCGATACCGGAGATCTCGCCATGCTCGATCTTGGAGACGCGGGCCTGCGACACACCGAGCGCGCTGGCCAGCTCCGCCTGGGTCACCCCAGCAGCGGTGCGCATCTCGGCCAGCTGCTGGCCGCGCACGTACGCTTCCCGGCGCTCGCTCGCCGCGGCCTTGCCGGCCGCCTGTTCCCCTGGGGTACGCGGGTCCGCCTCGCGGCCCCGTGCCCGCACATCACTCCACTTGGCGTAGCCGCTGCTCACCGCTTCTTCGCCCCCTCCGCTTCCAGATCGGCCAGGTGCCGGGCGAACCGCTGGTCTGCCAGCGGGATCGCCTCGCGGTACCAGCCGTCCCAGTTCCCTGCCTTGTCCCCGGCGACCAGGAAGATTGCCTCGCGCCGGGGATCGAATGCGAACAGCAGCCGGATCTCGGTACTGCCCGACGACGGCGGCCGCAGTTCCTTCATGTTGTGGTACCCGCTCCCCTTGACCCGGTCAGCCAGCGGCCTGCGCAAGGCAGGGCCTTCCGCCGCGAGCTGGTCGATCGCATCCTCGATCAGGTCAGCGCTCTCCGGATCGCTCTTGCACACCGCTAAATACCACGCCTCAACCTCCGGGTGGAGGCTCACCTCCCACACCATACCCATGACTATAACCAATCAGTCATGTCCAGGTCGGCATGGCTTGCCAAGAGGGCAGCAGAAGTCCAGCACAGCTCCCGCGCCGCGACTGGCCCCCTGCCCGCGGGCCGCATCGACACGCTGTCGCCAGGTTGGCCGCCACCGCGACGATGGCACTATCAGCCGGATCACCGCCGGCCTACGGCACCGCGTTGCTGATCGCCGTCAAGCTCGCGGCCGGGATCCTGGAGCACCGCGGCAGCGGTGAAGCCAGCCATTGGGTTTCCCCTCGTACCGTGGAGACATCGCCTTAAGGAGGAGCGGCGATGGCGGAGACGCGGCGGAAGTTCGATCAGGATTTCCGGCGGAGGCCACATGATCGGAATCGTCCGGCACTGCGCATAAGGTTCGGCGATTTCCCCGTTGCTCGCGAATCTCTTTCTCCACTACGCGTTCGACATGTGGATGGCCAGGGAGTTCCCGAGTCTTCCATTCGAGCGCTACTGTGATGATTTTGCAGTCCACTGCTCCAGCGAAGCGCAGGCCCAGTATGCGGGCCGGCGGATCGCTGAGCGGCTGGGCGAGTGCGGGCTGCGCCTGCATCCCGGCAAGACGCGGATCGTGTTCTGCGAGCAGGACGGGCGGGCAGGCTCCTACGAGCACACCTCGTTCACCTTCCTCGGCTACACATTCCGCAGGCGTTCCGCCCAGGGAGCAGACGGGGGGATCTTCGACGGATTCCTCCCGGCCGTCAGCAAAGACGCAATGAAGAAGATGAACCGCGTCGTACACAGCTGGCGGCTGCACGACTGGACTACGCTGTCACTGAGCGAACTCGCGGCCTGGGTCAACCCGGTAGTATCGGGTTGGCTCAACTATTACGGCCGGTTCTGCCGGACCGCGATGAGGCCGCTTCTCCGCCGGATCAATGTCTGCCTTCTGCGGTGGGCTCGCAAGAAGTACAAGCGGCTGCGTGCGTTCAAGAGAGCGCTGGCGTGGTGGCAGGCTGTGGTCGCGCGTGCGCCATTACTGTTCACCCACTGGCGATGGACGGACATTGCCTGGATGGCTGGATGAGAAGAGCCCGGTGACGGGAGACTGTCACGCCGGGATCCGTGGGAGCCCGGGGGTGAAATTCCCCCGGGCCACCCGACCGGATGTCGTCCGGGACGTACTTCCCGCCTCCGGTGCGAGCGGTGGAAATCCCCAAGCCGCATGGCGGCGGGGTGAGAGTCCTCGGGGTGCCGACGGAGGCGGCTTAGTGCCGTATCGTCCAGTGATCCTTCGGGTTTTGTAGTTGTCACCCATCCGTCCCACCCGCTGAACGGGCAGCGGCTTGAGGTCCTGTATGTGAAGCGCCGCGGGGCGGACACGGTGTTCGTTTGCGCGGGCGGGGTCAGCGGCCAGATCACGGTGCCGCTGCCGTGGACGGACCGGGGTGAGCCGCCGCTGGCGCGGCGGCTGTCGGCCGAGGGGCTGGCCGGGCTCGACACGCTGATCCGCTCACTGCAAGGTCGTTGATTAGCATCCGACACAGCCTGACGTCGTTTCTCACTTACGACAAGCGACTGCTGGACGCCGCGCTCACGGCAGGACTGTCAGCCTACTCACCGGCATAAGCACCAGGACGGTTCGCACAATGCGCCGCCTGGTCGCGTGAACGTGCAGGTCACAACTGAGTGGAGCTAAGGGGACTCGAACCCCTGACCCCCTGCTTGCAAAGCAGGTGCTCTTCCAGCTGAGCTATAGCCCCGAGTGTGGTGGTCCCAGCGTACCGGGAAGGCGTGGCGCTTCCGACGGATAATCCGGGCTGGCGAGCTCGCTGTGGTATCGACGGCGTCAGCGACAGTCCAGCCCGCCCGGGGGGGGGCAGCCAGCTTTCTGCCGGGCGGCGGACTGCCCGGCAGAAAGCACAGCTCATTCGTCAGACGTCGTCGCTTCGGTCCACAAGTCGAGCTCGGCACGGTCTGCTTGAACCTTGCGCCATACAGCAGCCAGGCCAAGCGCCAAGACTGCCAGCACGATCAGCTTCTTCACTGTGTGCTTCCTTTACCTGTTAGCTCTGCCACCCTCGACACCCAGGGCCGAGATGTTCGGCTCGTGCCAGCGCGCCGAATTCACAGCCCAGACTCCCAATACCGAACCCAGCCAGCCTAGCAAGGCTCCCTGTCACCGCTGGCGTTCCACGCGCTTGGAGTCCCAGACTGGTTCGGGCGCCTCGTACACGGCGCCGGACTCGCCGAACACGAGAAACCGGTCGAATGACCTGGCGAACCACCGGTCGTGCGTGACCGCGAGCACTGTACCCGAATACTGCTGAAGGCCCTCCTGCAAAGCTTCCGCGCTGGCGAGGTCGAGGTTGTCGGTCGGCTCGTCCAGCAGCAGCAACGTCGATCCGGCGAGTTCGAGCAGCAGGATCTGCAACCGTGCCTGCTGACCGCCCGACAAGCTGGCGAAACGCTGCCGCCGGCAGGAGTGAAGCTCATACCGGGCCAGCGCTGCCATGGCCTCATTGACCAGCAGCGCGTGCTCGGCCATCAGGATCTCGAGCGGGGTCCGGTCCGCCAGGTCGGGCCTGGCGTGCGTCTGGGCGAAGGTGCCAGGGACGACCCGGGCGCCCAGGCGGCAGATCCCGCTGTGCGCCACCTCCTCGCCGCCAAGCAACCGCAGGAAGTGGGACTTCCCTGAGCCGTTGGAGCCGAGCACCGCGACCCGCTCGCCGTACCAGACTTCGAGGTCGAACGCCTTCATCAGCCCGGTCAGCTCCAGATTCTCGCAGCTGACCGCTCGCTTGCCGGTGCGGCCGCCGCGCAGCCGCATCCGGACGTTCTGCTCCCGCGGCGCCTCCTCCGGCGGGCCATCTTCCTCGAACTTGCGCAGTCTCGTCTGCGCGGCCTGGTAGCGGGATGCCATGCTGTCGTTGTAGGAGGCCTTATGCCGGAGCATCCGGACGAGCTGCTTGAGCTTCTCGTGTTCCTCGTCCCACCGGTGCCTCAGCTCGTCCAGGCGCTCAATGCGGTCCCTGCGGGCCTGGGCATAGCCGGCAAAGCCGCCGCCATGCGTCCAGGCACCGCCATCCTCGACCGTGATGATCCGCCGAGCGCAGCCTGCGAGCAACTCCCTGTCGTGACTGACCAGCAGCACAGTCTTCGGCGTCGTGCGCAACTGTTCCTCAAGCCACAGCTTGCCGGGCACGTCCAGGTAGTTGTCCGGCTCGTCGAGCAACAGCACCTCGTACTTGCTGCGCAGCAGTGACTCGAGTACCAGCCGCTTCTGCTCACCGCCGGACAGTGTCCGGACCTCGCGCCACTGGCACCGGTCGAACGGCACGCCGAGAGCCGAGACAGTACAGGCGTCCCAGTGCACCTCGGAGTCGTAGCCACCCGCGTCGCCCCACTCGGCGAGCGCGGCAGCGTACCGCAATTGTGCCGGTTCGTCGTCACGCTCCATCATCACCAGTTCGGCCGCGTCCAGCCCGCCGGCCGCGTCCCTCAGCCGTTGCGGAGCGATGGAGAGCAACAGGGCTCGCACCGACGTGTGGTCCCTGATACCGCCGATGAACTGCCGCATGACCCCAAGCCCACCGCTGCTCGTCACCGTGCCCGACTGCGGCGTCAGGTCTCCGGCGATCAGCCGCATGAGCGTGGTCTTTCCTGCGCCGTTAGGCCCGATCAGCGCGACAGTACTGCCGTCCCCGGCGCGAAACGAGACCTCGTCTAGCAGCACGCGCCCATCGGGAAGCGCGTGGGACAGGTGCGCTACCTCGACATGGCCCACGTGAACTCCCCGTCCTCCAAGCTCGACTGGCGAAGGATAGCCGCCGGCGGCTGGCATCCCCAAGCGAATTTCTGGCGTGAACCGGAACAGGTTGACAGTTCAACCGTCTCGCAGTACCTTTCCGATAATTCAGCGTTCAACTAGCTCAATATTCAACTAGCTCAGCATCTAACTAGCAAGGAGTATCAGGTGAGCGTGGCATTGTGGATAGTCGCCGGTCTGCTTGCCGCTATGTTCGCCGCTGCCGGCCTGGCCAAGCTGACTCAGCCGAAGGCCAAGCTTCGCGAACGGATGAAGTGGGTGGACAGTTATCCCGATTTCGCGGTCAAGACGATCGGCGCGCTCGAGCTGCTCGCCGCGATCGGGCTGATCCTGCCGGGCGCGCTCGGTATCGCTCCTGTGCTGGTGCCCTTGGCGGCCGTTGGCCTGGCCGCCCTCATGATCGGCGCGGCCATCACCCACGCGCGGCGGAAGGAGACACGGGAGATCGCCGTCAACGTGGTGCTGCTGCTGCTCGCCGCGTTCGTCGCCTGGGGCCGGTTCGGCCCCTGCAAGTTCAAGTGATCGGCTCGCGGCTTCGCCAGCGGGAGGGCAGCGCCAGTAACCTCAGCGCATGAATGGTGCTGATCATCTTGGCTGAGGAGTACTCCGGCGTGCATCACACGCCGCACGTCGGCTTCGTGCTCGCGCTGAACCTGCCGCGGCTGTTGCTTCCGCTCGCGACCGGAGCCCGGATGGTCCGAGATCGTCCGTTCACCGAGGTAGTTCAGTGATTCCGGATAGGCGAGGAGTGTAAGCCGCTCCGGTATTCAAATAGTACGTATGTACCGATATCGTGATCATGGGTCATTATCGCGAGTCAAGGTCATACGCTCGTCCGACATGCCACAAGAATCCCTGTTACGTTCGTGGGATCTGCCGCGCTTTCGCTGTTACGATCCTTCGCAATGCTCGCGCACCGGACCGTAGTAGCACTGCGGTGACGGGATCGTGAGAAGTTCGCACATTCTCGGTGGAAGGAGCGACAAAGTGACCGATCAGGGTTACGGACAGGGCCAGCCGGATTATGGCCAGGCGCAAGGGCAAGGGCAAGGCCAGGGTGCGGGCTACCCGGGCCAGGGGGCGGCGTATCCTGGGCCGGGCGCGGGGTACGGCGCCCCGATGCAGGACGCAAGCGCGAAGGGCTTCGTTTCCTCGCTGTTCGATTTCGGTTTCAATTCCTTCGTGACGCCGAAGGTAGTCAAGGTCGTATACGTCCTGATCACCGCGCTGCTCGGCCTCGGAGTGATCGCCTTTATTATCAGCGCATTCGCTTCTAGTGTCCTATTCGGCATTATCACCCTCTTTATCCTGGCGCCACTATTCTTCTTTGTGTACCTGGCACTGTGGCGTATTGGGCTTGAGATCTTCATCGTCATCTTCAGGATGGCCGATGACATTCGGGCGATCCGAAACAGTGGTGGCGGTCTCCGCTAAGTCGGGTTGCTTCCGCTTGGCCGCCATGCCGGGTCCAAGAGCGGAAGGTGCGGAATCTGCCGGTGCGATTGTCTGGGTCCCGCGGGTGCGTGCTACTCGCGGGGCCCAGGTCCGTGCGCCGGGCCGATCGTCATTCAGGCACGATCGTCGGGTAGACCGGCTGCCACATCAGGTTCCTGACGTGCGCGGTCAGATCCCCTTCGAGGAACGTACGGGCAACGCCGTCGCGCCACGCGGCCCGTGCGACGGCCACCGCGACAGCTACCGAGGTTTCACGCAATTCCTTGATCGGCGGGAGCAGTGCTGCTCCGGGAGCCGACGTATCGGTCCTGCTGGCGACCGCATGGGCGGCGGCAGCCAGCATCCCGTCCGTCACCCTGGAGGCCCGCGAGGCGATCACGCCAAGTCCGATTCCGGGAAACACGAGCGCGTTGTTCGCCTGGCCGATCTGGTAGTGCAAGCCGTTGTAGTCCACGGAATCGAACGGGCTTCCGGTCGCGACTAGCGCGGTGCCGTCGGTCCAGGCGATCAGGTCGGCCGGAGTTGCCTCGGCCAGCTCGGTCGGATTGGACATCGGCAAGATAACTGGTCGCGACACATGCGCGGCCATTTCCTTCACCACTTCCTCGGTGAAGGCGCCTGACCGGGTCGACGTGCCGATCAGGACAGTCGGGTGTACCTGCCTGACTACCTCGATCAGGTCGACGCAGCCTGCCGCGTCACGCTGCCAGCCGGAGACCTCGCCGGGATCGCGGGCGCACTGCCGTTGTGACTCGCTGAGCCCGGGCATGTCGCTGGTGAGCAGCCCGGCTTTGTCAAGTGCCCAGAACCGGGTCCGTGCCTGCGCCACAGTGAGTCCGTCAGTGACCATCTGCCCGCGCAACTGGTCGGCGATGCCCGCACCAGCCGTGCCGGCACCAAAGATGACCACCCGGTGCTCGCTCAGGCTGGTGCCGGTGGCACGGACCGCGGCGAGCACTGCGGCGAGGTTGACCGCACCGGTGCCCTGGATATCGTCGTTGAAAGTGAGCAGCCGGTCACGGTAGCGGTCTAGCAGCCGCCGCGCATTGCTCAGGCCGATGTCCTCCCAGTGCAGCATGGCATGCGGGAAGAGCTTGCTGACCGTGTCGACAAAGGCGTCGAGGAACCTGTCGTACTCCTGCGCTGGCACCCTCGGACGCCGGTTGCCGATGTACAGCGGGTCGTCGAGCAAGCTCTGCCGGTCTGTGCCGACGTCGAGCATTACCGGGAGCGCCCGTCCGGGGTCAATGCCGCCGGCCGCGGTGTAGACGGCGAGCTTGCCGACCGCGATGTGGATACCGCCGACACCCCAGTCCCCGATGCCGAGGATGGCGCCGGCGTCAGTCGCGACGACCAGGTCGACCTCGTTCTCGCGCAGGCCGGTCGCGCGCAGGGACTCCTCGATCAGTTCGGGATGGTCGACCGACAGGTAGACGCCGCGCGGCCTGCGGTATTCGTGGCTATAGCTCTGGATCGCCTGACCGATCGTGGGCGTGTAGACGATCGGGAGCATCTCGGTGAGATGCGTCGTCAGCAGCCGGTAGAACAGAACCTCGTTCCTGTCGTGGATCTCGGTCAGCAGGACGTTGCGCGCCAGCGCGTCCGGCTGGCGCTGGTATTGCGCGTAGACGCGAGCCACCTGCTGATCCAAGGTCACGTGCGCGGGCGGAATCAGTCCGGTCAGGCCGAGTTCATGCCGCTCGGCATAGCTGAACGCCGTGCCCCTGTTCAGCCTGGGGTCGGACAGTATCTGACGACCGCGCAGCCTGGTGTGCCACCTGCCATCGTCGTCTAGCCACAGCGTCCGCATGATGCGGCCCCTTCGCCCGAGTTTTCGCATCTGCCCTGCATATGGAGCATATGTAATATTCGCAAACCTCCAGTGGCCTCTTGTTACCGCCTGCCCAGCTCGGTCTCCCGCCCGGTCGGTCCCTCACTTCATGATCGTGGACGTCGGTCAGTCGAATCCACTGACTAACGTCCGCGATCATGGGGCCGGCTGGCGGGTCGGCTGGCTGGCTGGCCAGCGGGCGGGCTGGCTGGCGCGGGCGGGTCGGCTGGCGGGTTGCTAGTCGGTTGGCCAGAGCGCACGGACCGCGTCGATGGTGTCGGCCTCGTCGGCCGGCTTGCCCGGGCGGTACCGCAGCACTCGCGCGAACCGTAGCGTCACGCCGCCCGGGTAACGCCTGCTCGCCTGGACGCCGTCGAAGGCGATCTCCACCACCAG
>Ga0307372_10009650_pt1 | contig 13244 bp, 16 predicted proteins | sample OX1MG_FD_202533 | JGI IMG/M metagenome (GOLD analysis project Ga0307372, IMG submission 202533) | Soil microbial communities from Risofladan, Vaasa, Finland - OX-1 | ecosystem: Environmental > Terrestrial > Soil > Coastal area > Acid sulfate soil | place: Finland: Risofladan, Vaasa | collected...
GCGAGCGGGCAGGGGATGCGATCATCGCCACCCGTCTGGTTGACGAGACGAGTTACCGTATCCGGGCCAATGCCGGGCCTGGTGCCCTGGCGCCGATGCGGCCAGGGTGCTTCATGACCGCCCGGATCGTCCCGGCTGGTGGCGACTGGATGCTCAGCGGGGCGCAGCAGTTGTTTCCTGCCTCGGAGCGCGAGACGATGCTCCGGCTGGCCGCGGAACTGGCCACCGCGAATCCAGCGGATCATCGGCACAGGTGACGTCCAGCGCGCTCCCCCCTTCTCGCCGACCTGGGAGGCAGAAGCAAACTGGATCCGGCGAGGATCGGGGAAGCCAAGGGTGGTATAGCCCGGAGCGCGCCTGGCAACGGTGGCGTCTCCTGTGTAGCAGAAGCCGGTCGGATGCACGCGCAGGACAAGATCGAGGTTGTGGGCGGGCGGCTGTGTCTCAGCATCCAGCGGTAGCGGCTGCGCTGCCCCGGAGGATGCGTTCTGGCCGTGGTTGTTGCCGGGCAGTGCCGGGATGCCGGATAGCCAGGGCGCCAGTTCCTCACGCCGGCGGGCACCCCAGTGACGGATCTCCGCCCGCTCGGTCAGCTCACCATAGGTGACGAAAGTGATCAGCGGCTCGCGGCCGACCAGGCGGTGGCCGGCGGCCCGGTGAGTTTGCGCCGATGCAGCAGCGAGGCGACATCGGTATCGAGGACGGCCCACGGTGGATATTCAAATGCCCGGGGAGCGCGCGGAGAGTACCTTTGCGCCGTGGCTGACCTTTACATCGTCGACTTTGGCGGCGGCGAGCAGGAGCGCGCCCGCCGTGAGGCGGAGCGTGAAGCCGGGCGCCGCCGGTTAGCCGCCCGTTATGTGCGCCACCTCATAACCACCGCCGAGGTGAACGAGGCTACTGCACGCAGGGTGATCGCGGCGCTGTTCGATCCCCGCGATGCCGACGGCAACGAGTGCGCGTGCTCCTGTCATCCGCGGCTCTCCTCATACCATGGTGACGGCTTCGACTGCAGATGCACCTGGGACGGGGACCGCCGCGCCGCCGAGGCGGCGAGATGGCAGGCATGGTGGGATAGCCCTGAGGCCGCCGAGCTGAGCGCGGCGCACCAGCGCGAGGAGGATGCGATCCACGCCTGGCTGGCCAGCCAGCCAGGCGTGGATGCTAGGCGGACTGGCTCTTATGCGCCGGAGCAGTGGGAAGGAACCGTCGACGGCCACACCTTTTATTTCCGGGACCGCAGTGGCTCGTGGCGGATTGAACTTGATTTGGCGCCTTCCGGCAGGTACGCCCAGCGCCTGGTCCGGGTCGACGAAGACGGCGAGTTCGTCACTGAGCCGGTGCCGATCATGGAAGGCGAGGTTATCGCGCGGGGCGTCGATGCCGATCTTGGTGACGCGCCGGTAGGCCACATCGCTTTCGTCGTGCAGACGATCCGTGATCACCTGCGTGGTGTCGGCTGCGGACACCAAGGGGCAAGGCTGTTCTGTCCGGACTGCGGGCAGCGGAAGAGCAAGGTTGGCTGATATGGCTGGACCAGACCTGCCTCGGCCGCGGGAGCCCTATACCGCGGCGCATCTGGAGCGCTGGCCCATGGGCGCCGAGCGCACTGAGCTGCATGATGGAGAACTGTACTGGCTGGGCGACTTCGATGAGCGGGACGCGATGGTGGCGCGCCGGGCGATGCCTGGGAACCGGATCCGCATCGAGCCCGGAGTTGGGCTAGTCGCAGGCCCAGTGCTGGAAGACGAGCCAGAGTCGAGAGAGTGGATCGACGGCGACGGCACCCGCTGGCACACGATTAACGGCTCAGCCCTGTTTCAGCGGCCTGGAGAACGAAACTGGACAATGCGGCCGCCGACCCGGGAAGAGCGGCGGCGGAACACTGAGCAACTGGCCGCGTACCGCGCTGAGGAGTGGGCGAACACGGTCGGCGCGTACGCGGCGAACCCAGCCGACGTGCTCGCGACATGGCGCTACCTGACCGCACATCCGCTCTTCTGGTTGTACCTTGTGCCGGCCGACCTGGCAGACATCGACCCGCATGAAGTGGACGAGGCCATCTGGGCCCGGATCGAGGCCGAGGGGTGGCTGTCCGACAGCGATGGCCTCGCTTATCTAGATGTCAGCCTAGGCTGGTCGGAGGGCAGGCTCGAGGTCAGGATGGAGCACGGGCCAGTTCTGTGGCCGCTGGACGTTCCAGTGCAGCACAGGACGGGGTTCCGGGTCGGCGGCACCCCGTCGCACGACCCTAGCCTTGACGTGGCCGAGCCCACCTGGGAGCAGGCGATTGTGTCCTTGGCGGCGAAGGTGCGCCATGCCTACGGCGACGACCGGGCGCGGGTGCCCGAGCCGTGATCCGGCCGTGCCAATACCCCGTGATGACCCGGCCCGTGCGTGCAACTGTCGATGAAGCTGGTCGGTGTCAGGATCGATGTCGGCCGCCACGACCGGGTGCTCGATCGCGTGGCGGATGTCGGACATTGTGATGACTGACAAGCCAGAGACTTACAGCGCCGGTTCCTCGATGTCGCTTGACCCGGCCGAGCAAAGGGCACGCGCGACCGCCCGGCTCAAGGATGCAGCCGGTAAGTGAGGTGAAATTGCCGCGCGATCACGATTGATTGATGTGCGGCAGGTTCTTCATTGCGGGTCCGCGGTCACTGCGAGTGGACGATCGGTCCCTACTTGACCTGTGGTCAGCCGGGTGCGGTGGCGGCTGGCCATCTTGCCCGCTCTGCGAGCTTGTCCCTGGTGGATGCGGGCAGTTCCGCTCCGATCTGCACGGCGAAGTCGGCGAACCCGTCATGCCCGGGCAGCCTGCCCAGGCACTCCTCCGCCAGCGTGCGGGCGGCGTCGGTGTCACCCCGTAGCTGGGCCAGTCGCGCCTGGACGAACGTGAGCTCGGGTCCGCCGAGAGCTGGATGCCCGGCGAGGCGGTCCAGCCGGTCCTCGGCCTCAGACCCTGCCAGGCGCTCCAGCAGCAGCGAGTGCCATTCCGCGAGGTCGCGGGTCCGGTCGCTGCGGCGATAGTCCGACTCCGGGTGACTGTACGACGGCCGGGACGCGGGCTTGGCGGCCTCTGCGCGGGCGATCTGGTCCAGCGCGTCCAGGTAAGTGTCCGCGAACGCGGTCCACGCATCCGGAGCGCGCAGCGTCCGGCCGAGCACGGTGGCGAGCGAGGTCTCCTTCTTGGCCAGCTTGCCCCACCCGCTGCGGGACCAGCCGTACGCCGACTCCCACCTGGGCAGCTGCGCCGCGGCGACCGTGGCGAACCGGGCGAACCCGTGCCGCTCCCGCACGAACTCCCAGAGCGTCGCGACCGCGTCGGAGACCACGAACTGGGCCGATTCCATCGGGTCCTCGGACCGGAAGTAGTCGAAGCGCTTCGTCTCGCAGGCGAGATCAATGAGGATCGCCACAGCCTCCTCCGCCGGCCCGCAGTCCTCGTGGCGCAGCGCGGCTAGCGCGTCGGCTGCCAGCCGGCGGAACGTCAGCCGCCAGCGCGTCCGCTCCTTCGGGGAGACGCGCCGGTCCCCTGCCATGTAAGCGCCCGCCCTGGCGAGTTCGGCGAAGTCGCGGACCTCCCACAGCACGGTGTCCGGGTCGGGCGGCTCGGCTGCCACGCGCTTACGTGCCGCGTCCTGGGCGGGATCCAGCTCGCTTTCGATGCGCTCGCGCAGCTGCGCCGGGCCCCGCCAGTACAGGTTCCACAGGGCCTTCTTGATCCTGTCCTCGTCGAGGCCTGCGAGCTTGGCGAAGAACTCGTCGCGGTTCATCCGGTTCAGGGGCACGGCAGCTGATGTTAGGCCAATCAGCGACCCTCGCGTGAGCTGTAGACGGTTGGCCGAGTTCCGGGGTTCCGGCGTTCCCCCCCCGGGTCGTCATCCCTGCCGCCGCCGCGGCGAGGAGAAGCTATCCGCCGTCGTTAATACTGCGCTAGCCGAGCACGTCGAGCGTCTGGGTCGGCTGGCAACGCTGCGGGATCTTCTTGATCGGTGGGACGCCCAAGCGGGTCCGGTCCAACCCGAAGTCCGGGAAGATGCGATCGCCGCGTTCGATGAGGCCGGGGATAGCCCGAGCATGGCCGCAGGATGACCGGCGCACCTCATCCTGGACGCTGACGGCCTGGACGCTCTGACTGAACAGCCCCCGCCTGACCGCCTGCGGGCGCACCTGGCCGAGGCATGGGAGCGCAAGGGTGATGTGCTGGTCCCGGCTGTGGTGAATGGCAGGCCACCACGGTCGCATCCAGCCGCAGCCCGGTCACGCCCGCCAGCGTCTTATCCGCCACCGCGATGCCAGGGATCGCGCCATGGCGGGCCTCGATGCCCGCCCACGCCACCCGCCGCGCCGCGTTCACCGCACCCGTCACCCGGGTAGCCACCCGCTGGCCCCCGGCGGCGATCTCACTCATGCCCGCCAGCAGGTCGGCGCCGAGGCCACCGGGCCGAACAGGGCGCCCTGATCGGCCATAACCCTAAAGTCGCTGATCACCTCGGCGCCGTCAGCGATCGCGCACGCCAGGTCTGCCAGCACCCAGCCCCGGTCATGGACCAGCAGCCGGTCTGAGGCCAGCGCCCGCGACAGCCCGCCGGTCAGAAAACGGTCTGCAAAACCGTCGGCTTAGCCTACGTTGGTTCGAACCCAACGCCTGCCACCAAGAATCCCCAGGTCAAGCGTGGTGAGCCGTCCGCTTTGGGGAGCGGTCTGATGAACCGCCTCGAAGACGCGTGGTTGAGAGCTGGTTGAGCGTCCGAGCAGGTCAGAGCATCGAGTCGTTGTTCGCAGTGGCCTGTCGCGGGTCTGGTTCTCAGAATGGGACGATGGTGGTGAGCAGGCCGGCTGGGTGTCCGCGACCTGCGAGGGTGCGGCAGAAGTCGACGGCGTCGAGCGATATGGGCTCGGCCTCGGGGAGGTCCGGGTCGTGGGCGTACGTTCCGCCGGCCGGGCCGGTGAGGTCGAGGACGAAGGGCTTGCCATGGCGGCGTGCCCATTCAGCGACGACGTCGGCGACGATGCGGCCGTCGTGGTCAGGGGTGAGCTCGAGTGACCGGTTCAGGGCGCGGGCCACGTCGGCGCGGTGCATCCACAGGTCGCGCAGGTAGATGGTGTCGATGAGGTAGCCGAGTTTCCAGGTCTCATGCACCGGTCCGTCGACCGCGAGCTTTGCGTGGTTGCGCAGGAGCGCTGGTGTGCGGGTGCGGCCGCGCACGGTCTTCGGCGCGATCGCCGTGAGCCGCTCGAGGATCTGCGCGGGGCTGAGGTGGGCACGCTCGCGTACCTGCACGGCCGACAGCGCGGCTTCGAGCGGCCCGCCGTGCTCCTTGCGGTGGGCCCGGGCCTGTCGCAGCTGGTGGACGTTTTCGCGGATGGACGCACCCGCTTCGCACGCGCCGAGGACATGCTGGTACATCGCGCGGATGTCCCATGCTGGGCAGTCGGTCGCTGCTGTCCAGGCTGCGCCGTCGAGCGACCGGAGCAGCGTAAGGGTGCGGTCCAGCTCGTGCGCCTGGCGGCGCATCGCCTCGTCATGGGTTAGCGGTTCGATGGTCGTGACGTCGATGACCGTGATGGTCATTGCGGGGCTCCGTTGGCTGGGGCGGTGCGGGTCCTGGGCGCGCGGCGGGCGCGGCCGGGCTGGCAGTGGGCGAGGAACATGTCGATCGACTCATCGATGAGGCGGATCCAGCGGTCCCCGCCGGGGTCGTTGGAGACCTGCTGGTCGACCAGGCCGGTCACCAGCGCGGTCGCCATGTCGAGATGCCGGGGTTCGGTGATCCCGTTGCTGGTGAGCAGTTCGCGCAGGCTCGCCAGGGCGCGGATCGCCGGCGCATAGGACTGCGCTGATGGCTCGAATCCGGGGAGCGTGCGCTGGAACAGCAGCTGGTAGCGCGCCGGGTCACTGGTGCAGAACCCGGCGAACCGGTGCGCGGTGGCCGCGAGAGCCTCGCGCGGGTCATCGCTGTCGTACGGTTCGGCCATCCGTTCGGCGAACTGCGTGGCCGCCCTGCCGAACATGGCGTCGTAGATCGCGTTCTTGGAGTCGAAGTAGGCATACACGGTCGGCGTGGTGATCCCTGCCCGGCGGGCCAGGTCGCGCAGCGACAGCCCGGCCAGGCCCTCCTCGCCGACCAGCGCCCATGCGGCCTCGACGATCGCATCGCGGGCCGAGCGCCGGCGTGCTTCGCGCCAGCCTGTCGCCACAGTAGTCTTTATCATCGTTCGCTATTCTTGCACAGTGTATAAATTCTATCAAGTGCCGTCATCGGGACCGCGGCGGTGGCGCCAGGACGCCGCCAGGGCCACCGGCAAGTCCGCTGAGCAGAGCCGCGCCTCGACTGCCGCCGCATCCGGCACGGAACTGGCCGCGCACGGAAGCTATGAGGTGGTGGCCCGCAGCTAGACTCACCCCGGAAGTCAGCGTTCCGCGCTCGGCACCAGGTCGAGGATCCGGGTCTGCGGTGTGCCGGCCAGCCCAGGCGACGCCGTCGGCGACGACCAGACATGCTGCTCCAAGAACGTGGCGAACGCCTGCGCCCGGCTGGCCGAGTCGAACTCCAGGTCGAGCATCAGGTACCTAGGGTCGTCGATGGGCTGGCGGATCGCGAAGCTGCGCACTCCCGCGTTAGCGCGCGCATCGGCGAAGCTGTCGAACGCGGTCCTCCAGAGCTGAAAGTCGCTGATCGCGTGCTCGATCCGCAGGGTCGTCATGGGTTTCTCCGTTACGTTTGGTCTTAGTTGCTGACCGTCACGTTAGGCCGGCTGCTGAGCTCGCGGTATCCCGGATATCTGGGGGTCATGAACTGGCTACCTGGCGGGACTCGGATGATGATCTCGCTGGGCATAGGCTCCTTGGGTGGCCGGTAACTGGGCGCGGGCCCAGGCCCGCGTGCGCATCGAGGCCCTGGGTGCGGCATCCCTCGATGACAGGACCCTGCGGCGGCAGGTGCTCACCGTCCTGCGCGATGTAGTCGTCTTCGATGCTTACGTCTGGCTGCTCACCGACCCGGTCACCGCGGTAGGCGCCGCGCCGCTGGCCGACGTTCCCTGCATGGCGGAGCTCCCGGCGCTCATCAAGGCGAAGTACGCCACGTCAGTCAATCGCTGGACCGCTCTGCGGCAGCAGGCCTCATCCGTCGCGCTCCTGCACAGCACCGTTCACGGCGACCTGGCCCGAAGCCGTCTGTGGCGCGATGTGCTGAGCCGGTACGCTATCGGCGACGTGGCCTCGACGGTCTTCGCGGACCGGTTCGGCTGCTGGGGTTTCCTCGACCTGTGGCGTGACGACAGCCGCGAGCCATTCAGCACTGCCGATGCCGAGTTCATCGCCAGTCTCAACGCGCCGCTGACCAAAGCGCTGCGCCGTAGCCAGGCGCGAACGTTCATCGAGTCGGCGATGCCGCAGCGGCACCAAGCCGGGCCGGTCGTGCTGACGCTCGACGACGATCTCCGGATTACCGGCCGTACGGCAGCTTCGCAGGCCTGGCTGAACGTCCTGCTACCGCCGGAGCCCGACGAGCGGGCGATCCCGGCGAGCGTCTACAACGTCGCCGCCCAGCTGATCGCCACCGAGGAAGGCGTCGACACGCACCCGGCTTCCACGCGCACGCATCTGGCTGACGGCTTCTGGCTCACCCTGCGCGCAGCAAGGCTCTCTACCAGCGAGCAAGAGCCAGGGGCGGCGCCCTCCGGCGCGGCAACACTTGTGGTCACGATCGAGGAGGCATCAGCCGTCGAGCGGCTGGAGCTTTTCGGCCGTGTCTTCGGTCTCAGCGCCCGCGAGCACCAGTTGCTCGGCCTGCTAGCCACCGGCAGCGACACGCGGGCGATGGCGCGCCAGATGTCGCTGTCCGAGCACACCATCCAGGACCACCTCAAGTCGATCTTCGCCAAGACCGGGGCCCGCGACCGGGTCACCGTACTTTCGCGCGCCCTCGGCACCAGGCGCGAGGCGGATGGTTGAGCCGGGGCGCGGGAATCTGGGCGCAGGTCCCGGGTTCGGGCACGCTGACCTCAGCCGAACGTGGTCGACTGCCGCGGGATGGTGGTGTCGCCAATGCCAGCGCGCCAGCTCGACCCGAGGTCGGTGCCACTGCAGCCGCGCAGCAGGCCGATGGCGAGTGCGGCGACCTCACCGGACGGCGTTGCGAGCGGCACGCGTAGCGTCGCGTCGTCGCGGCCGTCGTCATCGAGCTGTGCCACATCCGGCAGCGGGCCGACGCGCTCGCTGAAGCGGGCACCTTTGGGAAAGACGAGGTAGAGCAGGACGTGCGGCTCCTCGTCAGCGGCGTAGGGTGACATCGTCGCCGAGTAAGGGCTATCGGCAGGCTTGTGGCGGAACCGCCCGCCGCCAGCTGGGGCCGGCATGGGCTCCACCGTGACCCAGGTGTCGGCGGTCTTGTCACGGATCCGGTCCAGCAACTCCGCGGGCGTACCCGGGGCGCTGGAGTCGAAAGCGATCCACGGTGTGCCGATGTCAGTCATGCCCGGATCATAGACCTGCCCAAGCCGTCTCTGCGGAACCCGTGTTTGCGGTGGGACCCGGTTCCGCCCGGTGATGCCTGGGACGGGATGTGGCTCAGCCGGGGAGCAGCAGGCGGCGCCAGGTGTCGGCGAGGAAGTGCTCGTAGCGCTCGGGGGTCCAGCCGCGCTGGCCGACAAGGAGCCGGTAGAGCTCGGGGGCGTTGGTGGCCCACACGATGTCGGCGGCTTCGCCGGGCTCCACCCGCAAGGTGGCGACAGTGGCGAGATCGGCGACGAACCGGCGCATGTTCGCATGGCGGCGCTCGGCGATCTCCTGCCACAGCGCGGCCAGTTGCGGCTCAGATGGCGCGGCTTGCTGGAGCATGGCCTGCAGGGGGGACATGCGGGCGGCGATCCGTCGGATCGCCGCGGCATAGATGGTGATCTTGGTTTCGGCGTCGTCGGCGGCCTGGATCGCCCGCACGTAGTCGCGGTCTTCGGCCGGCACAGCCTCGCCGGTGCCGGAGATGGCTGTCTCGATCAGCAGGCGGGCCAGTTCGGGCTTACGGCCTACCGAGGCGTACACGGTGTCGAGTGCCACGCCCGCCAGCTCGGCGATTGCCGTCATCGGGGTCGCGGTGTAGCCGCGCTCGCTGAACAACTGCCGGGCGGCGTCAAGGATCGCGGCCCTGGTGCGTGTGGCCGCCTCGCGTCGCCTGCGTGCGTCGTATCGCCTCTTGACGGGGGGCTGCACGGTGGAACAGTATACCTATATCAATCCGAAGTATCTTAGGATCAATATCGGAGGCCAGGATGACCTACGCGTTCACCTATGAGGTGCCGATCACGACCGAGATCTACGCCCGCATCAAGGAAGGCATCGGCCCGCAGCGCCCACCCGGCCTGATCGCGCACCTCGCCTACCGCACCGACGCCGGCCTGCGCTACGTCGAGGTATGGCACAGCGAAGACGACTGGAAGGCATTCGAACACGACCGCGTCCATCCAGCCGTCCACCCGCTGCTGCAGGACATGCTCGGCTTCGTGCCCCCCGAGCCCCCTCGCACCATGCTCGACCTCGTCGACGCCTGGACCGCCGAGCACGCCATGGCCTGAAGACACCCTCCTACGGTGGCGAAGGAGCCGGCAGCGAACCCACCCCGTCATCGGCCACCGGGCGGCACAGGGCAACCGTGGCCAGGGCGGCCAGCTGCAGCGGGTGGCGCTGCGCCCAGGCCAGCACCGCCGTGGCCACTGCGCCGGGATCAGTGCCGGCCGCCGGCCAGCCGGTCCTGCTCGAAACCATGCCCGTAGTAGCCCAGAATCTCTGGATCCACCATGCCGCGAACCATAGGCGGGCAGCCGTCAGTCAGCGAATGAATATCGCCAGCGGTCATTGCGGCCATCTACGGCGAGTCGCTTGTTCTCCCGGAACATCGGATGGCTCCCTGTGGTCATGTCCCACGCCGGCGGCGAGAGCGCGGTACCTGGTGCCGGGAGAGTTCGTCAGCCATCACCTGGCGGAGGAGGTCGATGGCGTCGACGATCTTGGGGTGCCGGAGGGAGCACACGACGTTGCTGCCCTGCCGGTCGGCCTTGATCAGCCCGCGGTCGCGCAGGGTGGCCAGATGCTGGGAGGTGTTCGACTGCGGCGCCTGAATGGCCTGGCACAGCTCGGTGACGGTGCGCGGTCCCGTGCGCAGGGCGTACAGGATGGCCAGGCGCTTGGCGTCGTTCGGGGCCTTGCACATGGTTGCGGCAAGCTCTTCGAGTTCTTCTCGCAGAAGCGGATCCTGGGTGCGGTTCATGGATGGCCTGGAAGCTGTCATGTCAGCCACCGCAGGTGCTCGCTGGCTCCCAGCAGCTCGAGCCGCCGCCACAGCACCGGGTTGTCACCTGACTGGCTGGCGTGGCAGGCGATCGCTGACCGCTGGCGGGCCCGGTCGACGTCGATGACGATGCCAAGCTCGCTTTCTGGCCGTCCGGCGAAGGTTGTGCCGAACTCCGCGTTGAGCTGGGCCGCGACCTCCTCGGGCAGTGCCCAGGCGAGCACCGGCAGCTGGTGCCTGCGTGCGGCGAGGAGCGCCGCGGCTGTGGCCTGGCAGTGATCGGGATGGCCGGTGATGCCGCCGTGGTCGAAGACGAGCAGGAGGTCCGTGTCGGTGAGGGCGTTCTCGATCAGCCCTGCGAGCTCCCCGGCCGGGACCGCCTGCAGGTTCCCATCGGGGTAGGAGAGCAGTTCGGCGTGCTCGGCGCCGAGCATGCCGGCGGCGGCGCGAAGCTCTTCCGCGCGTACCTCGCCGAGGGAGCGCGCGGTCTGCCCGAGTGTGGAGGCCTCGCCGTGGGTGAGGCACAGTACCCGCACTCTTGCGCCCTGCCCGGAGAAGGCGGCGAGGACCGCCCCGAGCCCGAAGGACTCGTCGTCGGGGTGGGCGCAGACGGCGAGCACGTTTCTCGCCCGGGGCAGGCACAGGCGCGTTCGGCTGTGCGGCACAGACACCGGGCGGGCGGTCCGCGGTGCGGCGCGCCGCTGTGTCACCATCGGCTCACCATCCAAGCGCTGTCGGCACCCGCCGGCCCTGGCGGGCGGAGAGGAGGTAGAGGCGCTCGAAGGCCCGCTTGGCGAGCAGCCAGCGGCGGCCCTCGGAGACGGTGGGGATCTTGTTGCGGGGCGGGCGGACGGGATCGACGGCCATGTAGACGCCCCGGTCGCCCATGTCGATGACGCAGCGGGCGCGAAGCTCGGCGGTCTGCCCCTGGCCGCCTGTGATCCGGGCGGCGATGTCTGCCGCGGCGATGGTGGCCATCTGCTCGGTCATGTGCCCGGTCTTGGGGAAGTTGACCGGCACCAGCGTCTCTGCGACTGGGGCCATGGCCACGGCCACACCGACGGCGTAGACGTGTTCTGCGCTCGGGTGCCGGTAGTGGGCGTCGACGGGGACGAAGCCCTTCGGGTTGGACAGTCCCGGGCTTTGGGCGATCGCCTCGGCACCGCCAAGGGGAGGGATGACCATCGAAAGGGCTGAGGGGACCGGGCCCGATCCTTCGACTTCGACCGCCCCGGCGGTGATCTTCGTCACCGCTGCCGAGGTCAGGTAGGTGATGTCGCGCTCTTCGAGTGCTCCCTCGAGGAGCTGGCGGATGGTCCCCGCCCCGCCCATGCCCATGTGGCCCACGAACGGCTCGGGGGTGACGAGGGTGACCGGCACCGCATGGCGTATCCGGCGGCGGCGCAGCAGGTGGTCGAGCTCGAAGGCGAACTCGTAGACCGGCCCGATGCAGCTGGCCCCAGGCGCTGCCCCGACAACGACGGGGCCAGGGGCTTCGAGCAGCTGGCGGATCGCCCCGCCAAGTTCTTCGGCCTCCGGCGCCGACATGAGCGAGTGCCCCGGCCCGCCGGAGGGGCCGAGGCCTTCCACGGCTTCGTTTGCGCTGCGGTGCCCGGTCGCGATGACCAGGAAGTCGTAGCGGTGCTCGGCCTTGCCGGTCGTGACGGTCTTGTGCCCGGTATCGATGTGCAGCACCGTCTCGTGCGCGAGGCCCACCTGCTTTCGGGCGAGGGCGGGGGCGAGGGCGAAAGAGATCTGTCCCAGGCTGCGGCTTCCCATCGCCACCCAGGGCAGGGACGGCACGAAGACGAAGCGGGGCTCCTTCGAGATGACAGTGATCGCTGCCTTGCCGGGGCCGAGGCGGCGCCGCAGCTCGTAGGCGGTGGTGAGCCCACCGAAGGACCCACCGATGATCAGCACGTTCACGGCCATCGTCTTAGCCCTTTCTCTCGTTCTCCCCCCGGGAACCGGATGTGGCGCCCGGGCGTGCGCCGGTCCACACAGGCCCGGCAGGCGCAGCCGCTGTGATTGAGGTCAGAAGCTCACGACCTTGCCGGCCCACAGCGTCCAGTCGGTCACCTCCTCCAGCGTCGAGCGGCGGGCGCCTGGAACCAGACCGTCCTCGGCAAGCGCGCGAGCGTCCATGCAGGTCCCGCAGCAGCCGACCTCCCCGCCATGGCGGATGACGCCCGCGAGCATGCGGTCCAGGTGGGGACCTTCACTGTCCGCTTCTCCTCACCCGGCCGGCGCCGTGTCCGCCCCGGCCGCGACGGGCAGCCCCGCCTGGCGCCACTCGGGCATGCCGTCCTCCAGGCAGCGCGCCCGCCAGCCCCGCGACGAAAGGACGGCGGCAGCCTGCGGGGCGAGCAGGCACAGCGGCCCCCGGCAGTAGGCGACCACCTCGACGCCCGGGTCGAGTTCACCCAATCGGGCCTCAAGGTGCTCAAGGGGCAGCGACACGGCGCCCGGAATATGGCCCGCTTCATACTCACGCGACGGCCGGACGTCCAGGACCACCACGTCACCGGCGGCGACCCGGGCGAGCAGTTCCTGCCGCGTCACTCTCTCGGTGCCGTGCGCGCCGGCGCCGATCTCCCGGAGTATCTGGCCGACTTCCGCCAGCCGTGCACGGGAGAGGTCCGCGAGCGCTGTCATGAACCGGCACACCTCCTCACCTGCGGCGCGGTAGTAGACGCGGTTCGCTTCCCGGCGGGTTTCCACGAGCCTGGCCTGGCGCAGGACCTGCAGATGCGCCGAGGCCGTGGTCATCTTCAGGCCCACGGCGGCAGCCAGATCCTCCACGCTCCGTTCACCCTGGCAGAGCAGCTCAAGCACCTCGATGCGCTTGGGGTGCACGACGACCTTGCCGATGCGTGCCACCTGCTCGTAGAGGGCAACTCTCGACATGGTTTGGTTATCCATGAATCTATGGATATCAGAATCGGAGGG
>Ga0307372_10009651_pt1 | contig 13244 bp, 12 predicted proteins | sample OX1MG_FD_202533 | JGI IMG/M metagenome (GOLD analysis project Ga0307372, IMG submission 202533) | Soil microbial communities from Risofladan, Vaasa, Finland - OX-1 | ecosystem: Environmental > Terrestrial > Soil > Coastal area > Acid sulfate soil | place: Finland: Risofladan, Vaasa | collected...
TCGGCCAGGGGCCTTACGGCAAGCCTTTCGCCGGCGAGGACTACCTTTACTTCCGCGCGCAGCAGCAGGACGCGCTCGGCATCGTGTATTTCCAGCCGGCCGTGTTCGCGATGGTGAACCTGGACGACCACAGCTTCCAGGTCACCCCGGAGCTGCTCTACACCGGGATCAAGAATCTCGAGCTTCGACTGAGGCTCTACATGCTGCACGGCGGCAGCTTCACCGACTTCGGCGAAAAGCCGAATTCGCACACGCTCGAGCTCTATGCCCGCTACTACTTCTAAGCCCCTGCGACGCACGTCGGTGCGCCTCATAGTCGTCCTGGGCGCGGCCCTCGCGGCGGGATGCGCGAGCATCGGCCCCGGAAGCGTGCCGCGCGACCGGCTGGACTATGAAGGTGCGATCGCCGACTCCTAGCGCGAGCAGACGCTGCTCAATATCGTCAAGCTGCGCTACTTCGACGCCCCGGCGTTCCTCGAGGTGTCGTCCGTGATCAGCTCGTACACCCTGCAGGGGGGGGTCAATGCCGAGAACAGGGTCTACGGAATCAGCGCCACGTCATCCTCGAGGGATCCGCTCCGCACTGTCGGAGTCTCGGGCGCCTACGTGGACCATCCTACCATCACCTACACACCGGTCACCGGCAAGAAATACATCGACAGCCTGCTGCAACCGATCCCGCCGCAGGCGAGCTTCGCGATGATCCAGGGTGGCCATCCCGCGGATTTCATCCTCGGACTTTCGGCGCAAGCGATCAATGGTGTCTACAACTACTCGCTCGGGCCCGCACGCGCTCGAGCCGAGGACCCCACGTTCTACCAGGTCATCGAGGGCCTGCGCCGGCTGCAGCAGGCTGGAGCGCTCGATGTTCGTACCGAGAAGCGCAACCGCGAGCAAGTGACGTTTATCGGCTTTCGCTCAAACGCTGGACCGGACGTGGACGCGGACATTCGGCTCGTGAGAAAGACGCTTGGCATTGCCCCACAGACCAAGGAACTGCAGCTCGTGTTCGGCGCGACACGCGGCAAGGGCGACCAGATCACGCTGCTCACGCGCTCGATGCTGGAAATCCTGGCGAACCTTTCCAGCGGCGTCGACGTGCCGAAGCAGCACATCGCCGAAGGCCGGGCCACGGCGGCGCCCGCGGCGGGAAGCAAATCACGCGCCTTCGCGATCGCCCACGTCCATTCCAGCAGGGAGTACCGGGCCAATGCATACGCAGCGGTGCATTACCGGGGTTACTGGTTCTGGATCGACGACCGCGATCTCGATTCCAAGCGCGTGTTCACTTTCCTGATGGTGTTCTCCTCCATCGCCGAAACCGGGGCCGTACCGCAGGTGCCCATCCTCACGATTCCAGCCAACTAGTCTCGGAGGCCGATCGCCCCGCGGAGGCAGCGCAACATGACGCAAGCAAACGCAACCCAGGACATATCCCGTCGGCCGTGGTGGCGAGCCTCGAGGGTCTGGTGGTTCATCGCGATCGCCGTGGCACTGGGTCTCGCCGTTGGAGCAGTCGTTGAGAAGTCAGGCCGATCGGCCGCGATGCCTTACGGCGCGTTTCTCGATCGGCTCGAAGCCGGCAACGTCGCGAGTGTGACGTTCCAGGGAACGGAGATCGACGGACGGCTCAAGCATCCGTCGGCTAAAGAGCCCTCGAGCGACGCCGCTCAGGAAGAGCGCTTCAGCAGCCGGGTGCCCGATTTCGGCGACCCTGCGCTGATTCCGGAACTGCGCAAGCAGCACGTCGTGATCGACGTGGGCGCGCCGTCGCAGTGGACCTTGCTGTTCGCGCGCCTGCCGTGGCCCATGCTCGCTTTCCTCGTAGTGGTCCTGATTGCCGCCCTGGCGCGGCTGATCCGTGGGGAAAAGGCCGCACCAAGGGCCTCGATGGCCATGCAGCCCGGCGGCGGGATGATCGAGCTCGTATCGGGTTTCTTCGCCAAAAAGCACGAAACCGAAGACCCGACTGGACAAAAACGCGCGGATGCCAGCAATCGTCTGGATCCCAAGATGGACCCTGGGGATCAGTGACCGAGCAGTTCGACCTGCGGTGTGTCAGATTCTCGGTGCAGTAGTTGCCGAATGTTACCCGGTCACATCAAGTTGCTCTTCGAGCGAAGCGGGTGCTTGACTGTGTTGGTCACGCGCATCTTCGTGTCGTATCTGAGCGCTGCGCTGCGCTGAGCGTGGCCGGCTGCTAACGGATGCCGGCGTTCTTCGCGTGCACGGTTCTCGGCCGCCTGGTGTGGACCTCGGTTTAGCTGGTTCTCGGCTATCGCATTGGAACCGACCTGCGCCGGCGCGCTCGCAACCGCAGGCGTGAAAGCCGTGACGCACCGGGTGCTTGGCTTGATTCACGTCAAAACGGCGGGTCGTTTCAGGCGTTAGGCTCGTTAGGCTGAATGTCGCGGCGCCGCGCCGTGCGCGCGGGTCGTTGCTTCTCAATTTCAGGAGATAGCCATGCATCCGAATCACATTCTCGTGTTGAACATGCGCAGAGCCTCCATCGGAGCGGCGTTAATGCTTGCCGCGCTCGTGCCCGTTTATGGCGCCGCTCCCCCGATGCACGTGGGCTACCAGCCGATGGTTGCTACCGGCTTGGCCGCGCGCCACGCGTTCGAGGCCTGGTTCTGGTTGGATAAAACGCGCGATCCGCAGGTGCCTGGCTACGTGGTTCCCGCGGGGGCGACGATGCGCGTCACCTTTCCGAAGGCATTCGTGCCCAAGCCGGGCGGTCCTCTGGGCGGTGCACTGCTCAAGGGCTGGGTGCAGGGACCAACAGGAACGAAATTCACTCTGAGCGTCGATCGCCATGATCCGCGCACGATCGTCGTTCACTTCGAGCAGCCGATTGCGGCAGATCCGCCCCAACAGCCCGGCCTCAAGGCGATCCACCTGCGCGTGCCCGAGATCAACCCGGCCCGAGCGGGCGATTACCCGATCGCCGTTCGCTTCGAGAACGCCGGTGCGCTGACCGGGATCACGAAGGCAATCGCGCACATCACGCGCGCGCCGCTGCCCAACATCGCCGCCTATAACCAGTTGAGCGGCGGGCACGATGAGGAGTGGCAGCGAGTAAAGGCCGGTGCTGAAGCTCCGCTGCCGATCGATTTCCTCGTGACGCTGCCCAGCGAAATACGCACGTCGATCGACCTGAAGCCGATGTCCGACGGCAGCCTCGACATCGTGAGCGACGGCAAGCCGATCGGTGCGATCACGTCCGAAGGCGTGCCCGTGACGCTCAAGCCCGAGACGTTCGGGCCTGGCTTCGCGCGCCTGGGCATCATCCGGGTTCACGCGATAGCGGGCGAGACGCCTGGGGCTACGCAAATCGTCGCCGCGCTGAAAGGAGGGACGCGGTTCACAGTCCACTTGATTGTGGAGCGCTGAGATGGATCGCTGCGCCGATCAAGCCGCGGCGCAGCCCGACTCGGTGGCGGTGCCCGAGGGATTGACGAGCCCGGAAGCCGCGGCGCGGCTGCGGCGATACGGGCCCAATGCGATCGTCGAAGCCCCGCCTCGCACCATCGGCGTGCTGCTGCGCAGGTTCTGGGGCGTAATCCCGTGGATGCTCGAGCTCGCTCTGGTCATCGACCTGGTACTGGGCCGCTGGATCGAGGCGCTCTTCATCGGCGTGCTGCTCGTCCTCAATGCGTACCTGGGTTTTCGCCAGGAGAGTCGGGCGACGAAGGCGCTCGCGCTGCTGCGTCAGCGCTTGACGGTCAGCGCCCGCGTGCGGCGCGATGGCCGCTGGCAGGTGTTGCCCGCGGCCCAGATCGTGCCGGGCGACTTCCTGCGCCTGCGCGCCGGCGACATCGTTCCGGCCGACATCCGTCTCGCCGACGGCGAAGTCTTGGTGGATCAGTCGGTGCTGACCGGCGAGTCGCTGCCGGTCGAGGGCCGTCCGGGAAGCACCGCCTATTCGGGCTCTGTGGTGAGCCGCGGCGAGGCGAGCGGCGAGGTGAGCGCAACCGCCAGCCGCACCTACTTCGGCAAGACCGCCGATCTGGTCCGGCTGGCCGCGGCACCGCCGCGCCTCGAACGCCTCGTCGTCGGCGTCGCCAAGTATCTCGGCGCCCTGGATGTCTTCCTCGTGCTCGCCGTGTTCGCGGTCACGATCGTCGAGGGCCGCCACTTCCTCGGTGCCCTGCCGTTCATGCTGATGCTGCTAGTTGCCTCGGTACCCATGGCCCTGCCGGTGATGTTCACGATGTCCGCGGCGATGGGCGCACGGATGCTTGCCGAGAAGGGAATCCTCGCCACGCGCCTGTCGGCGATCGAGGACGCAGCGGCGATGAACGTGCTCTGCCTCGACAAGACCGGCACGCTGACCGAGAACCGACTCGCCGTGGGTGCCGTGGTGCCGATTGATGCGGCGTCGCCCGATGAGGTGCTTCGGCTGGCTGCGCTCGCCTCCGACGAGGCCACTCAGGATCCACTCGATCTTGCGATCCTTAAAGCGGCGCGCGAACGTGCGCTCGGCGTGGATTCTGCACAGCGCTTGAGCTTCGTTCCGTTCGACCCGAGCATCAAGCGCTCGGAGGTGACGATCCGCGAGAACGGGGAGGTGCTGCGCGTCGTCAAGGGAGAGCCTGCGACCATCGCCGCGGTCGCCCGGACACCGTGGGAGAGCATCACCCAAGAGGTCGCGCGGCTCTCCGCCGACGGCTCGCGCGTCCTGGCGGTGGCCGCCGGAACCGAGAAGAAGCTGCGCGTCGCCGGGTTGCTCGCCTTGAGCGATCCGCCGCGTGCCGATTCGGCGGCCTTGATCGCGGAGCTGGGAAAGCGCGGCGTGCGCGTTCAGCTCGTCACCGGCGACGGCGAGGCGACGGCGCGCGCCATCGCGGCCAAGGTCGGCATCACGGGCGATGTCGCTCCCGCCGGAACGATCGGCGAGAATCTCGATTCGCAGACCGCCCTCCGCTTCGCGGTCTTCGCCCGGGTCCTGCCGCAGGACAAGTTCTTTCTCGTGCAGGCACTGCAGAAGGCGGGGCACGTGGTCGGTATGACGGGCGACGGCGTGAACGACGCGCCCGCACTAAGGCAGGCAGACATCGGGATCGCGGTGGCCAACGCAACCGACGTGGCGAAAGCGGCGGCGGGTCTCGTGCTCACCCTGCCGGGCCTGGGCGAAATCATCACGGCAATTGAGGCAAGCCGCCGGATCTACCGGCGTATGCAGACCTTCACCCTGACGATGATGACCCGCAAGATTACGATTCCGCTTTTTCTCGCGCTGGGGGTCCTGGCGCTGAACGCCTTCGTGCTCAGTCCCCTTCTCATCGTGCTGCTCATGATCACTACGGATGTCGCCACCATGGCGGTCTCTACCGACCAGGTGACGGCCTCGCCCGAGCCGGACCGCTGGGCGATCCGCCCCCTGATGGTGACCGCGGTGGCGCTCGCGATCCCACTTCTGCTGCTGAGCGGCGCGGTGTTCTGGGCTGGCACGAATGTCTTCGCGCTAGACACCGCCAAGACCCAGACCCTGGTGTTCCTGTGGCTGGTGTTCGCCGGCTCGCAAGGCCTTCTGTACGTGACGCGCGCACGCAGCTTCTTCTGGACGAAGCCCCGACCGGGGCGCTGGCTGAACACGGCGACCCTGACCTTGGTCTGCGTGTCCATAGTGCTGGCGTTCGAGGGTTGGCTAATGGCCCCACTCCCGCCGTCGCTGATCGGCGGCGTGCTGGTTCTCGCCGCTGTCTACCTCGTCGGCGCCGATCTGGTTAAGGTTGCGCTGGCGCGTCTTGTGACGAAACCCCAGGGAGCGTTTGCGTCGCCGGCGCAATGATGGCCGAACCAACCCCTCTCAGCTACGTACTGCGCACGAGGCGCGGGAACCGGCCGTCGGAATGCCAACGTGGGTCCGGGTGACGAGTGGTTAAGCGAATCGACCTCGGGTCCGACGCTGCGCGCTGGATCGCGATCGCTGTTTTTGCGGCGGCAGCGCTGTCGAGCGCGCTCTTCGGGCTGCGCACGTATGGCTCGTTCCGGCTGCTGCGCTCCGCATACGAGGCCGGCGTGCCGATGACCAGCAGCATTCGGCCGTGGATGACGCTCGACTACGTGTCGGCCACCTACCATGCGTCCGAACGGGCCTTGGTCGAGCGCCTCGGACTCAGCTCGAAAACCGATCCGCACACGAGCCTCAGAACGCTGGCGCAGCGCGAAGGTCAGTCGTTGCTCGAGTACGTGCAGCGAGTGCAGAGAGCAATTGTCGGCATCGCGCCCGCTCGCCGCTCCGACGGCGCGAGCAAAGAATCCAGCTGGCTCGGGAGGATCGCCGACAAGTGTCTCGCCGCAGTCCTGATCTACGGCTACCCCGCCCTCGCTCTGACAATCCTGCTGGGCTCGATCGGTCTCCCGGTGCCCGTCGGGTTCGTAACGACGGTCGCGGGCTCCCTGGCCGCCGAGGGGCGCATGGACTGGGCCTGGGCTGCCGCTATTACGCTCGTCGCGTCGGTGCTCGGAGATGCGGTGGCTTATGCTCTGGGCCGCGTACTGGGTCGCGGGGTTCTCGAGCGCCACGGCCGATGGTTCGGCTATACGCCTGAGCGCACGGTGCGGGTCAAGCTGCTGTTCGAGCGCTGGGGCTTCTGGTCGGTGCTCATCACGCGCACCTTCGTGTCCTATCTCAGCGCCGTCGTGAGCGTTCTGGCCGGGGCCGGCCGCTATCGACTGCCGGAATTCCTGGCGCTGACGGTGCTTGGACGCATCGCATGGACATCGGCCTATCTGGGCCTCGGTTACGGCGTCGGGACCGATCTGCAGGCCGCCACCGACTTGCTGAAGAACCTCAGCGGGCTGCTCTTGTCGCTGGCGGTGCTTGCCGGCTCGGGGTGGGTCGGCTTCGGGCACGCGTCCATGCTGTCCCGGCCCAAAGTGCCGGCGAAAACGCCGTAACGCCCCTCGCCGGTGGCGCCGGCCTGGCCCGGTCCCGAGCTCCATGCTATATTCCAAAGAACCTTGGAATGATGGGGCGACGGATGGAACACCGGGAAATCAAGAATCTTCTGTACGAGCAGGTGGCGCGCATCGGCAAGGCGGCGGCGAATCCGAAGCGGCTGGAGCTGATCGAGCTGCTGTGCCAATGCGAAAAGACCGTCGAAACCTTGGCTAAGGATGCGGAGTTGAGCATCAACCTCACCAGCGCACATCTCAAGGAGCTCAAGGCCGCGCATCTCGTGTATTCGCGCAAGGGCGGCAAGTACGTCTATTACCGGCTCGCCGATCCTGCAGTGGCCGCTTTCTGGGTCAGCCTGCGGGAGCTTGCCGAAGAGCGGCTGCTGGATCTGCAGCGCGCTTTGCAGGAGTTCGTGGCAGAACCGGAAAAACTTGCTCCCGTCGAAAGGAAGGCGCTTCTGGGCAAGGCGAGGCGCGGCAAGGCGATCGTGATCGATGTTCGCCCGCAAGAGGAATACGAAGCGGGACACCTGCCCTATGCGCGCTCGGTTCCGTTGCGAGAGCTCAGGAAGCGGCTCTCGGAGCTTCCCAAGGAGCAGGAGATCATCGCTTACTGCAGGGGCCCGTTCTGCATGATGGCGAAGGACGCGGTCGCGTTGCTGCGCAAACGCGGCTACAAGGCCACCAAGCTGGAAGACGGTGTGAGCGAGTGGTGCGCCGCAGGCATGCCTCTGGCCGCGGTGAAATGAGCATCCTGTGAATCTTGCCGGCGCCCGGCACGTCGCGCAACCTGGGATCCCGAACGGTTGATTGAAAGGAGAAGGGCAGGATGTTCTTCAAGCAGCTGGCTACCAAGGAATCGAGCCTATCCTATTTCTTCGGCTGCGGAACGCTGGGCAAGGCGGTCGCGGTCGACGTGGTCGCCGGCGACGAAGAGTGGTTCATCGAAGAAGCCCGCAAAGCCGGCGTCAAGATCACTCACGTGATCGACACGCATCTGCATGCGGACCACTATTCCGGGGGGCGCAAGCTGTCCCGGCTCGCCGACGCGCCCTATTGTCTGCACGAGAGCGACGCAGGCGTGGTCGAATTTCCGTTCCACGCATTGAGGGACGGCGACATCGTCGAAGTCGGCAACGTGGTCATTAGGGTGCTGCACACGCCCGGCCATACCATGGACAGCGTCTGTCTCCTGGTCACCGACAAGCGCCGGGGCGAGGAACCGTGGTTCGTGATCACGGGCGACACGCTTTTCGTCGGCAGCGTCGGGCGCCCCGATCTCGCCGGACGCGAGCAGGCCATGGCGGCGGTCCTTTTCGACAGCCTGCACGGCAAGCTGCTGACGCTGCCCGACGAGATCGAGATATTCCCGGCGCACCAGGCGGGCAGCGTCTGCGGGGTCGGGCTGTCGGGCAAGCCCTCTTCGACCATCGGCTTCGAGAGGCGCTTCAATCCAGGGTTGCACATCAATGACCGGGAAGCGTTCGTGCGCTTCCTCGCGAGCGACATTCCGCCCCGACCGGCGGACATGGACAGAATGATCGCCGCAAATATGGCGAGGTAGGTGCGCGCCGGGGCGATGCCGCCGGCCCGCCGCGCCAGTCCGATTCGAGCAGCGCAGCCGACAACCGGAAAATCCGATGAACGACTCGTCCTGGGGCGCCTCCGAGACCGTCTACGTCCGCGGCATCCGCGCCAACCTTCCCCAATTCATCCAGCAGGCGATCCAGGTTTTCTTCGTGGGCCTGGTGATCGGCATGGAGCGCAATGTGCTGCCCGTGCTGAGCCGGGATTTCGGCGTGCCCAAGGGCTCGTTTCTGTTCCTCATGTCCTTCGTGGTGTCCTTCGGTTTCGTCAAAGGCATCCTGAATCTTGTGGCCGGGCGCCTGTCCGAGCACATCGGGCGCAAAAAGGTTCTGTTGCTGGGCTGGCTGGCAGCGCTGCCCATTCCCTTTCTGATCCTGCATGCCTCGAGCTGGGGTTGGATCGTGTTGGCGAACGTGTTTCTCGGCATCAACCAGGGATTCGCCTGGACCATGACCGTCACCAGCAAGGTGGATATCACGCGTGCAGAGCAGCGCGGGTTCGCCACGGGAGTCAACGAGTTTGCGGGCTATGCGGCGGTGGCCATCGCCGGGGTCGTCACCGCCTACTTGTCGGTCGCGTACGGGCCCCGCGATGCGCTGTTCGGTTTTTCCCTCACTGTCATCCTCGTGGCCATCCTGATGGCGCTTCTGTTCATCAAGGAGACGCTGCCCTGGGCAAAGGTCGAAGGCACGCAACACGCCAACGGCACCTACGTGGGTCACAAGCCACGTTTCGCCGCGGGCGTGTCCGAGCGGCCCGGCACGTGGGAGATTTTCACCCTGGTGTCATTCCGCAATCGGACTTTCAGGTCATTTGCCCAGGCGGGGATCACCAACAAGCTCGCCGATGCACTGCTCTGGGTGCTGTTTCCGATTTTCCTGCACAACCGCGGACTGAGCATCGTGCAAGTTGGCTGGGTCACCGGGGTCTACGGTGCGGTCTGGGGCGGATCCCAGCTCTGGACCGGAGCCTTGTCGGATGCGGTCGGGCGCAAGAAAGCCATCGTTGCCGGCCTGTGGGTGCTCGGCTTGGGCGTCTCCGCAGTGACGCTGGTGGAAGGGACGACTGCCTGGGTCATCGCGGCCGCGGTCATGGGAGTCGGGATGGCTCTGCTCTATCCGAACCTCATCGCCGCCGTGGCCGACATATCGCATCCGAGCTGGCGCAGTACCGCGCTCGGGGTCTACCGCTACTGGCGCGACACCGGCTATGCCATCGGCGCGATCGCCCTGGGTCTGGTGGCGCAGTGGAGGGACGAAGTGGCAGCTGCATTCTGGTTCACGGCCGCCGTTCTTGCGCTTTCCGGTCTGTGGGTGGCAATGCAAGCCGAGGAAACCCACCCGCGGTTCAATCCGGCCGATCCGGGGAGCTGAGCCGGGTTTGCTCCGGCGCTCCACGCGCGCAAGGGGCTCAAGCTCGGAGCGGTGCAATATCGAGCGCTGAGGAGCGCCCGATGACCCCGGATCAATACGATGCCTGGTATTGCACGCCCCGCGGCTGATGGATCGGTGAAATAGAGTTCCGACTGATCCCCGCGCTGCTCGATCCTGAGCCCGGCGCACGCATACTCGAGATCGGTTGCGGCACCGGTTATTTCACCCGGCGCTTCGCCGCCGAGGGCTACGAAGTCACCGGGGTCGACTCCGACCCGCCGATGCTCGCCTACGCGCGCGCCCATCGCGCCGGCAGCGAGGACTATGTCCTGGGAGACGCGCGCAGACTGCCATTTTCCGACGGCGAGTTCGATTACTGCATATCGATCACCACGCTGTGCTTCATTCCCGAATGAGCGCCTGGCGCTCGAAGAAATCGCCCGCGTAGGCGGACGCGGGATTGCGCTCGGGCTGCTCAACAGCTGGAGCCTGCTCGATCTGTAGAAGGGCGGGCATGGCGGGCGCGGCGCTTATCACGGCGCGCGCTGGCATACGCCTCCGCAGGCGCGGACGCTCCTGGCGACGCTTCCGATGACGAACCGTCGCGTGCGTACCGCGGTTTATTTGCCCTCTGGCGGGGCGCTCGCGCGCCAAGTCGAAGTCTTGACGCCGCGTTGGGCGCCCTTTGGCGGCTTCATCGCCGCGGCTGCGCGGGGCAGGCGTGGTGGCCACCGCGCGCCGGAAGGACCGGATCCGATAAGGAACTGAGGAATCTCAGCAACTCGTGACTGAGGCGGGCGATGCTCGCCAGCCGGAACGGGTTGGCTTCGGGCATACGCCCGTCACTTCCCGGGCGGAAGGACAGACGGGATAGAGCAAAGTCGATCGCGCCGCGCGCGCACGCGCTCAAAGCGTTGCCCACCGCCTGCGCAGCGCGTGGTGCAGCGCCATCCCGAACACGAACGCGAGACCGATGTTCCAGATCGCGCAGGCCGCCGTCACCAGGCTCACGAAGCGCTCGTTCTTGCTCTTGCCGAAGTCGCACGAGCCGAGGGCGAGCTGCGCGCCGGCGAGGAACAGGATCACGCTGAGGATCGGCGCCGGGAAGATCCCGAAGATCGTCTGCACCGAGCTGCTGAAGAACAGGGCGATGGCCAGGACGATGGCGCCGAGGATGATCAGCGCACCGCCGGTCCGCGCCGTGGCACATCGGCACTCCGCCGACCAGCGGGCCCAGCAGGTTTATCACTCCGGTCGAGATGGCGACCTTCTTCTCGCTCACCGGCCGGTCCGGGAACAGCTCGTTGTTCTCTTCGGTCACCGCAACGATCGCGTTGCCAAGCGTGAGTGGGATCTGCGGCAGCGCCAGATACAGGCTGTCCACGACCTGCTCGTGCCACGTCATGCCGCCCAGGGCAGACGAGGGTAGTCGGAAATCGACGTGGATCGAAGCCAGTCCGCCGAGCAACGCCGGATTCTGGACTACCGCCGTCACTGCTTCTCCGATCAACAGCAGGAACATCGGCGGTATCGCGCGATTGGTCAGCAAGAGCAGCGTCGCGGCCAGCGCCGCGCCTCCCACGATCCATCCCTGGGACATCATCCTGATGCCCGCGAGCATGAAGCTGAAGCCCAGCCCCATGATGATGCCCATCGCCACGGAACGGCCTGCCCCAGGACGTGAGTTTCTTCGCTGTGCCGGTGATACCCAGCACCAGCCAGATCGCGCTGGTCACGAGACCCGCGCCGTAAACGGCGTGCGGCGTGATGGAGACGGTTTGCGCCGCCTGAGTGGTCGCCACCGCGCCGATCGCCTTCATCGGCTGGACCGGAAACGGCGTCTTGTAGTAAAGGCCGGAGACGATCTTCGCGACGCCGAAAGCGAGCAGAACCCCGTACGGGTCCATCTCGAGCAGCGATATATAGGCGACCACGAACGGGATCGGCGTGCCGAGGTCGCCGAAGGCGCCGGCCCATTCCATGCGGTCGAAGCGATTGACCGAAGGCACGACACCGTCGGAGACGCGGACGGTGCCTGCCTCCGGCATCAGCTGATCGGCGCTTTCCGGCCCCGCCATCCCGCAACCCCTATAGTTGGCAATGCGATCGCGAACGTCCGGGGGCCCGGGCAGACCCCCGGCCGCGGGCTTTTAAAGCGCGAGCCGCGCAGGGCGGGGAAAGAGATCCGCGGCTGCCCCAGGGAGATTACTGCAGGCGATAGGCGACGTGGCATGCGACGCATTGGGCGGTGACGTGCGCCAATGCGGCAAGCGCCGGGCGCATGTCGCCAGTTGCGGCGGAAGTGTTGACCTCGACCGCGAGTCTGCTTGCGGCCCGATGCATTTGCATGCCGATGTCCTGCATGCCTTTCGGCATGTAGGGCGCGACCTCGTGCGCGCCGTGCATGCCCAACGAACTCAGTCCAAGGCGGTGCTCGGCGAGCCGGGACGCCTCGTCGAATTCTCGGTGCGACAAGGCGAGCTCGATCTTGTACAGCGTCAGGAGGTGGTTCCGCATGTTGGCCAGCTCGTGCTCGCGCAGCGGCCCCGGGAAGTGCACCAGCTCGCGGGTGTCCTCGCTCTGCATCGTCATGTGATGCATGGCCGAACCCTGATGCGGGTTGTCCTCCGCAGCCTGCGTCGACGCAATCGCCGAGAGCGCTGTCACCAAAACCATGCCTGCAACAGATTTACGCGTCATCGGGGTGATCTCTCCTCGTCGTGGAACGTACAGTGTGCGCTGCGCGCTCGCTCCTTGCACATGACCGCGGTCATACTCTCGGGTGCCTTTTCCGCAGCCGCAAGCGCGGGCCATCTCGCTCGACGTATCCGACCTGCCCCATGTGTGCAAGCGTGCCGTAGAGCGCCTCGTGAGCGACGCCCGATTCAAGCGAGGATGGCTATCCTCGTCCGGCAGGCGACGGTGTTTCCGCCCGCGGGCGCGTCCAGCGCCTGCGGCGCGAGAGGTTTCGCGCCGCAGGAATGCCTCGTCGAGTTGACGGATTTCAGCCTTGCTTCGGAGCGAAGCGCCCCGGGCCGAACCCGCGCCCCGGTTCGAAGCCCGCGCCCGGCCCGGCCTGGTCGAAGGCCGCCTTCTGCTCGGGCGTGAGCACGCTGTAGAGTTGCTTGGCGGTGCCATCGAGCGACTCCATCGCGGCGAGCCGCTGCTTCATGAAGGCGATGCGCTGATCCATGCGCTCCGGGGCGGTACCCGCCGCGGACTGCATCGAGGCGCGCATCGCGAGCATGCCCTGGGCCTGCTGTTTGACGCCGTCGGCGAAGGCCTGCCACTGGGATTCCTGCGCGGGCGTGATCTTGAGCTGTCCCTTGAGATACGCAAGGTGCTGCTCGGCGCGCGCGGACGGATCCCCGAACATCG
>Ga0307372_10009652_pt1 | contig 13244 bp, 12 predicted proteins | sample OX1MG_FD_202533 | JGI IMG/M metagenome (GOLD analysis project Ga0307372, IMG submission 202533) | Soil microbial communities from Risofladan, Vaasa, Finland - OX-1 | ecosystem: Environmental > Terrestrial > Soil > Coastal area > Acid sulfate soil | place: Finland: Risofladan, Vaasa | collected...
TCCAGCATATCCCGTTTGCGGATCACAATGCCATGCTGGATCCGCCGACGGTCGACATTACCGGACGCATTCTTGAGATGCTGGCCAGCTATGGCGTCACTCGGGAAGACCCGCGGGTCGCGAAGGCGATCAAGTTTATCTATCGAGAGCAGGAATCCGATGGGAGCTGGTTTGGCCGCTGGGGCGTCAACTATTTGTACGGCACGTTCCTAGTGTTGCGCGGACTAGAGGCCATGGGCGTCTGGAATCATGAGCCGCAAATCCAGCAGGCGGCGGAATGGATCCGCATGGTGCAGAATGCCGACGGTGGCTGGGGTGAAAGCTGCGCCAGCTACGATGATCCAACGGAGCGCGGCATTGGAGTGAGTACCGCTTCGCAAACCTCGTGGGCGATTCTTGGGTTGCTGGCCGCGGGAGATATTCGCAGCGATTCTGTAGCCAAGGGAATACGCTGGTTGCTGCAGCACCAACAAGAGGACGGTTCCTGGACCGAGGATCGCTACACGGGCACGGGATTTCCGCGGGTCTTTTACCTGTCGTATCACATGTACCGCAACTATTTTCCGCTGCTGGCGCTTACAACGTATCGTAGAGCAAAGCAGGCTGAGAGCATGGGAACCAGAAGCTAATTGCAGTATGTCGGTCGGTCGTAGCTGTCGCATTCGATTTTGAACGGACTCGAACCGTAGCAAGAAGGAGAATTTTGAATGGCTGTGCCAATCTCACAAATGTGGACGGTTGCAACCTATGTGTTGCGCCAGCGCTGGAGTGGCCGCAAACGCTATCCCTTGGTTCTGATGCTGGAGCCGTTGCTTCGCTGCAACCTGGCGTGCGCCGGCTGCGGAAAAATCCAATATCCAGCGCACATTTTGAAGAAGCAATTGACGCCGGAAGAATGCTTTCGCGCGGTCGATGAATGCGGTACTCCGATGGTGTCGATCCCCGGCGGAGAACCGCTGCTTCATCCGCAGATAGGGGAAATTGTTGAAGGATTGGTGGCAAGGAAAAAATATATCTATCTATGCACCAACGCCTTGCTGCTGAAAGAGAAGCTGCACTTATTCAAGCCCAGCAAATACCTCTCTTTCTCGGTGCATATGGATGGGCAGCGCGAGCATCATGACTTCTCCGTCTGCCTGGAAGGCGGCTATGACAAGGCGATCGAGGGAATCCGCGAAGCTGTTTCCAAGGGTTTCCGCGTGACGACGAATACCACCTTATTCGACGGTGCAGATCCGAACAGTGTACGTGCCTTCTTTGACGAGATGATGCATGCCGGCGTGGAGTCCATGATGGTCGCGCCCGGATACACCTACGAAAAGGCTCCGGACCAGAAGCATTTTCTGGGCAGGGCGCGCTCGCGCAGGCTGTTCCGCGCCATTCTTGCGAACCGCAAAAAGAGCTGGCGTTTCAACGCATCGCCGATGTACATGGAATTCCTGATGGGCAAGCGCGACTTTACCTGCACTCCCTGGGGCATGCCGACCTACAACATTTTCGGCTGGCAGAAGCCTTGCTATTTGCTGCAGGACGGTTATGCCGATAGTTTCGCCGAGTTGATGGAAGCGACGGAATGGTCGCACTATGGGACTGAGTCCGGCAACCCCAAGTGTGCGAATTGCATGGTGCACTCGGGCTATGAAGCTTCGGGAGTCAACTTCACCTTTGGCTCGCTGAAAGGATTGCTGGCAACCGCGAAGGCGATGATGACGTTGTATCCGGATCGCGGAGCGCTCGATCTGCTGAGCCAGCCGGTGAAACCGGTGCACGCGAAAAATCCTCTGGTGAATATTGAGGTGCCGCAAACATCCCTGGAGGAAACCCGCGCATGACGGAAGCAACGACCAAGCCAGTCTCCGATCCGGATGCGATGGAAGTTGCGCCCGGAGCGGAACGCGAAGTTCTGGAGGGATGGATTCCGGAGCTCGCCACGGAGGAAGAAACTCGAGAGGCGCTGGAGCAGGCCTTTGGATATCGCGGCGACGTGACCATCACGCTCAAGACCGGAGTGCGCATTGAAGGGTACATCTTCGATCGCCGACCGGCGCCGGCGCTGCATCGGGCCATTGTTCGCATCATGCCGAAAGATACGTCGGAGCGGGTGTCGATTCCTTACTCCGAAATTGCCGGGCTGGCGTTTACCGGACGCGATTCCGCAGCGGGCAAAAGCTGGGAAGCCTGGGTGCAGCGCTATTGGGGGAAAAAAGCCGCCGGCGAGAAGAATATCGGCATCCAGGCCGAAACCCTGGACTAAACTGGCCGCAATAGATTCATCCAACCTTTTTGCCCCCTTCCTATGCGGATCTTTGTTACCGGAGCCACTGGATTTGTCGGCAGTCATGTGGCCCGGTCGCTGGGCGCAGCCGGAGCAGAGCTGCGTTTGTTGACCCGGAAAACCAGTCGGACCGAACATTTGGAAGGATTGAAGGCAGAGCTTGTCACTGGCGATCTGCTGCAGCCGGAACATCTTCGCAGCGCGATTTCCGGCTGTGACGCGCTGGTCCATGTGGCCGCCGATTATCGGCTGTGGGTTCCCGATCCAAAAACAATGTATGCGGCCAACGTCGAGGGGACAAAGGCCCTGTTGCGGCTGGCGCGGGAGACCGGCATCAATCGCGTGGTCTACACCTCTAGCGTAGCGACCATGGGATTTCGCTCCGACGGCACGGTTGTTGATGAGGAGACTCCGGTATCGATCGAGAATATGATCGGCCATTACAAGCGCTCCAAGTTTTTGGCCGAACAGGAAGCCATCGCGGCGGCGCGTCTTGGCCAACGCGTTGTCATTCTGAATCCGACAACACCGATTGGGGCTGATGATGCGAAGCCGACACCAACCGGCCGCATCGTGGTCGACTTTCTAAATCGAAAATTTCCGGCGTATGTGGATACAGGCCTGAACCTGGTGGATGTGCAGTCCGTGGCGGCCATGCACGTGACGGCGCTGGATCGTGGGACATCCGGAGAGCGATACATATTAGGTGGAGAAAATCTTACGCTGAAGCAGATTCTGGATCGTATGGCAGCGATGACAGGCTTGCCATCGCCTACCATGCGGGTCCCGCACGCGGTGGCCATGACATTCGCGTTCTTCGATGAATGGATCGCGGGTCGCATGCTCGGCCGTGAACCGCGGGCAACCGTGGAAGCGGTGCGCATGGGAAAGAAGAAGATGTTCGCCAGCTCGGCAAAGGCAGAACGAGATTTGGGATTTCAGATAGTGCCGGTGGACCGGGCACTGCAAGCTGCGATCGACTGGTTTCGGGCGCACGGGTATGCTCCCGCGTCATGAGAGTTGCGGCGTCTCGACCGAGGATCGCGATTCTTGCGGCGCTGCCGCGGGAGGTGGCGCCGCTGGTGCGAGAGTGGGACGCGCCCGTAGTTTCGCGTGCGGAAGGTACGAGCATTTGGGAAAGCGATCGTGCGATTGTGGTGTGTGCCGGCATGGGTCGAGAGCGCGTCACTCTGGCGTTGAACTTGGCGGAGTCCTGCGGTCCGCTACGCGCGGTAATTTCTGTGGGATACGCTGGGGCGTTGCGGGAAGGGATGCGGATCGATGGGGTGTATTGGCCGGCGATTGTGATTGACGGACAGACCGGCGAGCGGTTTGCATGCGAGGATGGAGAGGGCGTTTTGGTGACTGCGGATCATGTGGTTGGGCGCAATGAAAAGCCGAAGCTGGCAGTCCAATGGAATGCAGACCTGGTCGATATGGAGGCGGCAACGGCGGCGAAACTCGCAAAGGTGCGAGCCCTGCCATTTCGAACCCTGCGTGCCATCAGCGATCCAGTCGACGACGATTTACCGGATTTGGGTCGTTTTACCGATGTGCGAGGCGGTTTTCAGAGCGGGTCGTTTGCAATGTATGTAGCATTGCACCCATGGCTGATTCCAACCACGGTCAGGCTCGGGAAGCAGTCGTCGCGTGCATCGCAGGCCATTGCGGCAGCACTTCTCCAAGTTTTGAGGCAAGCGGAATAAAATGGAAACAGTGACTACCCTCAACGGTTCAATTCCCTCAACAATGCGGGCAGCAGTCTATCGCGGCATCAACGACGTTCGCGTGGAGAACGTGCCTGTTCCTGAAATTGGCGCGGGCGAAGTCCTGGTCAAAATTCATAGCTGCGGAATTTGTGGGACCGACCTAAAGAAGATTCACACGGGTTCGCATTCCGCGCCACGCATTTTCGGCCACGAAATGGCAGGCGTGATTGCCGCCGTCGGCGACAAGGTGAGCGGCTGGAAGGTGGGCGACCGGGTGATGGCATTCCATCACATTCCATGCGGGAAGGGCTGCTACTACTGCAGGAAGAAAACATTTTCGCAGTGCGAGAGTTATAAGCGCGTAGGTTGTACCGCGGGGTTTGAGCCGTCGGGTGGCGGCTTCGCGGAATACATTCGCGTGATGGATTGGATTGTCGAGCGCGGACTGGTGCGGATTCCGGACCATGTTCCTTTCGAACAGGCGCTATGGATTGAGCCCGTCAACACCTGCTACAAGGCCATTTACAATCTTCACCTGGCTGCAGATGAGACCGTGCTGGTGATCGGTCAGGGGCCGATTGGAATTCTGCTGGCGTCCTTGGCGCGGCAGACCGGCGCGACCGTGCTCACCTCAGATCTGTATCCGTTGCGCCACGAAGTGGCATCGCAATTCGATCTGCGCCATCCAATTTATGCCGACAAACAGAATCCGATCGCGGTGGTGAAAGAACATACCGAAGGCCGCGGCGCGGATGTTGTGATTGTGGCTGTCGGTGGCAATGCTTTAATTCGCCCAGCCATGGATGCCGTGCGTTTTGGCGGCCGCGTACTGCTGTTTGCCGCGACGCAACACGGTGAAGTGGTCATCGATCCGGCTGCAATCTGCATGGACGAAAAAGCGCTGATCGGATCGTACAGTTCTTCGGCGGATGTACAGCAGATGGCTTCTCAATTGGTGCTGGACGGCTATCCCGATCACTTTAATTTAACTCGTCTCATCTCCCATACGTTTCCGCTGGAACAGGCGGCGGAAGCGATTGTCTTTGCCTCTGAACCTAAACCGGACTCCATGAAAGTCGTGATTCAGCCGTAGGTATTCCCCGTTCCGTCATGTCAAGAGTGAAAGAAAATACAAGTCGATCGACTCACAATGCAGTCTGCAAAACCATCGATATGGCCGCTGAAATGAATGCCGCTATTTTGTACGGCAAAGAAGATGTTCGGATTGAAAGGTTGCCAGTCCCGGAAGCGGGCCCAGGGGAGATCATTGTCCGTGTTGTCGCCGCGCTGACCTGCGGAACCGACCTGAAAGTATTTCGCCGCGGCTATCACGAGAAAATGCTGAAGCCGCCTGCGCCGTTTGGGCATGAAATGGCGGGCGTCGTGTCCCAGGTGGGTGAGGGGGTGACGAAGTTCCGGGAAGGGGATCGCGTGGTCGCGGTCAACTCCGCACCGTGCGGGGAATGTTATTTCTGCCTCCGGCAGCAGGAAAATCTTTGCGACGATCTGATTTTCAATAATGGTGCTTACGCAGAATATTTTCGGATTCCCGCGCGCATTGTGGCGAAGAATACATTTCTGGTTCCTGCATCGTTACCGCTGGAGCATGCAGCTCTGACCGAGCCGCTGGCTTGTGTGCTGCACGGCATGGATGAAACCGGTGCTCAAGCCGGAGACCAGATGGTGGTGATTGGGGCCGGTCCCATTGGCCTGATGTTTATTCACGCGGCCGCGTTGAACAACATCGAAGTGATCGCCGTGGTGAAGCACACGGAACAGGTGCAGCAGGCCCGTTCGTTCGGGGCGCGTCATGTTGTGCAAACGACGATGACCGGCGACGTGATCGCTGCCGTTCGCGCGCTGACCCCACAGGGCCGCGGCGCTGATTCGGTAGTGGAGGCGGTGGCGACACCGGAGACCTGGCAATGGGCTGTCGACATGGTGCGCAAAGGCGGCGTGGTCAATTTCTTTGGCGGCTGTGCGGCGGGAACCCAGGTGGCGCTTGATACCAATCGTCTACATTACAACGATCTGACGCTGCGCGCCAGTTTTCATCATCGTCCATCCGTGTGTCGCCGTGCCTTCGATTGGATTGCCAGTGGCGGGTTCGAGAGCAGCAGGTTTCTGACCGGGCGAGCAGCCCTGGAAGAACTGGTTCCCGTTTTCCGGCGTTTCTTGAATCGCACCAATGACATTAAGATTGCGATACATCCCGGCGAGGGATTGAACGATGTCTAGCGGACTGCAGCAGACGGACAGAAATTCCGCGGAGGCGCTGGAGTCGGCGTGGCGTAAGCTTCCCGCCCAATACCGGATGCCAAAACAGGCGCCCACGCTGGCGGAGGCACAGGCGTACTGCCGGGAGTTAGCGGAATCGCACTACGAGAATTTCCATGTTGCAACATGGTTTCTGCCCAAACCTTTGCGGCCGCACTTTCAAAGCATTTACGCCTACTGCCGCATCTCGGACGATTTGGGGGATGAGGTCGGCGACGCGCAGCAATCGCTGGCGCTGCTGGATTTTTGGAACGGCGAGCTGGACGCCTGCTATCACGGTGTGACGCGCCACCCCGTGTTTGTTGCTCTCGCGGAAACGATTCATGTCTGCAACATTCCAAAGAACCCATTCGCCGACCTGCTGGTTGCATTTCGCCAAGATCAAACTGTGACGCGATACCGCACCATGCAGGATGTGTTAGGCTACTGCCGCAATTCAGCCAATCCGGTGGGGCATTTAGTGCTGTATGTTTGCGGCTATCGCGAGCCGGAGTTATTTACGCTGTCGGATTTCACCTGTACCGCGCTGCAACTGGCAAATTTCTGGCAGGATGTGCGCGAGGATTATTTGCGCCATCGGATCTATCTCCCACTAGAGGATATGGAGCGATTTGGTGCAACCGAGGAGCAGATTCGCGATCAGCGATTCAGCCCGGAATTTCGCAACCTGATGGAACATGAAGTGGCGTTCGCGCAGAAATTGTTTGAGGCCGGGACACCGTTGCAGCATCGGGTCGACAAAGAGATTGCGGTCGACATCGCGCTGTTCAGCCGCGGCGGACAAGAAATTCTGCGAGCCATTAAGAGACAGAATTACGATGTGCTCCGATCTCGACCAGTGATTTCCAAGCCGCGGAAGGCTGCGCTGCTGTTGCGCGCATTTCTTGAGCGGCTGAATGCAAGGCAGGCTGCGTGAGTGATTCGGTGGCGCAAGCGTATGCCGCCTGCGAAACGATTGCGCGGCGAGAAGCAAAGAATTTCTACTACGCGTTTCTCGCATTGCCCAAACCGAAGCGTGCCGCCGTGTGCGCGGTGTATGCCTTCATGCGTCATGCGGATGACTTGGCGGACGACGAGCAACTCCCGCGCGAAGAACGGCTGAGTCAATCGCAACGCTGGCTGGAAGACTGGCATCGTGCCGCCGCGGGTGAGTCCACAAACAATCCCGTATTTATTGCATTGAGAGATACACAGCGGCGATTCGGAATTTCAACAGAGCTGCTGGATCAACTGGTGCAGGGAACCATGCTCGATCTAACAGCCCCGACCAGTGGGACGGAAATTGCGACCTATCCCACATTCGAAGATCTTTATCGCTACTGCTATTTCGTGGCGTCCGTCGTAGGGCTGGTGTGTATTCGCATTTTCGGCTATACCGATCCGCAGGCGGAAGCGCTGGCGGAGCAGACGGGCATTGCATTTCAGCTGACAAATATTCTGCGCGATGTTCGCGAAGATGCGGAGCGCGGCAGGATGTATCTTCCGCTCGGCGACCTGCAACAATTTCATCTAACGCTGGAGCAGTTCACCACGCGCCAGCCCAGGCAGAAAATGAATGCGGGCGAACGCGGCCTGTTGGAGATGGAGGCTGGCCGCGCCCGCGAATATTACCGGGCCGCCGACAGTCTTTTGCCGCTAATCTCGCCGGACAGCCGAGCAGCTCTGTGGGTGCTGGTGACAATCTATCGGCGTTTGCTGCAGCGGATTGAAAACGCGCACTACGAAGTGTTCGCCGAGCGAGTGAGCGTGCCCACGGGAGAAAAGCTTTGGATCCTGGCCTGCGGATTGTGGATGGCGTTCCGCTTGCGGCTGGTTCAAAAAAACTAATCGACAGAACTGTACATTCGCAATGATCTCGAGACACCCCATGGCAGACGCGACGACCCACAGTGCGGACATTCATGACGTAGCGGTGGTTGGAGGAGGGCTCGCGGGCCTGTCGGCTGCCTGCGCACTTGCCGACTCGGGCTATCGCGTTCACCTGATCGAGCGGCGTCCGTATGTCGGAGGTCGAGCTTCTTCCTATGAACATCCGGGCACGGGCGAAGTCGTTGACAACTGCCAGCACGTTTTATTGGGCTGCTGCACCAACCTGATTGGCTTCTACAACCAGCTCGGCGTGGCCGATCAGATTCGCTGGTTCAACCGTATTACGTTCATCGAGCCGGGTGGACGTCAGAGCCTTCTGCGCCCAGGAGGTTTGCCGGCACCGCTGCATAATGCGATGGCGTTTCTGCAATCTTCCGCACTTTCGCTGGCGGATAAGCTGGCCATCAGCCGTGGCATGATAAATTTTCTGCGGGGCGTCCCTGCGGATGGCGGAGAGAACTTTGCGTCCTGGCTGGCTCGTCATGGCCAAACGCGGCGCGCCATCGATCGATTCTGGAATCCAGTGCTGGTGAGTGCGCTCAACGAAGACCTGTATCGCGTTTCGGTCCATTATGCGGCGATGGTGTTTCGCACATCCTTTATGCAGTCGGAGCAGGCGGGTTGGATGGGGGTGCCGACAATTCCGCTCAGCGAATTGTATTCGCACGCTGTTGGCTTCATCGAAGCGCATGGCGGCCAGGTGAGCTTGCGCACGAGTGTCAACAGCTTTCAGTATGACGAGCACAGCCGACGTTGGCAGATTGGATTTGAGGGCGGCAATATCGAGGCGGACGCCGTGGTGCTGGCGGTTCCATTTGAGTCGATGCAGAAGCTGTACCCGCTGCTACCCGTACTTGCGGATGGAGCTTCCGAATCACTCGCGGACAAGCTGGGACATTTTCAGCATTCGCCGATCACGGGCATCCACCTGTGGTTCGATCGCATGATTACAGATCTGGATCATGCGGTTCTGCTCGATACCACGATCCAATGGATGTACAACAAGACGAGGTTGCAGCCGCAGCGACGTTCGGAAAACGCCGGTAGTTATCTCGAGCTGGTGGTGAGTGCTTCGAAGACGCTGGTGCCGATGTCCCGCCAGGAGATTATTGATCTGGCGCTGCGAGAGCTGGCAGAATTTTTTCCTGTAGTTCGTCAGGCGAAGCTGGTGAAAGCTGCGGTGGTGAAAGAAGTGCGCGCAACGTTTTCTGTTACTCCGGGGCTGGATGCGTATCGACCTGGATCGGTCACGGGGTGGCCGGGAATTTTTCTGGCGGGGGACTGGACGGCGACTGGCTGGCCTTCGACCATGGAAGGGGCCGTGCGCAGCGGAAATCTTGCAGCGGAAGCGGTGACAAAGGCTGCAGGAAAGCCACAAAACTTTCTGCAGCCGGATTTGCCGCCGCAGGGACTGATGCGGCTATTTCCGTAGGGAGATTTGCTGTCTACCGGCTCAGGAAAAATACGCCGGTACAGACACACACGGCGGCGATCCAGCGGCGTCCATCGACATTTTCCTTCAAGATCCACTTGGCCGCAAATGCATTGGTGACAAACGTCAGCGCCGCCGATGCGGGCGCCACCAGGCTGACATCTGCCCAGCTGAGAGCAAACAGCAGCGAAAAAAAACTCAGCGCCATGCACAGCACGCCGGAGAAAAACCGCGCGTTGCGCAATACCGCGAAGATCGCGCCCTTCAGTCCGGAATGGCTGCGGATCACATCAAAATCGCCGATCTGGCGAATGGCGCCGGCCAGCAAAACGTCCCCGGCTGTGGCCAGCAGCACGATGACGCCGATCATCGACCAGACAGCGGCTTGGCCAGAGAGATTCATGCTGACTTGTCCTCTTTTCCTGCGGCGGTCAGTTCCCGTGCGTTCGGAGAGACGGCGACCTCGTCCTCCGTACCCGGATGGTTGTGGTTCGTGTACGAAGGACCGTGCGTCACGAAACCCACGCCAAGCGTGATCAGGGCAATTCCAACCCAACGTGCCGGCGAGATGGTTTCTTGCAGCCAGAATTTCGACAGCAGCGCGATGATGACATAGCCAAAACCAGTGGCGGGAAGAACGAATGTCAGATCCGCCCAGGAGAGAGCGGTCAGGTAGGAAGCGAAAAAAAGAACCAGGAAAAAAATACCGCTCAGCACCCACGGATTTTTGAGCGCGATCAACAGGCTGAGCAGATGATGCAGCGACACCGGGCCGACCTGCTTCATGCCCGCGCTCAGGAATGTATCGCCCACCGATGCGCCGACCATGACAGCACCGAGAATCAGGTAGCGGCGAAACGTCATGGTGGACTGCGAGATGGCGATGGCGAGATTCCTCAACCTGCGTTGCAGGTTTCATAGCGGTCTTGCTGGCGTGTGCAACAGAAACGCGGTCAGCTGTTTCCGGCCTGACCGCGCGAATGGAACCCAACCGTACCGGTCGTGCCGTCAGGCGCCAACTTGTTGCGTCGCAGCCAGCGCGGCCTTGTCCCGCTTGCTTTTGGCAACGACGCGGTTGCGTTGCGCACGTAGCTTCAGGAAGGCCTTCGCCTCAACATACAAACGCGGCAGGTCGCGATTCGCGATCGCCTTGCTGACCACGCGCCACGCAGCCTTGGGCCGGAAATAGTACTCATCATAGAAGCGATGCACCATCTCCAGAACATATTCCGTCGGCAACCCCGGATATTCCACGTGGGCCAACTGATGGCCTTCTTCATCGACCATGGCGCCGTTGTTGATGATGAAACCGTTGCTCTTGGCGTAGTCGTAGAATTCAGTGCCAGGATAGGCGTGCGCGATGGAGACCTGAATCGTTTCCACGTCGAGCGATTTGGCGAAGGCGATAGTGTTACGGATGGATTCTTTGGTTTCGCCCGGCAGTCCGAGAATGAAATCGCCGTGGATGGTGAGGCCGAGATCGTGGCAGTCGCGCGCAAAATCGCGTGCGCGTTCGACGGTGGCGCCCTTCTTGATGTTCTTCAGAATCTGAGGGTCGCCGGATTCGAAGCCAACGATCAGCAGGCGGCAGCCGGCTTCGCGCATGGCTTTCAGCGTTTCGCGGTCCGTGGTGACGCGTGAGGTGCAGGACCAGGTAAGGCCAAGCGGCTTCAATTTCTCGCACAGCTCGATGGTGCGGACCTTTTGGATGTTGAATGTGTCGTCGTCGAAGAAGAACTCTTTGACGTGCGGGAAAAGTTGCTTGGCATGCGCCATTTCTGCGGCCACGTCATCCGTCGAACGCTTGCGCCAGGCGTGTCCGCTCAAGGTCTGCGGCCAGAGACAGAAGGTGCACTGCGCCGGGCAGCCGCGCGTAGAGTAGAGCGACACATACGGATGCAGCAGGAAGGGGACGTTGTATTTCGTCACGTCCATGTCGCGGGCGTAGATGTCGGTTACCCACGGCATCGCATCCAGATCCTCAACCTGCGGACGGTCTGGGTTGTGCACGATCTGACCATCCTGGCGATAGCTGATGCCGAGAATTTCATTCAGCGGTTTGCCGTTGGCAAATTCCACCGTGGAGAAATCAAATTCGCGACGGCAAACAAAGTCGATGGCCGGGCACTCATTCAATGCGCGATCCGGCGACGTGGTCACCGGCGGTCCGACAAATGCAATACGAATCGACGGATTCGCGGCCTTGATGGCTTCCGCCAACTTTTGATCGCCCTGCCAGCCGGGAGTGCTGGTGAAAAGAACCAGAAACTCATACTGCTTGCAGATCTCGATGGTCTCCGGCGCGCTGACGTGGTGCGGCGGCGCGTCGAGAAGGCGAGAACCCTCCAGCATTCCAGCCGGATACGCCAGCCAGACCGGATACCAGTAGGATTCGATTTCGCGGGTGGCAGGCCAGCGCGAACTGGCGCCACCATCAAAGTTCTCAAAGGAGGGCGGGTTTAGAAAGATCGTCTTTAGCGGCATAAGCTCAACCCTAATTTTACCACTGTAAGGGTTCGGAAAGCGGGTTTGTTGCGGCTGGCTGAAGGGGTTCCACTGGACCGATTTTCAGGCTCCGTCAGAGCTGCAAATACAGTCATCGCGTGAAGCATTGGCGATGTCTTAATGCGATAAGGCCTGCGGTTTGAGCGTTGATGTATCGCCCTGCGGCTGGGCACTTTCTTTGGCCCAGTCTTCCAGGCCGCCAATCGCACTCAGTAAATTGAGTTTCACCCGAGTGACATTGAATTGCGCATCCTGAAGTCCAACATAGCGGGTGCGTTCTTCCACGCGATTTTGGTCGGCCTGCTGTGGCGTTACCGGCTGGCCATTGGTGCCTCCCTGATTCATCTGGGTGACGGTCGCGGTCAGCGTGTCCTGTGCAAGCTGCTGTTGCAGGTCAGCGACCTGCTCTTGTGCTTCTAATTCGCGCAGACTGTGCCAGAGCGCCAGGTTGCTTTCGTCATTCTGAATTTTGGCGAGCTGCGCCTGTTGCCGGTCATGCTTTGCGATGGCGGCGGATTGCTGCGCCTTATCTCTCAGGGATTGGTCAAACAACGGCCAGGTTGCCTGGATTCCGACAGCGATGTTGTTTGCCTCAAACGCCAGGTAGTAGTTTTGATATCCATTGAAGCTGGAAAATCGGCTGTATTGGAACACGCCCAGCACGGTGGGGCGATGCTCCTGTTTCTTGTCCCCCCAGGCGTTGTACATTCTTGCGTCTGCGGTGGCGAAGGCAGCCCGCACCGCAGGGGCGTTGTTGTCCTTCGACATCAACCCCTGAAAATCCAGGTCAGGCAAGGGCGGAACCGAAGACCCCGCCGGTGTGATGGCATTCGGGTCCAGGCCCGTCAGCCCGGATAAATGCTGACGCAACTCGTCCGCGTGATCTTCCAGCTGGATCTTTTGCAGTTGAATCTGCGCGTGTGTCAGCTTTGCCTGGGTCAGATCCATTTTGCTTTCCAGGCCTGCGTCCAGTCGGTCTTGCACGACCGAAACCAGCTTGTCCGTATCGGCCGTCGCCTGCTGTAGTACCTGAATTTCGGCGAGGGTTTTATTCAGCTCAATGTAATTGACGGAGGCGTCGAGAATCACCTGCCTCCGCGCATCTTTCAGGCTGAGCGTGGCCGCCTTGGTCGCTGCGTGGGCGGAGCGAATGTAATCGCGCTGCGCATAGCTGAAG
>Ga0307372_10009655_pt1 | contig 13242 bp, 12 predicted proteins | sample OX1MG_FD_202533 | JGI IMG/M metagenome (GOLD analysis project Ga0307372, IMG submission 202533) | Soil microbial communities from Risofladan, Vaasa, Finland - OX-1 | ecosystem: Environmental > Terrestrial > Soil > Coastal area > Acid sulfate soil | place: Finland: Risofladan, Vaasa | collected...
CATGCCTGGCCGAAAGAACAGCTCGAAGAGCGCACGATCGCGATGGCCGACCGCATCGCAAACATGACGGCGGACCACCTCGCCATCCTCAAGCTCAACATGAATCGCTTCTACGAAAACATGGGCATCTATTCTTCGGTGCGCAGTTCGACGGATATGGACGCCGCCGGGCAGTTCACGCAGCACTCCTATGCCTGGCAGGACAAGATGCGCGAGGCCGCGCAGGCGGGCACCGGCCTGAAGGCAGCCCTGGATTGGCGCGACGGGCCCTACCGCGACTATCGCGCGAAAGAGTAGGGCGTCGAGCGAGGAGCCGCAGCCGGGGGAGCGATAAAGGGGGAGCAGAAATGGCAGGAGCGCTGGAAGGGATTCGCGTGTTGGATTGCACGCAGATTATTGCAGGGCCGCAGGCGGCGGCACTGCTTTCGGAGATGGGCTGCGACGTGCTCAAGGTCGAGCCACTCGAAGGCGAGCCCTGGCGATTGCAGGCAGAGATCCTGCCCAAGGAGAGCCGCGAGTTCCTCACTCAAAATCGGGGCAAGCGCGGCATTGCCATCGACCTCAAGCACCCGGACGCAGGCCCTGTGCGGGAATCGCTGATCCGCTGGGCCGATGTGCTCATCACGAACTACCGGCCCGGCGTGCCCGAAGATCTGTGCATCGACTATGCGGCAGCGAGCGCTGTGCGGCCGGACATCATTTACTGCGAGAGCACAGCGTTCGGGAAGGAAGGGCCGGAGGCTCACCTGCGCGGCTACGATATCGTCGCGCAGGCGATGAGCGGTGTTTCGACTTCGAACCCGAACCTTTCGAATGGGCTGCCGATGCCGGTTGCATTTGCACCGGCGGATGTGGTGACGGGAGTAGCACTGGCATGGGCGGTGACGGCAGCGCTATACCACAAGCAAAAGACGGGCGAGGGACAGGCCATCAATGCGAGCCTGATGCTCTCCTCGCTATTCATCCAGGCCGGGTCACGGGAGATCACGGCGCTCGACGCGGAGCCGCGCCAGCACCGACTCGAAATGCTCCACGCGGCCCGCGGACGGGGGGCGAACATCGAGGAGATCTACGCCGAGCGGCGCGCCCTGACGCCGGCGCTGTTTGGCAACGTCTACTACCGGCCCTACCAGACGCAGGACAGCTATCTGGTGGTCGGGTGTCTCGGGCCGGGACCGCGTGCGCGCTTCCGGGCTGCGATCGGGATCACGGACCCGCGCTATGAGCCCGAATTCGAACACACGCCGGAGAAAATCAAGGCGGCCGGCCTGGCACTCGTGCAGCAGTGTGAGGCTATCTTCCGCGAGAAGACGAACGCCGAGTGGCTGGAGCACCTGCTCGCGGCAGACATTGCGTGCGGCCCGGTGCGGTTCGTGGAAGAGCTCTGGGAGGACCCGCAAGTGGTGGCAAACAACTATCTCGTGCGCTACGACCACACGCTCTTCGGGCCGTTGCGCGGGCCGGCACCGATCGTACAGATGAGCAAGTCGCCAACGCGCATCCAGCGCGCGGCACCGGCGCTGGGCGAGCACACAGACGAAGTTCTCGCCCAGCTGGGCTTCCCTGAGGAGGAGATCGCACGGCTGCGGGCAGTCAACGTTATCCGTTGAGCCCGGCGGCCAGGGTGTGGCCGATCACACTGATCCGATCCGAAGGAGTAGGCTGGTGGCATCATTCCTAACGAGGCAGCAACCAGATGACGACTGAACAGGCATCGGGCATCACCATCCAGGACGGAGTCATTCGTGGCCCGCTTCGCAGCTCGGTAAACAACTCCCGCGAGGCGAAGGGCAGCATCCACGACGACGCGACCGCGACGAAACTCGGGTTCCGGGGCGGCACTGTTGCTGGATCCATCCACATGGAATTGTTCCCGCCGATACTGCTGGAAGCGTTCGGTCCCCACTGGTTCGAGCAGGGGACGCTTTCTCTGTACTTCCTCAACGCTACGACTGACCGTGAGCCGGTGCGCGCCTTCGTGCGCCAGCCGATGGCGAAGCGCGACACGCAGGTGGACGTCTGGGTCGAGCGCGACGACGGGATGCGGGTCGCAGAGGGCTCAGCCTCGGTGGGCGACTGTGCCGAGCCAACGGCCCTGCTGCGCCGCCCGCTCGATCGCTTCGACGCCGGGGAGCTGCGGATGCTGAAGGGGATCGGCCCCGGCTACGAGTTCCCGCGCGTGAGCGTCCGCCTGGAGCCCGCAGCTCAGGCGCAGCGGATGCAGGTGATCACCGAGAAGCTAGACTGGTATGAAGGCAGGTCTCCCTGGGGCGGGGCGGTGGCGACACCGGCCGCGATGGTCCAGCTTCTCTATGCGAAGAGTGTCGAAGGGATGCGGGGGGACGTCGGGAGAGCCGTCGGCCTGTTTGGCGCGATCGAACTGCGCAATATCAACGGCCCGGTCTTCGTGGATGAGGGCTATGAAGTCGGCGGGCACGTCGTGGCCGTGGGCCAGAGCCCGAAGACCGAGTACATGTGGTTCGAAACGGGCATGGACGATAAATCGGGCAAGCGCGTGGCCGAAATGCGCATGTTGCTGCGCTGGATGAAGGCTTCGTCGCCACTCTACAAAGAGTAGGCAGCGTCCGAGTCAGCGCGGGAAGCGCTGCTGGAGGGGCGCAGCGCCCCCGATGTCGATGCGGTGCAGGAGATCCTTCCATTGGGGGGCACGGTCGAAGATGGGCGCAAGGAGAGCTGCCGCGCGATCGGTGGCGCCAGCGGCGCCGCTAAGGCCCTGGACGGCGAACCAGAACGTCTGCTCGTCGGAGGCATGGAGCCGGTTGGCGGTTTCGAAGTCGGCGAGCAATACGTCGAGCGTGGGGGCGTCTTCTGCGCGGTGGTCGAGGATGGCCGCAGCAAGGCGAATGTTCACGAGTTCGCGGAGGCGGGCGTTGGGATTGGCGTCGTTATCGATGCGCAGGTCCCAGGTGTAGTCGAACGGGCCGGGGCGGCGCACGAGGATGGCGGCCGATTGGCGGCCGCGAATATCGCCACCAGCGGCCTGGGCGGCATCGAGCGCAGCCATGATGCGCACGGCAAGGTGGCCCGTGGCGGCCTCGAACGCTGCAGACATCGCCGCTGGCACGCCTTCGTCTCGCATCATGTTCGCCTGGGCGGTAGGCCGAATTGCGGGAGCAGGGCAACCTGGCGCCGGTCGGCGCCGTCGTCGGTCGCGAGGATGCCTCTCAGGGCCGTCGCAGCGTCGAGCCCGCTCTCCATAAGGGCGAGCCCCTGGGGGCCGAAGTGCGGATTGACCGAGGCCTGGGTGGCGACAGCCCCCACGAGCGGCCGTATCCAGGGGACGATGGCGCCTACGGCAGGCTGGTGCGTCTGCACGCCGATGCCGAGGTCGCCGGTGGCGGGGTCGCGGGCGACGATGGAGTAGGTCACGGTTGTTCCTCAGCCTGCGGGGAATGCCCAGGGGTGGGCCGCTTCGAAGGCTGCGCTGACCGACAGGACGAGTTGGTCCATGTGCCGGGGAGCGACGATCTGGAGGCCAACGGGGAGTCCATCGGCGGCCAAACCGGCCGGGATGGACGCCGCCGGGTGGCCGGTGACATTAAACGGTGGGGTGAAGGGCAGGTATCCGGCCGGCGAGACCGGCCGTCCAGCAATCGTGGTGGGGGGCGGGCCGTCTTTCGGGAAGGCGGTGCAGGCAACGGTGGGCGTGAGGAGGAGGTCGTATTGCTCGAAGAAGCGGGTCATCGTGCGGTTGAGCTGGTGGCGTTCTTCGAGCGCGGTGCACATCTGCGCGGCCGTCAGGGCGCGAGCCTGCTCCGCGAAGGCAACGAATCCGTGTTCGAGCATTTCGCGCTGTTGCGGCGTGAGGCGGTCGAGGAGGACGACGTCGCCCGCGGCAGCGATGGTGTACCAGGTGGGGAGCGGGTCGGCAAAGCCGGGGTGTGCTTCGACGAGTTCGACTCCGAGGATATCCGCCATGCGGCGGGCAGCAGTTTCGGCGACGCGCACGACTTCGGGGTCCACGGAGGCGTAGCCGAGGTCGGCGGACCAGGCGATTCGGCGCAGCACTGGTGGCTCCCTCCGAGTGGCGGCTTCGTAGACGCCCACAGGGCCATCGAGCGAATCGAGGTCGTCGGGATGCGGGCCGACGGTGCAGTCGAGATAGAGGGCGGCGTCGCGGACGGTGCGGCTCACGGGGCCGAGGACACTGTGCGTGCCCCATGTGGGCGCATGGGTGCCGGCCCTCGGGATTCGGCCCGCAGAGGGCTTCATGCCGAAACAGCCGGAGAAGGCGGCAGGGATGCGGATGGAGCCACCGCCGTCGCTGGCGGTGCAGAGCGGCACCATCCCGGCTGTGACGGCAGCGGCGCTGCCGCCGCTGGAGCCGCCCGGTGTGCGCGACGGAGCCCACGGGTTCCCGGTGGCACCGAAGAGCTTGTTCTCGGTGAAGCCCTTGTAGCCGAATTCGGGCGTATTCGTCTTGCCAACGACGATTGCACCCTGGGCGCGAAGGCGCTGCACCTGCACCGAGTCCTCCGTCGCGACCTGATCAGCGTAGGCGCGGGAGCCGTTGGTCCAACGCAGGCCGGCGACGGGTTCGAGGTCTTTGACGCCGATGGGCACTCCGCCAAGCAGCCCCAGGTCTTTGCCGGAGGCGAGCGCGGCGTCCGCCCTCTCGGCCTCGCGCAGTGCCGCGGCGGGGTCGACCGTGACGAACGCGTTCAGCGCAGGGTTCAGCTTTTCGATGCGCGCGAGCGCCGCCTGGACGGCTTCGCGAACACTGAGCTTGCGGCTGTGAATGCGTTCGGCGGTTTCGGCGGCGGACAAGAACTCAGACATCGCAGACCTCGACGCGGAAGTAGCGGCATTGTACATGCGCGGAGGCGGTTAGAATCGATGCTGGCCATGAGCGAGCCCGCCACCGCCGAATGTGACATTCACCTCGTCCCGTTTGAGAGGACGATTGGCTGCGGATATTGTCTGCGCTTCCTCGCGGCGGCGCCGAAAGCCGACTCGCTTCCGCTGGCTGTGCGGATAGAAGAGCTTGAGCAGTGGCTGACGGCGGAGCGTACGGTGCCGGCCGAGCTGCTCTATGAGCGGATCGAGGAGCTGGCGGGACGGCGCATTAGTCTGCACGAATTGGACGACCCGGACTTGCTGCTGCGGCGGGCGCAACGTCCACGGCGCAGGCCGGCATTCGCAAGCGAGGAATGGGATGATGGCTGAGGCTCATCCCGGCCAGGCGCGGCCCCCGGGCTGTTGGGCCTCTTGAGGGTTCGCGGGAAAAGTCGCACTCATTCGGCGCGGGGGCGCCACGGGAAGCGGGTGAAGGGCCAGATACGGTAGGCTGAAACGATGGAACCGGTCATCGGCCACGAGGACATCCGGCGCGAGATCGCCGTACTGGCGGCCAGCGACGAGCCCCCGCACGCGATCCTTTTCGCCGGGCCGGAAGGAGTGGGACGGAAGCGGCTGGCCCTCGAATATGCGCTTCTGTTGAACTGCGAGCTGCAACGGACAGCGGAATCGAAGAGCGATGCACCGGGCCTCTTCGCGGAAGACCCGGGAGCCTTCGCCGGACCGGCATCCCTGCCCTGCGGTGTCTGCCGGGCGTGCCGCCAGATCGCAGCAGGCTCCCATCCGGACGTGATCACGCTGGCACCCGGCGACATGCTTTGCCGGCCGCGCGACGGCGACAGCCATGCGAAGCACCCGGATTCGCGCGACATCCGGATCTGCCAGGTGCGGGGGATGATCGACCTTGCCGCGCGGTACCCGTTCGAGGCGCGGTACCGCGCGATCATCATCGACCCGGCGGAGCGCATGAACCGAGAGGCATCGAATACGCTCCTCAAGACGCTCGAGGAGCCGCCAGGACACACGGTGATGCTGCTCCTGAGCGCCGCGCCGGAGATGATCATCGAGACGGTTGTCTCTCGCTGCCGGCGAATCAACGTACGGCCCGTTGCACGGGCTGAAATCGAAGCGGGGCTGATCGCGCGCGGCTGCGAGTCAGCATTGGCGGCACAGGCGGCCGCCGAGGGCCGTGGGCGTCCGGGACGGGCCATCGCTTTCGCGGCGGAGCCCGAGCTGATGGGAGACCGCGACCGGCTGCTCGAACGCTGCGCCCGGATCGCGGCGAGCAACACCACGGAACGATTCTCCTATGCAGGCGATTTGGCGGAGCGTTTCCGGCGCGACCGTGCGGCGATCGCTATCGAACTCGACGTCTGGGAAGCGTTTTGGGAGGGAGAGCTGCGGTCTTCCGGGGGAGACGCGGCCGCAGGATCGGGTGACCTGGTGGCGCTACGGGCAGTGGCGCGAGCACGGGCCGATCTGCTGGCACAGGTTCTGCCGCGGCCGGCGTTGGAACTCATGCTGCTGAGCTTTCCGAGCGTTAGACTGGCAGAAGCGGACAAGGAAGCAGCTGCAGCCCATGGATGAGCCACGGATGAGCGTCGCCGGCGTCCGTTTCCGGAACGCGGGCAAGATCTTCTACTTCCACGCAGCCGGGATGCGGCTGGAAGTGGGTGAGCACGTTGTCGTCGAGACGACGCGCGGCCCTGAGATCGCGCGAGTCGTGATCAGTCCCGAACAGGTGGTGGTAAACGAGCTCGGGCGGGAAGAGCTGCGGCCAATCCTGCGGCTGGCGACAGATGATGACATTCTCAAGGCAGACGCCTTGCGCGCGCGCGCCGAGGAGCTCTTGCCGCGGGCGAGAGAAATCGGCGCAGAATCCCGCATGGCGGCGCGCATCGATGGCGCGGAGTTCACGCTGGACGGCCGGCGGCTGACGTTCTCATTCACGAGCGAAGAACGCATTGACTATCGCGACTTCATCCGGCGCACGTCGCAGGAGTTCGGGGCGAAGATAGACCTCCGCCAGATGGGCCCGCGCGACCGCGCGAAGCAGGCAGGAGGGTATGGCATCTGCGGTCGCGAGCTCTGCTGTTCGAACTGGCTGACGACCTTCCCATCGATTTCGATCCGCATGGCGAAGGAGCAGGAGCTTCCCCTGAACCCGCAGAAAATCAGCGGCCTGTGCGGACGGCTTTTGTGCTGCCTTTCCTATGAGGAAGAAGGGTACCGGGAGATGCGCAAGACGCTGCCAAAAATTGGTCAGCGTTGCAGCACCCCCACGGGCGAAGGCAAGGTGATCGGCTTCAATATTCTGCGGCGGCAGGTCACGTTGCTGGTAGACGGCCAGCGCGTGGAAGTACCTGATCGGGACCTCGGGCTGGTGGTGCGCTGGGATACGAGCAGCAAGAGCGGCGAGCCACCGCCAAGCATCAGCCGCGCCGACGCAATCGCGGAGGGGCTGATCGAGGCGACGGAGGAGGACCTGCTGGCGGCGGCGCGGGCCGATTCGCCCGATGATTGGCTCACGGCCGCGCCCTCGAGTGGCGGCCCCGGTCGCGGGCGACTGCCGGGCGGTGGCCCAAGAAGGCAGTCACGCACGAAGCCTGATGTGGATGCGCCCGCCCCAGGGGGCGAATCAGCAGGCAGGCGTCCCGGTGGAGGACGGCCCGCGACCGCCCCGCGCGGCAAGACCGCGGACCGCGGCGGTCGTGGATCCGGGACACCAGCTGCTGCCGACGAGGGACGGCCGTCCCCGCCGGTCGGGCGGATCTTCCAACGGTCGAGGCCCGGGGAGCCACGCCCAGCGGTCGGCGAAGCGCCGCCATCCGGGGCTGCGGACGCAGGGGCCCTTCCTCCCGCAGGTGGCAGGCGCGGCGGCAGACGGCGCGGGCGGGGTGGGAACCGCGGCGCATCGGAAGGTCCACCGGCGCAGGGGTAGGCCCGTTATGGGCCGGCGTTACAGCCGCGTGACAATGAGGTGGACAGAGCCGATCAGCGCGAACCGGAACGGTCGGCGGTGTTAAAGTCGAACCATGCCGCGGGGAGAGTTGACCATCGTCTGCGCGTGGTGTGCGACCGTCGTCCGGGACGGTGGCCAGCAGATTTCCCACGGGATCTGTGCGGAGTGCGCGGCGAGCTTCCTCGTGCGGCTGCCGGTTGAGTATCTCCACTCGGCGGCGACCATGGACGGCATAACCCAGCTCTTCCGCGAGGCGCAGCCAAAGGCCTGGAGCACGGTGCAGGACTGACGGTCGGGCTCAAGGCATCCAGAGCGGATCGTCGCCGCCATCGGGAAGGGACGTCTTGGACCCATCGACGAGACTGAGCACGTAGGTGTGAAAGGTGACCCCCTGCTGGGTCGAAAAGACAATGTGCTGATGGAGCGGATCAATTTGCCACGCAGTGACACTCTCCGAGCCGCTGGTCAATGGGACCGAACGAAGGACCTTGCCGGTCTTCACCGATTCGAAAAGGAGTTCGGTGCCACTTTTCGCCAAACTGACAACCCGGCGCAGTGCCATCAGCGTGTCCCTGTCGAGGAATGCAGGCGCGTATTGGATGTCGCCATAGCCGCCGAACGTTCGGTCGACGGTACCGTCAAGGCTCCGCACGTTCACCGGCTGCAGCAGGCCGGCCGAGCTGTCCGCGACCGGTGGGACGCCGTCGAACGCAACCAGTCTGGAGTCGGGTGACCAGGAGCAGGGGTCCCACCGCGGGGCTGACCTAGATTGACGACTGCGTGTGTGCTCAGGTTGAGTACATTAAGTCTGCCATCTGCGGGCGAGATGTAGGCCACCGACTGCGCGTCGGGGGACCAGACAGGAGCCATGGACGGGCGACCGGACGGATCGATAACCGCGACAAACTCACCATTGAGCCGCACGAGCCATACGCGCGGCACACTTTCGGCGCCGTTCGCGAGTCTATCCCTGCGAACTACAAGAAGCGCACTGGCATCGGTGGCCCACGCGACACCTCCGAGGGTGATCCCAGGACTTTGGATGAGGGGCCGAATCTGTCCAGAGGCAATGTCGATGAGCGAAAGGTTGGTGAGCTGCTTGTTGGCGAAGACAACAGCAATGTCGACGCCATCGGGTGAGACTGCAAACTGAGCGATGGAGTCGGCGGTGAGCAACGTTTCAGCTTTCCCATCGCGCCAGGCGACAAGCTTCTGCCCGCCTGACTGAGGGTCGGTCTGAAGTACGACGACACCCGGCTGGCGGACGGTGAACGATACCGTAAACGGTTGCGCAAGGCGTTCGGCCGCCCGCCCGGAAGCTCCTGGCGCAATGGTTACGCGGTGATTCCCCGGGGCTAGCGCCGATGCAAAGGTGTAGACAAGCGTGTTGCCACGCCAGCGAACCGTACCGGGCGACGGCGGATCAAAGATGAGGCGGCTTTCCACAGAGTGGTGGTTCGTCTCGGCATTGAAAGTGGTCGACATTTGCTGCAGAGTGAGCGGCATTGAGTCATCTTGTGCGGGGGAGCTCAGGATGACCGTGAGCTGGCGCTGGTCACCGAGCGCGACGGTGAATGCAAAGAGCGTCATGGTGACAACCGTCACCGTCAGCAGTGAGAGCAGAGCTGCTCGCTCTCCGCGAAAGGTGCTAAGCGGGTCATGGATAAATGTACGGATTTGAAGGCGCCTCCACAGGGGCGACGGAGGTCGCCTGGACTTCAACGGCGCCGCCGGGCGCAGTAGCTACGCGCCCGACGACGTGCACCCAGCTATCCTGCACGAGCGTCGCAGCCGCCGGCCATTGGACAAGGAGCGTGTGCCCGGTCGCATCGGCAACGCAGCAAGCGACGACAAAGCGCGCGACTTCGAACTGGTCCGCTCTGTCGGTCTTGCCATGGTAGACGAACCCCACAACATCTACGGGCTGGCCGACAAGGGCCTTGGGGTCGCCGGTTTGGAACTCGTAAGACCACTGGTAGATGTTTCGGCGGGTCGGTTGAGCGGTGGAAACGGTCTGACTGAATTGCTGGGCGCCAGAGACGGACGTGCCGCTGCCCAGGCTCTGGCTGCCGAGCGGCTTCGGCTTCATGGCGAACCCCATTACAACCGGCACGGCCACGAGAAGTGCCGTGAGCAGCCCTGCGGGCCTGGCATGGAAGTTCCAGTGGCCACCCGACCGCAGCGCTTGTGCGGAGACAAAAACAGCGAGAATCATCAAGACGACGACGGATGCAATAAGGATCGGCTGGTACCAGCTCTGGACGAGGAAGGACATGGAGCCATCGGAGATCCGTAGAACGAGCAGGAGCGCGAGCACCGCCGCACCCAGTCCGCCAAATGCGTGCCTCACCATCCGCGCAGCTCCACGAATACGCTCGATACGAACGCGATTTGCGTGACCACCACCACCAGGGCAAACACGGCAGGGACGCTGAACAGGCGCAAATACATCGGGATCGACTTCAGGTTGACGAGCGGACCAAGTGTCAGAAAGGCGAGAATCGGCCCGAGGCCGAGCCCCGCGCCGAGGCCCGCGACAACAAATGCATCGACGCTGGAGCAGATGCTCAGCAGGAACGCGAGCGTCATCATCGCGGCAATCGATAGGTAGACTCCCTCGGCCGACGTCAACACGTCCTGCTTGAGGAAGACCTGGACGAACGCCGCTAGGGCGGAACCCACGACGAGAAATTGGAACAGTTCGAAGAACTCCTCCAGGGCACGCGAAGACCAGCTCCTCCAGCCAGACATCCCATGATCGTGCGCATCGACTTCGCCCGGGATGGCAAGGGCGAGATCGGACGAAAGGCGCGTAAGCACGACCGACGTAGCCAGGGCCATGATGGCGGTGATAGCGAGCCGCAGGACCAACAGCTTCATGTCGCGGAACGCGAGCCACGTGGTGATGATCACGATCGGGTTCATGACGGGGGCGGCCACCATAAATGCGACGGCAAACTCCTTTCGCCCGGCGAGCGCCAGCCGATGGGCGAGTGGGCGGGAGCCACAGTCGCACATCGGAAGAAGCAGCCCGGCGCCGGTTCCCGCAATGACACCCGCTACCGGATTTTGCATGGCCGCGGCGGCAAGCACTCGTTCGAGATAGGGCCCGGCGATGACGGAGATGAGCACCCCTGCCAGCAGGAAAGGCGTCGTTTCAAAGATGAGGGCGAGAAAGACGGTTGCGAATTCACGCACGAGCGCTCCCCAAAAGCAGCGTAACTGTCGCATGAAGTCCGGCAATAGCGCGTAAGGGGCGTCTGCTTCCCCGCTGGGGCAGCCCTTAGCGGCGAGTCTGCTACCATCGAATGAGGCCCTCTCGCGCACGCCGTGAACCGCGGCTGCGGAAAGCCGCCTTCGGGCAGCCTGGGCCACCCTGAACTGCACATGCTCTACGCAAATAACGTCATCCGCTCGTTCGGCGCCGTCGACCTCCTCGTTGACCTCACGTTCATCGTGGGGGATGGGGAGCACGTGGGCCTCGTCGGCCCCAATGGCGGCGGCAAGTCGACGATCCTGCGAATCCTGGCGGGGGACCAGAAACCCGATGAGGGTGAGGCAGGTTTCCGCGGCGGGGCGTTGGGCTATCTCCGCCAGGAGGCAGGACTGGAGGACGCGAACACGCTCCTGGAAGAGCTCTGGCTGGCTTTCCCGGAAGCACACGCCATCGAGAAGCGGCTGGAAGTAGTCGCCGCGCAGATCGAAGCCGGGGATGGCGACCTCGACGAACTCATCGACGAGCAGGCAAGCCTCTTCGACCAGTTCGACCACCACGATGGGTACCGGATAGAGGCGCGCATTGGCCGCGTACTGGATGGACTCGGATTCGAACCAGGCGACGAACGGAAGCTCTGCAGCGAATTCAGCGGTGGTTGGCAGATGCGGATCGCGCTCGCGAAGGTGCTCGTGAGGCGGCCGGAGAACGTGCTCCTTGATGAGCCCACCAACCACCTCGATACGAAGACGCGGGCCTGGCTTGCCGAAGAGTTGCAGGACTGGTCCAGCGCGATGCTGATTGTCACGCACGATGGCGACTTCCTCGACAAAATCGCCACCCGCATCCTTGAGCTGCGCGACAAGCAGGTGCTGAGTTATGCGGGGAACTACACCCAATTTCAGAAACTGAAGGCCGACCGCTTACACGCACAGGACCAGGCTGCCTCGCGGCAGGAGCGCGAGTTCGCCAAGCAGGAGCGCTTCATCGAGCGGTTTGGTGCGAAGGCGACGAAAGCTTCCGCCGTCCACAGCCGCGAAAAGGCGCTTGCGCGCATCGAACGCATCCAGCACACGCAGAAAGAGGCGGAGGTGCACTTCGAGTTGACGGCCACGGGCCGCACGGAGCTCGACGTGTTGATGCTGAAGAACGTGAGCCATGCCTACAGTGATGGGGTGCCGGTGCTGCTCGACGTCAATCTCCATGTGGAGCGCGGCCAGAAGGTTGCCTTCGTCGGGCCGAACGGGAGCGGAAAGAGTACTTTGCTGCGCATCTGTGCGGGGCTGCTCTCGCCATCGGAAGGGGTGGTGGAATGGGCGGAACGTGCGCGTCCCGGCTACTATGACCAGCATCAGGACGAGGCGCTCGATCGGGACCGGTCGGTATTCGATGAGGTACGGACGGTGGCCGGCAGCGTGCCAGACGTGAAAGTGCGCACGGTGCTCGGGCAGTTCCTCTTCCGCGGCGATGACGTGTTCAAGCCGGTCCGGGTGCTTTCGGGCGGGGAACGGAGCCGCGTCGCACTGGCGAAGTTCCTGATTCAACCGACGAATGTGTTGTTGCTGGACGAACCTACGAACCACCTCGACAAGACGACACGGCGGAAACTGATCGAGGCGCTGCAGGGTTACCAGGGGACGATCATCTGCGCGAGCCACGACCCGGGCATCGTCGACGACGTAGCGACGAACGTGTATGAGGTGCAGGACCTCGCTGTGCGGGAGCTCATCGAGCGGCGCCGCGAACTGCTGGAAGCGTAGAAGGGGCGTTGGCGGCGGCGAGGGCGCCGGTTGCCTGCCCGCTTTCGCGATTGGATGTTGCCGAGCCGGTTCCGGGCGGCTGAATCTCAAGGAAACGTCCAGCGACCGTAGCCGTCACCGTACATATTGATCTAGTTGATCTAGATCATTTATATTTGAGACGTGTTCATCGTCCTCGACCTTTCAAGCGAAGTCCCGCTCTACCGGCAGGTGCGCGACCAGGTGGTGGATGCGGTCGCTGCGGGCCGGCTGGTGGCCGGGTCCCGGTTGCCATCGACTCGCCAGCTGAGTGCCGACCTGGGCATCAATGTCCACACCGTCAATCGGGCATACGAAGAGTTGCGGCGGGAAGGGTTCGTGAGCCTGGGGCGGCGGCGAGGCGCGGTGGTGCTGGAGCCGCACACCGTGCCTCAACTCGGCCAGTTGTGGGACGACCGCTATCGCGCCCTCGTCGCCGAAGCAGCAGCACGGGGTCTGGACGCGGCCAA
>Ga0307372_10009656_pt1 | contig 13242 bp, 11 predicted proteins | sample OX1MG_FD_202533 | JGI IMG/M metagenome (GOLD analysis project Ga0307372, IMG submission 202533) | Soil microbial communities from Risofladan, Vaasa, Finland - OX-1 | ecosystem: Environmental > Terrestrial > Soil > Coastal area > Acid sulfate soil | place: Finland: Risofladan, Vaasa | collected...
TCCCTCCCCAGCGCCCGCATCATGATCCACCAGGGCTCCGCCGGCGCCAGCGGCGCGCCTTCGGACATGGAGATCCAGCTACGGGAGGTTCTCGCCCTCACACACCGTATGTCCGAGATCATCGCCCACCACAGTGGTCGCCCGATCGCCCAGGTATCAGTCGATATCGATCGCGACCACTACCTGACCGCCGAGGAGGCCCGGGAGTACGGGCTGATCGACGACATCATCCAGCCACGGCGCGGCGTGGCGGCACCCAAACTCCAGGCGGCCATTGCCTCACTGCCCGGCTGAGCTGGCATTCGGGGATGTCGCGCTGTCGCACCACCAGGTGAAGGGCGCATAGGGTGGATGACACGGTTGTCAGGAAAGTCCTGGCGGCGGGGGAGGTTTTCATGCGCACCGAAGATCTGATTCTGGTCAGTGTGGACGACCACGTGATCGAGCCTCGTGGCATGTTCGACGGTCGCCTGCCCGCCAAGTACCAGGACAAGGCGCCGCAATTGGTACGACGTCCGGACGGCACCGATTATTGGCAGTACGACGGGAACGAGATCCCCAACGTCGGGCTCAACGCCGTCGTCGGACGCCCACCCGAAGAATACGGTCTCGAGCCCACGTCGCTCGACGACATGCGTGTCGGCTGTTACGACGTCCATGAACGGGTGCGTGACATGTCGGTCAACGGCGTGCTCGGCTCCATGTGCTTTCCCTCCTTTCCCCAGTTCTGCGGGCAGCTCTTCGCACGCAGGGAGGACAAGGACGAGGCACTGGCCATGGTGCGGGCCTACAACGACTGGCACATCGACGGCTGGTGCGGAGCCGAACCGGGACGGTTCATCCCCCTGTCCATTCCTGCCATCTGGGATCCGGAGCTCGCCGCCGCCGAGGTGCGACGCGTGGCCGGGAAGGGGTGTCATGCGGTCACCTTCTCCGAGAACCCCGAGAAGCTCGGGTGGCCCTCACTGCACAACAGCCATTGGGACCCGCTGTGGGAGGCGTGCGCCGACGAAGGCACCATCGTGTGCATGCACTTGGGCTCGTCGTCGCAGCTCCTCGTCACTTCGGCGGAGGCGCCCATCGATGTCATGATCAGCCTGCAACCGATCAACATGGTGCAGGCCGCCGCAGATCTGTTGTGGTCACCCATCCTGCGCAAGTACAAGGATCTCCGATTCGCACTCTCCGAGGGCGGCATCGGGTGGATCCCCTACGCCCTCGAGCGCATCGACTACGTCTACCAGCACCACCACAAGTGGACCGGGCAGGACTTCGGGGACATGCTGCCCAGCCAGGTGTTCAAGGAGCGCATCATCACCTGCTTCATCGACGACGCCTTCGGGATCGACAACCGCCGCTACATGAACGTCGACAACATCACCTGGGAATGTGACTATCCGCACTCGGACTCGACCTGGCCCACCTCACCCGAAGACGCGATGAAGTACCTCTCGGACGTGTCCGATGAGGAGATCGACAAGATCACCCACCTCAATGCCATGAGGCACTTCCGGTATGACCCGTTCAGTGTGCGCCCCCGGGAGAGCTGCACGGTGGGCGCCCTGCGGGCCGAGGCTTCCGACGTGGACACCTCGCTCGTCTCGCGCGCCAGAGGCCATACGTCCGTCGGGGAGAAGGGCATCGTCGACTTGGCGACCGTGGCCAAGGCGTTCAGCGCCGACGACTGAACGGACGCGCCGATGTCGATTGACTATGTCGCCGGCGACGATCATGTCGTGACGATCACGATCAACCGCCCCGAAGCGCGCAACTCGCTGGACGCGGAACATTTCTTCCGGTTGCGTTCAGCCTGGGAGCGCTTCGGAGAGGACGACAACGCATACGTCGCCATTGTCACCGGGGTCGGACAGGACTTCTGCGTCGGTGCAGACCTGAAGTCCTACATCCCCCTGATCACTGCGCTCCAACAGAAGATGAACGAGGGGCAGGAGGCCGAAATCGACGGCTACCGCCTCGATGACGGCGTCAAGGCGGTCCTGCGCGGCACCACGCTGTACAAGCCGATCATCGCCGCCGTGAACGGAAACTGCGTCGCCGGCGGGATGGAGATGCTGGGCGGTTGCGATCTGCGCGTGGCGAGCGACATCGCCCGGTTCGGCGTCATGGAACCCAAGCGGGGACTGTTCGCCGGAGGCGGTACGACCGTCCGCCTGCCCCGGCAGGTTCCCTACCCGGCCGCGATGGAGCTGCTCCTGTGCGCCGACCGGGTCTCGGCCACACGAGCCTACGAGATGGGCCTCCTCAACGAGGTCTGCCGCCCGGCGGACCTGATGGAACGGGCCTACGACTATGCCTACCGGATCACCGCGAACGGCCCGTTTGCGATTCGCAAGACCAAGGAGTCGGTGCTCCGTGGCCTGGCCACGGACATGGAGGAGGCCTACGAAATCGAGTCAGAGATCTCGGACCAGGTCTTCTCGAGCGAGGACGCCAAGGAAGGGCCCAAGGCCTTTGCCGAGAAGCGCACTCCCGCTTGGAAGAATCGCTAGGGCGACAGCCGGCCCCGGGTGACCGACGCAGCCAGTTGCCCGCAGGCGGCGTCGATCTCGGCGCCCCGAGTCATCCGCACCGTGGCATTGACGCCAAGAGTCTCGAGCTGATCGCGAAACTCCCGCACTCGACGTGCCGTGCTGCCCCGGACCGCATACCCCGGAGTGGGATTCAAGGGGATCAGGTTCACGTGCGCGCCGAGCGGACGGGCGAAATGCGCTAGTTCCGCCGCATCGGAGCCTTGGTCGTTGACGTCGTGGATCATCGCCCACTCGATCGAGAGACGGCGACGGGTCGCCTCGACGTAGTGGGCGCACGCGTCGGCGAGGACCGAAAGGGGGTACCGCCGGTTGAGGGGGACGAGGATGTCACGCTTCTCGTCATTGGCGGCATGGAGTGACACGGCCAGGTTGACCGGCAACGACTCGGCGGCGAGGCGGTGTATCCCCGGCACGACGCCAACGGTCGACAGGGTGAGATGGCGCGCCGACAGACCCATGTCGCCATGCAGTCGCGTCACCGCACTCCACACGCGGTCGTAGTTCGCCAGGGGCTCACCCATACCCATGAAGACCACATTCGACAGGCGGCGGGGCCGGGCCGCCCTCATGGCCTCGGCCACCTGTTCCACGATCTCCCCCGCGCTGAGTTGACGCTGGAAACCCGCCTGGCCCGTGGCGCAGAACTGGCACGCCATGGCGCAACCAGCCTGCGTGGAGACACACACTGTCACCCGGTCGGGATAGTGCATCAGGACGGTCTCGACCTGCGCCCCGTCATGGAGCGCCCACAGCCACTTGATGGTCTGCCCCTCGTCAGCCGAGCGCCGTGACACCTCCTCGAGGGCGGGCGGCAACGCCTCGGCCAGCAGGGCGCGCAGCGGAGCCGGCAGATCGGTCATCTCCTCCGGCCGGAGGACCCGGGCATGCAGGCCCTCCCACACCTGGCGGGCCCGGAACCCGGGCTGCCCGTCGAGGAGTCGGTCCAGTTCCTCGCGTCCTAGGTCGTAGGGAGCTGGCACCACCCCAGGCTAGGCACCCCCGGGGTCAATCCCGACCGAGGATCACGGTGCCGGCCGCGCTGAACCATCCGCTCGTGCCGTTCACGCAGGCCAAACGGGCCTCGGGGACCTGGCGGTCTCCACATTCGTTCCGCAGTTGCTTGACCGCCTCGATCAGAAGGAAGATCCCTCGCATGCCGGGCTGGCACGCCGAGAGGCCTCCCCCGTCGGTGTTGGTGGGGAGTGCCCCGCCCACACGCAACCGCCCATCCTCGACGAATGCGCCGCCCTCACCCTTCTGGCAGAACCCCAGGCCCTCCAGCGTCAGGATGACCATCGGGGTGAATGCGTCATAAACCTGCGCCGTGTCTATCTCCTGGGGAGTCACACCGGCACGGGCGAAAGCCAGCTTCCCCGAACGCACGCAGGGGGATTCCGTGAAGTCGTCCCACTCGCTCATCGTCGTGTGAGAGACGGCTTCACCGGTGCCGAGGACCCAGACCGGCGCCTTCGCACAGTCACGGGCCCGCTCCTCACTGGTCAGGACGACAGATCCGCCACCATCGGAGCGGATGCAACAGTGCAGCTTCGTGAGAGGGTCCCACACCATCGGCGCGTCGATGACGTCGTCGATCGTGATCGGATCCCGGTAGTACGCGTCGGGATTGAAGCCGGCGTTGTACCGGGTCGAGACCGCCACCTCGGCCAGCTGCTCAATGGTGGTGCCGAACTCATGCATATGGCGTCGCGCCACCATGGCGTAATGCGAGCCCACCGGGTGTCCGAACGGAGCGGCAAATTGAATGGGACCCCGCGTTCCGAAGGAAAGATTCGCCATCCGGAGCTTCTTCTTGAGATCGGCCCGCTGGGTCGACCCGTAGGTCAGGACCACCACTTCAACCAAACCCTGCGAGATGGCCGCAGCGGCGTGCTCGACCATGAACTCCCAGACGCTGCCCCCATGCGCCGTCGAGTCCACCCAATTCGGTCGTAGGCCGAGGTATTCGGCCAGCTCGACAGGTGGGAGCGTGCCGGTGACCGACATGAACCCATCGACCTCGGACTTGTCGATGCCGGCATCGGCCAGCGCGCGCTTCGTTCCTTGAAAGTTAAGTTGGAATGCGGTCTTGTCGTCGACCCGACCGCAGTCGGACGTGGCTGCGCCCACGATAGCCACGCGGCGATTGTTCATGACTCTCCTCTTCGTAGGCGGCGTGATCAGATGGCCGAATGCGCTCAGCTGTTCGCTATCTTCAGACCTGGGTGACGTGAGTGGAAGACGTGCGCGTTGACCTCTGCCGAGATTTCGGCGGGATCCCATTTTGCGTCGCCTCTGGGGTTATCGACGCTCGCACCGAGGCGCCAAGGTTCGTAGTGTGCGATGTTCGCACCAACGGCCCGGAAGACCTGGCCCGTGACATGGAGCGCTTCATCCGAGGCCAGCCAGGCCACCATGGGCGCCGAGTTCTGCGGATTGAGGCGGCTGAATGCGTCGTCGGTGTACGCGTCGGGCTCTTTCAGCTCGGCATCTTTGAGCACGGCGCCCGTCAGACGGGTGACGCCACCCGGCGCCACCGCGTTCGCCCGCACCCCGTAACGCGCCCCCTCGAGCGAGGTGATGATGGTCAGCGCGGCGATACCCGCCCTTCGCCGATCCGTAGTTGGCCTGCCCGACGTTTCCCTGCAGGCCCGCCGATGACACCGTGTTGACAACGGCGGCCCGTACGTTCTCGCCCGACTTGAAACGATCACGCCAGCGCACACAGGCAAGCTTCGTCACGGCGAACGTGCCCTTCAGGTGCACCCTCAGTACCGCGTCGAAATCATCCTCGGACATCGACACGATCATTTTGTCCCTGATGATGCCGGCGTTGTTGACCACGATGTCATGCCCTCCGAACGCCTCGTACGCGGTCGCGACGATGTTCTCGGCCCCGGCAAAATCCGCAACGTCGTCGTAATTGGCCACGGCCTCCCCACCCCGTGCCCTGATGACCTCGACCACTTCGTCCGCCGCGCTCTTGTCGGTGCCTTCGCCGCGCGCTGACCCGCCGACGTCATTGATCACGACCCTGGCTCCTTGCCCGGCCAGCTCGAGCGCCTCGCCCCGCCCGATACCGTGACCCGACCCCGTCACGATCGCGACCTTGCCATCGAGAATGCCCATGAAGCCCCCAATCCGAAGAGAACACCGCCTGGTCGTATACCGTAACGGTGCGAGGGGTCGAAGAACGAGTTGGCCGACTGACCTGGCCACCCTCGTGCGCACCGATCGACGACGAGGAGCATTCATGAGTACCACAACCGAGGCAGCGGCCGGCCGCGATGTGATCCGGCACATCGAAGACGGCGTGGCCCGGATCACCCTCAACCGACCCGATGCGGGAAACGCGATGACGAGCGCCATGCGGGACCAGATCGGCGAATGGGTCCAGGATGCTTCGGCTGACCTCAACGTCCGCGTGGTGATCATCACGGGAGCAGGAGAGAAGGCGTTCTGCACGGGAGCGGACCTACGCGGCGGGCGGGCCGCACCGCATGGGCGGCCCGAGGGTGCGCCGGACGCAGTCGTCGGGGACGGGTCGAGGACAATCCGCAATGGTTGGCAACGGCTCGTGGCATCGATCCTCGACTGCGAGAAGCCGGTGATCGCCGGCGTCAACGGGACGGCGGCCGGCGGCGGCATGCATCTGGCGCTGGCCTGCGACCTGGTGGTGGCGGCCGAGGAGGCGAAGTTCATCGAGATCTTCGTTCGGCGCGGCATCGCCCCCGACGGCGGAGGAGCTTGGCTGTTGGCCCGGTTGGTGGGCATTCAAAAAGCAAAGGAACTGTTCTTTTTCGGAGATGACGTTCCAGCGGCCGAGGCGTACCGCCTGGGTTTGGTGAATCGAGTCGTCCCCCGGGGAGAACTCGAAGACACCCTGCAGCAGTGGGCCACCCGGCTGGCCCACGGACCCACCAAAGCCATTGGCACCGCGAAATGGCTGACCAACCGAGCGCTCGATGTCGATCGCGCCACGGCATTCCAGGACGAGGCCATGGCGCAAGAACTCGTGACCCATACCCAAGATTCCAAGGAGGGCTTCGCCAGCTTCCTGGAGCGACGACCTTCGGCCTTCAAGGGCTGGTAGCGGTCTCAGCCGTTCGCGGGCACTGACGTCGAGGTCGAGCTCGAGGTACCGGACACCCCCGTCGAGCTGGTGGTGGTCGCTCCACCGGCCGTCGACGAGGTCGTGCTGCCCACAACCGTCGTTGTGGTCGACGACGACGTCGTCGTCGACGACGATGAGGTAGTGGTCGTCGTCGTGGGTGCAGGAAGGGATGGGCCGGGGCTCTCGAAGATCTTCTCGACCGTGGTGCCCCCGCCGGCATGACCGAAGAGGTCGGCCAACGGCCGGCCTGCGATGAGCTCGACGACGGTCACGAGCAAGAGGGAGAACACAAAGACCCCGACGACAGCGCCCACGATCAACGGCCATCGAAGGTTTGTCCGGGGATCAGGCCCGTGAGCGGGAGTCGGTCCTTCGCGCAGGTCATCGGGGGCAGACTCTGGCTCCCCCACCGTTCCACTCGCCCCGATGGCACTCGTCGCCGTCTCTTCGTGCAGTGCGGATGCCACACCCACCTCCGAACGGGTGACCCCGGTCGCCTTCGTACCGCCCAAGCGACGGAGCAACGTGCTGTCGGGGACCCGCACGACGACCTGTTTGACGGCCTTGTTCGTGCGTTCGATCGACTGGAAGACCAGGGCCGTCCCCGTGGTGGCCGCAATGGAGCCGATAGCCACCCCGACGATGGTCCCCTTTACCCCGAAGATCGAGGCGATGACGGCCGACAACACCGCTCCTCCCGCTGAGGCCAGGATCTGACGGTAGGAGAACTTCACCGCGAGCAACTCCCCCGCGCCACCGACGGCACTCCCACGCGGTGCACCCCGGGATGCGAACCTGAGGTCTTCAAGCCATGACAGTGCCGTTGCGACGTCCGTCGGGGACGTCGACTTTGTGCCGGTCGGGCTCACTCGCGTGCACGACCGCCACCTTAGATGGCGCTGCCTTACGCGCTGGCTTCAAATGATCCGGGGGGCGTGGTCACCATTCTTGAGGGGAACCTCAGAGTCAGCCGGATGCCATTTTGCAACCTCAGTTGTGGCCTGCCCTCCCCGATGCGCGCCCGATCCAAGGGACCTGACGGTCCGGATCAAGAATATCGACACTGGCCCCTGCATGTTGGGCGAGCGTTGGGCGGGCGTTCGGCAGACATAGAGGCTTCTGAGAGAGGTTATTGAGGAATTCGAATACGCCATTGGGATACCGGCAGGAGACCGATATTGGAACGAGTGCACACAACGGACTCCGAACTCCTGGAGCGGGCCACGGGACCACGTGGCAGCGACAGCACGCTTCTCGGCTACCTCACTTCGACGTTGGACCGTCCGCTGACCGCTGGATGGTGTGTCGTCGGTTGGGTGGTCGCTTCCATTGTCTTCATAGGGATCGTGTGGCTATTGGGCGGGCCAGGCGAGGTGGACGCTATCGAATCCGTCTATTCCACCTGGGCCGTCGCCAAGGGCCACCTGGCGTGCGCCTACCCTCCAGGTTCTCCTTATCATTTTGCTGGCATTGGATATCCCGTCGCGTTCATCGCCCCCCTTTGGCCCCTCGTTTCGGGTGCGATTGCCGGGTTGACGGGTATCGGCCACAGCGTCCCGTTTCCATCCCAGGGTGCCCTTGGTCCCAACTGCTCCGGTGCGCTGACCGCAATGACACATTGGTCAGCCGAAGCCAAGGCTCTCAATCCCACAGTTCAGCTCGGCTATCTCTGTTGGTTCGTACTCATGGCGGGAGTAGTCGCATTGCTCCGGGCCTCGGGCCGAGGACGTTGTGGCTGGGAACCGGCGATTCTCCTGGTGTTTGCCCTTACTCCATTCGTCATGATGCCTTTGTTGGATGACTTTCACCCTCAAGATGTCGTGGCAATGGGACTCATTCTGGGAGGTGTGGCGTGCGCTCGACGAGGGTGGTGGGTTCGTGCCGGTTTGTTGCTTGGGTTGGCGGTGACCTCCCAGCAGTTTGCATTGCTGGTCCTCGCTCCACTCTTGGTGGTGGCACCGCCCATCCGGCGCATCCGATTCGCTGGGGCAGCGATCAGTGCGGTCGCGCTCGTCGTCCTACCGCTGATCGCCGTCACTTCGGGACACGCGCTAAGGGCGATCACGCTCGGATCGGGGGACACACCATCAATCGGTGGAACTGTGTTGTGGGAGCTGCACCTTCAGGGTGTGTTTCTAGTGGGTATTTCCCGCATCCTCCCAATTTTGTTCGCCATGGTTCTGGCTTGGTGGGCGGCGCGACGTCTAGGCAATTCGCTACTGGAACCGGTCCCGCTGATCTCGCTCGTCGCCACATCCATTAGTTTGCGCCTTGTCTTCGAACAGAATCTGTTCGGGTACTACTTCATGGCCCTTGCCGTCTCTCTCCTCATACTCGACGTCGTCCACGGTCAGCTGCGCGGACAGGTGGTGGCTTGGCTCTCGCTCGTCGTCTTGGCCTTTGACCCGGCCCCCCGGGTACATGTTCTCAGTGAATATTCGCCCTCAGTGCTCATGGTGATCGTATGTCTGGTGATTCTCTGGTCCGTCCGGCATGGACACCTGCACTGGTATCTGGTGGCGTGGGTGGTCGTGGTGGCGCTCGCCTTCGCCTCGTATCCGATTGGGAGTTTTCGCCAACCTCTCCCAATATGGCTGTGGCAAGTTGTGCTCGTCAGCACCGGCGTCATGCTCGCGGCAAAACCACTCTTGACCTGGAAGTCAGACATTCTCGGTCAGAACCTGCTGCGCCTCGAAGGTGGAGCACCGAACCGCCCCACCACTGCAGCCGTGGCTCCTCCTCGATGACCGGGCGAGACATCCAATCGGCACGACCAAGTCTGCTGTAGCGACCACTTCTGCTGAACGTGGGCGTCTTCCCCCACTTGATTCTTCGACGTGAACGTCAGGGCTGTGCGGCGTTGCTGGACTACCTACGTCCTGTCGCAACGGTCAGGCACGCGGCCAGGCAGAGAAAGCCCTGGATAGTGTTGTGGTCGGAGCACGTCAATCGAAAGGCGAAGACGCATGAGCATGGCGGTGGTCGTCGGTAATCCGAAAGCCAACTCTCGCACCATGCGAGTGGCCGTAGCCGTGGCGGATGCTCTCGAAACCCGGTTGGACCTCACATCTGACAGGTTGGTGATCGATTTGGCCGACATCGCCAATGAATTGTTCGACCAGGAGTCACAGCGGGTCCTCGACTTTCGGGGCGCCGTCGCCGGATCCCAGGTCGCAGTCGTCGCATCACCCACGTTCAAGGCCACCTACACCGGCCTCTTGAAAGCCTTCTTCGACGGCTATGCCACGAACGCCTTTCGTTCGGTGGTTGCAGTCGGCGTCATGACGGGTGCCGCGCCGATTCACGCGCTGGCCGTCGAAGTGCACCTCCGCCCCCTGCTGGTCGAGCTCGGAGCCGTTGCTCCAACCCGGGGCCTCTATGTCACCGAGCAACAGTTCGACGATCTCGACCAAGTCATCGGACCATGGGCCGACGTCGCAGGCCCGCTGATCGCGCGCCATCTGGCCTGATGCGGGCACGTGTGCCCCCATCCCGTCGCGTCGTTGCGTCATGACGCCCCATGACCGATTGCGCACGTCGGCGGCCGTAGATGTCGGGTATGAGGTCTTCACCCGCGAACGGTGGGCCGCATTGGCGCGACGATCAGGCACCAATCTGTCTGACGCTGAAGTTGGCCAACTGGTGGCGACAGGGGAACCCATCTCACACGAAGAGGTCGTCGATATCTATCTTCCGATGGCCCAGTTTCTCTCGTTGACAGCCCAGACCAAACGTGAGGGGCAACGCGCGGTCGACGACTTTCTCGGCGAGGATGGCGGCGTCGCGCCCTTCATCATCGGGATTGCGGGTGGCGTCGCTGTCGGCAAGAGCACGACGGCCAGAGTGCTGCAGGCCCTGCTCCGAAAAAGTGCGAGCGGCCTGTCGATCGATCTTCTCACGACTGATGGGTTCTTGTGGCCGAACGCCACACTCGAAGCTCGGGGCATCATGGGTCGCAAGGGATTTCCCGAAAGTTACGACCAACGGAGGCTCGTCGAGGCGCTGGCGGCGATTCGAGCGAGAGCGCCAGAAGTGGCGACGCCCGTTTATTCCCATCTCTCCTATGACATCGTCCCGGGCGAGCTCCAGGTCTTCCGGCGTCCGGACATCCTCATCGTCGAAGGTCTCAACGTCCTCGGCGTGAGCACCAAAGGGGCCTCCTTTGCCCACGTGGTGGTCTCGGACTTCTTCGATTTTTCGATCTACGTGGATGCAGCTGAAACAGACGTTGCACGCTGGTTCACAGAGCGACTCCTCACCTTGCGCTCGGTTCTCCGGGAACCAGGCTCTTTTTTCCACCGCTTTGCTTCGCTCTCGGATGACGATGTCACATCCCTGGCCCAGCAGGTCTGGGACCAGGTCAACCTGGTCAATTTACGGGAGAACGTGGCGCCCACCCGAAACCGAGCCAACCTCGTCGTGGAGAAAGGAAGCGATCACCTCGTTGAGCGGGTCTTGCTCCGCCGTTCGTGAAATGGCTGAAGGAACCCAACTCCCGGACCTCTCGAACCGGAAAGTTGGGTTGCCGTTGGGTTGCGGTGGAGGGCACGGAGACTCCTGACCGTCAGGCTTGTACTCGTGCCAGCCGTCGTCAGTCCACCTCCAGCTTTGTGGTCAACGTGAAGCCTCATCGAAGTGCGGTCCTCGTGGTGGCCATCGGCTTTGGCGCGAGCCTGGGCGGGTTCTTTGCCGACACCTTCCCCTGGATCTCGCTCCTCGTCGGGCTCGTCGCCACACTGGTCGTCGCAGGGCTTCTCGACGTCGCCGCCACCCGGCGTGACCAGGCCCTCCACCTTGTGGAGGCGCTCGAATCCAAGAACTCCGAGCTCGATGAGGCTCTTCAGCGCCAAGTGCAGAGCGAGCAGCGCCTGCGACAGGCCCATCGCATGGAGGCGGTCGGGCAATTGGCCGGAGGAATCGCCCACGACTTCAACAACCTTCTCCAAGCCATCCTCAGTTACTCAGAGTTTCTTTCCGACGCCATTGATCCAGAAAGTGAGTTACAAGAGGACGTGGCCGAAGTGCAGAAAGCGGCCCGCCGGGCAGCAGGACTCACCAGGCAACTCCTCGTCTTCAGCCGGCAGCACGTGACAAACCCGGTGGTCATCGACCTCAACGATTCGGTCCGCGGCGCAGAGCATCTCCTTCGTTCCACTCTGGGCGAAGACATCGAACTGACCTGCAGGACGGCTGAAGACCCCTGCCCGATAATCGCCGACATCGGTGAGCTCGAGCTCATGTTGATCAACCTTGCCATCAACGCACGAGACGCCATGCCCTGTGGCGGGATGCTCGCCGTGACGGTTGACACAGTTGAGCTGGATGAGATCGAAGTCTCTGAGCTCAGCCCTGGTCCATTCGCCCGCATCGACGTCAGGGACGACGGAGAGGGCATGACACCAGAAGTGGCGGCCAAGGCGTTCGAGCCCTTCTTCACGACGAAGGAAACGGGTCGAGGCACCGGGCTGGGTCTGGCCATGGTGTATGGCATCGCCCAGCGATCTGGGGGACGCGCGTCGATCTCCACGGTGGCCGGAGCGGGAACCACCATCTCCGTTCTGTTGCCGTTGTCGAACGAGACATCACTCACGAAGAGCGATCAGGACACTGCCAGGCTCGAACCGGTGTCACCATGAGCTCTACCATCACATTCCTCCGGAGAGGGTCAGACGCCCACATCCTCGTCGTCGAGGACGAGGAGCCGATTCGCCGCTCCCTGGCCCGGCTCCTCGAGCGCGCCGGGTATGTGTGCGCAACCGCTTCTGATGCAGCCGAGGCCCGCCAGCTGCTGGCCGATGGCTCATTTGACCTGATGCTGTGTGATGTGACGATGCCCGGGGAGAGCGGCTTCACGCTGCTCGCCTATGTCCACGACGCGCACCCGGACATGGCGGTGATCATGGTTACCGCGATCGACTCCCCGCACACGGCCGAGCCCGCCACCCGCCATGGCGCCTACGGTTACATTTTGAAGCCGTTCGACACGAATGTGATCTTGATCAACGTCGTCGGGGCACTGCGTCAACGAGCCGAGCGGATCGCCCTGCGCAGCCACGAGTCACGATCGGAAACTGACATCGAGAGTCGTGTCGCCGAAGTGTGCGACCTCCTTGACCTTCTCGACGAGGAGGATCGTGCACGGTCGTCGACCCGGGAAGAGACGGCACGGCGCGCTGCCCTCGTGGCCGAATGGCGTGACCCCGAGACGGCATCTCATCTGCACCGCATCAGCGCGCATTCCGCTCGTCTTGCCATTTTGGCCGGCCTGGCATCCGACGAGGTCGAGACGCTCCGCATTGCGAGCCAACTTCACGATGTGGGCAAGGTCGACATACCGGAGGCAATCCTCCTGAAGTCGCGGCTCTTGACGGAAGAAGAGCGGATGATCATGCAGGGTCATACCGAGACCGGATTCAAAATGCTCGAGGGGGCTGACTCCCCGCTCCGCCGTGTGGGGTCGATCGTGGCCCTGTCCCATCACGAGAGATTCGATGGAAACGGCTACCCACACGGGTTGGTCGGCGACGCGATCCCACTCGAGGGAAGGATTGTCGCGATCGCTGATGTGTACGACGCCCT
>Ga0307372_10009657_pt1 | contig 13241 bp, 11 predicted proteins | sample OX1MG_FD_202533 | JGI IMG/M metagenome (GOLD analysis project Ga0307372, IMG submission 202533) | Soil microbial communities from Risofladan, Vaasa, Finland - OX-1 | ecosystem: Environmental > Terrestrial > Soil > Coastal area > Acid sulfate soil | place: Finland: Risofladan, Vaasa | collected...
GGGTCGGCAGCTTGGTCGCAGCCAGCTTCGGAGGAGTCCCACTTCCGCGGGTGGATGGTTCAGCTCACCGGCGCGGGGTGGGGAATTTCACTGATCGAGAGTGGGGATATTCAAAAATCGCGGACAGCGGGGCCTGAACGCGAAAGACGGTGATCGACTCGTATTCGTCTCGCCAGATGGTGGTCCTCTCGTCTATTCAAACTGGCGTCAACGCTTCTGGCAGCCTTCATGTAACTCCACGCGGACAGCAGGGCTACGTTTGCATGACCTGCGGTCGCTCGCGGCTACAAACGCTCATCACAAGTTCGCACTGACGTGAAGAACGCCCAGGCACGCCTTGGGCATTCGTCATCCAGGGTGACCCCCTTTGACATCTACGTTCAGGGTCACTATGAAAGCCGACCGAGAAGCAGCGGACAAAGCAGGGGATTTTCTGCGTCCTTCGCGCACGCGGCGCGCATGGGCATAAAACTCTCGCGCTTCAAGACGCTGCAAAAAGTCCTGATCTGGGTTTTCGGGGTGGGGCTAACAAGAATCGAACTTGTGACCTCAGCATTATCAGTGCCATTAAAACAAAACTTTTACCTGCATCTCCGAGTTAGATACCAGTTCAGCACCTACGTTTGTTAACTCAAAAGAACGTTCAGCGACGGTTCAAGACAGACGCTTGTGGTGCAAATGTGGTGCGATCTAAGGTCGATTGTGGGGATGAAGCTGATCCGCTATTCGCTGCAAATGTTCCTCAAGTAATTCGAGTTGGCAACCTGGATGGTCAGTGCACCTAGCCTTGACAGCTTTCGAGCTGAAACGAGCTGATTTGCGACTGAAAGCTCCAGCCGTAGTAGTAGGAGGCCAGTAGTGCGGCATTCTGCTCTTCAGGTCCGGTGGCATGATCAACTTGCCAGTCTGTACACATCGCTGAGTGGGCCATGCCGATGGACGAACTGCGACCGAGTGACATCACGGCTGTTCCAACCGTCGAATAAAACTTCCATGCAAGAACATTAAGTCCACCACTGTCGCATATGAGTGGCCCAGCGTTGCCGTCGCCCGAATAAGAAAGCTCTTGCGAGCACTCTCGAACTTCCGGAGGAACGGTAGCGGGAGGCAAGATTGCCAAACTCAACGCTCCAGCTGAAGCCGATGTGCTTGTATTCGTCGTGGACTGAAATGGGGCTGTGGTTGTCGGTGCATTGGGCACAGTGGAGGTTGTAAGCGCTGTGTTGTTGGAACCGCATGCGGTCAGCAGTGTGCTTACGACAAACAAGATGAATGCCGAGATAATTGCGCTTTTCACCGGATTGAGCAAATCACCTGGACTCATATTTCAACCTTTCGAGTGTCGGCGAGCACGACGTGCTGATCCCGTCAGATCAGCCCGCCAACCCGTGACCACCACGGGAATTGCTTCGCTATGACGAGGGCAATGGATGCCGTGAATGGGACACTTGCCGCCGTGAATGTGAGCCGACATTAATGGCCGCCGAGTTTCTCGCTAACCTGACGTGCCGCTTCGTTACGACATGCTGTTCGAACGTACGACCTGCGCTGGGCATCCTGAAAAGACTTTTGCAGACTCTGCCCATCTCTTTCGGCCCTAAAGAAGGCTTCAAAACAAGTCGTAGCCTCAAATACCGAAACCCCGCCTTCCATGAAAATGTCGTTCCAATCTTCCATCAGATCAGCTTCCTCATACGTGTGCGAAAACGCTTGCTGTAACTGCCAGGTCGGGACCTCAAGCCGTGTTAGATGGTGGATGAGTCGTTGTTGAAGAAGGTTGACACCAAACTGAGTAAGACATGCGATTCGTTCAGACTTGTTTATTAGTTCGGCTCGAGTTTTCCCAATGTTGTCAAGGTAGACAACGAAGCAGCCTGGCTTGCCTTCTAAATCTGGCATCGGAGCCCTGTCAAAGTATCCGCTTGCCCATACTGATGGCCGTAAAGTGTCGTGAGGTGTCACCGCAGCAAGCATCACCCGATCATTTATTTGTCCCCCCTTACCTCTCATTGAACAAGGATGTGCGACTACCACCGCCATTCCACTTTTTTGGATACCTGGGATCGCTATATCTAGAAGCACATCACCCGTAAATAGAGGACGTGATGCGTTAACTTCAGAGCGCCGAGCAAGATAGAGCTCAGCAGTATCTTGGTATGTCTCTAAAGTCACGGTCGGTTCTGGTTTTTTTGGCGAATACTAGGTATCCCATCTTCGGCGATAATGATCTCGAAGTCAGATCTGTAATGCTCACGCCAATCCGGCTCAAAACTAGTCATTACTGATTCTGGATCGAGATGGTCCGATGCAAAGTCGAGTAGCAGGTTTAGCCGGTGATTGCTATAAAGATCGATAGCTGTAATAGGGGCACCCGAAACAATCGGGATCTCCATCCACTTGGCAATGTCCGCAACGAGATGATCCTCTTGGAGGATCTGTATGAAGGCTACGAGTTGTGCAATATCACGCCGGTGTGACCCAGTGGGAGACTCTCCTTGACGCCATCTTCGTAAAGCTGGAACGGTGACACCAAACATTCTTGCCAGGTCTCCCCAACCGAACCCAAGCACCGATAGTTCGTTTAGCAATTCCCGTGGTGGTTGCCGTGAAAGCTTCACAGTTCTGGTCTCAAGTTGAACTGAAAACGCACGATGGTGTACATCGGCCCAGTCATCTGAAACAACGTCCGTTACGCTGCGAAAGTGCCCGCTTTCTTCAGCTATGTCATGCGCCTCTTGTAGGACCTCATCAATTGTTCTGGTCCTTGAAACCTCCAAATTAGCCGGAGTAGCAACCCGATGCGCACTAGTCGGATTGTCGTTAGTTATCGTCACAGTGTCACGCCTCCTTTCGAAATACTTCGTCAAGCAACTTTTCCGGTATAAGTCTGTCGAACAAGGTTCTCATTGGATTTCGCAGTTCTTCACACGTGGTCATCAAATCTGCGGGGCTGAATGCTGGAATCTCACTCGGCTGCCAAAAACTATCGAAATCCAGGACAAAAATTGGACCGGGGAGCGGAGGATTGTGTCTTCGCAAAGGTCCGGCCGGGTTCACCGCATACCCGTTATTGGGGCCGTATCTCAAGACCAATTGCCGATCGACACCCGTATCAAACTGGGCAGCACCCGTCCAGGTGAGGGGCTGAAATCCTTCGGCAGACATATCAATCATTTCCGGAGCAAAAAGAGATGGCGCTAGCCACTCTGACCAAACAATCGGGTGAAAATCATCGGCTGTAGGTATGCGAATTTCGTCTATATACCGCATCCCGACACGAACCACCCCTTCCGGATTGAGTATTCCAGAACATGCAACGAGTGCTCGTTCCAATACGCTTTGGAACTCGGGCCAATGACGATATTCGGTCGTCTCAACTACGAGACTCGAGGCTGTTGCAACAACTGCCCACGTCCTCGCCCGGTTTGTAAATCTTGGAACTTTGGTCGTTTGACCAGTCTGGGCAGGTGCCATGCCTGACTGAATTGAAATTGCCAACGACGATTGGGTGATTTGTTCCACTACCCAGTCTTCGCCTAAGGAGTCCCTAAAGGCCCTTTGAACGACTGGGGCTATGGGCTGAGCAACATCCCCCGGAAATCGGACTTCCACCGTCACATATGCCAGAGGTGCATTAGGAAACACCTCATGTTCGCCGTTTGTAATAGCAGGCCCCCTTTGAAGTAAGAGTGTAAGTGAATGTATAAGTGAATATAGTAGTTATTCTGCCTGCCGGGGGATGTTCATGCCTTTTCAGTGGAATTTGGGTTCTAACTCATAATTTGGCTTCGGCAGGTTATGGTCCAAACGGACTAAGTCCATAGAGGAATGGCTCTAGATCTCTCGCCTTGGGCTCGGGCACCTCAGGCATCTCGAGCTGCTGACGAATACTTTGATCATCAACTTTTAAAAGACAGAAATCTAGCGAGGGCTGTCACCAAAGAAATCCATTGAGTTGGAAGTCAGGCGTTTGAACAATGCTGGAAGGCGGGTTCGTATATGTCGATAAGGCCACGGCCATTGAAGCCACGGGATTACATCAGTCCGTCAGACTTGACGTTCTTGTACAGCGAATGCCCCAAGTGCCTTTGGCTCAAGTACAACGAAGGCATCAGCCGTCCGGGATTCATGCCACTAGTTGGCCCCATGGCATCATTTCAAGAATCTCTGTATCGGGGCCTCCCGACGTCTCTCGTCAGTCCAAAACTTCCTCTGGGGACCGTCAGCTCTTGGGGCGGAAGTATTGAGAGCACTCCAATCGAAGTCGATGGTATCAAAACTAAATGGCGTATCAAGGGGAAGTACGACCTGATCTTGACGTTCGATGACGGGACCATCGGATTGGTTGATTGCAAGGTCACCACAGCTGCAATGACTCAGGACAAAGTGAACTTTTATGCTCCGCAGCTTGAGGCCTACTGCTTCGCACTCGAGAATCCATTAACTGGCCAATCCTCGGTGGTCTCTCACACTGGACTCTTGATGTGGAAAATTATTGGTGCCAACGGTGAACTTGAAAGCGGGTATTCATTTCCCGTCGAGCATGACTATCTATCTTCAGTGCGGGACAAAAATGGATTTCAGGAATTAATGAAAAATGTAATCACAACTCTTGAGGGTCCGATCCCCGAAAGTGGCGGGAACTGTAGTTTGTGTTCATTCGTCTCGAAACGGAATTCTCTGCATTACTAGGCCTTATTTGAAATCCCATATCAGACCCGAACTCCTTGCGGGCAGAGGTGACTTCTGTGCGAAGAACCAACTCGGGTCACGAGAAGTGATCGCCTCCATTTCTACAGAGGTGACATCTGTGCGAAGAACCAACTCGGTGTCACGAGAGGTGAACGCATCCATTTCTACTGGAGACAGTTTAGGTGCCAAGTAGACCCTACCTAGAGCTTGTAGACCCGGTGATCTCGGGGGGCCTAGGCTCATCTCAATGGCAACAACTGACGAAGCTACTGCCTATCTGGACCAGCTCAACAATCGTGTTCGCCCTCTTGCAGACAAGGCGCACCAGGCACTGCTGGACCTCGGCTGTGCTAGCTACGTCAAAACCATCTACATCGGGTACGACATCGAAGGTGAGATGGTCGCCGCCCTCTACGCTCACGCTGACCACCTAGAGATCGCTCTCGCTCTTCCTGAGGACCAGAAGGGTTCCCTGCTCATCGATGCGAGTCATCTGACTTGGAGAACGCTTCCCGTGGCAGCTCTCGTGAAGGGCGAGGGCGACCTTGAACAGTTCAATTTCCTCGCTTCCTTGGCGTGTCAAAGGATCGTCGACCGTGAGCACGATGTGATGAGGGACAACGAGTACTTCGTCAACCGCAAACGTGGACGAAATGCCTCACGGGCTTCTTCGTAGAACACATCTCCCTACTCACCCTTTAACAGCTCATAGAGTGGCATGTCGAAATTGTCTCATAGAGCATCACGCAAGATCAGGTCAAGCCGCTTGGTCGTAAACGGAGTGTCCATTGTCCCAGTAGGCATCAAAAATATGCTGATAAACAGCGTCACATTTTTGTGCATAGAGCTGACGAGTAAATTTTTCCGGTAGACGGTCCAGCGTTTCTTCTACTGCGACACGTACACCAGCCCGTGTGCTTTGTTCCTTTCGCCAGTCGAGGACGATCTTGTCTCTCTTCAAAATTGTGAGTAGTTCCTCAGCAACTCGCTTTACTTGCGTTTTTTCACTTTCCAACAGCTCAGGTGCTGGTCGCATCAACAAATCGAAGATCGCCAGTTGCTCTTCGGTTAGACCCTCAGACAGCGAACGAGCCTCTTCATTGCTTAATATTTTACTGAAGTCCAGTAGCTCTTGAAAAAATTTCTCCGTGTTCATGCTGCCTTCGTTGTAATCCCTGACGAGTCTCTCAAACCGCTCCACCAAGTCGACACGCACAGGATTTAGTCGAACCAGGGCTGCAATCCTTGCCGACAACAATGACCTCAATCGCTGTGATGCTGTCCGTGGCCGCCCCTGTTTGAACGCCTCTTCGACGCCATCCCAGTCCACCGCTGCAAGATCAAACAATGACTCGGATTCGCTCTCTGGGATGAGGTACTCACGAGCGGCAACGGATTCATCGAGGAGTTGTTCGATATGCCCGAGTACCGATGTTAGGTCCGCTCGTTCCGTATAAGAACCGATGGCATCAGCGAGAAATTTTGATACGGCCCTTATGCGACTGAAATCATTGGCCCGTATGTCAGGAAGTATTGCCTTATAGAGGCGGTTAGCCAGTGAAGCTCGGGACATAAAAGCTATTTTTTCTTCGTCATCAACCATGAGCGCCTCGACTGCTTGCCGCCCGGCTGCAACTAGCTCGAACCCTGTCAGGCGACCAAGCGCATCCAGATCGACGTCTCGCTCAACGCAAAATGCACGCAGATCATTTACTGCTTCATTCAAAGCCTTAACAAGTGCACCCTTTTCCTCTACAGGTAGATCTCCCGTAGCGTTACCGACTGCGTAGATCGCCAATGCCTTTTGGAGGTTACTGAACACATCAACATAAGCGACGACCAAACCGTTATTTTTTTCTGGGAATACTCGGTTTGCACGGGTAATGGTCTGCATCAAGGTGTGATTCCGTAGTGGCTTATCGAGATACACAGTGGAAAGCGATGGCACATCGAAACCTGTGGTCCACATTGAGCATACGAACGCAATGCGGAATGGGTCTTCAGCATCCTTGAACTTATCTTCGAGCTTCTCCTCGACCATGCGCCTGCGATGGGACTTGATGTCGAGACCACGTTCGGCCATTTCTGCGATTTCATTCTGTGATTGGGATATAACCACCGCCATGTCGGTGCTACGCATGAAGCCGATTTCACTCTCCAGCAGGTCTGCTTCCTCTTCCGTGAGGTTCTCTCGCCGTAACTCTTCTTGGTCGCTTTCCAACCGTTCGGCCCAGAACCGCTGCACTTTTTCGTAGGTGCGGACTGCGGTGATCTTGTCGATGGAAACGACTAGTGCCTTTCCCGCAAATCCACGCCCAAGAAAATGCTCGACAATGTCTTTTGCGACAGCATCTAACCGATCATCACGTGTGATGAGTTCATATTGCTGGCCAAGGTGGCGAGCGAGTTGACGTTGTTGGTCGTCGTCGAGGTCAGCCTCCTCGACAATTGTCATTAAGTCGTCTCCGAAGGTCGGATTTTCGATCTTCAACTGTGGGATGCGATTCTCGTAGAAAAGGGGCACCGTCGCATGGTCGGCTGCCGAAGCGGCAAAGTTGTAAACGGAGACATAGTCACCGAATACTTCCCGTGTACGTTCCTCCCCTGCGATCAATGGCGTTCCGGTAAATCCTAAGAATCCGGCGTTCGGCAGTGCGTTACGCATGTTCAGAGCAAGGGCGTCGTACTGCGTGCGGTGGGCTTCATCAGTGATTACGATCACATCGTCTCGGTCAGAGATCACAGGGTGCGTCTCGCCCTTGTCAGTGCGAAACTTATGAATGAGCGTAAAGACGTAGCGATGATCTTCGCTGAGAAGTTGTCGGAGGTGTGAAGCGCTGTTAGCACGCATGTGTTTCTCAGTCACAACATCCGCATAGAGGAATTCTTTGTATATCTGCTCGTCAAGATCATCACGGTCGGTGACGATCACAAACGACCAATTGCCTGGCATCTTCCTCAGAATTTTTTGAGAGAAGAAGAGCATAGATACCGTTTTGCCAGATCCCTGTGTATGCCAGAAAACACCGAGTTTGCCCCGTTCGTCTTTTGGTGCGTGGCGCAGAGCTTCAAGCCGCTCAATCGCATTGTTAACGCCAAGGTACTGGTGGTTGCGTGCAAGAAGTTTGACGAATCCGCCCGGCAGATCTTGGAATGCAATGAAGTTCTCGATGATGTCGAGAAGGCGTTCCTTAGAACACATCCCACGAATGACAGTCTCTAACGAAACTGATCCCTGTTCGCCTTCAGAGTTGATCTTCTTCCATTCGGAAAAATACTCCCAACCCGACGTAATGGTGCCGACTTTGGTGTCTGCGCCGTTGGAGAGAATAAGGAACCCATTGGGAACGAATAAGTGTGGGATGGTGTCTCGATAATCACGAAGATTGTCGTCATAGGCATTCTTTAGGTTTTTATGGGACGCCTTCAGCTCTATAAACACCAATGGAATGCCATTGACAAAACCGACAAGGTCGGTGCGTCGGCGATACAAGTCAGAGTGCACCCAAAGCTGCGATACGAGAAGGAAGTCGTTGTTCTCGGGATGCTCCCAATCAATGATGGTTAGCTTTTCCGACGAGCTTGTTCCGTCGAGCTGTCGTACCGACACCTCAACACGATCTCTAATAAGCCTATGAATCTGTTGGTTTGCCCTGGCGTAATGCATCACTGTTCGTGGTTTCGTCACCTCTATTACTGCTTGTTCCACTGCTTCTGATGGCATTCCTGGGTTGAGCCGCTCGATTGCATTTCGTAACCGTCGGACTAAGAAGACTTCCGATTTGTTATCTCGTGCGAGCGTCCCGTCCGCTCCAAAGGTCTCGTCGTAAGCGTTCAACGTCTCCCAACCGAGGTCCTCGAACAGCTTGATTGCGGGTTGTTCAACGAGCTGGTCCTCGCTGTATCTCCCCGCCGGAGGTGTCATGCAGCCATCTCGGGCATAGCGATTTCAAGGTCAGTTACGTCGATTTCTCCCGAAATGAGACGAGGAAGAAGAAGGTCACGGGCCACACGAAGCTGTCGGGTCACCTTGCGAAGGTTAATTTCCAAGTCGAAGATCGGATCGAGCAACGCAGAAAGTGTTTGACCCACCGCAGCGGTGGGCGTCAAAACTTTAATGAGTTCTAGGTGACGCTTCCCCAAATGTGCAACCGTCGTGCCAACGATCGCTTGGTTCCAGTCCGATATTGGCTTTTCTAACGCCAAGAACAAAGCGTACCGACAGAAGGCGTCAGAAATAATACGGAATCGAACAACTCGCTGATTAAGCCACGCTTCCCCCGCTGACCAACGCCCCATGTGAAAATCACCATCCATTCCCACGAGAATGTCTCCATCGTGAATGCGGTATCGTGCATCTGGCTCTTCGGGCGTGAATGTTGCGCTTTCACCTGTCGGAATATCACGGATTCGGATCAGAGGCATTCCCACAGTTTCATTGAAGAGTTGGGACTTGAACGGAAAACCAAAAGTCACATCAGCGACGTCAAATAGGTTTCGAACCACCCACTCCTGCGGAATTGGACCTAACTCCGAGTCCACCAGCAGTGCGCCTTCGTGCCCAGGGTACCGGAAGTCAACGAACCACTCTCGGTAAAGGCGCTGGGCAATTTCCTCCAAGAGTTTTATGCGTCGATTGTTGTTTGCAATAAGGTCGTCGTAGAAAGAAAGGAGAATGGCGATCTTTATTTGGACTGGGAGGCTAGGACAAGGTATTTCCATCGCAGCCACCGTGCCGGTGTTGAGGACTTGCTGCGCAGACCCAACTAACAAACTAGCGATTCTTTCCTTCCCAAATCCTGAGTTCAACACATATGCGAGATACTGCGAATTTGCGAGATCTGGGTCGGGACGAACTATTACCAGGCTTGCGGCATTTAGCTCTCCTATGCCTTCAGGAATTACGCAGGCAGTTCCTGGATATCCGACTCGTACAATCACTACGTCGCCAGGTTTGAGAGCGGATTTGCGCCATTTCGCATGAATCTCGGACGAGATGTATTTGAGATTCGTCAGGTCTAATACGTATGGGCGCACATTCTGACCCCTAAGAAGCGGAATTCCTGAATCTACAAACAGGTTAGATTGCGTTCCAACATATCCAACGGTCACATATCGACTGATATCGCCTATACGCTGTAGCGGCCAAGGACTCACCTGAGTAATTCCGTGACATTCATTGCAATGCGCTCTTGCAATTTGGCAGCTTCGACGTTGAGTTTCGCCAACTCCTCATTCAGCTCGTCCAATCGGACTCTGAAATCAATGCCGTCATCTTCAGCCTCTGCCACACCGACATACCGTCCAGGATTAAGGCTCCAACCATGTTTTTCGATCCGCTCGAGGGTGGCGGTAGCGCAGAGTCCACCCACGTCGGCGTAGACACCGTCAGGGAACGAAGCGGCCAACAGCTCCGCTGAGCCCTCACTCGACTTGACCTTCTCGCCTCGATAGAGCCGAACAATATTGGCGAGGAACTCGATGTGTTCTGGTAGCCAATCACGGTGTGCACGGTCGATCTGATGAAAGATTTTGCGTGCATCAATAAACAACACAGTGTCTTCACGTGCGGATCCACGTTTGCCACGGTCAAAAAACCAAAGCGTAACCGGCAGCGTCACGGTATAAAAAAAGTTCGGCCCAACGGCGACGATCACATCAACGACCTTGTCGGCAACGAGTTTCTTGCGAATCTCAAGTTCCGTGCCACCCGCATCCGCAGCAGAGTTCGCCATTACGAAACCAGCCCGCCCCTTGGGATTGAGTGCAGAGTAAAACTCTTGAATCCAGATGTAGTTACCGTTGTCGGCTTTAGGTAATCCGAACGGAAATCGGCTGTCGCTTTCAAGCTTTGATTTGTCGATCTTGTTGACGTTAAACGGCGGGTTCGCCATGACGTAGTCGAACTGACCAACCGACTTGAACGGATTTTCGTAATACGTGTTCGATTGGCTTACCTGGCCCTCAAGTCCGTGTACAGCGAGGTTCATCTTACAAAGACGCACCGTTTCATCTACTCGTTCTTGTCCGTAGATAGATAGTCGAGCGTTGTTCCCGTTTCGATGTTCTTCCACGAACCTTGCACTCTGTACAAACATGCCGCCTGAACCACAGGCAGGATCAAAGATCTTTCCGCTAAATGGTTCGATGATCTCCACGATAAGTCTGACGATTGATGTAGGCGTGAAATATTCGCCACCCTTTGCACCTTCAGCGACCGCAAACTTGCCGAGAAAATACTCGTAGACCTTACCGAAGGCATCGCCTTCGACGTGGCCGAGGATGGCGTTCACCGACCGCAAGAGGCTAACGAGGGTGTCATTGCTCAAGGACTGGTAGGTCCGTGGGAGAACGCCGTTCAGCGCTGGATTCTCATTTTCAATTGCCACCATTGCATCGTTGATGGCCTTACCAAGGTTGTCCCCCTCTTTGAGCTGTAAAAGGTTGGCGAACCTCGACTCTTCGGGAAGATATAGAACTCCCTTTTCCTGGTAGCTCTCCTTACCAACATCTCGACGGGCTGTGGGCTTCGGAAGCTCTGACTGGGCCTTAGCAAAACGGCTGTCAGCAAACTTTAGACCGAACTTACCCTCACTTCGCAGTCTGAATTGATCCCTTGAGCTGGATGAAGGGGTGAAAAACGTAACACAATTGTAGCCAAGATAATACTTGACATCGAATGACATCGATGTCATACTTGGGTTATGACACGGCAGTATAGTGCAATGCATGTCGCTGAAGTTGTGCGCAAGTATGAGACGAAGTCTGGTCCCGCGGAGTCGCGCAGCTATCTGCTCCGGCGTTCCTTTCGCGAGGCCGAGAGGGTGCACCACGAGACGCTCGCCAACCTCTCGGCACTTCCTCCACCGGCGATCGAGGCGCTGCGCGCCGCGCTTTCGGGAAAGACGCTGCTCATAGCGGGTGAGGGACTCGAGCTCGTGCGCGCATTGCCCCATGGCCATCTCGCCGCGGCGAGTGCCAAGGCGAGCGCTCTCGGATTCCCGAAGCTCCTTGGTCCGGCATGTCGGGAACGTGACATCGCCTACGCGTTGGTCCTGGCGCGGATGGTCCACCCGGCCTCCAAACTGGCGACCATCTCGTGGTGGTCCGACACGACGCTATGGGCTGACTTTGGCCTCGAGGAGGTGTCGACCGATGAGGTCTATTCGGCGATGGACTGGCTCTACTCCCGCCAGGACGCGATCGAGCGGGCACTCGCCAAGCGTCACCTCTCGGTGGAACACAATCCCACCGGTCGCGCCTACTTTGACCTCTCCTCTTCGTGGATGGAGGGACGAGCCTGTCCGCTCTCGGCCTTCGGGCACTCACGTGATGGCAAACGCGGCAAAGCACAGATCGAGTACGGGCTGTTGACCGATCCAACGGGTTGTCCCGTCGCGATCCGCGTCTTTCCCGGCAACACCGGCGACCCGAGTGCGTTCGTCGAGATCGTCAAGGTGGTGCGTGATCGCTTCGGGCTCAAGCACATCGTCATGGTCGGCGACCGGGGGATGATCACCAGCGCACGCATCGAGGCACTCCGCGAGCTCCCCGGGCACATGGGCTGGTTGACTGCGCTGCGTGCACCGGCGATCCAAAAACTCGCTGCGGACAACGGGCCACTGCAGATGAGTCTGTTCGATGAGGTGAACTTCGCTGAGATCACCCACCCCGACTATCCCTCAGAGCGGCTTATCTGTTGTCGCAATCCACTCCTTCGCGAAGAACGTGCACGAAAGCGCGAGGCGTTGTTGAGCGCCAGCGAGGCCGAGCTTGAAAAGATCGCACTGGCGACCCGACGCGAGCGCCGCCCACTCGCTGGCAAGGACAAGATCGCCTTGAAGGTCGGCAAGGTGCTCAGCCACTACAAGATGGCCAAGCACTTTGTACTGAGTTTCGAGGAGGACTCGTTCAGCTTTGCCCGCGACGCGGACTCGATTGCCACTGAGGCAGCGCTCGACGGCATCTACGTTTTGCGCACAACGATCCCTGACACCGAGCTCGACACCTCCGGGGTCATCTCCGCCTACAAGGACCTGACCGGTGTCGAGCGGGACTTCCGTTCGATGAAGGCGATCGACATCGATATCCGCCCCGTGCACCACTACCTCTCTGACCGCGTCCGCGCGCACGCGTTCTTGTGCATGTTGTCGACCTACGTCACCTTCCATCTGCGCAGGACACTCGCACCGCTCACCTTCACCGAGACCGAAAAATCACCCCGCACCGACCCGGTCGCTCCAGCCACACGCTCTGTCGTGGCACGGAAAAGGGACGCGACAAAAACAAACGCCGAAGGCGAAGGACTGCGCGGTTATCGCGAACTCATCGAACACCTCGGGACCTTGACGCGCAACCGCATGCGCATCACTGCCGGGCAGGGCATCGAGTTCGACCTTTTGGCCACACCGACGCCGACCCAGCGACGGGCATTCGAACTCCTGGGCGTGCCGGTGCCAAAGAAGCTCATGTAGCCAGAACGGTGCACCACTCTCCAACAAATCTCCTGGTCAGCAGGCACAAGCCTGTTCAAGCAGGGGTAAGTTCGG
>Ga0307372_10009660_pt1 | contig 13236 bp, 10 predicted proteins | sample OX1MG_FD_202533 | JGI IMG/M metagenome (GOLD analysis project Ga0307372, IMG submission 202533) | Soil microbial communities from Risofladan, Vaasa, Finland - OX-1 | ecosystem: Environmental > Terrestrial > Soil > Coastal area > Acid sulfate soil | place: Finland: Risofladan, Vaasa | collected...
TCATTCCGAGGAGCCGAAGGGCGACGAGGAATCTCGTAAGTGACGTGCTTTCAATACGCGATGCTGGACACCGCATGAAGTCCTTCTCTATAATCAACAATTTACCCATTGAAGGGGGGACCGATGCGTAAGGTGCTCGACCTCAAACAGACGCTGAATCTTCCACAAACCAAATTTTCGATGAAGGCCAATCTGCCCCAGAACGAGCCTCGCTGGCTGGCCCGCTGGGCGGAAGAGGACCTTTATGGCCAGATTCGGCAGGCCCGCAAAGATGCGCCACTCTTTACCCTGCATGACGGCCCGCCCTACGCGAACGGCCGCATCCACTTGGGCACGTCGCTTAACAAAATCCTGAAAGATTTCATCATCAAGTCGAGGACGCTCGAGGGATTCAACGCTCCTTACGTTCCGGGCTGGGACTGCCACGGATTGCCCATTGAGATCAACATGGACAAGGAGCTGGGCGGGCGCAAACGCAACTTGAGCCCGGTGGAATTCCGCCAGGCGTGCCGCCGCTACGCCGAGAAATATGTCGACCTTCAGCGCGAGGACTTTATTCGCCTGGGGGTGTTGGGCGAGTGGTCAAAGCCCTACCTGACCATGGACCCTTCCTACCAGGCGCTGATTGCTGAAACCTTTTTGACGTTTCTCGAGAGGGGCTACGTCTATCGCGGGCTGAAGCCGGTTTACTGGTGCATCCGCGACAAGACCGCGCTGGCCGAGGCGGAGGTGGAATACGAGGAGCATCGCAGCCACTCGATCTATGTCCGCTACCGCGTGCTTTCGGATTTGAGCGGGATCGCGCCGGAACTGAAAGGCCGCGAGGTTTACGTCATCATCTGGACCACCACGCCCTGGACGCTGCCCGCCAGCATGGCCGTGGCCTTCCATCCGGAATTTGAATACGTGGCCGCAAGCGACAGCGGCAAAGACGGCGCCGTTTACATCCTGGAGAGCCGCCGTCATGCGCCGGCACTGGCGGAAACGGGGCTGAACGCGCCGGTGGTGCTGGCGCGCTTCCCGGGCAAAGCGCTCGACCGCATTGAAATTCAGCATCCCTTCCTGGAGCGCAAAGTTCTGGGCGTACTGGCGGATTACGTGACCGCGGAAGACGGCACGGGTTGCGTCCACACGGCCCCGGCGCACGGCCGCGAAGACTATGAGACCGGCATGCGATATGGCCTGGAAATCTTCTGCCCCGTGGGCGATGCCGGCGAGTTTACCGAAGGGTTGCCGGAATATCTGGGCAAGACGGTTTTTGAAGCGAACGACATCATCATCGAGCTGGTGAAGTCGCGCGGCAGCCTGGTGGGGACTGCGGGCACTTTGACGCATTCCTACCCGCATTGCTGGCGCTGCCACAATCCCATTATCTTCCGGGCCAACGAGCAGTGGTTTGTGCGCGTCGACCATGACCATCTGCGCGAGCGCTCGCTGGAAGAGATTAAAAAGGTCCGCTGGTCGCCCGAATGGGGTGAAGAGCGCATTTCCAATATGATCGCCACGCGGCCCGACTGGTGCATCTCACGCCAGAGGACCTGGGGCGTTCCCATCATCGTTTTCCACTGCGTTGACTGCAATAAGCCGCTGCTCGACGCCAGCCTGGGTAAGCGGGCGGTGGAACTCTTCAAGCAGGAAAGCGCAGACGCCTGGTACACGCACGACGTTCAGGACCTGGTGCCGCCGGGAACCAAATGTCCCGGCTGCGGCGGAAGCAATCTGCGCAAGGAGACGGACATTCTGGACGTGTGGTTTGATTCCGGATCGAGCCACGCGGCGGTGCTGGGCCACCGGCCCGACCTGCCGTGGCCCTCGGACGTCTATCTGGAAGGCGGCGACCAGTATCGCGGGTGGTTTCACAGCTCGCTACTGGTGGGCATGGTGGTGCGCGGCGGAGCGCCTTATCGGGCGGTGCTGACCAACGGGTGGGTCCTTGACGCCCAGGGACGCGCCATGTCCAAGTCGCTGGGCAACGTGATCGACCCGAATGAAGTGATCAAGAGCCACGGAGCGGAAATTCTGCGGCTTTGGGTGGCTTCCATCGACTTCCGCGAAGACGTGGTGATCTCGCCGGACATCCTGGCGCGGTTGTCGGAGGCCTACCGCAAGCTGCGCAACACTTTCCGCTACTGCCTGTCGAACCTTTATGATTTTGATCCGGCGCGCGACAGCGTGCGGGGCGACCAGCTCGAAGAGATTGACGCCTGGGCGCATGTCGAGACCGCCGGCCTGCTGGAGCGCGTTTATGCGGCTTACCAGGAGGACGCGTTTCACAAGGTCTATCGCGCCATCTACGATTTTGCCACCATCGAGCTGAGCTCCTTCTACTTTGACATTCTGAAGGACCGGCTCTACACGGCTCCGGCGCATTCGGTCCGGCGGCGGGCCGCGCAGACCACGCTCTACCGGATTGCCGACGCGCTGGTTCGGGTGGTGGCGCCGCTGATGTGCTTTACCGCGGAAGAAGTCTGGTCGCACCTGCCGCAGGCGCCCGCGCGAGAGCCCAGCGTGCACCTGGCCCGCTTCGTTCCGGCGGCCAGCCTGCGGGATGAAGTTCCACCGGCTTACCGGAGAAATCTGGACAACTGGCCGCGGCTGATTGCCGTGCGCGACGCCGCCCTGAAAGCTCTGGAGGCGGCCCGCCGCGACAACGTGATCCACAGCCCGCTGGAGGCCAGGCTCTACCTGAGCGCCGAAGCCGATCTCAGCCCTCTGCTCGAAAAGTATCGCGCTGATTTGACCACCCTCCTGATTGTCTCGCAGGTGGAACTGGAGCCGTATTCTTCCGGGGAGGCTGGTGAAAGCTCCCTGCCAGGGCTTAAGATAAGGATTGAGCGGGCCTTGGGTGCCAAATGCACCCGTTGCTGGAATTATTCTGAACAGGTCGGCAAAGACGAGGTTTATCCGGATGTTTGCGAGCGTTGCCTGCCCGCCCTGCATGAGATTGAAGCGGGCGCGGCCGATTAGCGCCCCACCGGCACTTGTAGCGCAAGGTCCGTACTCCGGCCTTGCGGTGCTTGGGTGGGAAACAGCCGCAAATGCCGCAGCGTTACAAGGCGAGCGCTGCGCTACAAGGGCTGAATACCGGCAAACCAGTTTGTAAACGGGTTCCCATGCAGCAAAAAACTTTTCCGGCCATGGACGCTGCCCAGATGCGCAGCCCGGTGGTTAAACGCGTCCATATCCTTCAGCGCATCGCCTATGTGATGATCACCGTCCTGATTTTTGCGGGCGACCAGATCACCAAGTCGCTGGTGAAGGACTCCATCCCGCACGGCGCCGTGGTTCCGGTGATTCCCGATTTCTTCAACATCATTCACACGGAGAACAGCGGCATCGCGTTCAGCCTGTTTGCCGGGGCTTCATCCGAGTGGAAGATGGTCCTGCTGATCGCTGTTTCGATGGCCCTGCTGATCACGGTGGTGGTCGTCGCCCTGAAGAGCCATGAAATGAACTGGGAAACCGGGGTGGCGCTGGCGCTGGTTCTGGGCGGAGCTTCCTCCAATCTGCTGGACCGGATCCGCTATGGGCAGGTGGTGGACTTTCTCGATGTTTACTACCGGAGCTATCACTGGCCGACCTTCAATGTGGCGGACAGCGCCATTTGTGTGGGAGCGGGGCTCCTGATCCTTGAACTGATATTTTCCAAGTAGACTCCAATGTCCGTGAATATGCCTCAAGACGTGGATGTGCGGGAATTTGTGGTGCCGGACGATGAGACCGGGCGCCGGCTCGACCACTTTCTGGCTGGGCAGACGCCGGATTGGAGCAGGAGTCAGTTGCAGCGCGTCATCCGGTCGGGGCTGGTCATGATCGGCGAGCGGCAGGCCACAAAGACGGGCGAAAAAGTCGAGGCCGGCGACCGCATCACCCTGCGCGCGGAGCCTCCGGAGGTCTATGCCGTTGCGGAAGACCTGCCTCTTGAAATTCTGTACGAGGACAACGATCTGGCCGTGGTAGACAAGCCTGCCGGGATGTCGGTCCATGCCGGCGCGGGAACGAAATCCGGCACGCTGGTGAATGCGTTGCTCTTCCACCTGACCGGCGGACTTTCGGGCGTGGGCGGGCAGTGGCGGCCGGGCATTGTTCACCGGCTCGACAAGATGACTTCCGGCGTGATCCTGGTGGCGAAGAATGACCTGGCGCACCGCAGGCTGGCCGATCAGTTCAAATCGCGGAGCGTCCACAAGCGCTACCAGGTGCTGGTCCACGGCCACGTGGAAAAGGACCAGGGCAGGATTGAGGCCGCGGTGGGCCGCGATCCCGTGCGGCGAGTGCAGATGAAAGTGGGTGGAATCGCCCCGCGCGAAGCGGTGACGCTCTACCGAGTGGTCCGGCGGTTTCATCATTTTACCCTGCTCGATGCGGAGCCGCAGACCGGCCGCACCCACCAGATTCGCGTCCATTTCGCCTCTCTCCATCATCCGGTCGTCGGCGACCGGCTTTATGGCGCGCCCGGCAAGCTCCGCATCGGACCGCAGGAACGCGCCACTCTGGACCGGAATTTTCTGCACGCGGCCCAGATCGAGTTTGCGCATCCTCGGACAGGCGCAACGATGAGCTTTACCTCGCCGCTCCCGCCCCGGCTGGCCACTTTTCTGGAATTTCTCGAAAAACAGGACCGCTAGTCAGAACGAACGCTGCGCTACAAGTGCTGTTATGTCCGCGACCCTGACATGATCCTGGGCAGCGCCGGGGAGAGTACAGATGATAATTTCTCTGGCCGGCAGAAAGCGCGGTAGGATAGGGGAATGTAAGGATTCAGGGGTGGTTGCTAAACGACATTGAGGAGGAAATATGAAACGGTTGGTGATGATGTCCCTGGGATTGGCGGCTTTGCTGGCGGTGGTGCTGCCTCTTCAGGCGGCCAATGCGCGTGGCAAAACTGAGATCATGTTGAACGGCAAGACTGTTTCCATTGACTACGGGCGTCCGACGCTTCACGGCAGGACCGTGGGCGAAATGCTTTCCCAACTGAAGCAGGGGGAGTTCTGGCGTCTGGGAGCAGACTCATCCACAACTTTCGTCACCGAGGTCCCTCTCGTTTTTGGCAGCAAGACCGTTCCGGCAGGAACTTACAGCCTGTGGGCGGAGAAGCTGGCCGGCAACAAGTGGGACCTGGTTTTCAACAAGCAGCACGGCCAGTGGGGAACCACGCACGATCCCAAACTTGATCTCGTGAAGGTTCCACTCGAGGAGTCCAAAGCCAGTGACTCCGCCGAAATGGTCACCATCAAATTGTCCGAAGCGGGAAGCGGCAGCCACCTTGCCGTTCAGTGGGGTGATTTGATGCTGGCGACGAATTTCAAGGGCAAGTAAAGGGGAGGGCGTGAATCCGATGAAACCGTAGCGCCGCTGTCCGGACTGTTTCAAGCCGCGAGAAGCGGCGCTGCGGTGAGTGCCTTGTCCAGTCGCTTCGCTAAGGGGCGATGTTCATTTCTCCCGTCGGAGCGCCTTCAACGCGCTCCAGCAGAAAGAAGTCCGTCGAAGCATTCCTCAGAATTCCCACCGGGTGATATCCGGTAAGAATAAAGTGGTCCACCGGCGTCGGTTCAAGCGCGGCGGGATTGGCCGCCGGCCAGATGCCGTGATAGGTTGCCAGCTGCAGCCCAAAATAGAAGACCCATTGCGGCGGGTGGGCACGCAATTCGGTGAGCGCTTCGTTGTAGTCCTCGGGCCCCATCATTCCCGGCTGCAGAAATGAATACCGGGTGGGATTTTGCCCTCCGGTGATGAAGTACACGATCGGCATGTACGGGTATACGAAAAGCGAATCCCCGGGACGGATTCTGCCGCCGGCAAGCTTGAGGATAGACTGGGCGGCCGGCGTGGCGCGAACCCGGCCCACGCGCGTTTCGATGACAGGCTCCGAGGTCACGTTTAAAACCGAGTAGCTCAAGGCACCGAGGGCCAGTGCGCTCAAGCAAACACCGGCCGCGGCCCGGAACACCTTCTTGCCGGTCAGCATTCGATCCAGAAGATAGCCCGCCAGAATGTAAAAAATGGGAGCAATAAACAAGAGCTGGTCGGCCGACCATCGCGGATAGGTTGAGATCACAAACCCGAAGGAGGCCATCATCAGCAGCGTGGCCAGTTTTTCCCCCCGGTCCATCACCCCGTGCCGCAGGCGCCGGACAATCCAGGCCGCGTAAACAGCGAGCGGCAGAACCACCGGCAACAGGACGGCGATCACCCCGGTCGCTCGCGCAAAAACGGCGGCGCCGCGTGCGCCCGCAAACACGGCCCGCAGACCTCCGGGCGCAATGGCCCCGTAGCCGTAAGGCACTCGGTTGGCCCCCGGATAATGGGCGGAGGTCCACAGCAGGTCCCGGAACATCGGGAGCAGCGCGCCCTGGAAAAATAAGACTCCGCCTGCCAAAAGGGAAACGGAGAGTATCCCCAGAAGATAGGGAAGCCAGCCGGGGCGCAATTCTTTGATCAGCAGCAGCCACAATCCCAGAATAGCAAGCACCGCCAGAAGCGACGGTGTGATCCATGCTGCAATCGCCGCGGCCATCCCGGCCGCCAGAAACAGAAGAAAGCCCGGCCACTCGGTGGCGGCGAACATCAGGACGACGGCGAGCATTCCGAAGGCGCTGCTGTCCCAGCGGTGGTTCACATAGAGCCGGAACAGCGGCCGGGTTTCAACCGCAAAGAAAAACGCGGCTACCCCCAGCGCGAAAAGCTTTCCGGTCAGCCGCGCGCTCAGCCAGTAAACGGCTGTAGCGAGCAGGGCCAGGTCAAAAACCAGGGCCAGCCGGGCATGGCGGAGCGTGGGTCCCAGCAAGCCCAGCAGGGCGGCCTGGATCCAGAAACTTCCCGGACCTGTGATGGCAAAGAAGTCGCGGTAGGGCGCCTGCCCGCTGAGAATGCGCTCCGCGCCGGCCAGGTAGATGCCTTCGTCCAGAGAGAGAAAGAAACGGTTGGCCCACAGCAGCCACATGGCTGCGGCCGCAACCGCAAAGACCGCCGCGGCCAGCCGCCAGTCCACCCGCTTTGATTGTGTTGATGAAGTTTCCAGAGTTGGCATGAAGGGGGAGTGTACCTTTGCAGAAAGAAGGATGCAATGATGTGCCGATGGCTCCGGGCAAAAAAACGGCCCTGCCGAAAGGAAGCAACCGGTCCCTCCACCAGCCCCACGTCGTTGAAGCAGCGGAGCGAGCGGGTGTGACCTGGGGTTACTTCTGCTGGCTCCCCGCCACGGCCTCTGGCCCGGCCTTGGGCGCGTAATAGCCCGGGCGCGTTCTTACCAAATCGTGCTTGTGCGCGTTAGGGTCGGTCAACTGGATCTCAACCCGCCGGAAGGAGCCGTCTCTTTTGGCGTTGGTCGGGTAGTAGCCGAGGGTGTACTGATTGCGGATATCGCGCGCAATGTTCACGCAAATCGGCTCAACCTGGTCGAGCGACTTGGGGAAATAAGCCTTGCCGCCGGTGGCCTGCGCCAGTTCCTTCAGGATTTTTGCGGCCCGCTTGTTGCCGCCGCCATGGATCTTGAACAGCCCGCCCGGATGTTCTTCGCCGAGCAGGCCGATGCAATAGATCACGGCGTTGGATTGCTGGGCCTGCCGCAACAGGTCGGTGAAGGAATAACGGCTGGCGTTATCTTCTCCGTCGGTGATCACCAGAAGGGCTTTCTTGTCGCGATTGCCCAGCTTCAGATGGTCGAGTGAAGCGGAGACGGCGTCATACAGCGCGGTTCCACCCCGGGAATCGATCTTGGCCAGCGCCCCTTTGAGCTCCTCCATGTTGGCGGCGAAATTCCCGGGCGTGTCCAGGTAGTATTCGTCGTTGAAATTGACCACAAAGACCTGGTCGTCCGGGTTGGAGGTTTTGACAAAAGTCAGCGCCGCTTCATTCACCGCCGTCCGCTTGTCGCGCATGCTGCCGCTGTCGTCGATATCGATTCCCATGGTCACCGGGATGTCGGCGTGGCTGAAAACGGAGAGCTTCTGCGGGCTGCCGTCTTCCAGCACGCGGAAATCCTTTTCCGTCAGGTTGTTGACCATGCTGCCCTTCTTGTCGACCACCGTGGCGTGCAGAACCACCAGGTTCACGCTGACGTTGATCTTATACTGGTCGCCCTTCTGTTGAGAGCGGGGCGTATTGGAATTGGCGGGAGTGGGTCCTTGCGCCAGCAGGGGCGCCGCCAGCACGATGAGAGCGAAGAGGCTGAGGAGAGATCGCGTGCGCAGTTGTCTGGGCGAGGACGAACTCCTATTGGGTCGGGGCATAGTATCCGGTCCGCGAGTAAACCTGCAGGGGTGGCAATCCGCGGGGCGGGTGAAGCTTAACCCTGATCCGGCGCCAATTGCCGTCCCGCACAAGGTTCGAAGGCTTGTATCCAATGACATATTGATTCCGCAATTGAATTGAGATTTTTTCCGCAATATCCGGCAACTCGCTGGGATCTTCAACCGAAAACATCCTTCCGCCTGAAATGGTGGCCAGTTCCGAAAGCAGCGAGGGGCCCGCGGCTTCCTCGGGCGTACGGTCGCGGTCCCTCAGAGCCTCAAAGACCCCGATGGCGTAAATCTGGACGTCCGACTCCTTGACGGCGCGCTTGATGTCCCTCTCGGTATACCGGCTGTGGTTGTCCCCGCCGTCGGAAATCACCAGCAGCGCCTTCCGGCTGGTCTCGGTCTTCTTCATCCGGCTCAGGCCCAGGTAAATCGCGTCCAGTAACGAAGTCCTGCCACCCGCTTTCACAAAGAGCATTCGATCCAGGATATTTTCATAGTTGTCCGTGAAAGCCGAAACCAGATACGGACGGTTGCTGAAACTGATCAGCATGAACACGTCTTCGGGATTAGATGTCTTAAAGAACTCAAGGGCTGCTTCTTTGGATTTCTGGATCTTGTCGGACATCGAACCGCTGGTGTCGAAAATCATTCCCACGGAGATGGGCGCGTCTTCCGTGGCAAACGACAAAATCTTCTGGCGCACCTTGTCATCAAAAACTTCAAAATTGTTTTCACCCAGCCCGGTGACAATGCGGTCAAACGGATCGGTCACCGTAACCGGAACGATCACCCGGTCGACATTCATCTGAATGGGTGTCGTATTAATGGGGGAACGGCGGACTTCGACATCCGGCACCCGGTCCTCTTTATCGGAATGGGCCGCTGCCTTATCGCCCGACGCGAAGCATACCAAAGAAATGCTTCCCATGCCCCACAAGGCCAATAAAAGAACTAGTCCGACCCGGAATGCGCGCCCCATGATGTTTCCCGGCATCCAGGCACCTTCCTTCGGCCGCAGCCGGCGTTTCGTCCCCTGTTGCCCATCAGACCCGGTGTGACCTGATTGCATTCTAGCACAACCCCGGCGGCAGAATGATTCCGTCCGGGGCGATATTCCTGGAACGGCCAGGCGGCGGTTGCGCCTGATTTGCGGTTGACAACGATTCCTGCCTGAACCCATAATGAGCGGTACACAAACCTACCCAGCAGAATGCATGTGCGCGAAGTAAAGCAAAACTGGGTTTTCCTGGATGACCATTAACTATAACGATTCTGCGTTTCTCAGCCGATACCTTAAAGGAGAAGCATGAGTGCAAAGTACATATTTGTGACGGGTGGTGTGGTCAGTTCGCTGGGCAAAGGTCTGGCCGCGGCCTCGATTGGATGTCTGCTGGAAGCCCGCGGACTGAAGGTCAACCTGCTCAAGTTCGATCCCTATCTGAACGTCGATCCGGGAACCATGAGCCCCTTTCAGCACGGCGAGGTTTATGTGACCGACGACGGCGCCGAGACGGACCTGGACCTGGGGCACTACGAGCGCTTTACGCACGCGCGGATGCGCCGCGAAAACAACTGCACCGCGGGACGCATTTACGAAACCATCATCACCAAGGAGCGGCGCGGCGATTACCTGGGCAAGACCGTTCAGGTCATTCCGCACGTCACCGACGAAATCAAGGCCGCCGTCCGCAAAGTCGCCGCGGAGGTGGACGTGGCGATCGTGGAGGTTGGCGGGACCGTGGGAGACATTGAATCGCTGCCTTTCCTGGAAGCCATCCGGCAGATGCGCCAGGAGCAGGGGAGGGAAAACGTGGTCTTTGTCCACGTCACCCTGGTGCCCTATATCAACGCCTCCGGAGAGCTGAAGACCAAGCCCACGCAGCACTCGGTCAAGGAACTGCGCGAAATCGGTATTCAGCCGGACATCCTGTTGTGCCGCACGGACCGTTTTCTGCCGCCCGATCTCAAGGCCAAGATCGCGCTGTTTTGCAGCGTCCCCAAGGACGCCGTCATCACCGCGAAGGACGTGGGCAACATTTACGAGGTACCGATCGTGCTGGCGGGTGAGGGTCTGGATACCCAGATTTTCCGCTGCTGGGGCATGGAGCCGGGCGATTGCAACCTGAAACCCTGGAACGACCTGGTCGAGCGCCTACGCGGCCTCAAGGATGAGGTTTCGATCGCGCTGGTGGGCAAGTACGTCGAGTTTCAGGATTCTTACAAGAGTTTGAACGAGGCCCTGGTACACGGCGGCATTGCCAACAACGTGCGGGTCAATGTGGTCTGGGTGGAAGCTGAAGGTCTCGAGGGCGACAACTGGGAGTCCCAGCTCGATGGGTTTGACGGCATCCTGGTTCCGGGCGGCTTCGGCAAGCGGGGTATTCCGGGCATGCTGCGCGGCATCACCTTTGCCCGCACGCGCAAGGTGCCCTTCCTGGGGATCTGTCTCGGCATGCAGTGCGCCGTCATCGAATACGCGCGCAACGTTTGCGGGCTCCAGGGAGCGGACAGTTCGGAGTTCGATCCTTCCACCCCGCACCGCGTCATCTACAAGCTGCGCGAGCTGCGCGGAGTCGACGAACTGGGCGGCACGATGCGGCTGGGCGCCTGGACGGCCCGGCTCAAACCCGATACCTTTGCCCAGCAGGCTTACGGCCAGGTTGAAATCTCCGAGCGGCACCGCCATCGCTATGAGTTCAACCGCGAATACGAATCCACGCTGGTGGCCAACGGGCTCGACATCACCGGTGAAACTCCGGACGGCACTTATGTGGAAATTGTGGAGATTCGCGACCATCCCTGGTTTCTGGGGTGCCAGTTTCATCCGGAGTTTAAATCGCGTCCGCTGGACCCGCATCCGCTCTTCAAGGCGTTTATTGGAGCGGCCTTGACCCATTCCCGGCAGCGCGCGGCGGCCGGAGTGGAGTCTGGCGCGGAGGCTCCATCTCCCCAGTTGATGGAGGAAGGCACCCAGGCCACCTAGGTCCCGTGCCGTTTTCTGCGGCCTTGCTCCCCGGGGTGCCGGCGGCATGGGCAGGTGGATCCTGGATCTGTCAGGCCGGCCGTGGCCTGGTCCCGGTTGAGGTTGCTTATGAAACGCACGGTTCGCATTGGCGGCTTTTCTCTTGCCCAGGGAAGTCCTCTCTTCCTGATTGCGGGGCCGTGTGTGATTGAGAGCGAGCGCCACGCCCTGCTGATGGCCCGGCGGCTCAGCGCCGCGGCCCGCCGACTCGGCATTCCTTACCTTTTCAAGGCGTCTTTTGACAAGGCCAACCGCACCTCCGCCAAGTCCTATCGAGGACCGGGCCTGGAGCGCGGCCTTCAGATTCTTGCCCGCATCCGGAAGGAAGTGGGCGTTCCCGTGCTGACGGACGTTCATGACGCCGGGCAGGTGGCTGCGGTGGCGGAAGTCTGTGACGTGCTGCAGATTCCCGCTTTCCTCTGCCGGCAGACCGACCTGCTGGAAGCGGCGGGGCGTTCCCGGGCCGCCGTCAACATCAAGAAGGGCCAGTTCATGGCGCCCTGGGAGATGCGCAACGCCGTCGAGAAGATCGAGAGGGCGGGGAACCGCCGCATCCTGATCACGGAGCGCGGATCGACTTTCGGCTACAACAATCTGGTGGTGGATATGCGCGGCCTTGCGGTGATGCGGGACTGGGGCTACCCCGTGGTGCTCGATTGCACGCACTCCCTGCAGTTGCCGGGCGGCGAGGGCACGCGGAGCGGAGGGCAGCCGCAGTTTATTGAGACGCTGGCCCGCGCCGGGGTGGCGGCCGGAGCGGATGGCGTTTTTATGGAAGTGCACGACCATCCGGAAAAGGCCCTGTCGGACGGCACGACGGCGCTTAACCTCCGGAGCTTTGCGCCGCTGGCCGGAAGGCTCCGCGATCTGAAGAACTTTGTCCGGAGCATGCGATGAAGGGTTTTGCCCGGAAGAGCGACGAATCCCCCCGGAGGTTCCGGACCAGCGGAACAACTTTCTCCACCTGCCGGAGGGTATCGTGCTTCAATTCCATCAGAATCGACCTGAGGCCAGGATTCGGTGATTGAATAGTCCTCAGCCGCTGACCATCTCTCCGGCATAGGACATTGCGGCTGGGAGGACGCAAAAGCTGAGGCAGTTGATGAAGTTTTCACTGCGCAATCTTAAAATCCGCAATCAGGTGCTTCTGCGGGCTTTGCCCCTGCTCTTTGTTTTGCTGGGGGGCATCGGCTTCTTTTCCTACAACTACTGGCGGTTTAACCGGATCAATCAGTCCGTCGAAAGAAGTGAAATGGCGGCGGTGCGCGCTGGCTCTCTGCTGCAGAACATCAACACCGCCGCCAGCAGCGTTCAGGGCTACGTCTTCACGCGGCGGCCGGCGTTCCTGCAGAGCTACGAAGCGGCGTCCCGTGCTGTTCATCCGGAGTTTGATGTCCTGTTGGAGATCCAGTCGGGTGATCCTTCCATGACCACCCGGTTGGCGGCTATTCGGAAGGAGGTTGAGGACTGGCAAAGCCAGTGGGCCGGTCCGCTGGTCGAACAGGCCAAAGATGGCCAGATCGCCGAAGCCACTGCCACGATCCTGAAGAAAAACCCGCAGCTTTTTGGGATACAGGAGGAACTTGGGCAATTCCAGGAAGTCAATCGAAGGGCTGCCGCGGCGTTGCGGGAAGAAGGCAGGCAGGCCATCCGCCGGTCTCTCCTGTCGGGCTTCGTCATCGCCGTGCTGTTCGTCGTGCTGCTGTTGCTTCTGGTCGAGGTGGTCAGCCGCCGCATCGCCGAGCCTGTCCACCAGCTGATCCTGGCCTCCGACCGGCTGCGACAGGGTGATTTTGATCCTGTGCTGCCGCCGCAGACCCCTAACGAGTTCGGCTTGCTCTCGCGCAGCTTTCTGCACATGGCCCAGGCCCTGCGGCAGGACCGGGAGGAACTGGGCGCCATCAAGCGCTTTTCAGAGGCGGTTACCGAGTGCACCTCGGAGAGCGAAGTTTATGACCAGTTTCTTTACGCCCT
>Ga0307372_10009662_pt1 | contig 13235 bp, 15 predicted proteins | sample OX1MG_FD_202533 | JGI IMG/M metagenome (GOLD analysis project Ga0307372, IMG submission 202533) | Soil microbial communities from Risofladan, Vaasa, Finland - OX-1 | ecosystem: Environmental > Terrestrial > Soil > Coastal area > Acid sulfate soil | place: Finland: Risofladan, Vaasa | collected...
TCCAACGCGGATGAGCGGACGCGGCACAGGTGAGCGCGGAAGCCGTGCGCGGGCCCGGTCTCGCTGGGCTGGCCGGCGGCGTGCTGACGGCGCTGGCCGCCTACCGGCTGCTCAAGGCGATCATGAACACCGCCGCCGATGACGGGCTGATCCGCCGCAACCCGTGCCGGATCAAGGGCGCCGGACAGGAGAAGTCACCCGAGCGGCCTGTCCTGACCATCGCCCAGGTCTACGCGCTCGCCGACTTGATCGATCAGCGATACCGCGCCCTGGTGCTGCTGGGCACCTTCGGCAGCCTGCGATGGGGCGAGCTGGCCGCGCTGCGCCGCAAGGACATCGACCTGAAAGCCTTCACGATCCGGGTCGAACGGCAGCTCACCGAGACAGTCGGCGGCGGTTCAGTATTCGGGCCGCCCAAATCCGACGCGGGCATGCGCGTGGTGTCGTTTCCCGGCGTGATCGCAGCGGACCTAGACCAGCATCTAGACCTCTACGCCCAGGACGGGGAGGACGGGCTCGTCTTCACCAGCCCGACTGGCACGCCAATGCGCCACAGCAACTTCCGCCGCCGCGTCTGGCTGAAAGCGGTCGAGAAGGCCGGACTGGACGGGGTGCATTTCCACGATCTCAGGCACGCCGGAAACGCCTTCACGGCCGACGCTGGGGCGAACCTACGGGAGCTGATGGCGCGTATGGGTCACTCCAGCACGCGGGCCGCGATGGTCTACCTTCACTCGACCGACGAGCGGCAGCGCACCCTGGCCGATGCGGTCGACAAGGCCACCCGCGCGGAGCTGCGCAAGGCCAGGAAAAAGCCGCGCACCGCCAAGAAGCCAGGCAGCGGCACCAGCCAATCTGGCACGGAAGTGGCACGAAACCGGAAACGAGCCTCGTAAAGATCATCTGCGAGAGGCACGAAATGCCATCTGACCTGGGTACTAAGGGGAGCGCCCCGAGCGCGACTCGAACGCGCGACCTACTGCTTAGGAGTTCGTCGGCTGTACCCCCCTGACCTGAATCATCGCAGGTCCGGACCGCCGTGGCGTGTCCGTGAGTGACTGTGATTCACCCCTGATCACCGTCCCGACGGGCACGCCACGGGCACGGCGACGACACCAGCGGTCAATGCCATCCGCGAGATTGTCCGTGGCCAAGCTGACCCAGACCGCAGGGAGCGTAGCGACCGAGACCGGAGGCAGCGCAGCAGACAGATCAGAGTGGATGTGCGGTGTCTCTGGAGGGATCACACCCAAACCCCCATGCGCCCTGACCAGCGAGTTCGAAATCTGAGCCACATCACTGGGGCAGCTTCACCCGCATTGTCAGCTTGGGCAAGTGGAGCGGCCAGGCTGCCAGGACGTCGGACTGGCAGCCTGGCCGACCCCGGCTGACTCTCGTCACCTACTCCTCTCCCGTCCTCCTCGTAGCTGCCACGCCCTTGGCCGTGGCCGTCGTGTCAAGGCTCGCGGAGCGACCGCGAAGCGGCCCGGCCTTGACTCGGCGGACTCGGGCAAGACCATTGAGCAGCGAGGGGAACGGGGCCACCAGCTTGGAAGGCTGCGGCGCACGGCCTCCTGAGCAGCACGGCGCGTTCATATGCCTGCATTTCCCCTCAAGCGATGTCGCCCTCCGAGCTTTCTGAATCTGCGTCGTTGTGACGCCCAAGAGAAGCGGCGGCGTCAAATGCAGTAAAGATAAACTGTTGGTCTAGCAGGATCGAATTCTTCATCGCCAATCAACCGTTTTAGCAACGATGCCAATGCTGCTGTCGCGAAACGCGACGCATGAATCGGTACACCGTCGAGATTCAACATCGTCTCGCCGTATGGCTTGGTGTCACCATGTACGACTCGTGATCTAAGCGCATAAAGATCTCGCGTAGCCTTATATACCTCTGCGCTAGATATGCCCCACAATTTAGACAATAGCACGGCGGCGCGCATTGATAGCCTATGGACAGTCTCACTAAAACCGGATCCAAGTAGGGCTTCAAGCCCGATGCAAAGATCGATTATCCGGTCGTCTCCATCAGGCCGACAGCGGGCTCTCGCCAGCCGCCTTGCCGCTACTCGAATACTCTTGTTTGAGTGCTTGAGTAGCTCCTGATCGGCGAGGATGAGATTCGACTGATCATCATTGAGGTTGTACGGATCATAAAGGCCACGCCTGTAAACGGCGTCGATTCGAGTTGCAAAGTCTCGCCTTAAAGTGACTGTCGTGGAGCCACCGGACCGGTTGAACTTTGCCGACCAATTGCACGGCTCGATAGCGACCTGTACCCACGTAGTGGGCCCAGGTGCTTCGATAGCAAGAGCTTCAAAGAAGCGCGCAATGGCGTCGTCTGATTCTTGACTTGGATAGGCGTAATGAAGGCTTCCGAATCCTTCGACGCGCACCGTGGCGTTTGCCATTCTTAGGGAGACTTTAGCCTTCCGCATGGTTTCAAGGTCGTATCCATCTGCGGCCACGTTTGTGAAGATCGGATTCCAGCGACTGTCTATTCTGATAATCGAATTGCCATCGACTTGCCCGGCCTGCTCCAAATTCGCACCAAGAATTGGAACCGTGATATTGGCTCGGAGATCCTTCTCGTTCTCGCCAAGAAGATAGCTCTCATACGGTTCATACAGCTTCACGAGTTTGTCATCGTCTGCTGTCGTCTGCCCGTACAGGGCGACATAGTTTTCCGCCAGTGTCAGCGGTATCATGGCTACTTCATGCCGCATAATCTTGGTATCGCCCTCAGTGCCGTCCGGATTAGGGACGGGAATAGCGAACTTTTCTCTGACGACTGGCCGCACATCTATGATATCCATCAGATCAGATATTTCGGATATCTCTACGTACTGATAAACGGCCAGGATGTCAGATTCAGTTCTTACCCCAAAGAGCTGCTCCCAATTCGGCCATGTATCACGGCGGCCAACCAGGTCGGACGTCGTAGAATTCTCCTGTATCCAAATCGCCACTTTATGAAGCGCATCATAGGTAGCGCGCTTCACGACATCCCAGAGCGGGGCGTCTTTGGGGGAAGCTGGCATGCCTTGACTGTACTCGACCAAACCCCAACATGCTACAGAGGTGCGTTGTCAGGACTCGATCGCTAGTCCTACACCACGCCCGCGCTATGTCACGCCTGTCGAATTACTCTCGGTTAAGGAGTTGGAGGATCACCATACTCGTGTCGGACCTCAGTCAATAGGAGGCTTGCCATCCCCAGTACACCCAGAGCATACCGCTCCGCGTCGCTACGATGGTTGATCTGATGACCGCTTGGATTGCGAAGGGCGAGGGCAAATCCAGTAGCGAGCTGCTGCCAGCCTTGCTGCTCACTAGATTGAGCTGCTTTAGGAAGGACGAACCCGTTCGATCCGATGGCGGCCTTAAAAACGTTGACGCTGCCGGTGACCGATGACGAAACCTTGGCCCACTGGCGAAGCTTATCTTCTACAAAGACAGCAGCTTCCCTCGCCACCTTTTCCCAGTCGGCTGCTGCTATCAATCCCTGCACGTGGACCCATAGTTCCGAGTCTATGGTCGATCCGCTGAAAGGATCGGTCGTTGGCATCCTTCGATCTACTTCCCACCGCAACGATTCTATGATTTCGAGAAGCATTCGCTTGGCGTTCACGGCGGACTGATTCCGTACACTTGCGAGACGTATAGCAAGGGCAGCGTTTGGGTCTAGCACGTCGCCAATAAGCGCGTACAGTTTATGCATCCATTGATTAAGGTTCGCTGGTCCATCGACTGACCATTGTGAAATTTCTGCCTCAAGCGTCTCAAGCTCGGCGCGACTCCGTCGTAGATCTACCGTCATGTTCGAGAATGATAGTCCCTGTTGCTGAGCGACATGAACTGTCACGAGCGGCTGAGCGGTTGCGCACTCCCCTGCGAGCGGCCACAGCGGTGTTGCGCTGCCTGCCGGATGACACCAAGCCGGGCCGCGATCTCGGCCCACGGGTACCCGGCCTCCCGGAGGCGACGAGGCCCGGCGTGCGCCGCGCGGGCCTCCCAAGGCCAAGCGCGGCGCTGACGCCGGGCCAGCGGTGCCGCTCTGCGGCGCCGCCTTGATCCATTACGGCTAGATTCGGCAGTGCATCGCTGACGGCCCGTGATGCGCTGGCGGCGCTCGTGCGTAGGCCGGGTATGCCGACTGGACAAGGAAGCGTTAGCGTCGGGGCGTGGCTGACACGACGAGCAGTGAGCCGAGCCGGTGGCGGACGTTCGGTGAGCGGGTGATCTATGACAACCCGTGGGTGTGGCTGGGCCAGATCGATGTGGAGATTCCTGGCGGTGAGCGGTTCTGGCATCACGTGGTGCGGCTGCACCGGGCCGCGGTGATGGTGCTGGTCGATGATCAGGATCGGGTGCTGATGCTGTGGCGGCACCGGTTCGTGCAGGACCGGTGGGGCTGGGAGCTGCCTGGCGGCCTGGTCGATGAGGGCGAGGAACCGGAGGAGACCGCCGTGCGGGAGCTGGAGGAGGAGACCGGGTACCGGGCTGGGCGGGTGGAGCATCTGGTGACGTATCAGCCGATGGTCGGGATGGTGGATTCCGAGCATGTGCTGTTCATCGGCCGTGACCCGGAGAGGTTCACCGAGCCGGTGGACCTGAACGAGGCCGACCGGATCGAGTGGGTACCGCTTGCATCTGTCCCGGAGCTGATGGCCTCGGGGCAGATCTGGAACTCGGGTGTTCTGATCGGGCTGCTCGGGCTGCTGGCGCGCAAGGACTAGGCAGCTAGGCTGCGGTCCCGATCCGCTGGGCAAGACTGGTGATCCGGCGGCGCTGCCGTTTGGAGCCGGTGAGCTGGGCTAGCTCGGTGGCGACTCGCAGATGCTGGCGGGCCTCGTGCCGGTCTCCTGCTGCGTGCAGGGCGGCGGCGAGGTCGCAGCGTAGTCCCGCCTCGGCGCGGGTGAACGACCCGTCCATCCCGGCTAGCGCGGTGGTCAGGTCGCCGATCGTGGCCGTGTCGCCGAACTGGATGAGGCAGTTGCCGCGCCAGCGGGCCAGGTGGGTGGTGTCGAGCGCGAGGTAGGGCAGGACGTCGGACTGAGGGCGGCTGATCTCGGTGGCGGCGAGGTCCAGGGCGGTGCGGCAGTTGTCCTGCTGGCGGGCGGCGGCGGCCATCTCGGCCTCGGCTGCGTAGAGCCAGCAGCGGAGCTGTCCGGGGATGGTGTCGCGGGCGTGGTCGTGGACGGCGCGGACTTTCTCCAGGGCCCGGGCGGGCTGGCCGAGGTCGAGCAGGACATAGGCCTGCTCCCCGGCGGCGAAGGCGAGCAGGGCGTCGTTGCGGGCCTCGCGGGCGGCAGCGGTGGCCAGCTCGAAGTAGGTCCAGGCGGCGGGCAGGCGGCCCATGTCGATGGCCTGCCATCCGGCGAGGGCGGCGGCGTCGGCGAGAACCTGGGCGAGGTACTCGCGGCGCTGAGGGCTAAGGGAATGGCACAGGCTGGCCTGGACCTGGGCAATGTGGGCTTCGAGCTTCGCCGCGACGGCCGGGGCACCGAGCCTGCGGTCCAGCAGCCGGATGGCGTCAGTCTCGCCCTGGAGTACCTGGATCACGGCGGAGTCGACGTAGCGGGCGCTGGAGATCTGCCGCAGCAGCTCGGCAGCGTCGCTGTCACCTTCTCCGCTTCCGCTTCCGCTTCCGCCTGCGAGAGTCTTCGCCGGGCGTGCTGTCGGGCGGGGGGCAATGCCCAGGGTGATCCGGGCATGATCGGGCATGCCGAGCCCGTCAGCGATCCGGATGATCACCGTCAGCTCGGCGACCTCCTGCATGTCACGGGAGATGAAGCTCACGCGGTTCTGGCCCAGCTCGACAGCGGTCGCTAGCTGCATCTGGGTGACCTTCTGGCCGAGGACCAGCCGGAACAGGGCGCCGAAGTCCTGTTGCTCAAGGGCGCGGCAGACGTCGAGGCGTGTCCAGAACTGCGGCGTTAACGCCGGGGGGTCATAGGCGCTGTCCCGCATTGCTGCCTCTGCCGTGGTCGGATGGTGACTACCAGTGAAGCACGAGCAGGCAACAGGATAACGCGGTATTCCACGGTGGAATAACAGCGTGGAATGGGTTGCGCTGTACTGCTGCTCGATCGTAGCTGGCATGGCGCAACGTAACTCTGACCCCGGGAACTGCAAGGCATGCCGGGGGCGCGGCTGGAAGTTCCGCCGTCCCCGCCGTCTGCTCGTCCGCGGCATGGTGATGCGCGGGCCGGTCGATGCCGTGCGGGTGACCTGCCCGGACTGCGACGGCACCCGCGATGCTCGCTGAGCGGCCTGCGGTCCTGGCAGCAGACTGGTTCCCCGGCGAGGCCGAAGCGGTCGGCCTGGCCCGTGATTTCGTCGCGGGCGTGCTCGGCCGGGACTGGCCCGGCCTGGACGACGTGCTGCTGCTGGTCAGCGAGATCGCCTCCAACGCCGTGCGGCACACCGCGTCCAGCGGAGATGGCGGCTGGTTCGACGTGCTGGTCTCGCTCGCCGGGCACACGGCGCGAGTGGAGATCGCCGACCGGGGCAGCTCCTCGGAGCCGCGCATCCCCGATGACGATGGCGGCAGGCTGGGCTCGGGTGTGCTGACCGGCGGGCGGGGCCTGCGGATCGTGGATGCGCTGGCGGACGGATGGGGGCATGCTGGCGACGAGCTCGGCCGGGTGGTCTGGTTCGAGATCACCGGCAAGCCCGATGACTGAGCACCTCGGTACCGCCGTGCTGGCGGCGGCCGGTCGCGTGACATCCTGGCTGGCCGGGTAGTAGCCTGCCTGAGTAGACAAGCAGTCAGTAACTTAGGACCCGGCTTGCGAGTGAGGCAAAGGGCATGGCCTTTGAGTACACCCCGCCGAAGTACGCGCAGGTAATCGCGGCGGTCCAGCGGCGGATCGAGTCCGGCGAGTACCCGCCGGGGTCGCTGCTGCCATCAGAGCACCAACTCTCCGACGAGTTCGGGATCGCCCGGCCCACGGTGGTCCGGGCACTGCGGGTGCTGCGGCAGGAAGGCTGGATCGAGACCCAGCAGGGCAAAGGCAGCTTCGTCCGGGGGCGGCCTGCCCTGACGGAAGTGTCGGCAGAGCGGCGCGGGCAGGCGGAACTGGACCGCGACGAGTCCACCGACGCCGGAGACGTCATCACGACCGGGACAGCCGCTCCCCCGGCCCGGATCGCGGCCGTGCTCGGTGCCAGGGCGGGCGTGGAACTGGAGTTCCGCAGGCTGCTCATTCACCAGGACGGCGAGGCATCCGAGATCGTCACCTGGTGGTTCCCGCCCGGCCTGGCCGGGGGAACGGTCCTGGCTGACCCGGCTCCGCTGCGCGGCGGCGTCCGCCAGTTCCTGGCCCGCACCAGGGGCGTGCGTATTGATCACGTCATCGAGCATGTCACCGCCCGCCGGGCTGCCCCGGACGAGGTAAAGCTGCTCGGCCTGTCCCGGACGGCCCCGGTCCTGGCACTGTACGTCACCGCGCGGGATGCCTCCGGCAAGCCGGTGGTCGCCCTGGATCTGGCCATGCCCGGCGACCTGCACGAGCTAGAGGACGCCTACTCCGTCAGCTAACCGGACCCGATAGCTTGACCAACCAAGTTGGATCGGGTTAGTCTTGGACTACTTGGTTACTCAAGTGGACAAGCAGTTACTTTCTCTGGAGGTTTCATGGCGGTGCAGGGTCCGATCCCCGTCGAGTTCGCGCGGGTGTTCCCGCGCGGGCTGTTCGCGGCGGGCACGTTCGAGCCGGTGCGGGACTTCGACGCGTCCAGGGCGGGCGGCCGGTTCGTCCAGTCCAAGGACAAGGTGTCGGGGCTGCCGCTGTGGCAGGTCGATGCCATCGACGCCGACCCGGCGGCGCGGGACAAGACGGTGCGGGTGAAGGTCGCGGCGGCTGACCAGCCGGTGCTGCCCGCGCCTCCTGCGGCGGGCCTGCCGTTCGTGCCGGTGGAGTTCGCCGGGCTGACAGTCACGCCGTACGTGAGCCAGGCCGGACGGCTGGCCTACTCCCTCAAGGCCACCGGGGTCCGGGTACCGGGCCGCACCGGGCGCGGCGGCGGTGCCCAGGAGAGTGCGGCATGAACAGCGCCGGAGGCTCCTTCGGGCACGCCAGCGTGCACGTCGGCGCGGACTGGGGCGTCCGGTGCTCGGTCTACCCCGACCAGGCACCGATCCTGACCGTGGACGCCGGGAGCACGGCGGTCTCGATCACGGTCACCGGGTCGGCTCCCGGCCCGCACGCGACGGAGTTCGCGCGGGAGCTGGCGGCGCAGGCCGGACGGTTCGCCGCTGAGTGCGAGCGGCTGAATGCCGCCGCGCTGTCCGGCTCTGCGGCTGGCATAGCCGCAAAAAATTCAGCCGCCGGGAACGCGGCGGCATAGAGCAGGGCGGGGCGGCAGGAACGCCAATTCCTGCCGCCCCTGGTGTCTCCCCAGGTCAGCAAAACTCGGAGAGGTCTTGATCGTAATGCGTAACGTCACGGGCGAGCAGCTCGCCCAGGTCGACAACCCCGACCCGTTCGCCCCGCCGGTCTGGCGGTCCCCCGTCCACCGCACCCCCGAACTCGTAATCTGGCTCGTCCAGCTCCTGCGCCTGGTGGTCCGGGTCGTCTGGTTCGTGCTGCGGCATCCGCTGCTGGATACCGTGGCCGGGCTCGTCGCGCTCGTCTGGCTGCACGCGGGCTGGCCCGGCGTCACCGTGCAGGCGGCCCTCGTGGCGGCCGGGCTGATCGTGCTGCGGGTCACGCGGCCGGACTGGTTCGCCCGGCTCGTGTCCGGCCCGGCACGTAACCGATGGCGGTGGTGGTTCTACCGGCGGCACTGGCACGCCGTCATGACCATCGCCCGCCTCGCCCCGCTCTACCGGGGCCGCGTCGTCGTCCCGGTGCTCGGCCGGGTCCGGGTCACCGGCTGCACCGACCGGGTGAATGTCCGGCTCGTGTCCGGCCAGTCCCCCGCCGACTTCGCCGCCCGTGCCGAGGGCATCGCGCACGGCTTCCGGGCGCACCTGTGCAGAGTCCGCACAGGAGGACCGGGAACGGTGGTCCTGGAGCTGGTCCGGCGCGACGCGCTCGCCGAGCCGATGACTGCGCTTCCCATCCCGGACGTGACTGATCTGCGGGCACTGCCGGTCGGGAGGCGCGAGGACGGGACGCCGTTCGCGGTGCGGCTCCAGGGCACTCACCTACTGATCGCGGGCGCAACCGGCGCCGGTAAAGGCTCGTATCTGTGGGGCCTGGTCCGGGCCATGCTGCCCGCGGTGGCGGCCGGGCTGGCCTGCCTCTGGGCGTGTGACCCCAAGCTGATGGAACTGGCGTTCGGGCGGGAGCTGTTCGACCGGTACGGCCGGTATGCCGCCGATCCCGCCGACATCGCTGACCTGCTCGAAGACGCCGTGATCGGCATGCAGGCACGGGCACGGCGGTTCGCCGGCAAACAGCGGGACCACACCCCCACGGCGGTGGACCCGTTCGTCGTGGTCCTGGTGGACGAGATCGCGTTCCTCACCGCCTACCAGGCCGACCGCAAGCTCAAGGAACGCATCCTCGCCGCCCTGGCCACCCTGACGACTCAGGGCAGGGCCGTGGGCTATTGCGTCGTCGCCGCGCTGCAAGACCCGCGCAAGGAAGTGCTCAACATCAGGAACCTGTTCCCCGACAAGATCGCGCTGCGCCTGGACGAGCCGTCCCAGGTGGACATGGTGCTCGGCGACGGCGCACGCGACCGCGGCGCGTTCTGCGACGAAATCTCGGCCAGCCCAGGAACCGGCGCGGGCGTCGCCTACGTCCGGCTCGAAGCCGCCCCCGACCCCGTGCGGGTCCGGGCCGCGTTCGTCTCCGACGACGACATCCGCGCGATGACCATCGCCTACACGTCGGACATCCCGGCCGGGGTGCCCGCGCTGACCGCTGGCGAGGCCGCATGATCACCGGCTGGCTCTCCGGCGAGGACTGCCCCGACTGCGATGGCCCGCTGCTCGACATCAGCACCGGCCCCCGGCTCCTGACCATGGCCTGCCCCGGCTGCGGCTACCACACCACCTGGCACGCCACCGACCCCGACGACACCCCCGAACTCGGCACCGACGACCCAACCGACCCCGGCGAAACGGAGACCGCATGACCCCACGCCAGACCAGGACACAGCGGCTCGCCATGCCGCTCGCCCGTGATGTCGTCCGCGACCTGGCCATCACCCACGGCGGCTGCATCCGCCCCGTCCAGCTACGCCGCACCGACCTGGACACCGGACGCGTAGAACAGGTGCTCGTCCCGTGCGGGCACACCCTCGCCACCGTCTGCCCGTCCTGCGCCGAACGGGCCAGAACCCTGCGGGCCGCGCAATGCCGCGAGGGCTGGCACCTCGACCACGAGCCGACCATCACCCCGGATGAGCCCGACGACGAACAGCTCATGTGGGTCGAGCACCGCGCCGAGACTCAGCAGTCCCGCGACTAGGCGGAAGCGGCCGGACAGGACACAGGCGACCTGGACGAGCTGAGCGCTGAGCTAGACGAGGAGATCACCCGGTCGGGCATCCGCGGCAACGTCCTGCCCGGACGGCCCGAACGCCGCCACCGCTCGACCAGGCGCCGCCAGGACGCCCCGGACCTCCCGCGCCGTGCAGTCGCGCCCCGGACGATCGGGAAGACCTACACGGCACCAGACGGCAAGACGTTCCGGCCATCGATGTTCATCACGCTGACGTGTGACAGCTACGGCCGGGTCACAGCCGACGGCACCCCGGCCGACCCGGCTGCCTACGACTACCAGCGGGCCGCGCGAGACGCGCTGCACTTCGCGGCGCTGTTCGATCGGCTGGTCCAGAACCTGCGCCGGTTCCTCGGCCACGACGTCCAATACTTCGCCGCCGTCGAACCACAGCGGCGGCTCGCCCCGCATGTCCACGTGGCGATCCGCGGCACTCTGTCGCGCAACGAGCTGCGGCAGGTACTCGCCGCGACCTATCACCAGGTCTGGTGGCCCCCGGCCGACAAGGTGCGGTTCGGCGACGGCGACCTGCCCGTCTGGCACGAGGCATCAGGCGGATACCTCGACACCGCAACCGGCGAGTTCCTGCCGACCTGGGACGAGGCACTCGACGCCATCGGCCTTGATGACGAGCCGCTGCACGTCGCCCGGTTCGGCCCGAAGTTCGACGCACAGGGCGTGCTCGGCGGGTCGAAGGACTCGGCCCGCTGCATCGGCTACCTGACGAAATACCTCACCAAGCACGTCGCCGACTGCCACCAGGCGACCGCTAGCGCCCAGCAGGACCACGCCGACCGCCTGGCCGACACACTCAGATACGAGCCGTGCTCGCCGACCTGCGCGAACTGGCTGCGCTACGGCATCCAGCCCAAGAACGCCCGCGAGGGAATGCGTCCCGGACGGTGCACCGGCAAGGCACACCGCCGTGAATACCTCGGCTACGCCGGACGCCGCGTCCTGGTCTCCCGCAAATGGTCCGGCAAGACCCTCGCCGACCATCGCGCAGACCGGAAGAACTGGCTCCTGGAAACCCTCGGCATCGCCGACACCGACCCGGCCCGGTACTCGTGGGCACCGGTCGTCCCCGGCGACCCCGACCACATGCCACCCGGACAGCGGCTCCTGCACATCGTCGCCGACCGCCAGAAATGGCACGCCGCGCTCATTAACGCAAGAGCCAGAGCCAGCGGCCAGAGCGCCCCCAATCTTTCGGCAACCGGGCATGCGGCATGACCGGCCGCACAGAGAACCGGCCCGCCGAGCGGCTGCTGACCGTCGCCGAAGCCGCCGCCGTGCTGAGCACCACGGAACGCTTCCCCCGGCGGCTGATCGAGCAGCGCCGCATCCGCTTCGTACGCGTCGGCCGACACGTACGCATCCCCGAATCCGCACTCCGCGAGTTCATCGAGGCCGGGCTAGTCGAGCCCGTCACCACTAGGAAAAGGAGAGAAGTCGCATGACCAAGAAACGCCGCTTCGGAAGGGTCCGGCAAATGCCATCCGGGAGATGGCAGGCACGCTACGCCGGGCCGGACGGCATAGACCGTCCAGCATCCGAGACCTTCGCCACCAAGAGGGACGCCGAAGTCTGGCTGACCCTCAAGGAAGCCGAGATCCATAACGGCGACTGGACCAACCCCGACGACGGCAAGACCGCGCTCGCCGACTACGCGCGAACCTGGATCGCGGAACGGCCGGGCCTGCGGCCCAAGACGGTCGAGCTGTACAGCTATCTGCTGCGCAAGCACCTGGCCCCGGCGCTCGGCCAGACAACGATCGCCGACCTACAGCCCGGCCATGTCCGGCGCTGGCGCAAGGGGCTGCTCGACAACGGCACGAGCGCGGTCACCGTGGCCAAGGCATACCGGCTGCTCAAGGCGATTCTCAATACGGCACTGGATGACGGGGTGATCCGGCGCAACCCGTGCCGGGTCAAGGGCGCCGGGCAAGAGAAGTCACCCGAACGGCCGACGCTCACGATCTCCCAGGTCTACGCGCTGGCCGACGCGATCGACCAGCGGTACCGCGCGCTCGTGCTGCTGGCGATGTTCACCAGCCTGCGATGGGGCGAGCTGGGCGGCCTGCGGCGGTGCGACATCGACCTGGCCGCGTGCACGGTGCGGGTTACTCGCCAGCTAGCCGAGGTTCGCGGCGGCGGCTTCGCGTTCGGGCCGCCCAAGTCCGCGGCGGGCAAGCGGGTAGTGACGATTCCCGAGGTGATCATCCCGGTCATCCAATGGCACCTGGCGTGTTTCGCCGAGCAAGGCGACGAGGGCCTGGCCTTCACGAGCCCCACCGGAAAGCCGCTGCATCACAGCAACTTCCGGCGCCGCGTATGGCTCAAAGCGCTCGGCAAGGCGGGGCTGCCAGAGATCCACTTTCACGATCTCAGGCACACCGGAAACACCCTGGCGGCCAGTGCTGGCGCGACCCTCCGGGAGCTGATGGACCGCATGGGACACGACAGCCAGCGCGCGGCGATGGTCTACCTCCACGGCAGCGACGAGCGCCAGCATCAGATCGCCGACACCCTGAGCAAGCTCGCCCGGCAGGAGCTGAAACGGGGCAGCAAGCGCCAGGATTCACAGGCTGGCGGGAAGCGATCGGGCACGCAACGGGCACGAAACCGGAAACAGGCTTCGTGAAGATCATCCGCAGAAGCCGGAAAATAGCCTCTGACCTGGGAACTAAAGCGGGCGCCCCGAGCGCGACTCGAACGCGCGACCTACTGCTTAGGAGGCAGTTGCTCTATCCGCTGAGCTATCGGGGCTGA
>Ga0307372_10009663_pt1 | contig 13235 bp, 8 predicted proteins | sample OX1MG_FD_202533 | JGI IMG/M metagenome (GOLD analysis project Ga0307372, IMG submission 202533) | Soil microbial communities from Risofladan, Vaasa, Finland - OX-1 | ecosystem: Environmental > Terrestrial > Soil > Coastal area > Acid sulfate soil | place: Finland: Risofladan, Vaasa | collected...
TTGTTCATCATCGCCTTGAGGGCCTTCGGGTCAATGTTTGGCATCATATTATCACTTGCTTTAAGCAATCACAATTAAATATTTGAAGCAGAAATAAATATAAGCTAACATTTAGTCTGGGGGAAGAGGATGGCGATACAATCGATAAATCCGGCAACAGGGGAGATAAACAGAGAGTTTGCGCCGTTTGACAAGAAGAGGGTAAATGAGATTCTCAAGGGTTCAAAGAAGGCGTACGCTAACTGGAAATCCCAAAGCTTAGAAGAGAGATGCAAGGCGCTTAGAAGCCTCGCCGCAGTCCTGCTGAAAAACAAGGAGGAGTACGCAAGGATGATCACAATCGAGATGGGAAAGCCAATAGCACAGGCAAGGGCAGAGATAGAGAAGTGCGCCTCGACAGCGCAGCTCTACGCAGAGAACAGTAAGAAGTGGCTGATGGATGAGGAGGTTGATGCTGACGGAAAGAGACACCTGATTACATTCGAGCCGATCGGAACTATACTTTGCGTAATGCCATGGAACTTCCCGTTCTGGCAGGCCCTCAGGTTTGCAATACCCTCTCTTGCTCTTGGAAACGTGGTGATACTAAGACATTCCAACTCCGTGCCAATGTGCGCCGTTGCAATTGAGGATGCGTTTAGGCAGGCGGGATTCCCAGAGGGGGTCTTCACCACAGTGATAACAGACCACAAGATGGTAGAGTACATGATAAAGAGCAAGATGATTGAGGGAGTCTCAGTCACAGGAGGATTTGGGGTTGGATCAATGGTAGGAAAGATTGCGGGGAAGAGCGTCAAGAAGTCTGTTCTTGAGCTCGGGGGCAATGATGCATTCATAGTCCTTGAGGACGCGGACATTGATTTTGCGGCGAAGAATGCTGTCGTTGGAAGGATGCAAAACAACGGGCAGAGCTGCATAGCCGCGAAGAGGTTCATTCTGGTCAAGGAGATTGCGGACAGATTTACCGAGAAGTTTGCGCAGGAAGTTAGAAACCTAAAGGTGGGTAACCCCATGGACGCAAGCGTTGATGTTGGGCCTCTTGCAAATGAGCGGCAGGTCGCCACCTTAAGGGAACAGGTGGATGATGGGGTGGCAAAGGGCGCAAGAGTCATAGTAGGAGGCAAGAAAATTGATGGCAAAGGCGCATTCTATGCTCCTACAGTCATCACGAATGTGAAGAAGGACATGAAGATAATGAATGAGGAGATTTTCGGCCCGGTTGCCCCGATAATAATCGCAAAGAACGAGAAGGATGCAATAAGAATTGCAAACGACTCGGATCTGGGACTTGGGGCAAGCATCTGGACCTCTGATGAGGAAAGGGGGCTCAGAGTTGCAAGGCAGATTGAGGCGGGGATGGTGTTCATAAACGGCATCGTCAAGAGCGATGCGAGGATGCCGTTTGGGGGGATAAAGAGGTCAGGGGTCGGGCGCGAGCTCTCAAAGTACGGACTCAGGGAGTTTGCGAATGTCAAGACGATAAATCTCTACTCCGCATCGCGCGAAGTGGAAAGGCACGTCAGCGAATGATTAGGAGAATGGACTCTGCGGGAATTGAACCCGCGACCTTCCCGTTGCAAACGGGACGCTCTACCACTGAGCCAAGAGCCCATCGTAATTACTAGTTCTATCGAAAAGAATTCATAAAGCTTTTTATTGGAGGCTCGGCTACAGGCTTTGAAAAAATAAAAAAGAAGAAAAAGAAAAATCAGCGCTTACGCAGGCGCAACCTTGTTTGCCGATATCACCGCTGTCGATGTAGCTGGGAAGAGTATCGACTGGTTTGTCGGGTTGAAGATCGCTATGTCGGTAAGAGGCTTGTTTAGCGTCTCGTACACCGTTCCAAGATAGAAGTGGTAGATGCACATCTGTCCAGGGGTTGAGATCGCGCTTAGGATCTCTGTGTTGTTCAGGTAAATCTTGCTGAAGTCTGGCGCGTCTCCGACAAGAAGTATTATCGGCGAGCTTCCGTTGACGTCGCAAGGGACCTTAAGCGCCACGTGTCCCGAGATTAGCTGCATAGGCGAGATGTCCATCATGTGAATGTAGCTTCCTGCAGGCAGGGTCTGTCCAGCCAATAGAACCGTGTCTATCGCTATTCCCGATACGTTCTGGCTCTGCATCGCTGCAGAGGATGTCGGCTTGAGGTATGTCAGGGCGCTTATCAGTATCGCCACCACTAGCAATCCGACTAAGAGATAGTGCATATTGTCCATAGTATCGGTATATACACAGAATCCCAGAATTTATAAGCGTTGCTGGGCACTTAGCCTCCGACCGAGATGTGTCCGTATGCGTACGGGGTGCAGCTGCTTGTGTACCAGAGATCTCCGCTGACCACAGGGACCTTGGAGGAGTATTCGTGGGCTATCATTGAGGTCAGGTTTGCCGCAGGGAGTATTGGGGTCACGAGCACTGCACCCAGCTGCTGGGAGAGCTGAACTCCGGTGTCCGCCTCGGTTGAGGGATTAATCGTGGTGATATATAGGGAGCACGCCTCGCCCCCGAGCAGGTTTATGAACCTGAGATCTAAGGTCGCGTTGTCTGAGACCACAAGGTTTGGATAGGGCAATCCGGAGACCATCAGATAATCGGGGCCTAAAGATGGGTCCACGTTCGCCCCGGTTATCTGTGATGCAAGCTGGCCATCTGCGACCAGGACAACAAGGTTGACCTGTGGGATGTTGAATAGCACCGTATTCTTCTGCGCAATTACGTGGACGAGCACCGTCTGCGTTGTGTTCTTGAGGTCGGCTATCGACTGGTTGAAGCTTATCGTTGAGTTGGTGCCCTTTGCGCTGAGTATGCTCGAAACAAAGAAGCTGGGCACAGCCACAAAGATGACAATTGCGATGATGGCAATCGCTATGACGGCTATTGCTATTGTCTTAGTGAACTCCATCCAAAACCCGGAAACAACTCTAAATTGGAGTGATATAATTTTAAATATATCCATGTGACTTCCGCACACAATGCCTCTTAATAGAGGAAGAAAACGCACATAGAACAATGCTTATATATCACAAAAGTCACAAAATAATAGATAATATGGTGAAGAAATTAAGGGAGCCCAATACAAGCATGACAAGGCTTTACATTGATTTTGAAACTGATAAAGGGACCATAGGTAGAGAAGATAAGAAGGAAACGATGACCCATGCCGGAAAAGTCATCAAGAGTGTAGAGGATACTGTAGTCAAACTTACGGAAAAACTAGAAACCATAAATCCGAAGGCTTCCGAGAAATTTAAAGAGATTAAAAAGGAGCTGGACTCGGATACAAAGGACACTTCAAAAAAAGAGGCAATAAGATGCATAACAGATTTGAAGTCAAAGCTAAACTATGCAGATCCGAAGGAGGTTAGGAACGTACTTTACGGTGCGGCAACCGCTGCAGCAAGGATTATTTCTCCAGGATGGGATTTTTCGTACCCTATGACAACAGTGCCTCTACATATGGGCAAAACAGATCCTGCGGAAAAGAAGTTGGTATCAGTTGTAAAGGAGCTTAACCAGTACATGAGTAAGGACGAGAGGCAGTATTCGAGCGCCTTCCAGTACACTCTGCACAGAATAGGAGATGTCTTCAGGGCAAAGGATGCTACGCAGCAGCTAAAGAAATTAAATGAAGTTGCAGATGATATAGATAAGGAAACAATAACTGTATTTATGGCGAAGTATGCTGCGGCGGCTATGGTTTACAATGTGATAAAGACGGCGCTTGAGGAGAAGAGCACAGAGGGCATAAAGAAAGTACTTGATGGGATAAGCTCTTCGACTATAGGAGGATACTATCCGGGAGGACCTGCTTCAACAACTGGTCCGGACCCATCTGCAACTAGTACGGCAGCATCTTCTGCAACAAAAATGAGTTCTGTAGAGAATAAAACAATTTCTCATTTCAACGATGAGAAAAACAAACTTCTTGCAAAATTGAAGGACATAGACTCAAAGGCAGACAAGGATAGGATAGCTAGTGTAAATCACGATAGCGTGGCTCTGATAAGAGGCATAAACTCAATGCTAAATGTGCTCACTCCTCCCGAGAAGGAAGAGATTGACGCAATCGTTGCACAGATACACGCCTCGTTCAACAACAGGGCTGCGCGAATAGGGCTGAAAGTAAGTTACATAAATAACGTTGGAAAGCATGACTTTAGCAATCAGGAAGCCGATGAGGCGTTTGATGTATGGAAAGCAGACATGGCCAAGTGGCAGCTGGACGGAGACATAAAGTACTCGCACCAGGATGGAAATGCTTACACAAAGACTGACTTGGACAAGTTCTTGGAGGAGAGAAGAGAGGAATTCTTCAAGGCCTTCAACAGTAGGAAAGGCCTATACAACCTTAGAAGGGACAAGACATACGATGCCGATCAGCTAAGTGATGAAGGGGAGAATTCTGCCCCGGTCATCTAGTCCGCATTTCCTTTATTTTTACCGAAGCTTAGCTCTGCTTTTGTAGTTAGCTTTTTATAGGTATTTGTTTAGAATAAAACAGGTGTAAATATGGCAGCAGATGATGAGGAAGACTCAGACGAAGAAGATGACGATGACTTCAGCGACGACGAAGAAGATATGGATGATGAGGAGTAACTCCTGGTCAGTTTAATTTTTTATAATTTATCCTTTGTGCAGCTTTTTGAATTCTTTCGCATCTTTGATCTTCTCCAATTGAGAGAAACTGTACTTGTTTAGCACCTGTTGCTTTGCTATCTCTTTCACATTCTCGTGATACTTGTCGTATAGTTCCTTGTTATTTTTTTCGATGTCCCGTATCTTCGCATTTATTCCATCACGCATTTTCACATATGAGGAGGTATCTAGATTGCCGAAACTCTTTAGCTCCTTGCGCTCCTCTTCGTTGAGTTTGGAGGTACTGCCAAGAGACTGTGCCTTTACCTCTAGTGCGGCTTTCTTCTTTTGATCCGCTTCGATCTGATCAATCTTCATCTGTGTTTCCTGTGCTTTCATCTCTAATCTATATTGTCTTGAAAGGGTCAGTTTGTCCTTGAGAGACTCATCTGGATTTTTTAGGAGGAATGTTGGAGATGCAAGAAGCTGTGCGTTCTTTTGTATTCCGCTTATCCCCTTCAGTAGATTTTCGTGAGCGGCAGTCATCTCCGTAACGTGGGTCTTGAGGGCTTGGTCAAGTGCAGCCTTCTCCGCCTTTGCATTTAGATTTTTGTCCAGTATTTCCTTGAAAGCTACTCTAGATTTCTGCTCTGCTTTGCCAATCGTATTTTTGACCAGATTGTCGACACTCTTGCTCACGTCAGGATTCTGAACTTTCTTTAGGTGATTGCGCAGAATCTTGGAAGTAGACATCTGAACCATGCCGCTTGTAGGTGAGCTATTTGGGCCAAGAGGTGCTTTGGAAGAGGAAATTTGTGGCGCAGAATTTCCTGCACCTGGAGCACCTGAGAATTTAAGACTATTTATTATTCCCTGGCCGCTTTGAGCATACTGGTTTGCAACCATCTTATTGTTCGCACTCGCCTGCTGTTTTGCTTTTAGTTTCTGCACGGCAGTCTTTCCAAGCAGTCCCGCGCCTCCGCCGCCAGCCACCCTAGCCTTTGCTTTGAATGGGCTCTTTCCGGAGAGGGTCCCCCTTCCGGTCCTGATTCCAAGCAGCGTTGAGACTCCAAAGAGCCTGAAGATCTCCGCGCCCCTTGTAAGTCCGGCTGCGGCCGCGATGAGAATAAGTATTACTATGACTGGGATGAGCGCATTTATCGCGCCTATGCTTAATGAGACTGCTGCAAACATCTTCTCCCTGTATTTTGTTGGGTCGTTTTTGATATAAAAGGCTTATCTGCGCCTGTAGAGCAGCGCCGCCATCACCGAGGCTATTGAGATGAGCAGCACCACAATTCCTATGTCGCCATATGAGAGCTCAAAGAGCCCGATCGGCACCGACTGGATTGTGTGGGCTGGCGCATAGTAGTAGTTGTTGACGGTTGTTGTCTGGCAGTTTGAGTTGGCCGAGCCGCATGTTATAGCAGGGCTTGCGGACAATGTGAGGGGGGTCTGCAAGACGGTTGTCGGCTCTGGAGTTGCAAACCCGTAGAAGGTCGCGTTGATCTGCGCGTTTCCTATTCCGCAGATCGTCTGGGTGAAGGAGAATGATCCATCAGCAGCTGTAGTTATTGGGCTGCCCATCAGTCCCATCTGGCTTGTGCACACACCGCTTCCGTCGCTTGTCTGGGGGAGGCAGTACTGAGTAGGCCCATTTGCAAACGCGGGCTTGGGGCAGACATTCGGCAGTCCCTCGGTGTTGACCTTGTTAACGTTGCAGTTGTACTTGACGGGCGTGAGAAGGGCCGCAGGCGGAGGCGAGCAGTCTCCCATTGAGTTGTATGAGGTTGCAAACGTCATCTGCTGCGAGTTTGCGAATTCCTGCGGGCTCTGCTTGTTCGGGGTAGGGGCGATTGGATTTGCCGGGATGCAGGGGTTTGTTGGGGAGCCAGGTGAGTTGACAGTGAATGCGCATAGCTGGGCGCCCGCAACCTCTGTCGGGTTTGTTGGGTTGAAGTTTGCGAAGTTGATGTTCTTGTCATAGTAGATGTATATCTGGTTGTTTGCTATCGGCTGCGTGTTGCCGTTGACGGTGTAGGTTAGCGTCCCGCTGATTGCAAGCACGGTCTTGTTTGCGTTGAACTGATCGACTGTTGGGGTTACTGTGAGCCCCACAATGGAAGGCTGCGCTATATCTGCGTCAATTGGGGCGGAGAAGGTATTGTTGAACGTATCGCGCAGTATGTAGATTAGCCTGTTGTACCCCAGAGCCTGATAGCTCTGCGGCGCAGAAGGTGCTATCCCTGAGAGCAGGGTATTGCTCATGAAGAAGTTGTGGCTGGCTGTGAAAGCCTCCGAGACGTAGAAGTTGAACAGATTGACCACTGTCGAGCCTGCAGGTGTCAGGCTGAACACCGTGTTTTCACCCAGATAATTGTTGTCGACAAAAGACTGCGTGGCGGGAGGGTTGCCGTTTGCAAGCACACTCACCGCAGCATCGGATCCGTACTGGGCAGGAGATACTGGGGTCGAGGAAATTGTCTGGTATCCGGGGCTGCCTCCCTGGGTGTATGTTGTTATCTGATAATTGAGCTGATGCGTTGCGTTTAGTATGTACTGGTTTCCGTTACCATCGTGCAGTGGATTTGTCGTTATGTTCACCATTGCATCTCCGAACTGCCTGTTTGAAACCACTTGGTAGATTGACTGTGGGGAAATTGTGGTGCCGATGTCAGAGAGGTTCTGCTGGTAGTACTTGTTTAGCTGGTCCTGCAGATATGTGTATCCGCCAGCAAGCGGGGCAACTATTGTATTTGTGAAGATGGGGCTTGTTCCGTAGGTGTAAACAGGGGTGCTGATGTCCGATGCAGGCGCAATGACTGGGGAGCCCATAGTAACTCCCGTTTGCTTACTTGATTTTGTAGAGGGATTCCTGCCAGTTGTTATGGTTGTTGTCGTGCAGGTGCCGCCCTGGAAGTTTGTCCAGCTCTGCTGAACATCCGAGCTGTACTGGTATGGCACAAGCACCTCCCCGTTGATGTTTAGGGTCACGGACTGCTGAAGCGGAACAATCTGCGAGGTTGAGGAAGCGGTGCCCAAAAATGCAGAGGCATCAGATACCGCGCCGGCGGCAGATGAGGTCTGCGAAGTGCAGCCTGCGCCAGGCTGGCCGGTAGAGCCTATTGACTGTGCACACGATGCAAGGGCGGATTGGGATCCGGATGAGGAGGGATAGCTGGACGATATCGACTCCGGAAGCGTTAGCTGCTGGCTTCCCCCAAGCCTCTCGACAAACGAGAGCGGATCAGGCATGTTGTAGAGCGGAGGACTCATGTCCTTTACGGCGTCAAGTTGCTTGCAGTCTGTGTTTGGCGCTATTGCCGATACGCTTGTGTAGCAGGTGAATGCAGAGTTGCCATCAAATAGTTTTGTATAGTTCTGGGCAGGCATTGCGGTTAACAGCAGCTCGTTGTATAGGTTCGGGTTCTGCGCAGTGAATGAATATTCATTGAAGAGTCCTGAATAGCCAGAGTACTGGGCGTCTGTGAAAAGGAAGCTAAGGCTCTCGTTGAAGCTGACTGAGAATCCGGTGTCATAATAATACGGTGCCCATCCGGAACGGAGATCTGTGTTCATCTTAAGTGCCTTTGCCTTTGGCTGCCCGAAACAGATTCCTAGGAAACAATAACCTGTGACTACCTGAGTGTCTAAAGCCGATATCTGTGGGCCTATCGGTTCGAAGGTTCCTTGATAGCCAAGAGATAACTGATTCTTAGGATTTATTGTGCAGGCAGACGGTCCGCTGTTGACGTCACAAGCCGTAAATGTTAATGGGGAAGTTACTTGGTAGAGATTTGAGTCGAGCTGGTTGTCAAGCTCTGCGCCAGTCACATTCGCGGAGATTATCCAGCCGTAAGGTGGATATGTTGTTATCGCATAAGGGGTTATGGCGGCAAGGCTGGTGTATGTGCTTGACTGTGTTCCTGCCGCAACGCAGTTGTAGATGCTTCCTGTCGAAGCCTTTCCGTTGTTGCAGTCCGTTGTTACAAGCTGGCACGGGTTCGCTTGCCCCTGCGCGAGCGGGGCGGAAGGGGTGCAGCTCACCTCGCTTTGGGATGCCTGGGTGCATGCGCCCTGTGCTGGGGCTGGAGTGAATGTGCTTGAGAATGTGCAGCTATTTGTCTGGTAGACGTCATTGAAGAGTGTCGGGCTTATCGGAAGGTTGAGCCCGGTTGAGTTTATCACCCGCAGAGTTAGCATGCTGAAGAATACTCCTTTGTAGTTGCAGGAGATGCAGTTTGACGCTCCGATGTTTGCCATGTCAACTCCCCCGGCCCAGTTGTCAAATACGTAAAGGTATCCATTCACGTCCTGTATGCCAAGCGGGTGGTGGTATGTTGGCGCATCAAGTTGGGTTCCGGTCTGTGGATTATATCCCTGGACGAATCCTGGGAGCCAGGAGATGTACTGGTTGTAGAGCCCATTGCCCTCAAGCCATGCCAGTATGTTTAGCTGCTGGTTTGTTCCCTGTGGAGAAGTGCTCTGGGATTGGTATGCAAGGTTTATCTCAGTTGTAGAAGCCAGAGGAGATGAAATCTGCACGCCCTGCGAGGCAAGCTGCGCCGGCGAGGCGTATTCATATACATATCCGCCGTCGCTTTGGTTTGCAAGGAAGACATATTGCCCGGTTGGAGAGGCAGCGATCTCAGGCATGACAATGTCCTTTGCTCCGCCTGTCTGAGAGGTTGTCTTTACCTGAACAGCAGAACCTACCTGAGGGCTTGTTGTTGCCCCGCTTATCTCCTCTATCGCAGGGACCGCAACGCCTCCGCTCTGGATGGTTCCTGTCAGGAAGATGTCTCCCGCATAGTCGACGGTCATGTTAATCGGGGTGAAGCCCGATGAAGGGCTCAGAGAGGCTTGAAGATAAACGTTATCATTTTGCGTCTGGATAACCTGCTTCCAGTACTGGTTCCACTCCGCATTCCACTCCTCGGCGGTGAAGGCTGGAGGGACATTTGGAGCGCCGACATCATAGCTTCCAATTGGAACAGTCCTCAGGATATATATACCGTAGCTGCCCTGCGAGTTGTATAGAACGAAAGTGTAGTCGGTTGGAAGCGAGACAATCGAGACTGGCGTTGGGATGTGGGTGGGCGCCGGCTGGACAATGCTAAAGGGCCTGCAGACCGCAGGCGTAGGTATCTCGGTGTCAAGTTCAATGCACTGGTTCTGATCCCCATAGAGCTTGCAGTATGTTGGGCCTGTACAGTCCGCCAGATACTGGACATATCCTGTGAATGTGCAGCTTCCAGAGTTTGCGCACGCCCTGCAATAAAGAGAATCTGAATAGCTCTGCCATGCTGGATATGGATATGGCGGATATACTCCGTTGGAGTCTGGGGATTGACCAAGTTTGGCAGGTGGAATGTAGTTGCATACCTGACCTTGGGTTGGCGGGGAGGGAGGATATGCCTGGTTGTACTGCGAGCTGCTTGCCTGCGGGTTTGTCACGGTGCTCTTCGATTTGCTGTCCCAATTTGGTATCGCGCTCTGCGGGCCGAGCGAGAGCTGCCCCTTGTATCCGACGTAGAACTCGCTGCCGATTGTTATCGGAAGCGCATCGAGCGCGTTGAGTGGCGCCGAGTACTTTGCCGGGCTGAAGACGTCATAGGAGAGCAGCAGGTTCTGGTTGAAGAGCGAAGGTATAGTGATCTGGTAATTCATGTAAGGCAGCACCGCTGCCTGTATCTGTGAGCCCTGCGCCGTGGTGTATGGGATGTAGGTATTGGAAAATCCGGTTACAACCGCTGTTGAGAGGTAGTCGGATGTCAGGAAATTGCAAATGGTTTTTGTGCTAGTATCTATTCCGCTTGTGTCTCGCTCGTAACTGTAGGGCAGGCCAGACTGCTTCTGCACAATCTGCCCGCCGTCGCAGTGCTGGCCCGTCTTGTCGCAGTGCTGAGGGGAGAAAGAGAGGAGCTTGTCTGAAATAGTTGGCACCTCGCTTATCCAGGTCCACAGGGCATGGAGGTCGCCTGTTGCTGGCTGCTGGAAAATGTTGACACTCTTTGAGAATGAATCGGAGATGTACCCGTCCACCTGCGCCGTGAACGCGAGCGCGTTTATGCTAAGAAGCGGACCGGTCAGCTGGCTTGTCAGCGGCGTTCCCGCAAGGCTGCCCTCGAGTAAGCTCATTGAGCTGGTTGCGCCGCCACTGGTTACCGAGAATCCGCCGAAGTAGGAGGGATCTATCTGGGCGAGGGTGCCAAAGTCATCCGGCCCCGCATTAAGCGGACCGAAGCATCCGTTGCCGCCCTGAATATATCCAGGATTGCCCGGGACGCTGTTGTAAAAGTATTTTGCGGGATTTGTGTCTGTCACCGGGTCATTGGGACAAGTGAGAAGCCAAAGGGCGGTCTGCGCATTTATGCTGTTGACTGCGCTGGTCGGGGAATAGGGCAGTAGATCCGAACTTGTTGAGGAGGAGAAGCCTGAGCCTCCTGAAGAGGGGGATCCGATTGTTGCGTGTATGATTGCCTGGGCGTTTAATGTCGGAGCGGAAAACAGCGCGATGGCCAGGACAAGGAAGGCTAAGATAAAGGCATTTGAGCCGCGTGCCAAATCCATGTCATCCAATACTCTTTCCACACCACACTATTTATTCTTATTTATCTCGCAAAACCGATTTAGATTTTGGCTTCCGATTAGCGAGCATGGAATACGATTTTGTCACATGGCTCGGGTATGCTGGCTTCATGATAAAGACAGGCGGGCTAAATGTGTTCATCGACCCTTTTAGACTTCATGATTTCTCGGTGAAGGCCGACATTATCTTCATAACTCATCCGCATTTTGACCACCTGAACCTGGAGGGGATAGGACGGATAATAAAACCTACCACACATTTTATCGCGCCTGCAGAAGCTGCAAAGGGCATCAACTCAAGGAATATCACAATTGTGGCCCCAGGGGATAGGGGAAGCGTGGAAGGGATCGAATTTGAAGCCACTGCGGCATACAATATCGACCCGGAAAAACTGGGATTTCACAAAAAGGCAAGCGGCTGGGTGGGGTACATAATTAATGCGGAAGGAAAACGAATCTACCACCCCGGGGACACAGATCTCATAGAAGAGATGAAAAAGATAGATGTGGACCTCGCACTGATTCCCTGCGGTGGCAAGTACGTGATGGACATCGATGAGGCGATAATGGCAACTAAGGTGATAAAGGCGAAGAACTTCGCGCCGATGCACTACCGCGCTCTACTCGGGAAGGAGGGCTCGGAAAAAGCCGAAAAGAAGTTCCTTGAAAATGTGAAAGGCGCAATATTGCTAGAGGAAAACGGAGAGCCGCTCTACTCCTTTTGAAGCGCGACCTGGACCTTTCGCGCAATCTCCAGTATCTGCGTAGGGGTAAGCTTGTATGCGCGCTCGCTTATTCCCTCTATATCCTTTATCCTCTCAGAAATCTGCGACTTCTCCATCTGTAAATAGCTATGAGAGTCAATGAGCGCGTTTCTTATCTGCTTATTCTTGTGCTGCATCATGAGATTGATCTTCTCCCTCTCCTGCTCGGTGGGCCTAAACTGCCTTGGCTTTATGTAGATTATCGCAGAGTCGACCTTGGGCACCGGATAGAAGTTTCCCCTCGAGACATCCATTATCTTTGTAATCGAAAAACAGAGGGTAGTCATGACGCTGAGCCTTGAGTAGTTCTCATTATTGCACTCAGCCTGCATATGTTGGACGAACTCTTTTTGCAGGCAGAGCACCGCCTGCATCGAGTGGTCAAGCAGCCAGTCAATCACCTTACTTGAGAGATTGTATGGTACATTTGAGATCATTATGTCGATGTTCTTTGCGTCCAGCTCCTCATCGCTTGCCTTGAAGAAGTCCTTGTTTATCAGCGTGAGCTTCTTTGAGCGCACCTCCATCTCAAGCAGCTTGCAGAGGTTGCCGTCTTTCTCCACAGCGATAACTTTTTTTGCCCTCTTGCATAGCTCCTTTGTGAGTATGCCATAGCCTGGGCCGAGCTCAAGCACGTTCTTATCCTCCCCATGGACCGCCTCGGCTATTGCTATTGCCTCATTCTTGAGGAAGTTCTGCCCCAAGGATTTCTTTGGGGTTGCGTACATTTCGGTTTTTCCAAGCATTTTAGGCCCCTATGAAGGATTGTTGTATGTATTTAATTATTAATGTAGTAGCTTATTATCGGTTAGATGAGGCTCCAATCTTCGCTAGAGTTCCTTACAACTTACAGCTTCCTCTTCCTAGTCATCGGAGTCATACTCAGTTTCCTCTTCTTCTTTGCGAGCGCGCCGAAGTCCTCGATACCAAACCAGTGCACCGCATTCAGCGGACCGAGCTGCAACATCGCAAGCTACTATGTTAACCAGAGTCAAAGATATTCTGTTGTATCTTTCTCGTTCACAAACCCCGGACCTGTTCCGATCAATGTGCTCAACATCACGGTCCTGGTCAACACCGCAAACAGCTTTGCAAGCGGATGCATACCAAACGTGGTCTACCCGGGAGGGACATTCACCTGCATTGCGGCGATGGCAAGAACGCCATCCATCGGCAGCCAGATAAACGGATACTACTCATACAACGCGCTCTACTGCAACTCGGGGGTAGGCAACCTTCAAAACAACTGCACCAGCGGAATAAACCTGCAGTACGGCGGATCATTCTCTACAACGGCTGCCTCGA
>Ga0307372_10009666_pt1 | contig 13232 bp, 12 predicted proteins | sample OX1MG_FD_202533 | JGI IMG/M metagenome (GOLD analysis project Ga0307372, IMG submission 202533) | Soil microbial communities from Risofladan, Vaasa, Finland - OX-1 | ecosystem: Environmental > Terrestrial > Soil > Coastal area > Acid sulfate soil | place: Finland: Risofladan, Vaasa | collected...
ACACGAGAATCTCTGGACGCTGGCTGCCGTGCTCGGTCGATCGAAGAAGTCCCTTACTCTCGAGGAGAAGTTCGCGTAAGATGCAAAACGAACCGCCGCATCAACCTTCAACTGTTATCCGGACACCCTCCCGGATGCTTGGGACAAGCCCTTCGGAAAACCTCGGCCCGCCGAACTCCACCCCTTCCGCGAGATACGATCCGGTGAACGCAACCGATTTCGTCATCTCTCGGCGTACGTAGACTCGCGGACGCACTGACCTCGCCTAGAGACGGGCCATCCACCGATCAAAAGCGTTTGACAGGCTCCTTGATCTGTTCTATGTAAGCCTCTGCAAGGCAGGACGGAAATGCACGGGAAGCGCCCACAATTCCCGTTACGTTGGCTCTTCGGCGGCAAAATGCAAAATTGCTCCGTGCGATCCTGACGAGCAAGGCAGGCAACGAGAATTTACGGCGGTGGCATAATAGGTTGGAGTGGGCGGTGCGACGACCTCAATTTATTGGAAGTGCAATCAAAAGGAGCGATTAACCAATGGATTCAATATCAAAATTAAGCAGAAGGACTTTAATGAAGTGGGGGCTCGCGTCGGCGGGGCTTCCGCTGGTTCCGGGAATATTAGGCGCCAAGCCGGAGCCACCCCGGCCCGATCCTCAAGGTGAGGCAAAACCGGGAGAGGGTTTTGCCGCGATCCCGGGGCTCAAGGGCGGCCAGGACATGTTCGGGGGCTACGAGATAGTGAAGGGCTGGCCGGATAATATCTCCACGCTGCCGGGGAACGAGAAATGGACGTGGGGCGCGGGGCAAAGCATTTACGCGGAAAACCCGGATCGAGTGTTCCTGTTGTTTCGCGGCGAACTGCCGAATATCAAGAGGCCGGCCACTCGGCTGATTCCCGACTTCGGACCGAGCCTGCAATTCCCCATTGGCCGCCTTCCGTGGCGGGATGCAACCGTGTCCGCATTGCCCGGAGCGGGCGGAGCAGGCGAGGCGCCTGATGAAGGGCCCAAGCTGTGGAAAGGCACGGTAGGCGTGGACGCCAAATGGGCTCATTGCCTGTCCGTGGCCAATGCCGACGGCAAAATCACCGAAACCTGGACTCAGTGGGACCACATTTTCAAGAGGCCGCACTTTGTCACCATCAATCCCTACGACCCCGAAAAGCACGTCTGGGTGGTGGACGATCACATGTGCGCCATCTACAAATTCACGCACGACGGCAAGACGCTGGTGCAGACGATCGGGACGCCCGGAGTGTGGGGCGCCGACGAAACGCACTTCAACCGACCGACGTTTTTGGCGTGGATGCCCGACAGCACGATGTTCGTGGCCGACGGCTATAACGGCACGCGCGTTGTGAAATTCGACAAGAACGGTAAGTTCCTGATGACTTGGGGAAAGCCGAGCTGGAATTGGCAAACCCATCAGGATGTGCCCGGCCTGTCGAGCCCGCCGCCGCCGAACTACTTCAAGAATGTGCACGGCATAGCGGTAGATCCCCAGACGGAGCGGGTGTTTGTGAACGACCGCGGCAACCACCGCATTCAGGTGTTCAACACGGACGGCAAATACCAGTATGACTGGCACATCGACGATGCGCCATCCGACGTACATCTGCTCTACATCGGCGCTGATCGCAACCTGTGGGCCTTTGACCGTGGAACAAACAAGATGATCAAGTACGACCTGGACGGGCACTTGCTGTATTCCTGGGGCACGTGGGGCGATTTCCCCGGCGGATTCTGGGGCGTCCACGGCTTCAGCGTCGATCAGGATGGCAACTTTTACGTGGCCGAAGTGGACAACGGCCGCGTGCAGAAGTTCCGGCCGCGCGCGGGCGCGAATCCGGATTTCCTGCTCAGCAAGCCGATCTACTCCGCCTGGAAATGAAGGCGAAGACAATCGGTCCGCGAAGCAAAACTTAAAACCGACGGCACCAAGGGAGTCTGCCAGCTCGCCAGTTCCTGTTTTGCGAAGCTGGGAAGGCTCCCTGCGCCGGCCGACGCAGGAACCTCTAACTTAATAACCTAACTGAGCAGACCTAGTTTTTTTAAGGAGACTCGCGGCGCCTACCGAATGCTCCATTGGAGGAGTAGTGTGGCCCCAAGGAAGATTGAGTCCAAAAGCCAACAATCAGGGCGACGAATGTTCTCGGGCGCGTGGCGGGCGCATGGCTCACGCGATCGCAGATGTTGCGCAAGCGGCGTAACCTCGCGGAGCTAGAAGTTGGTTGTAAGCCGCAAAGCGTAGCTGCGCGATGGTCCAATAGCATTGCCGGAAAACAAGCCGCCGAAGTCGATGACATCGAGAACGTTGGTAAGATTCTGTCCGTCGATCTGCAAGCGCATGGTCATGTGGTCGGACTTGTAAATATCGGCATCCGCGGAAGCATTCACCTGGAATGAAGGATAGATGTGGCCGCGAGCGAAGTTGATGCGATTCAAGACCTGCCGGCCGGACTGAGCGAGTACCGTGGACGGGTCTCCGTCGAACTCGAATGGCAGGCCGGTGTCGTATTGAATTCCGCCCGCGATCCAGATGCGCATTCCTGCCGGCAAGCTGATCATGCCAGCAACTTCTCCAGAACGACGCGCAACACCTCGGCATCGACGCGTCCGGTGATCCGCACCTGCCCGGTCGGCAGCTCCACGTGAATCATGCCGCAAGGATTGCGCTTGGCTGGGATCGAAGAGGGCCGAGCGGGTTCAGCGACCGCTGCACTCGTCACACGAACGGGAAGCAAGCTCCGCGTGTCTTCCTTCCGTTCCAAACATCCTTGCCGATAGAGCTGGCGCCAGCCGAAGACCTGGTTGGCGTTCACTCCGTGCGCCCGCGCCACGCGCGCGACCGAAGCGCCCGGTACCAGCGTTTCCTCGACGATCTGCCTCTTCTCCTCTACGGTGCGATACAGCTTCGGCGGGTTTGTCCCTCCACTCCTCTCCTCTACCGCCAACTCACCCTTGCGATGCTGTGTCTCCGCGAAAGTGTCCACGATCCCCCTCGTGGACACGATCCTTCTGTCCACAAGGCCATCTTCTTTTCGGGGCCTCAAGCTTGTCCAGACGGTTCAAAGCGGACGCTTACGGAAAATCGGCGAATACAAGAAAATCATGCGCACCGATACCGGGGTATCGGAGAAGGATTCGAAGTCTATTTTGCTTCGCTATTACCGCGTTTTCAATCTTGACCAACCGAAGGAATCGCCGACAAACTTGGGTTGAGTGCATCTCCCGCGCTGCCCAACATCGAAGAGTGCGAGCGTCTCGCGTCACAGATGCCCAACCCGCCCGCGCGCGAACAGTCTGTGCGTGCTTACTATCGGCCGTCAAATGACACGGTCGGGATGCCAGCGAAAAACGCGTTCAACTCTGCAGAATCCTACTACGCAACCTTGTTTCACGAATTGACACACTCAACCGGGCACACCTCCCGTGTTGGACGCGATGGAATCGAAAAGCTAGAGCGCTTTGGCAGTGAATCATACTCGCGCGAGGAATTGGTTGCCGAGCTCGGGTCCGCGATGCTTTGCGGCGTGTGCGGTATAGCTCCTGCTGTGCTCGAAAATTCCGCAAGCTATCTGAAAGCATGGATAGACGTACTCAAGTCTGATTCGCGATTGATCGTGACTGCCGCGTCTGCCGCACAGAAAGCCGCAGATTACATTCGCGGCGTGCTACCAGCGCAAGCGGAATAGGTCGAAACCCGCCTAACGGCGGGTCGCAGCGTCGCGCGCTGCCTGATGAGACCACGGAGGAACCGATGGCAAAGAAACAGCAGCAAAAGAAAATCGGTCAGCCTAGCGCCGAAACAGAAACGGTTCTTTACGGGATTCCGAAAGGTTCAACTGAGCGATATGACGAAGTCCTATTGCTTACGAACGCTACGCCAGAACGCATCGAAAAAGTGAAGGTCTTAGCTGCTGAGGATGGCTTCCATTCGTTCCGAGTTGCGGTAATCGACCTGAGTAAGCCGCCCGATTTTGGAAAGACTGTGTTCGGTTGACCTAGGCGACGTGATTCAACAGGCACGGAAGCTGATCCCTACGCGCATGACCGTAAAGAAGACGGAAGCATAGCACCACGACTCACAGCGGCGGCAGCGGCGGCCCGGGAACGGGCGCCAAACACGGAGAGACCAATGACCACGAAGCACAAGAAAATCAGTCAACGTAGCGATGAGCCTCTCTTCCAGGCTTTGCCAAAGACCCTCGCAGCGCCGCTCTTGGGATGTGGCCGTTATAGGCTTCGGGGTCATCCCAGGCTGTCTACACCCCGTCCTACACCGCCAGACGAAGCATGGGCTTGCCTCAAGGTTACCGACAGACGGAAGGAACCTGTGCTTCTGTCCATGTCGAGAGGATGCGGACATTGGGATAATGGTCTGGATCGACCACACTCCATGTGCCATTGTGGGTTTCGATGATTAGCTTGTCCCCTATTTTCCGCACCCGAATCGTGGGCGAAAGAGCAATAAGGCCTGTGACCTGAGCCGGTGCAACGCCAAGGAGCTTAGCGAGAGGTTCCGTTTTGTGCATGTCCAGTAGCAACACCTTCGCCGGTTCCTTTTCCGCAGCTTCCCAGTCGTTCCCGCCGACGGAGACAATGCACTCGTTCCCTAACCAATCCAAGGCAAATAGACTGCCCTGCGTCCAATTGGAAATGTCCTGTAGGGGTTTTCCAGAACTGTTGGTCAGAAAAAAATCGTCTTCGATGTTGAGGAAAAGCTTCTTTCCATCTGGAGACCATCGCGGCGACGTGCCATAGCCAGGACCGTTCCCATCGATATTTTCTGTTGACGAAAGCTTCTTCACCACGCCTGACCGGAGATTTAGAACGGCGAATGGACCAGCATCCATTACTGCATCATCTCCATCGCTAGGAACGGCTCCCAATTGAGAATGAATCGCAAATACCACCTGATCTCCGCTGGGTGAAAAGTCTGGGTAAGCGTAGACCTCCCATTTGTTGTAAACCGGCGTGTGGGTCAAACGATGGACCTTTCCAGTTGCGATGGAGAGCAGATAGAGCTGTCCCCCGTTGTGCATTGGTCCAGGCCCAAGAAGGGCAAACACGATGCTCTGTCCGTCAGGAGAGATGGCAAATGTGCCAACCGGAGGGGTTGTCTTGAAGACATGCAATGTCCTGCCAGAGGCCGATTTGATAGTCAAAATTCCTTCGACACTGTAAGCTACAGCGCCGCCCGAATTCCGCAGGGATTCCGAACGCGCGGCGCTGTTGAGGAAAAGCCCAACCAAGAGCAACAGGAGTATTCGCTTCATTGGTTTTCACTCGTATCGACGGTGACCGTGAAGTTCCTTTGAGGCGGACTTGCATTTAACCCGGTCACGTTCTCAAAACTCCCATATTGACTGGTGCAGATAAGCTGACATCCCTGCGAAACCGCTTGATCCCTGCTTGTCATCCCTGTTAAGCTCAGCGGAGCCCTCGGCTCCATCCAACCGGCAATATGAACGAAGATGCCGGTGGCGTAGCCCTTTCCCGTTGCAGGATCGACGCCGCCAACGACTGAAACAGCGCCGCCCCCGTTTAAGAGAATTGCCGCATGGCCGTCGTGAAAACCTATCGTTCCGCTATAGGTTCCGTTCGCAAGGGTGGCCCACCCTGAGCCCGAGGGTACTGTAGAGGCGAGGAATTTACCTGCAGCTATTACCTTACCGTTGTCGCTGACGGTAACAGTTGCAGTTGCGTTGTAGTCGCGGTTTCCTTTCAGATGTGAAAACTCGTCGTTATAGTTCCCGTTAGCGTCTTTGGATCGGTCCTGAAACGTGATCGTCACCTTGCATCCTTTGGAATCGGAATAGTGATTGGCGGTGCCGCAGGCGTTCATCCCCGTCGGGTCGGCGTTGCTCAACGGATTGTTGAGCGCGTAAGCGTACATGTTAAAGTCCTGCGGATTTGCGATGTAGGCCTTGAACTTCCTCTGATCGCCTTTGTTGCCATGCTGCCACTCAAGCCAGGGAAGAGGATCGGGGTTCATGAACCTTCCCATGGCTGACGAGTCGTACCGAGCGCCGAAGTTATCAAGGGTCGTGCCGATCCCCAGGTCATCCCGTTCTTTGCCGGTAAACTTGTAGTTCTGTGGGCACGTGTCGGTGACCTCACGCTCTCCACCGAACGGGTAAAAGTCAGCGTCGTAACACAGCGTCGCCGTGTTCTGACCTTGTACGCTGAAAGCTGAGCTAAAACGAATCGCTCGTCGGTACGGATGCCGCGTGCAGGGACAGTAACATTTTCAAGCAGGTGAAACGGCGCGAAGAGCCCACCGCTCCTGCCGGCGGGGATCGTTGACTACCCGGCAATTGTCGTCGAAGAACATGGTGGCCCGTTCATCAATCTTAAAGGCGGGCCAATGGGGCAGGCCCGCGTGATTCGGGTTTCCCGAGTGCGCGAATGCCGCCCAGGCTCCGCTCATTCGGTCGGACAGGGCGTATCGATCCTGACCTGAGCCGATCATGGATTTCCCCCTATCGACGTTTTCGAATACGAAAGGAATCTCCACCGTGTGGAACGCGCCCAGCTTGCCCTGGCGCACCGGCGATCTCCAGTCGAAGTAGTACATATACGCGGGCGCTCTGCCGAGAGCGGCCTTGCGCTCGGCTTCCGTGAGTACACTTCCCCACATCCAATTATCAGACGCCAACCGCAGGAACAGGTCGATATTGCCGGCCTTTGGCTCAGAGGCTCGATAGGCCGCGATCAGCCCGTCCACCTGGGAGTCGACGGCCCCACGAACGGCCCGCTTCAAGGCAGCGTGCAGCGTTGCGTCGTCCATTGGATCGAGAGGCGTTCCAGGAATGAATGCGATTTCCGTAGCCACGGAACCGAGCAACAGCGGGACATCGGCAGAAATTTCGGGCGCTACCGGATCGAAGGGATTACCGGGGAGAGTGCGGCCATCCACGACCGGGGCAAGCATGAGCGCTTGGCTGCCAGCAGGTCCTCCCTGGTCCATCGCAGCAATGAGCTGCTCCATGGGGAGCTTCTGGGCCCGGCCGATCTCGTCGGCTTTTAATCCAAGCCTGGAGAGAACGAGTTCAGCCGTCCTGGTGCCGTCGCTGCGAGGGACGCCCTTGATGGCTGTGCCGCTTTCCGCGATGGCACGATGGAACAGCCCCTTGGCGGCCGGCATCGCCATCAGCGTGCTGACCTTCCCTCCGCCGCCAGACTGCCCGAAAATAGTGACGTTGCCAGGGTTGCCGCCAAAAGCGGCGATGTTGTCTCGCACCCATTCCAATGCGGCTACGATGTCGAGCATGCCAACGTTGCTCGAATGGGTATACTCTTCACCGCCAATTTCGGCGAGATACAGAAAACCAAACACGTTGAGGCGATGATTCAGCGTGACTACCACCACATCCTGTTTTCTGGCGAGGTTCGCGCCATCGTAGATCGTAAAGCCGCCGGAGCCGGCCGAGTAGCCGCCGCCGTGGAGCCAGACCATCACCGGCCGGTTCTGCCCGGCATGGAGGCTCGGCGTCCAGACGTTCAAAACAAGACAGTCCTCGCCCATGGGCTCGGTTCCAGCTGTTGCCGCGACTTCAGGAATGAGCGTTGAGGACGCTTGGGGACATTTGTGACCCAGCTCGAAGGCATCTCGCACGCGTGTCCAGGATTGCGGCTTGGCGGGCGGCATGAATCGCGCGCTGCCGGCTGTTGACGCGCCATACGGTATGCCTTTGAATGCCTGCACTTGGTCCAGCTTCAGTCCGCGGACCTTTCCGTTCGTGGTGCTCGCGGTTGCGCCCGGCATACCTTTTGTGTCTGCCGCGAATGCATTGTTGAATCCATCGCCGACGGCAACACTTGCCGCCAGAGCCCCAAAGCGCAGGAATGATCGCCGGTTCATCATAAGTAGCTCCAAAGCGGCGCACGCCTTGCGCAGCGAAGGAATCGATGCCCTCCTATCGCCATTGATGCAATCGACCAGGGCACCATCGGCTCGCGTGGGAGCGGGGCCGAGAATCCGGTCCCACGGCGACAAACTGCGAAAGCGGGGAAATCAGTGGGCCGGGGTGGGTTCGAGAATTAACTTCTGCACGCGCCAATTCAGCAATTCCGCAACGAAGATTTCATTTGCCGATGGGCATGCAATTTCGTGGCTCCACCCAAACTGCTTGAGCTGCTTTCCGGACTGGCCCAGCCAGCCCAGCACTTTGCCATCCAGGCTGAGTTTGTATACACGGCCGGGATAGGCGTCGGCAGCGAAGAGAACCTGATTGGGCCCTGGCGTGATGCAAACCGCCCACGGAGATCCCGGGGACATGGTCTTATTAGCGGCGTTGGGATTGGGCATGTTTCCGATGGCCGGGCGAATATTATGATCGAAAGGCACGTCGATCTTGATCTGACGAAGGAACGTGCCGTTGCTATCGAACACCTGGATGCGGCCGTTGCCGCGGTCGGCAACGTAGACATTCCCTTGCGCATCGGTGGCGATGCTGTGCGGTGTCTTGAATTGACCGGGACCACTGCCGGGCTCGCCCCACGACATCAGCCAGTTACCATCCTTATCGACTTTTGCGATGCGCGAGTTAATGTAACCGTCGCTGATGAACGTGTCGCCAGCCGCGTCCCAGGCAACGTCGGTCACCTGCCGGAACATTCCGTCGACTGGAGGAAGCGGCGGATTGGGATGCTTCAGCGGACCGGTTCCTTCGTCGGCAGCCTCCTGCTTGCGCCCGAATAGCATCACTACGCGGCCTTCGGGATTGAATTTCACGACCATGTCCGAGCCCTTGTCGGTGACCCAGATGTTGTCTTCCTTATCGACGCGCACCGCGTGCGCGAACGACCATGCGTACAGGTTGTGGCCAATTTCACGAATGAAGTGGCCATCGGGGCCAAACTCGAGAAGCTGTGCGGCCGCCGCCGCGTAGGCGGGTCCGGTGGTATTGCCGCGCGAAAAGACAAAAACATCGCCTTTGGAATTCACCGCTACTCCCGAAGCTTCGCCCAGATACAGGTTGGGCGGCAGCTTCAGAAAATCCGGCACGGAGCGAAATGGGATTTCCGGAGCGGGAGTCTGGGCGAACGCGGAACTCGCCACGAGGACGGCCAGCAATAAAACAAAACGTCGCATGAAAGCCTCCGATCAGGCCAAAATCGTTTCTTGGCGCGATTGCGGCCCTCAAGCTAGCGAACTTTAGCCGCCGAATCAAGCCATCGCTGGGTGTTTTTTTGCCAGAGGGAAGGCGAGTTTTCGAAAAATGCGTTCGTCAGGCAACCATCCATCAGGCGCTCTTTGGGACAGGCATCGAAAATTAGGGCGTGAGGGCTGTGATGGTGTTCGAAGGTGCCGTTGGAAACGTCTCGTCTCGGCTCGGGCAAGAACCTTCCAGAAGCGCGACTTTGGCGGAGTCCGCAACGCTGTGCAGCGACTCACAGGTGTCGATGAACCCTTGCCGCTGCTGAGCAACTATTCGCGCGCTCCCTAAAATTCGCTGCAACCGGATACCGATCCCGCACCGCTTAAGGCATGCGCAAGTGGCCAAAGAAAAACAGGACCAGAATAATCAGTATGACTGCGCTTACGCCGCCGATAGGGTAGTAGCCCCAGTTCTTGCTGTGTGGCCAGGTGGGAAGGGCACCCACAAGCGCTACGATAACAACGATCGTGAGAATGAACATGAGCATCATGGCTTGGCAGCTCCTTTGAGCGTGGCCATGCCCTGTCTCTCAGCTTCCATTTGGGCGGATTCGGGCACGCGAGCCTCTGCCATCTCGCCCCGGTCGCTGGTGAGTACGGCTTGGCAGGATTGTTTCTTGGCTTCGTTGCTAGACATAAGCGAATGATGTCATACGGGCAAAAACAATACAGTTCGATTCAAGACACCTGCATCCACCACCGATCATTCATCAGCCGTTCCGGCGCTGCCGATACGCGTGGCAGCCCGTATTTTGCTGTTGATTGAAGCGCAGCCGACCCGCCGATTTGGCCGTAAGATTGTGCCCGCGGTTGGGGCAAGGTATATTACCGGGCGGCCGGGAAATCCAGCACGAATCCCAGCTGCGTTTTACTCAAAATTCCGCGGCACACACAGGTCCACACACTATGAAAGCTATTCAAATCCAGAAATTCGGCGGTCCGGAAGTTCTCACTCTGGCTGATCTCGACATTCCCAAGCCAAAGCCCGGTGAGGCGGTTGTTCAAATCAAGGCGGCGGGAGTGAATTACATCGATGTCTATTTCCGCGAGGGTCGCTATCCCGTGACGCCGCCGTTTGTGAACGGGCAGGAAGCGGCGGGAGTGGTGACCGAAGTGGGTTCCGAAGTGCGGGGGATGAAGGCGGGAGACCGCGTCGCTTATACGGGCGTGATCGGCGGATATGCCGAGTACGCAGCCGTGCCCGCGAATCGCCTGGTGAAAATTCCCGAGAAGCTCGACTTCCGGCAAGCGGCGGCAGCGATGCTGCAGGGCATGACCGCACATTACCTGTGCCACACCACCTATCCGCTCAAGCGCGGAGACATTGCGCTCGTGCATTCAGCGGCGGGCGGGGTGGGACTGCTGCTGGTGCAGATGGCCAAGAACCTGGGGGCGCGCGTGATCGGCACGGTGAGCACGGAAGAAAAGGCCGCGCTCGCGCGCGAAGCGGGCGCCAGCGACACCATTCTTTATACACAGCAGGATTTCGAGGCTGAAACCAAACGGCTCACCGACGGCAAGGGCGTGCATGTGATCTACGACGGTGTTGGCAAGGACACATTCGAAAAAGGGCTTAACAGTCTTCGGCCGCGCGGATGCCTGGTGTACTACGGCGCTTCCAGCGGTCCGGTGCCGCTGTTCGATTTAAACAAGCTGGGGCCGAAGGGTTCGCTGTACGTGACGCGTCCCACGCTGGTGCATCACATCGCCAGCCGGGAGGACCTGGAGCAGCGCTCGTCGGATGTGTTTGCGACGATCGTCTCGGGCGATTTGAAGCTGCGCATCGAGCACAGCTATCCCCTTGCACAGGCCGCGCAGGCGCATCGCGACCTCGAAGGCCGAAAGACGACAGGCAAGCTGGTGCTGATCCCGTAAGCGGGAAGCGCAGTCACGGAGTTCGCACTTCTGGCCGAGGAGGCCGACATGAAATCCCTTATCACTCTGGTCGTGGGAATCGCGATGGGCGCGGCGTTGGCGTGGGCCCTGGCGATTCCGAAGGTGCGAGCGCGCGCAGCGACAAATGAAGCTCGCTTTTCGCAGCTCGCCATGGACCAATTGAACGATCAGCAACGTCCCCTCGGCGAGCAGATCATGAAGGTGTCGAGCATCGGGCTGGGCGGTCCCTACAACCTGATGCTGCGCAGCCCGGTGATGGGCGAACGTTTTTTCATGATGCTCGATTACCTGCGCTTCAATACCTCAGTGCCGCGGCGGCTGAACGAGCTAGCCATACTGATTCAGGCACGGCTGTGGACCTCGCAGGTGGAGTGGCGGGCGCATTATCCGCTGGCGCTGAAGGCGGGCCTTTCGCAAGCGGTGGCGGACGAACTCGCGCAGGGGAAGCGTCCGACATCGATGAAACCCGATGAAGCCGTCGTATACGATCTGTGCATGGAGCTTTCCACCCGGCAAGAACTGAGCGATGCCACTTTTCAGCGGGTGCGCGCGATTTTCAGCGATCAGCAGATTGTCGATCTGGTGGCCTTGAGCGGCACCTATGTGACCGCAGCCATGCTGATGAAAGCCGCGGCGGACGAAGGCACGCCGAATGGCAAGGTAGCTCTTCTGCAACCGCTGCCAGTGCACTGAGCTGCATCGCGGCACCCGCGTCCACGATACTCGACTCGACGTAGCGCGCTACATTCGATTCCGTATTGACTCCGCTACGAGCCGCTGCACAATCGGCTCGAGGAGACGATCGATGATCAGAAAAGTGAAAGAGGGCTACAAAGTATTGTCTGAGAAGGGCAAGAACCTGGGCGGACCATACAAGACGAAAGCAGAAGCTGAAAAACGCCTTCGCCAAGTGGAATTCTTCAAACATCGCAAGAGATGAATTTCCGCAGCGGCTATTTTGCAGCATAAGAAGCGCGTTTTCGCACTTACTGTGGATATTCTGAAACGGAGCCAGCCTGATGATGCGATTGCGCTTGGCGTTGATTTCCACAAGGGCGGAGAAATTCACAGGGAGATCAGCAAAAAATAACAAGGCACTACTTGACGGAAACAGAATTGTTGGTATACTCCTCTGATGTTGGTGGAGCCCTGATTCGTCGGGGGAACTTTACTGACGGACCGGATCTGCTGACCACAATGAGGTGAGGTTGGTTACAAGCACCGGTAGTTCGCAATCGAGCTTCGAGCGCATCCGTTCCGGAGGCCGCCCCTAGAGAGCGACCCCTAGAAATGGACGGACCCGCCCGGCGCTCGACGCCGGGTTTTTTATTGTCCGCGGCTTCGGCTCCAAACCGATTCCGCGCTCCGCCGGGAGCGGAGACGTTCCGATCGGAAACTGATGAACGGAACGACGATCTTTGACAACTGAAGGAAGCTGGCATTGCGTTGCGCGAATTTCAAGGTTCGCGTAGCGCGATACAACTGCAAATTTTGCTCGAGTGTAGCGCAATGTGGAAAGGCGAACTTGCCACATCACGCGAACCCGGGGACGCACGGCTTTATGCCGTGATGGCCTTCGGGCGAGACGTGCTGGGTAAGTTTTATGGTTAAGCTACTAAGGGCGTACGGTGGATGCCTTGGCGCCAACAGGCGATGAAGGACGTGGTAAGCTGCGATAAGCCTCGGGAAGTCGCAAACAGGCCTTGATCCGGGGATGTCCGAATGGGGAAACCCTATCTGGTAAAACCAGATAACGGCCCGCTGAATATATAGGCGGGTACGAGCCAACCCAGGGAAGTGAACCATCTCAGTACCTGGAGGAAAATAAATCAAACGAGATTCCGAGAGTAGCGGCGAGCGAAATCGGATCAGCCCAAACCGGGGTGCTTGCACCCCGGGGTTGTAGGACCGCATAAGTAGAGTTATCAATCCGGAAGCTAGGTGAACCCGCTGGAAAGCGGGGCCATAGAATGTGAAAGCCACGTAACCGAAAGCTTTCCGGACTCGAAGCGGTATCCTGAGTACCACGGGGCACGAGAAACCCCGTGGGAATCTGGGGAGACCACTCTCCAAGGCTAAATACTCGTTGGCGACCGATAGTGAACTAGTACCGTGAGGGAAAGGCGAAAAGCACCCCTGCGAGGGGAGTGAAATAGAACCTGAAACCGTAT
>Ga0307372_10009671_pt1 | contig 13229 bp, 11 predicted proteins | sample OX1MG_FD_202533 | JGI IMG/M metagenome (GOLD analysis project Ga0307372, IMG submission 202533) | Soil microbial communities from Risofladan, Vaasa, Finland - OX-1 | ecosystem: Environmental > Terrestrial > Soil > Coastal area > Acid sulfate soil | place: Finland: Risofladan, Vaasa | collected...
CGCTTCTTCTTCTCGGGCATCAGCTACCGTGGGACCGGCTCAATCCCATGAGAGGCCGCATGCAAGAGGCTTGACAAACGTGTTAGTTATTCGACACAACTTCCTCTTGCAAAAGGCTTTACAGGATGAAGGCATCAGTGATTCGCCAGTGAAGGAATCTCTTCCGCTCCTCAATCATCCTTTGGACGCACCCACAGCCTTCTCGCCCGAAGCCCTAGTCGCGACAGTTCGTGCCGACAGGCGCCTGGAGCCAGAGCCAATCCCGCAAGTGTGTGCGCTTGAATTCGACGGTGATTTGACGGACTGGCTCGATTCAACCGGTAGAGCAAGACCCTGCAAGGCATGGGCGTGCTTTCACACAACCATGTTCTAACTCGAGGTGGATGGCGTTACCTGCGGGATCGTTCCCCGCACGATTGGAGGACCCTATGCGGTTCTGGTCGCGGAACAGATGGCAATCTCTGGTGCTCGTGTGGTGCTGGGGTTGACCTCCGCGGGTCGGGTATCTTCTGTGATTCCCGTGCCGGGTCTTGTCGCAGTGACACGCGCCATCCGCGATGAAGGGACATCCTACCACTACCTGCCACCGGCTGCAGCAATCGATGCACCGCAGGAGGTTGCACGCTCCTTGAATCCGAGCTCCGGACGCTCCCTTTGCCGGTTCTCGCTGGACCGGTATGGACCACGGATGCCCCCTACCGCGAGACTGGAGAGCAGCTGGCCAATCACGCAAAAGCTGGAGTGCTGGCTGTGGAGATGCAGGCCGCGTCCTTGTTCGCCTTTTCCGCGGCGCGCCGGTTTCCGGTGGGAATCGTGGCTCACGTTACAAACAACTTTAGCCAGTCAGGCCAGGGGTTTGGCAAGGGCGTTCACGAGCAAGAGTTAGGCATTCTCGAAGCAATCTGCCGAGCCGGAAAGCGTTATGTTTCATCATCGAACTTGCGAAGGAGCTAAGGAGCATGAAGATTGGTCTAGTGATCTCTACAGATGAGCCTGAGCTCGCGTGGAATGCCTTCAGGTACGGGGTGAAGGCAATCGAAAACAAGCATTCGGTAAGAGTATTCCTTCTCGGCAGGGGCGTCGAGTGTGAGGAGATCGATGATGACAAGTTCGACGTCAAGGCGATGATGAATGAGTTTGTCGAGAAAGGAGGAACGATCCTGGCTTGCGGCATCTGCGAATTCGCCGCCATCTTCTTACGCCCGAGCAGTAGCATGACGGAGATCATCGCCACGGGCATTCCAACAGGCAGCATCCAAGACAGCACTGACACGCCGAGAGATGTGCCCCACGCAATTATCCCCGATACATCAAGCGCGAATATCAGGAGCCGCATGCCTATCATCGCAAACATAAGCCCGAAAATCAGCTTTCGGTTTCTCGACGAATGGTCCATCATCAACTCGTGTCACCCAGATTCATGGTTGAACTCGACTCATTCTCAATGACCTTTCCTGTCGTCCTTTCTCACAAGATAGTTGGAATATCCCGTCTTGTCTACGGCCTTCATGATTTCGGAGATGCTGGTCCTCGACTCATCGTAGTCTATGAAGACCTTGTTCAGCATGAGCGCCGTCCCTACGCTCTTCACCCCTTCCACCTTTTTCACCTGCTTCTCTATCGCGAACGCGCACGTGGCGCAATCGATGTCTCTGACCGTGAAGACAGCTCTGCTGGTCTTCTCCTTCTCATCCAACCATTCTCACCTAGCCAACCTCAGGCTTGAACCTGAAGAGTAGCAGCGAGTTGCTTACCACAGTGACCGAGCTTACGGCCATGGCCCCCGCCGCGAGGAAGGGCAGGACGTTGTAGACCTGTGCCCCGAAGAACGGGACCAGTGCGCCGGCGGCCACGGGGATGAGGGCGGCATTGTAGCCAAAAGCCCAGAACAGGTTCTGCTTGATCTTCGAGAGGGTCTTCTTGCTGAGCTTAATCGCCGTTGCGACGTTCCGAAGGTCATCCTTCATCAGCACAATCCCTCCCGTCTCCCTTGCGATGTCTGTGCCGCTCCCTATCGCGATCCCGACATCGGCCTTTGCGAGCGCTGGGGCATCGTTTATCCCGTCGCCTACCATCGCGACGACCCTCCCCTGCTTCTGAAGGGACTCGATGACGTCCTCCTTCTGCTGCGGAAGTATCTCGGCGATGTATCGGTCTATGCCGATGGTCTGTGCTATCGCAGCGGCGGTGCGCTTGTTGTCTCCCGTGAGCATCACCACCTGTATGCCCATCTTCTTCAATGCGTCCACGGTGGGCCTGGCCGACGGCCTCACGGTATCCGCCACGGCCACTATCCCCTCGACTCTGCCGTCGACCATGAGCGTCATGACGGTCTTGCCCTCTTCCTCGAGTCTGGCCAGGTCTCGCTCCACCTTCGAGAGGTCTCCTCCCCTGTCGGTGATTAGACTCCGGTTCCCCATCGCAACGACCTCGTGGTCTAGCCTGGCGCTGACCCCCTTACCCGCGATGGCCTCGAACTCCTGGGGCTCCAAGAGGGTGATTGACCGCTTCGCTGCCTCGTTCAGTATAGCTTCGGCCAGTGGGTGCTCGGAACCTCTCTCGACTGAGGCTGCCAAGCGCAGGAGCTCGTCAGAGCCGATCTCGTCAGCTGTCACGATATCCGTGACAGATGGTTTCCCAGCGGTCAGGGTACCCGTCTTGTCGAAGACGACGGTGTTGATTCTGCCTGCAAGCTCCAGGTACTCTCCTCCTTTGATGAGTATCCCATATTGCGCCCCTTTGCTCGTGCCTACCAAGAGCGCGGCCGGAGTGGCGACACCGAGGGCGCAGGGGCACGAAATGACGACCACCGAGACGAAGGCGAGGACGGAGAAATTGAGACCGATGTGCCCGAGGAAGTACCACGAGAGCCCGGCCACGGTCGCGGCGGTCACAACGAGAGGGACAAAATAGGAGGCGATCCTGTCAGCCATGCGCTGGATTGGTGCCCTCCCCACCTGGGCCTCCTCGACGAGCCTCACGATCTGGGCCAAGGCCGTGTCCTGACCGACCTTCTCTGCCTTTATCTTCAGCAGACCGTACTTGTTGATCGTGGCGCCGATCACCTCATCCCCCGTCGCCTTTTCAGACGGGATGCTCTCGCCCGTTATCATCGATTCGTCGAGGGTCGACCTCCCTTCGGTTATGATCCCGTCCGCGGGTATCTTCTCGCCAGGCCTCACGACGAGGGCGTCGCCAACCTCAACTTGCTCTATGGGGACGTCTGCCTCGACTCCGTCAATGATCCTGTGCGCGATTGTAGGCTGTAGGTCTGCGAGTTTCCTAACCGCCTCGGTAGCCCTACTCTTGGTAACGTGCTCGAGATACCGCCCGCCGAGAATCAGGGTGATTATCACGGCTGACGTGTCGAAATAGACGCCTGAGAACGGAAAGAGGCCAGGCGCGAGGGTCACCAGAGCCGAGTAGCCCCACGCAGCGGAGGTGCCGAGCGCGATGAGCACGTCCATGTTCCCCATCCTGTTCCTGATGCTGTCGAAGGTCCCCTTGTAGAACCGCCACCCTATCACGAACTGCACAGGCGTGTCGAGGGCGAAGAGAAGAAACTTGGACTGCGGAGGGGGCACGAGCGGCAGGTAGGTGAAGAGCAATATAGGAACGGAAAGCAATGCGGATGCCAGGAGCGTGAACTTCAACCTGCGGAGTTCCTTCTCCGGCGCCGCGAATTCGCGCATGCATGTCTCGCTGCAGAAGTAGTAGTTGACCCCTCGCACCTGTGCCTTCAGATCCGCCGTGGCTTCGTCCACGTACATTCCGCACACAGGATCTTTTGCGATGGTCTCACTCCACTACAGCGTTGTTCTTGAGGAGACCCATTCCCGTCAAACGCCCTAGGGGTTCTTCCAGGTGAGAGCCAAGACTCCACCCACGAAGCCCAGCAGGGCGCCTATGAAGAAGCCGCCCATCCCGAAGAGGCTGACGACCGACAAGGCGAGTACCACTGCTCCCCAGGTCGACGCCTTCGCTGGCTGGTTGTAGAGCATCACGGCGCCGACGAGGATCATGATGCCCGAGACTGCCCCGACCGCGGCCAAGCCGTTGAGCCATCCCCCCCAAAGCCGAATCCTCCCAACATTCCGTGGTACCCTAGGAGGGTTCTGGTTCATTCGATCTCAGCTTGTCTCACCGGTATGCCATCTCAACATCTACTTCTTGCGGGCGTACTTGCCTGGGTCTTCGTCGAAGGTGTTCTTGCACGAGGCGTTGCAGAAGTAGAAAGTCTGGCCCCCGTATTCGGACTTTAGTTTGGTCCTCTTCTCATCAACCATCATCCCGCAGATAGGGTCTCTCACCAATTTGGGTCAGTTTTGATTCTCGGGCGCCCCGATATTTATTGTGGACGGACGATTCTCAATCCTGACAGCACCTCTGGGAATCCGTTTGATGGCTGGCGCATCACAAGTAACCATGTCTATTGAAAGGCAAGCTCTGACAGGCAGGTGCAGCAGCCGATCCGTCGGCATTTGACAAGTCATTATCTACGGTACCACCTTGATCTCCCCGTACATGCCCATCTGGGCGTGCCCCGGATGGAGGCACACATACCAGAACGTTCCGGCACTGCTGAAGGTTACGGAAACAGAGGCGTCGGCGTAGAGGGGGTTTGTGCTAGGGATATTTGATACCCCGGGGAGCATGGGACCAAGGGTGAGCCATGTACTCCTTGAGAATGAGGTTCCCATCGCGTCCATCATCGGCATGAATGAGTAGGGTGGTGAGAGGGTTATGGTAGCGGGCATGTGGCTTTCGTTATCCATGTTTGTGAAGAGAAATTGTATTGTCGCCCCCTGTTTCACGGAGATAGTGGGATTCACCAGTCCGTAGATCAACCAGTATTCCCCCGACTTGAGATACCAGATTGGCGCCGCTTCAACAGGAATCGTCGACGTGTTCACACCAACGTGTATTGTGTTCGTTGTCTTATCAACGGTGACACCATCTGGCGGGGAATTGATCTTGTTGAATGTGGCGTTGTCGATGGTTGATACCGAACCCATCGTGCCATAGTACCCTCCATCGTAGCCGCCGAAGCGACCCATCATCCCGCCGTATCCTCCTCCCATCATCCCTCCAGGATAGACCGACCCGCCTTGTCCGCCCATCATCCCACCTCCGTATCCAGACGAGCCCGTAGCACTACCTGTGTAAGTGCCCTGCTGCGACACCGTCTGGCCCATTATTCCGTAGGCAGCCCCCGCCGAAATAACCAGGGCGAGTGCGACCCCCAGTCCCAACACGGTTGTATTTCTGCTGTTCATTTTCTTATGCCTCTGGCGATAGTATACGCGGGCGGGGAGTAAGGTAGTTCGCTGAAACGAAACAGTGAAACCGTTTCAGCGGCCTCTTGAAACGTGTTTCTTCCAAATCCTTTAAGTATCGAAGGGCAATTCGCTAAATCAAGGACTCCTACGGTCTTTCAAGTCCTGCTTGAGCCATGGCGTCAGAGAAACCTCGTTCGTGTTGCCGCTCTTCACCGCTATGGCTATTCCTCTTTCTACGAAACGAGAGACAATTCTATGAGTCTTGACCTTGCTCAGGCCTGATTCCTTGACGATGAGTTTCTGTAGGCGGGTTCCGTCGTGCGCGGCGAGGACCTCCAACACCTTCTGCTCTTCGGGCTTCGAGGTCCGGAGCACCGCTTCCCAATTCTCTTTTGCGCCGGCACGACTTGATTGAGCATTAGTTACGGTCGCCTGCTGGGGAGCAGCAATCTTAATCTCTGGGTAGGTTAGATAGTAGACCAGTCCGAAGATTCCTACTACGACAAGGATGAAGAGCGCCAGGATGGAAGTCCAGACGTAGCTGGGCATCGTCGCAATCGTGCCTTGAGCGTATTGGTTTCCCATCATCTGCCCCATCAGCCCTGTCACCGAACCATGTCCGCCCTGGTATGACGAAAGATACCAGGCCAAGACTAGGAGGAGGGCTGCGACCGCGGAAATCAACATTGCGACGAAGAGCCCGATTCGTCTCATCTCTAGTCCTTCCTAATCGGAAGGGCTGAATGATATAAATGAACGTTCGATTCTCAGAGCTTCTTCTTGTCTTGCATTCTGTTCGGTCGATTGAGAAACCGAGCGGCTTTGCGGTCGGTCACCGTCCTCAGCAACTCGCTACTCCGCTTAAGGTTCAGAACTGATTTCGCGTGAGAATGCTTGAGCGAGAAGAAAGAAAAGAAAGCAAAGAGGGCCGTATTCTCGGTCAGAAACATGGATTGCACGACATGCGCAATCGCGATAGAGAAACGGCTGAAGAAGGTTGATGGTATAGAAAATGTGGCAAGCGCTGTCATGCTTAACAAGATCTTCGTCGACTACGACGAATCAAAGGTTGACATTTCAGAAATCATGAGGGCCATCAGGGAGGCGGGGTACTCGAATTACGTGACCAACCGTGGTTCGATGCGCTGACTGCAACCGCGATCTTCAAGAGTGCATGATGCGCGGGTCCGCCCTTGACTGTGTTCACTGCACCCTGAAGATCTGCTCTTGCAGGCGAGGTTAGCTTTCTGAGGTCATTCTCGCGTCACAAGCCAGGAACTCCCACCCTGCATGTGCTCTCGAAGCGCAGCAACTCTCGCGCCCAACCGCGAATCGAATCGGGAAGCCTTAAGAAACGAAGTCATCAGCGAGTCGGCATGTCGAGAATCGCGAACAACGTCGACCTGGACAAAGTGGCCCAGACTGCGAATGAAGGCGAGAACAGATCTGCAATCAGAAAGAAGGTGACGCTACAGGGAGAATGGAATCTCGACCCAACGAAGGGCTACCAGTTCAGGACTGAAATGTCGTATGAAAAGGGCAAACAGGTCATCGAGGTCGATTCTCCGTCCTACCTGGGCGGGAACGGAAGCAGACTCGGGCCGATGGCGTACTGCGTAGCTGGCATAACCTCGTGTTTCATCAGCACCTTTGCTACGGTAGCCGCGATGGAGGGGGTCGAGTTGACGAAGCTCAACGTCACCGCCGGATGCAGCATCAATTTCGCGAAGACGCTGGACGTGGCTGACGAACCGATCGTCGAGGGAATCGAGTTCGCGATTGAAGCTAGGAGCAACAATGCCGATCGGAAGAGGCTCCAAGAATTGGTAAGGATGGCCGAGGAACGCTGCCCGGCGATTTACAGCATGACCCACACGATCACGGTAAGCGCGCGGATAGCATAGCCGTCACCTCCCCGATGCCTCTGTGACCGAGCCGGAGGATTCTCAATGCGGGAGTTTGTCTTGGAACTAAGCTTCATGCATCTCGAAAATTCTATGCCGCATTACGCTCAACTGCTAGCTATATGCACGTAGCAATTATCAGAGAGATGCGCGAATAAACTTGGATATTGGCCTTTGATCTCCACGAACGAGCCCGAGCTCGCGTGGAACGCTTTCAGTTATGGGGTGAAGGCCACCGAGAGCGAGCATTCCGTAAGGGCCTTCCTGCTTGGGAAGGGCGTCGAGTGCGAAGAGATCGAAGATGACGAGTTCAACGTCAAGAAGATGATGTCCGAGTTTGTGGACAAAGGAGGAACATCCTGCCTTGCGGAACCTGCCTGATCGAGCAGGTAGCTAGGTAAGTCTACTTCCTGGAGTCGTCGGGCTCATCCGAATATGCGCCTTCTTCCTCGTCCTCGTCGGGGTTCTTCGACCTTCTCTTCAAGGCCCTTCTCGCGCCCAGGCCGATTACTACGACCACGACGACGACCAACACGACCACCATGACCAAGCCGGTCGTCCCCAGTCCCTTCGAGGCGTGGCCGGTCCCGGCGGCGCCTGCTAGAGCCACGAGGATGTTCGTGCCAGCGGTTTGGTTGCCGAAGACGGGGTCTTGGACCAGCGCGGTGATGATCGCAACGCCGTCCACCGCGGGGATGAACGTGTCGGTGAACTGCCCGGTCGAGTCGGTGACGCCGTTCGAGGCGCTCATCGTTCCCGGGGACGCGGTGAGCGTGACGTTGGCGCCTTTCACCGGGGAACCCAATACATCGACCTGGAGCTGCACCGTTGCGGAGGACCCGATCGCCACGACGGGGGCGGAGCTGGTAAGCGTGAGGACGATAGGCAATGGGACCACGGAGAGGTCAGCGCTCCCCGACGCGAGCCCGCTCGTTGAAGCGGTGAGCACGACCGCGCCGGGTTGCAAGGGGTCCACATAAGCCCAGGCGTAGTCCGCACCGGCGGGGATGTCGAGCTGAATCGGCCTGACCATCACGCTGCCGTTTGAGCTCGTGACCACCACCGGAGTGTCCTGGGGGGCACGTGCGGGCGAGGAGACAGAGTCCTGCAGCTGGACGGCGACTATGGCGTCCCCGCGTTGTCCCAGCGACTGTATGGCGCTCGCAGGGACGGCGTAAAGGCCGAGCTGGGAGGGGGCCGGGCGGACGGTGACGAACCCGGCGGAGGATGAGGCGAATCCAGAGGAGGTCGCGGTGACGTTCGCGATGCCGGGAGATATCGTGGTCGTCACATCAACCAGGACGGAGCTCTGGCCGGCGCCGATGACGACGGTCGAGTTCGCAGTGGCTATGTCGGTGTTGGAGCTGGTGAGCTGGACGGGGACGTCGACGGGGGCGACGGCAGGCTCCCCGTCGGCTCCCTCGAGCATCACTTCAAGCGCGGAGTATCGGCCTCCGTCGGCGGGCAGCGTGGACGGGAGCGCTTGGACGACCACACGGGTGGGGACAGGACCGAAGCTGCTGAGAGTGGATGTGGCGGACTTGAGGTTCTGCGCTATGGCGGTGATGAAGGTGCTCCCGACGAAGAACGTGGAGGTAAAGCTCGCCACCGCATAGCTCGATCCGGAGGGGATGGTCAGGCTCCCACCGATGCTCCCCACGGCTGAATTGGAAGAAGTCAGCGTCACCGGGATATTCGACGGGGCGACGCCCGGGTTGCCGTTGGCGTCGGTGAGGGCCACGACCACCGAGTCGTAGGACCCCTCGTCGGCAAGGACGGGGTCAGGCGCGGCTAGCAGCATCAGCTTCGCGGGCAAAGTTGGTTCGGCCACGGTCACAACGGCGAAATCAGACTCAAGGCCGGGGGAGGAAGCGGTCAAGTCAGCGGTTCCCGGAGTTGCGCCCGAGGCGTAGGACGCGACGGCGTAGATCTGCCCGGTCCCTATCGTAGTCCTCTGGTCGGACGAGATGACGCTCGTGTTCGAGGAGGATATCGCGACCGCGATCGGAAGGGGCGCCGGAGACGGCCTACCCTGGGAGTCGGTGAGAGTCACGACGAGGCGCCCAGAGGTCGAGGTCGCTATCGGATCGGGTTCTGCAAACACAGAGAGCGCGAAGGGAAGGGCGCCCTGGACCGAGACTACGCCCGACCCCGAGTTGAGCCCTGAGGCGGAGCCCGTTATCGTGGCGGTGCCAGGCGCGGTCCCCACGTCGTAGGGGGCCGAGGAGAGCACGGACCCGATGGCCAGCGTGAGGGTGGTCGTCGGGAGGCTCGCCACGTCGTTGTCCGAGGAGGAGAGCGAGACGTCGATGGGAGAGCTCGCCTTTGCGGGGAAGCCCGCTGAATCGAGGGCCTCCACAAGGACGGTCCCTTGGCTCGCCGGGTTGAGGAGCTGCGAGCCAGGGGCGGGGATGACGCTCAGGCGGGTGGCGAACCCGCTGGGTGTCACCGTCGTGACCTGCGCGGAGGCGGCATTCAGGCCCACCGAGGACGCCGAGATGGATGTGACCCCGGGTGTGGTGCTAGTGGTGAAGTTTGCTACCGCGAAGCCGGCGCCTGTTGGGATCGTTACCTGCGATGGGACTGAGCCCACTCCCCCCTCGGAGGAGGTGAGGAAGACGACGGTCGCATTGATGGCCAGCGAGGCGGACCTCGTGGAGCTCTGAAGCGAGAGCACGATCGCGGGATAGGAGCCTCCGTCGGCTGGGAGCTTGGGCGGTATCACCGAGAGGACGAGAGAGACAGGGGTTCCGCTCGGCGATTGCGTCGACGCTCGAGAGGTCGTTGTGGACGTCGTCGTGCTGGAAGCTGCGACGGCCGGTGGGAGGGCGAGCATCGACAAGAGCAGCAGCGAGGCGGCTGCCAGTGTGATGACTTGCAATCCTCCCGGTCGGCCGTTCATACTATCTTTCCAGCGGCCCTCGAACGTATTTAGGGGGCTGTGCTGTCACTTTGGTTCGGACACCGGCCGGGCGGCCCCCTTCCCACGCTTCCTCTTTCGCAGGAGGAAGACCCCCGCTGACCCCACCGCGGCGGCGGCCGCCACTATCACTAGGAGCGAGACCAGGCTTAGAGCGACTTTCCCCACTGCGACCGCCTGGCCCGAAGACGCGTCGCCCGCTATCAGGGCGCTCGTCCCCAGGCTGGTGACCTTGGCCGTGTAGGTCCCGACGGGGATCATTCCGACAGAATAGGTGCCGTCGCCCTTGGTCACGCCGTTCACGATAGTCCCGTTGGCGAGGGTCATCGAGACCTGGGCTCCTGAGACTGGGAGGCCGAAGAGGTCGACGACCTTCAGGGAGGCCGGGTACACATAGGTGTCGAGCGTGACGTTGAGGGGAGATGCCTTCACCTGGTACGATGGGAAGGGCTCCGGCCCCACGCTTGCGCCTTCCCATGTGACGTTGACCACGGTGAAGGACGTCCCGTTCTCGAGCCACAACAACGGCCCCTGGACATCGACCGTGGAGTTCCCAACGCCGAGCTGGACCTGGCTGGGCTCGACCGGGTTTCTGCCCTGGCTGTCGAAGAATTGGAATGTGACGCGATACTGCGCGACGACGGCCAGGTCGAGCGTGTGAGCCTTGGTGAAGGTGACGGCCGCGGTCGTGAAGGCGGCGGAGCTGGCGGAGAAGGGAACGCTGATCGGAGCCGCACCGTCCATGGCGTACGAGGCGAGAGTCTCCCTCATCCCAGGCCCCGACGTCTCGTTCCAGTGCCGGGAGATGGCGAAGGTCACTTTCGAGCCGGAGTCAAAATAGGAGTCTCCTGTCTGGGAGGGCGGGCTTTCGGTCACCTGTGCCGGGCCCACCACCGTGAGGAGGTACTGGGTCACCGAGGTCAGGGCTATGCTCTGCGACTGGGTCATCGAGAGAGCGACCGAGAAGGTGCCGTTCCCCGAGCGCGTCACGCTGGACTTGGCTAGGCCGTTTATCGTGTAGCCCGTCACGCTCTCCCTGGAGCCCGCCGAGGTCTGGTTCCAAACCGAGGCGAAGACCGCCTTCGCCGCGGTTCCAGCGTCGAACCAGCCGGGGGAGTCGCTCGGGACGGTTGGGCCGGTCACAGAGACCCAAGTCGAAGGCGAGGAGGTGAGGCGGTACTGGGTCCCCGCCCTCGTGGCTATGGACTCCGGACCCGCGATGGCAGACACCGAGAGCACTTGCACTGGTGAAAGGGAGAGCACCGCCGTGGACCCGCCCTGGTTCACGGAGTAGGATAGCAGTCTGCTGCCCGCGGTCGCTGTTCTTCCCCACACACCGTCCAGCGACACGCTGACCGGGGTTCCTCCGTCATACCACAACTTGTCCTGTGGAATCGGCGTCGGAGTAATCGAGAAGAGCGAGGACGTCGCGCCACCGTCAAGAGTCACCTGATATTGGGTCACGACGGTGGTCGTGACCGCCTCGGGAGAGGAGATGACCATCAAGTTCAGCACCTCTACCGGTCCGGAAGACGCGACGCTCACGTCGGGCCCTCCATTGAGCGAATAGGCCGCGAGCCTCTGTCCCGTGCCCGAAGCGCGGCCCCATGCGCCGTTCACTACCAGCCCCATCGGGCTAGACGCGTCGTACCAGCCCGAATCCAGCGGGATGGACGGGCTGGTGATTGTGGCAAGAGCCGACGATGCCCCCTTGTCGAGCGTCACCTGGTACTGCCTGACGCTCGTGGCGTTCACGAACTGCGGGGCGGTCATCGCCTTCGTCACGATAGTGACAGGACCTGTCTGGGCGACCTTCGTGACCGGCCCGGAATCGAGCTCCCAAGAGGTGGTCCTAAGGCCGGTGCCACCCGAGCGCGAGTAGGTGCCGTTTAGCACCACGGTCACCGCTGGCGAGCCGGAGTCATACCAGTATGTGTCTCCTGGGAACGTCGAGGGCGGCGAGATGGTCGAGAAGGAGGCGAGGGCAGGGTCGTTGAGGACGACCTCGTATTGAGTCGCGCTTGTGGTCGTGATTGAGACCGGCAACAGGAGCGAGAGCGTCGAATAAGCCTGCACCGTCCCCACGGTGTCGACTTGGATGTTGGGCCGTCCGGTGGCCGAGATCGAAGTCATACGGTGGCCGACCCCGTCCGCCCGCCCCCACGCCCCGGTCAAGACGATCTGAACTTGGGACCCCGCGTCATACCAGTAGTCGTCTCCCGGCATTGTCGGAGGCGTGATCGACTGGAGCCCCCCCGCCGCGCCGGTGTCGAGAGAGACCTGGAACTGTGTCACCGACTTGAACTCTATGGTATGAGGGCCATTCACAGAGAGCGCGATGGAAAGCACTGCGGTGGGCTGGGAAATCGAGACGGTGCTCCCGGAATCGATCTGGTAGGAGACCACCCTGTATCCGGTCCCCTGCGAGCGGCCGAACATCTCAGGAGTGCTGAGGGTAGAGTTGCTTCCCGCGTTCACCCATTCGGTGGGTATCCCGCCCCCGACCATGGTGACGAGGTACTGCTGGTCGTAGGCCAGGTCGACCGAGGCGTTCAGGGCAGGCCTGATGATCCTTCCAGTGGCGAGCGGGGAGAACCACCTCTCGCTCGCGGTCGAAGAAGAGAGCGTGCTCGTGGCCGAGTAGGTCGAATTGGCGTCCGCCCAGAAGGCCTGCGGCGTCTCCAGGAGGGCGATGTGCTGGGCGTTGCCACCGACGAGGTAGGTCAGGCCGGGCTGCGCCAGGGGCGGAGGCGGCTGCTGCCCGACGATAGAGTATGAGAACGAATCGAAGTACTCGTGGAAGTAGGTCGAGCTAATCGTGGTGGGAGAGGTTATAGTGCCGACGGTCGAGTTGTAGAGCACCCACCTCTCCGTCGCTGGCGAGATAGGGCAACATGCGGTGGCTAGAACCGTGTAATTCGTGCCGCCGTCGACCCAGACGGCGGAGTTGTTGCTCACCGATGCCTTGTCGCCGAAGTACTGGTAGGTGAAAGCCGGCGGAGTGAGGCCGCTCGCGTTCCCACCGACGAAGCTGAACTCGACGCTCACGAGGAGTTGGTGGTAGAAGACGGGAGTGATCGAGAGCGGCCCGTTGACCGTCCCGTTGTTCTCCATGGAGAGCACGTT
>Ga0307372_10009672_pt1 | contig 13228 bp, 8 predicted proteins | sample OX1MG_FD_202533 | JGI IMG/M metagenome (GOLD analysis project Ga0307372, IMG submission 202533) | Soil microbial communities from Risofladan, Vaasa, Finland - OX-1 | ecosystem: Environmental > Terrestrial > Soil > Coastal area > Acid sulfate soil | place: Finland: Risofladan, Vaasa | collected...
TAAGACGCCATTACGTAGCCGGATGGTTGCTCGGCGTGACAGATTTCATAAAAAAATCTTCTGAGCACACCGTAAGCATCCAGGACCGGGGCACCCGGTACCGGCATCCGGCATCCGGCATCCGGCATCCGGCAGCCTGGCTGCGCCACCGCGAGCGCGACTGCGGTACTAAGAACCCGGCGGAAGCTGAACGGCGAACTGCCGCGCGAGCTGGACGGCCGGCGCGAATGCGGGATCACGGGAGAATACGAGCACGGCGAACGCCACCTGGCCTCGGTAGCCGACGAACCAGATCGCCCGCAGCCCGCGCTGGCCAGCGACCGGAGCGGATCCCACTTGCCCGAACAGGGGATCACGTCCAGGCAGGTACGCCGCCTTGGGCGCGCCTGTCTTGACGCTGAGCCCCATCAGTTGCCGCAACTGCGCGATGACCCGGCCGCTATACCTAGGCGCGGCGGTGGTCTGGTCCGTACCGTGCGAACCGCTCACAAGTGACGGCGCATGCCACGAGCCTGAGGCGACCGTCCCTGCGGCCAGTGCCATGTCCAGCGGGCTCACTCGCACGGCGCCCAGGCCGATCATGTCCGCCGCTAGCTGTCCTGGGTAACCGGGCGAGCCCATGCTGCCGGCGAACGCTGGCACCGGCAACTGCCAGGAGGCGCCGAGACCGAACCTGGCGATTGCCCGGGTCAGATCGCTGGCGTGCAGGTTGAGCGACAGGGCAGTGAACTCCGTAGCGCACGCGTGCGCGAAGATCGCGCTGAACGGCCGCGCCTGCGAGGTTGGCTCTGGCGGGACGTTGGCAAAGGTCTGCCCGCCGACCCCATTCGTCCGGTAACACGGGACCAGTGTGCTGGCGCGGACCGAACCTGATGCCAGCAGCGCCGCGGTGGAAACGAAGCTGAACGACTGCCCTGGCTCGTACTGGCCAGCCAGCGGGTCGACCGGGGGCAGGCCGACCGCTCCTTGTTGTGCGACTGCCAGGATCTGGCCGCCGCCCGCACGGACAGCGACGATCGCTGCTGGCAGGCCCAGCCGGGCCAGTGCGCCCTGTGCGGCCCGCTGGATGCCGCCGTTTATCGTCGTCCGGACGTTGGAGCCGGTCCGGCCCGGCCAGCGGTGCAGTACCTTCACCAGGCGCCCGGCCCGATCCTGAACGACCACCTCCGTCGTCGCCTGGCCGGCAAGCGTCCCCTGGAGAGCTAGTTCAAGTCCGGACAAACCTACAGTCGTGCCAGGCAAATACGGCTCGCCCTCGTCTATCAGCTTCTTCGCGGTCTCGGTGCCCACCTGGCCGGTAATCGCGGGAACGGTGCTGACAAACAAACGCTTGACGAAATCGCGCCGCTCCAGACCCTGGATCTTGTCGAGGGCAGGCTTGATCCGCTGGTACTGCGCGGGCGAAAGCTGAACCAGCTCGAGGAAGGACCGGGGCGGCCAGGCGAGGATCTGGCCGATCATCTCATCAGCGTCCGGAGCAGCAAGGCCGGTAACCCTGGCCAGTTCGTCAGCCGTCCGCGCCGGATGACGAACCCGGTCGGGAACTACCCCGAGTTCGATAGTCGAAGACGGCCTGATGAGCGATCGGCCCTGTGAGTCGAGCAGCAACGCCCGGCTCGGCACGGTCGTGAGCACGGCCAGGCGATCACCCGGACCGAGGCCGGGCACGATGACAGCAGGCGACCAGACCACGCGCCAGCCAGCCGCCGTCCGGCGCACCGCGAAATGACCTTGGTACTGCCAGGACAGCCCGCCCCGGCCCAGGTCGATCGACGCGCCAAAGGACGCGTACGCCTGATCCCCGCTGACCACGACCGGGCCCAAGGACAGTCCGAGGTCCGCAGCGCCGAGCTGGCTATACGCGGCCCGCAGGCTGTTGACCACCGCCGTCGGGTTCCCTGTGGTCAGCGCCGCGGCTGCGGGATAGTCCCGGCCCTCCCAGTCAAGCAGGAAAGCCGTGACAGCGGTCGTCACCGAAGGCCCAGCCGAGCCGATACCGGTGACCCCGATCGCGATCACCACTCCGAGTGTGCACAGTACGGCGATCGCTCGGATCGTGACCTGTCGCGAAGGTGTGCTGGACCTGCGTCGCTCACCGGCTGGCCTGCCCCGGCTAGGGGGCCGCCTATTCCCCGGCGCTGGCCCGCCGGTTCCTGGCCCGCCGGTTCCTGGCCCGCCGGTTCCTGGCCGATCGGGCACCGGCGGGTCCAGCCGCAGTCCGTCAAGACCGGCGTCGGCCGACCCGGCAAGGCCGCCTCCGAGCTGACGCCCGCCGCCGTCCGGTCTGATGACCTCGAACCCGGCCATCTCAGCACCGGCCATCTCAGCACCGGCCATCTCGCCACCGGCCGTCTGCGGGCTCGCGGGCTCGGGCGGCAGTGCATCGGGCCTGGACCGTCCAGCCCGATGCCTCGCTGAGTGGGTGCCGCGCCTAGCCATGCCGGCCATCACACGTCATTGTGCTACCTACGCCGACGCATCGCACGCTCGACCTCTCGAGCGGCGTCCCTGCGCGCCAGTTCGTGCCGCTTGTCGTAGGTTCGCCGACCTCGAGCCAGGGCAAGTTCGATCTTGACCTTCCCGTCGGAGAAGTAGAGCGACAGCGGCACGAGGGTCAGACCGCCTTCGGCCGTGGATCGGCTCAGCCGGTCGATCTCCTTGCGGTGCAGCAGCAGTTTGCGCACGCGACGTGGTTCATGATTGGTCCAGGTGCCCAGCGTGTACTCGGGAATATGCACCCCGTAGAGCCACGCCTCCCCGTCGACGATCATGGCGTACCCGTCGGTGAGCGTTGCCCGGCCCGCTCGCAGCGACTTCACCTCGGTGCCGGTCAGCATCAGGCCAGCCTCGAAGGCATCCACGATCTCGTAGTCGTGCCTGGCCCGCCGGTTACTGGCGATGATCTTCTTGCCCTGCTCGGCCTTCTTGCCTTGCTGTGCCGCCACGGTATAAGTCTGATCCCTCAGACACGAAGATAACGCCTGAGCGTCAGGAACGATGTCGCTCCGCACAGCAGCAGGCCGATGAGCATGGTCACGAGCACGACTTCCACCAGGTCGACCGTCGACAACTGCACGGGGAACGGGAAGTACTGCTGGAGTCCGTCGAGCCCGGCCCGCGCACCGGTCAGCAGCGCGACCGCGATCAGCCAGCCGAACAGGCCGGCGATCATGCCTTCCACCAGGAACGGCAACTGCACGTAGAAGTTGGAGGCACCGACCAGTCGCATGATGGCCGTCTCCCTGCGCCGGTTGAACGCCGACAGCCTGATGGTGTTGGCGACGAGCAGGATCGCCGCGATGATCAAGATGATCGCCACCACGATTACCGCGTTCCTGGCGCCGTCGAGCAACCGGTAGAACTTCGTCAGGATGGCGGAGTCGTTACCGACCGAGTCCACGCCCGGCATTCCGGTCACCGCAGCCGTCACGTTGGCCGCGTCGGCCTCAGCGTTCCTGAGCTTGACCTCGAAGGACGCGGGGATATAGTCGGCAGGCGTGTTGTCGATCATCACGGGTTCGTTGGCGAACTCCCGCTTGAACTGCTGATATGCCGCTTGGTGCGTCAGGTAACTGACCTGCACAACTTCGGGCAGCGAACTGAGCTGCTTGTTGATCTGACCTATCTGCGCCGAGGTTGCTGGGCCGTTCTTCGTGCACTGCGGGCTCATCGCGACGCTGCCGCACAGGAAGACAGAAAGCTGCAGCTTGCTCTGCCACAGAGTCCGGGTGTGATCCACCTGCTTCACGAAGAGCAGGCCGGTCCCGAGCAGCGAGAGGCTGATCGCGACGACCACTACCAACGCGGCCGTCATGGTCAGGTTTCGCCGGAGGCCGACCCAGACCTCGCCGAACACGAACTGCGCACGCATGTAGCTGATCCTTTTGTCCTCGACTGGCCAGCAGAGACCGCCAGCTAGTAAGCCTGGCCGTAGACGCCACGCGACTGATCACGTACCACCTTGCCGTACTCAAGCTCGATGACGCGCTTGCGCATAGAGTCGACGATCGCCGCGTCATGGGTGGCCATCACGACAGTAGTGCCTGTCCTGTTGATCCGGTCGAGTACCTTCATGATTCCGATCGATGTCGCCGGATCGATATTGCCCGTCGGCTCGTCTGCGAGCAGGATCATGGGCCGGTTCACGAACGCTCTGGCCATCGCGACGCGCTGCTGCTCACCGCCGGATAGCTCGTCGGGCATCCGGTGCGACTTGCCTTCCAGCCCCACCAGGTCGATAACCTCGGGCACCACCTTGCGGATGAAGCGCCGAGGCTTGCCGATAACTTCAAGCGCGAACGCGATGTTCTGGTAGACGCTCTTGCCAGGCAGCAGCCTGAAATCCTGGAAGACGCAGCCGATTCGGCGGCGAAGCTGTGGCACCTTCCAGTTCGTGAGCCGTGCCAGATCCCGTCCGGCGACATAGATCCGGCCGTCGCTCGGCCGCTCTTCCCGCAGTATCAGCCGCAGGAATGTCGACTTACCTGACCCTGAGGGCCCGACCAGGAAGACGAACTCGCCCTTCTCCACGTCGAGGTTGACGCTCTCCAGGGCGGGACGACTCTGATTCGGGTACGTCTTGGTGACGCTTTCGAAGTGGATCACAGGCCCATCACAGCGCTCGATAATGAAGATGTGTCAGGCGCGCTCGGCGCCCCGGTTTGATCACGGCACAGTCTAGGGGGGAAACTGGGTTGGAACGTCCAACTTGTCGAAGACGGCACGAGGCGCGTCCCAGGAGGCACTCAGATGAGCTGCGAACACCTGATCTGCGCCCAGTGCGCCGGACCGGTCGCTGAGGGCCGTTGCTCGGTGTGCCGGGCGGCGAAAGCCGACCGGCACCATCGCGGCTACGGCGGCAGCGTCCCGTATGCGGTAGCGCTGCTGCTGCTGACCATCACGGTGATCCTCGCCGTCCAGCACCTGATGCACTGACGGGCCGGGCGGGCCAGCCGGGGCGGACCCGGGTACTACAGTCCCTGGGTACGGAGCCAGCGGATCTCTGCCTCGATGAAGTCGTCGATCTCGCCGTCCATGACGGCCGCCGTGTTGCCCGTCTCGTGACCGGTCCGCAAGTCCTTGATGTTCTGGTACGGGTGCAGCACGTAGTTGCGGATCTGGGTACCCCAGCTCCGCCTCGACTCGCCGCGCAGCTCACTTAGCTTGGCCGCCTGCTCCTCCCGCTTCCGCTCAAGCAGCTTGGCCTGGAGCACGGCCATGGCACTCGCCCGGTTCTGGATCTGGCTGCGTTCGTTCTGGCAGGAGACGACGATCCCGGTCGGCAGATGAGTGATCCGCACCGCCGAGTCCGTCGTGTTGACGCCCTGCCCGCCGGGCCCGCTCGACCGGTAGACGTCGATCCGGAGCTCGTCGTCCGGGATGTCGATGTGGTCGGCCTGCTGCACGACGGGGATCACGTCGACACCGGCGAAGGAGGTTTGCCTGCGGCCCTGGTTGTCGTACTTGGAGATCCGGACCATCCGGTGCGTGCCGTGCTCACCGCGCAACGTCCCGTAGGCATACGGTGCCTTGATGACGAACGTGGTCGACTTGATGCCCGCCTCTTCCGCGTACGACGTGTCGTAGACCTCGGTCGGAAAACCATGCCGCTCTGCCCACCGGAGGTAGATGCGCTGCAGCCCCTCGGCCCAGTCCGCCGCGTCCGCCCCTCCGGCCTGCGCGTTGATCGAGATCAGCGCCTCGCGGGCGTCGTACTCACCGGAGAGCAAGGTCCTGATCTCGAGCTGGTCGATCTGGCCGCGGATGGCTGCGAGATCGGCCAGCGCTTCCCGCAGGGTCGGTTCGTCGTTCTCGCTCTCCGCGAGCTCGAACATCACCGACAAATCACCGAGCCTGCTGTGCAGGCTCGCCAGCCTGGACAACTCGGCGTCCAGATAAGACAGCCGCCGGGTGACTGCCTGCGCGTTCTCCTGATCTGCCCACAGTGCCGGATCGACCGACCGCTCCCGCAAGTCGTCCGCCTCTTTGCGCATGCCGTCGGGGTCAAGGACAGCTTCAATACTGGCGAGCTTTGCGGATAGATCGGATATCTCGCCGGCGGGATCGATTGCCATGCCGGAAGCCTACGCGACCCCGCCGTCAGATCTGATCGGCATCCAGGCCGCGACCGGCAAACCGGACGGATCCGCAGACCGGACAGGACCGCGCACCGGACAGGACCATACCCGGGACAGAGCCGCAGACCGCACAGGCCCACAGACCGGATAGAACCGCGGGCCGCACAACGCCGCGGGCCGCACAACGCCGCGCAAGATCACTCGCCGGACAGTGCCCAGGCATCGCACCAGAACCACAGGCCGCACCAGAAACCACAGGCCGCACCAGAACCACAGACCAGTGCCACCGCTATCTCGCCAGTTCAAGTCTGTGACATCCCGCTTAACGCGGCTAGTCTGCCTTTATGCTGCTATGTAGGCTAAGCGGTTCTACCAGACTTGCTCTCGCTTCGCTCGCCGTTCTCCTGGTCTTACCCGCTTGCGGCGCTGCCGGACGGCCCCGCAGCGGCCCACTGCCGTCAGCTCAGCTCACCGCGGCCCAGGCCCGGATCGCCTTCGGCCGTTTCCTGCCCGCGTTCAGGTCCGCGCAACATTCGCATGACCCGCAAGCCGAACTGGACCTGGTAACCGGCGCCGAAGTCCCCGCCGTCGAGCAACTGCCCGGGCAGGCGCTCGGCCCGAAGGTTCCGGCGCTAACCAGCGTGAAGTACTACCTGCCGAGGCTCGACGGCTATCCGCGCTGGTTCATCGCCACCGGAAGCGCGCCTGCCTACGGGGAGCGATTCCTTTTCCTGCTGGTCCAGGCCGCGCCGCAGGCCGGCTGGCGGGAAGCGACTGAGCTGTACGAGCTGCCCGGGTATCCGCCCGTCATGCCCGACCTCAGCGGGATAGCGGTGGACTCGCACGGTTACGCCTCGGTCGCTCCGGCTTCCGATGCTTCGCTGGTGACCGCGCCCAACGCTCTGTCAGCCGGGTTCGCCCGCTACTACGACGCCGCGGTCGGCCAGGCCGCTAGCAGGGGGCCAGCCGCATACTCGGACGCGATCATCGCCATGGAGCGCACCGCCGTGCGCAGCGCACCCCGGTATGGCTGGCGATTCACCGACGAGCTGCGGCCCGCGAGCTTCCCGGTCTATGCTCTGCGCCTCGCCGACGGCGGCGCGATGGTCATCTTCGCCACGCGCGAGGCATTCGGGTGGCAGGCCATATCGGCGCGGGCCACGCTCAAGGCACCACGGGCAGCGGTCGGTATTGGCGCCGCCCCCGACCCTTACACGATCAGGCTGCTGCGGATCACATCGGTCCGGGCTGGCCTGCGCGTCATGTTCGACGTAATCGACGAGCACCTGGCGACAGACCCGGCCGGTCAGGGCATCGTGGCCGATTTCTTCAACGGAAAGATCACAGCCATCACCAAGAGCTGACCCGGCGCGGGAGCCGCTCAGGCGGGCAGCGTGCTAGTCGAAACCAGCGTGCGGATCGCCCGGACGGCGACCGACAAGGTAGCGACGGTGAACGCGTCACTCTCCCAGATCTCGATCAGCGTCTGTGCGGCGCGGGCCACCGCAGACTCGTTCTTCGCTACCCAGGCGGCCAGGCGTTCCTCTGGCGACCCGGTGTTGCTCACAGTGAGGACATCCCTGGCCAGCGCGGCGTGCGCGGTATACAGGTCGTCCCGCAGCGCGCCCCTGGCCATGGTGTTCCACCTGTCGTCCCTGGGCAGCGCGGTGATCCGGTCCCGCAGCCGGCTGATCTGCAGCCGGTCCGCCAGGTCGAAGTACACCTCGGCGGTCTCGTCGACCGAGCGCCCGGTCCTGGCGGCGATTTCCACGATGTCGAACGCCGAGTACGCGGGGACCATCGCCGCGATCCGTTCGGCCAGGCTGGTCGGGAATCCGTAGCCGACGAACGCACCGCGGCGCTCTTCGTAGCCACTCCGGTCAAGTCCCACCAGCAGTTTCGGCAGGCCGGTCGCGACCGCGAGTACTCCGCCGGCGAAGAAGTCGATCGTGGCCTGGATGTCGAACGGGGGCCGCCGGAAGTGCAGCAGCCAGCGGCTCGCGCGTTCGGTGAGCTTACGGCCTTCGAGCAAGGCGAGAATCTGCGCCGAAGTCTCGACCTGCCCGTCGAGACCTTCGAGCTGGTCCCAGAAACCGGCCATGTCGAAGACCGCACGGGCCACCAGCCAGGCCTCGGTGATGTCAGGGACCGAAGCGCCGGTCTCCTCGTTCAGCCGGAACGCGAACGTGATGCCAGCCCGGTCCACCATGTCGTTGATCACGGTCGTCGTGATGATCTCCCGGTGCAGCCGGTGCGCCATCATCCGGTCGGTGAACCGTTCGGCCAAGGCGGCGGGGAAGTATCCGGTCAGCACGTGCCGCAGGTATGGGTCGTCGGGCAGTTCGGACCTGAGTACCTCCTGAGCCGCGGCGATCTTGGTGTGGGCGAGCAACACGGAGAACTCTGGCAGCGTCAGTCCGGCACTGGTGGACCGGCGTTCGGCGATGTCCTTGTCGGCAGGCAGCACATCCAGGCGGCGCCTGATCCGGCCCTCGCGTTCCAGCTTGCGTATGTACCTGGCATGCACGTGCAGCATCTGGGCCGCCTGCGCCCTGGCCGCAGCCAGCGCCCGGTTCTGGTGATAGTTGTGCGCAAGCACCAGCGTTCCGACTTCGCCGGTCATCGCCTGCAACAACGCGTCTCGACCCTGCACGGTCAGCTCGTTATCGCGGACCACCTCGTCTAGCAGGATCTTTATGTTGACCTCATGGTCTGAGGTGTCGACGCCGGCTGAGTTGTCGATGAAGTCCGTGTTGACCAGGCCGCCGCCCAGCGCGTACTCGATCCTGGCCTCCTGCGTCAGGCCGAGGTTGCCGCCTTCGCCGACAACCCTGGCGCGCAGTGCCGCGGCGTCGACCCTGACCGAGTCGTTCGACCGGTCGCCAGCGTCGGCGTGCACCTGGCCGCTCGACTTGACGTACGTGCCGATGCCGCCGTTCCAGAGCAGGTCCACCGGGGCGGTCAGGATCGCCGAGATGAGCCGGTCCGGCGAGAGCGCCGTGACCCCGTCCCCGATGCCCAGCGCCGCCCTTGCCTGCGGGGAGATCGGCACCGACTTCGCCGACCTCGGCCAGACACCGCCGCCAGCCGAGATGAGCTCGCGATCGTAGTCGGACCACGACGACCTCGGCAGGTCAAACAGCCGCTTGCGCTCGGCGAAGCTGGCCGTCGGGTCAGGGGCGGGGTCGACGAACACGTGCCTGTGGTCGAACGCAGCGACCAGCTTGGTGTGCTCGGAGAGCAGCATCCCGTTGCCGAAGACGTCGCCTGACATGTCGCCGACCCCGGCGACCGTGAAGCCGGTACGGCTGATATCGATGCCGAGTACCCTGAAATGGAATTTGACCGACTCCCAGGCACCGCGCGCGGTGATGCCCATCTTCTTGTGGTCGTAGCCTGCCGACCCGCCGGACGCGAATGCGTCGCCCAGCCAGAAACCCCGGCTCAAGGCGATCTCGTTGGCCGTGTCGGAGAACGTGGCCGTCCCCTTGTCGGCAGCCACCACCAGGTACGGGTCGTCGCCGTCGTGCCTGACCACCCGCTCCGGCGGGATGATCTCGCCGGAGCGCAGGTTGTCGGTGACATCGAGCATGGCGCTGATGAACATCTGATAGCACGCGCGCACCTCGGCCGCGTGCGCCTCACGATCTGCCGGGTCGGGCAGCTGCTTGCAGACGAACCCGCCCTTGGCACCGGACGGGACGATCACCGAGTTCTTCACTTCCTGCGCCTTGGCGAGCCCCAGGATCTCGGTGCGGAAATCCTCCCGCCGGTCCGACCAGCGCAGGCCGCCGCGCGCGACTCCGGCGAACCGCAGGTGCACGCCTTCGAACCGGGGCGAGTACACGAACATCTCGAACTTCGGCCGCGGCGCGGGCAGGTCAGGCACCTTCGCCGCGTCCAGCTTGAACACCAGGTACGGCGCCCGTCCGTCGGTCCCCGGCGAAGGGCAGAAATAGTTGGTGCGCTCGGTAGCCGTGATCAGCCCGAGGTAAGCACGCAGGATCCGGTCTTCGTCCAGGCTGGCCACCTCGTCGAGAGCGCCGCCGATCTCCTCGACCAGCGCCTCGCTGCGCTCGCCCCCGCCGGCCTGCCGGTCCGGATCGAACCTGGACTCGAATAGCCGGACGAGCTGCCTGGCGATGATCGGGTTCGAGCGCAGCACCTGGGCGATGTAGTCAGGACTGAACGTGGAACCTGCCTGGCGCAGGTACTTGGCATAGGCGCGGAGCACGGTCACCTGGCGCCAGGTCAGCCCGGCGTCCAGTACCAGCGAGTTGAAGATGTCGTCGTCGATCTCGCCGTTCCACAGCGCAGCCAGCGCACCCTCGAGTTGACCAGCGACCGACGCGAGCGCCACATGCGGCGTCCGGGTGGTGCGGCCGCCGGGGCCGGCCACCGTCGCGCTCTCCCTGCGCAGGCCGAAGTCGTAGATCCAGAACGGCTCGGCGGCCGGGAACTCGTACGGATGCTCGTCGACCACCTCCACACCCATGTGCTGCAGCCTGGGCAGCACGTCGGTCAGCGTGATCGGAGACCCGGTCCGGTGGATGGTCAGCCGCCATACCCGCCGTTTGGGTACCAGCGCCTCGGCGGCGGCGGCGCTGCCTGCCTCGCCATGCGCGATGTGCACGGCCGCGTCGGACAGTCCGCTCAAGTCGGCGGGCTGGTCGAACTCGACCGGCACGCCGCCGACGTAACCAGCGGACTCCCACATTTCGAACGAGATGTCCTGGCCGGACTCGCGCATCTGCTGGATCTTGGCCAGGTCGGAGATCGCCGCCACGGCAGGCACGTCGGCCTTGTAGGTGTCCGTGATGCAGTCGGTGAACTCGGCGAGCAGCGCCCGGCCCTGCCCGTCACCGAGCTGCGCGGCCGCTTCCCTTACCAGGTCGTCGTCCCACGACCGCACCGCGGCCGCGACCGCCTGCTCCAGCCCGGCGACGTCAGCGTCGATCAGCTTGGCGCCGCGCTCGGCCCGCACCACGATGTGCAGCCTGGCGATCGGCGTCTCGTCGACGACCGCACTGTAGTCAAGCTGCGTGCCGCCGAGAACCCGGCGCAGTATTTCCTGGACGCCCAGCCTGGCCTTGGTGTTGTACCTGTCCCTGGAGAGGTAGATCAGGCAGGACACGTACCGGCCGTAGATGTCCTTGCGCAAGAAGAGCCTGGTCTGCATGCGCTCACGCAACCGCAGCACCTCGGTGGCCACGTCGGCAAGCACGTCCACCGGCGTCTGGAACAGTTCCTCGCGGGGGTAGACCTCCATGAACTCGGCCACATCCCGACCGTCATGGCTGTCGGCGGTGATCCCGCTCGCCGCGAAGACCTCGGACAGCTTGCGGCGCAAGATCGGGATCCTGGTGATGCTCTCGGTGTATGCCATGTGCGTGTACAGGCCGAGGAACCGGTACTCACCGCTCACCTCGCCAGCTTCCGACAGCCGCTTGATGCCGACGTAATCCAGGTAGCTGGGCCGGTGCACGGTCGCCCGGGTGTTTGCCTTGGTCATGATCAGCCGGTGACCGGCGTCGGTGGCTAGCTCACGCGCCTGCGGTGACAGCTCGTCGAAGGAGGTCACCCCTGCCTTGTCGTGCCGCAAGATGCCGAGCCCGGTACCTGGGACGCCGCGCAGGGCGAGACCGCCTGATTCCTCGGTGACCAGGTCGTACTCGCGGTAACCAAGGAAGGTGAAGTGTGCGTCCACCAGCCAGCGCAGCAGCATTTCTATCTCGGCGGCTGACTCGGCCGCGCTGGAAGGCATCGCCCAGCCGGCCGACTTCGGGCCGCTGCCTGGACGTCCGCCGACGGGTGCGGCGCCACCGGGCTGGCTGGTCCCTGGCTCGCCGGTGGTCCCTGGCTCGCCGGTGGTCCCTGGCTCGCCGGTCCCTGGCTGGCCGGCACCGGGCCTCGACGCGGCGAGCTCGTCGGCGATCCGCAAGGCCGTGGCCCGCATCTTCGGGTAGTCATCTACCGCCATCCGCACGTCGGCGAGCGCCTGCTCCAGGTCGGCCGCGATGGCATCGCCCTTGCCCTGCGCCAGCCTCGGAACCTCGATGTGCGACCAGGACTCGGCGACCTCGTCCGGACCGCCGTCGGCGCCGCGCAGCCGGTCGAGCGGACGCGGACTCTCGATCGGCTTGAGCACCTCCCGCAACGAGCCAGAGACATCGCGGCGCACGACGAGCTGCGGGTGCACGACCAGTTCGGCGCTGACGTCGTGGGCGGCCAGCGTCATCGTGATGGTGTCCACCAGGAACGGCATGTCGTCGGTGACGACGTCGATCACGTCCCGGCCAGCGAGCAGTGTCGCCTCGGCTCCCGACCTGACCCGAACGACCGCCCGGCCCTGCGGCCGGTACCCGGCAAGGTCGGCGTGCTCGGCCGCGACCGCACCTGCCCGTTTCGGCCCGGCGGCGATCAGGTCGGCCGAGTCGACATGGCGGTAGTAACAGCGCAGGTAGCTGACCTGGTCCCCGACAGTCGCGCCGACCTGGTCGGCCGCTTCGGCCAGCAGTCCCTGCCTCGCGGCGCCCTGGTGCTCCGACATCTGTCCCACTCCCTCGTGGATTAGAGCCTGTCCCGAAGTTCCCAAAGAAATGGGTAGTAACGCAACGGCACCCGGCGGTAGAGGTACGGAGCCCCGGTCGACCCGCCGGTTCCTGACTTGGTCCCGATCTGCCGCTCGACCATCTGCACGTGCCTGGCCCGCCACAGCGCGGAAATCTCGTCGTGCGTGAGCAAGCACTCGGCGATCTGCCACAGGTCGTCGTAGCCGGCCCGGTCCCTCGCGATCACGAGCAGCGAGTCGCAGACGGCAGCCTCATGGCTGACCGCCAGGCCGCGACGGCCCAGCAGGCTCAGGTACGAGTCCCACAGCGACGGCTCGGACAGGCGGCGTGACAACCGCTCGCGCTCGGATTCTGTCAGTGCGCGGAATCGCGCCACGAAGCGCTTGTCCTTCGCTCCGGACAGAAACTCCAGCTCCCTGAACTGTACGGATTGCAGGCCGCTGGCCGGGGCCAGCGCGGAGCGGAACTCGAGGAAGTCCTGCGGAGTCATGGTCTCGATCACGTCGATCTGACTGACGAGCAGGCGCTCGATGACGTGCGCCCGGCGCATCAGGTGCTTGACCCGCCAGGTCTCGTCGG